>ERZ869936.2262-NODE-2262-length-11629-cov-3.310696_pt1 | contig 11629 bp, 11 predicted proteins | sample MGYA00520876_ERZ869936 | MGnify/ENA primary metagenome ERZ869936 (study PRJEB32218, sample SAMN09650985) | biofilter metagenome | isolation source: enrty point of leading RO module | place: Saudi Arabia: Thuwal, RO plant located on Red Sea | collected 2016-02-17 ... | reverse complement strand
CGAGCCAAACAGGACTCGCCAGCCAGCGAAGAGAACTCTGCCGACGCTTATCCCGAAGCTCGTCCGGCGGCATTGATGGGTTTCCGCGACGAACATTTAGACGTTGAAGAATTTCGGCGAATGGCGATCATCGGTGCAAACGCCGGCGACCTCGCCAGATATGGCGGTTCGATTACGCTGCGGGATGAAGCGCCCGCACTTTGCCCGGCTGCCTTTTCCATGGATGCAGACGAACTGTTCGCAATGTGGAACATCCTCCGCGAAGATCAGGTGTTTGGCCGACCCCGTATTTGGCCGGTGGTCGCGAACTGCTCGTCCGTGATGGGCGGCAAGCCCACGGTCGGCATCATTGGGTTTGTCGCAGGATGCGTCGCCCACTGCGAGATGGACAACAACGACGGCTCACTCATCGTTACGATTCAACCCTGTTTACTACAAACCCCTACGGCACTGACCGATGGGCTGGCGCAGCGAAATCCCTGGATTGGGAAGCTACTCTTAACTCGCTAAGCCGGCCTGCAGCATCAGCTTCATTTCCCCCTGAGGATCCCCAAGATGAAAGTTGCAGTTGCGCACGGTCCTGGTAACAACGTGCAGGATTTGCGAAAGCTCTTGCACGGCGTGGGCGCCCAATGCGGCGCTGAGGACTGCGTTTTGTGGAGCGACCTGGCGGTTCGCCTGGGTCAATCCGACGTCGATTTGATTGTGGTCCAAGCCGCCGAAGCGGTTGACTGGAGCACCATCATGGAAGCGAAATCATTTTCCTCCGCGCCGATGATTGCGATTGGCCCCAATGGGGCTGTCGAATCGGCGGCGCGTGGCGCGGGCGTGACGGAATACGTCACCCAAGATCGCGTCGCAGGGGGGCTGGACGAAGTTCTCAGCCGTATGTTGGGGGGCGGAGCCATTCGCTGTTCCCGCGGCGGCGTGTTTTCGGTCGTCGCTCCGACCGGCGGCAACGGCGGCGCCTTTGTCTCGGCGAACCTTGCCGGGCAACTGCGCACCTGCTGCGGCGGCGAGAGTGCCTTTATCGATGTGTCTGCCGGGTACAGCAAAATCGGACTGACGTTGCAGGCCGAACCGGAAAACACCCTGGAAGACGTTTGCGGGCGCATCCATCGTGTGGATCGGTTCTCGCTGTTGAGCTATTTCCACAAGGATCAGTCCGGCCTGAAACTGCTGTACGGCGACCCTGAAAAGCCGAATAACTCGTTTCTCAGCAGCGACATTGTTCGCAAAATGACCGTCTTGAGTCGCATGTCGGCCGCGGCAACTGTCTTTCATGTCGGTTCCGATTTTCGCCAACCCCAAGTCGATGCGATGCGGATGTCCGATCGCGTCGTGGTCGTAGTCCGGCCCGATGTCCCTTCGCTGAACCGGGCGGCCATCGCCATGGATCAACTGGGGCGCTACGGCGTTTCGCCGGAGAGGACCTTGGTGCTGATCAACTTTTGGGGTGAAGCTGGATTGGCGAACAAACAGCACATTGAAGAGACCCTGAGTTGGAAGGATCCCTTCTATCTCTCCTACGATCCAGGCCGCATCAACCGCTGCACCAATGAAGGGTTGTTGCTGCAAACCCGTTATCCACGCTGCCGCGTGGCGCGTCAATTAACGACGCTCGCCCAGCGTTTGATGTCCGGCGGCTAACTTGGGCCGGCAAGTCGCCGACCGGGAGGTTGGAAAGCAGCAGACCACTCCATCGAACAGCAAATACTTAGAGGCAGTTATGGCGCGCAACGATGATATTGTGTGGGACTTGTGGGATCAGCCCGTCAATCTTCCACCCCACGTCGATCCGGTCGAACAGCACTTCCAAGCGCTGAAGGCGGGTATTCACCAGCGGATGGTCGAGTCGCTCGACCTCTCGCGTATCGGCGAACTCGATCGGCAGGTCCTCATTCGGCACGTCCGCCACCTGGCGAACGACGCCAGCCGCGGCGGCAACGAGGCTCTCAGTCAAATCGACCAGGAGCGACTGCTCGACGAGTTGATGTGGGAGGTCTTTGGCATGGGGCCGCTGGAGCCGCTGGTCCGCGACCCCGGCGTGACCGACGTGCTGGTGAACGACCCCTACACCGTCTACGTGGAACGCAAAGGGCGGATGGAGTTGACGGATGTCATCTTTGCTGACGAAACCCACCTGATGCGTATTATCCAACGCATCGTGGCGCGGCTTGGTCGCCGCATCGATGCGGTCAGCCCCATGGTCGATGCTCGCTTGCCGGATGGTTCGCGTGTCAACGCGATCGTGCCGCCGCTGGCACTGGATGGGCCGTCGCTGTCAATTCGTCGATTCGGCATCGAGTCGCTGCGCATCCACGACTTGCTCAACTACGAATCGCTGGTGCCCGACATCGTCACCTTTCTGGAAGCAGTCATCGAATCGCGCATTGGCTGCCTGATCTCCGGCGGTACCGGTTCCGGTAAGACGACGCTGCTCAACGCGCTGAGCGCTTTCATTCCCATGGACGAGCGGATCGTCACGATTGAAGATTCCGCAGAACTTGTGCTGCAACACCGCCACCGGGTGCGGCTGGAAACACGTCCGGAAAACACCGAAGGCAAAGGCGAAGTCTCTCAGCGCGATCTTGTCCGGAACAGTCTCCGCATGCGGCCCGATCGTATCCTCGTTGGCGAAGTCCGCGGCGCTGAAGTCTGGGATATGTTGCAGGCCATGAATACCGGCCATGACGGTTCGATGACGACCATCCACGCCAACAGCGCCTATGACGCGTTGGCCCGTATGGAAATGATGGCGGCCCTCAGCGGGATCGATCTGCCCATTGAGGTGGTGCGGAACTACATCGCCGCGGGTATTCAGTTGGTCGTGCATCTTTCACGGCTCAAAGGGGGGCCGCGCAAGGTGATGCAAGTCAGCGAGATCGTCGGGGTGGAAGACGGCAAGTATCATCTGGAGACGATTTTCGGCTTTGAACAGCGGGGGTTGAACGAAGACGGCGTCGCGGTTGGTGATTTCTTTGCCACCGGTTACCGCCCCGAACTGCTCGAACGCATTACCGCTTACGGCAACAGTATTCCCGATTCGCTGTTTGACGAGGGCAAACGATACCCCCAACCGGCACAAGCGGAAGTGCAAGAAGTCGAAAATGACAGCCAAAATGATGCGTTGGAATTCGTCATTAGTTAGAATGGGAAGAGTCTTACGTTTCTATCCACAAGGTTAACCACATGGACCTTTCGGCGCTTCCCCCGATTCCGCCGCACGTGAAAGAGCTGCTGCTGATTGCGATTCCTTTCGTAATCATCGCGTTCGCCGCTGCTGCGGTAATGTTTCTGGCGAGGGATTTCCTTGGCAAATCGAGGCCGGATGAGCGTGGCAATCGGAATGGCCGCAACGGCAATGGCCGCAACGGCAACGGGCGCACCTATCGTAACGGCAACGGAAACGGGAACGGCGGGAACGGAAACGGCCACGCGGGGATCGTTTACCGCAACGACGGCACGAAGAAATACCAGTCGCAGGCGGACTACAACTACGGCGCCGAAATGGCGATTCCCACGTTGGCCCGCCCCGGCACGGAAGAGGGCGAAGGGGTTAGCACGCGGATGGAGAACTGGTTCTCCCGCTTGCTCTACGAAAGCGGTGCTACCTTTCCGCGCGACGTCGCGTTCATGACCGAATTGGCCGGCGGATTGCTTCTGGGCGGGATTCTGTTTCTGTGGCTTGATAACCTTGTCGTCGCGGTGACCGGTTTCTTCATCGGCATGGGCGCGGTGGTTGGCCTGTACACGCTCGCCCGCTCGCGACGCAAGCGCAAAATGCGCGAGCAATTGCCCGACGTCATCGAACATATCGCCCGCGCCGTGCGGGCTGGTCAAACGGTCGATCAAGCGCTGAACCTGGTGGGCGACACGTCGCCGCAGCCGTTGGGGATTGAGTTTCGCCGTTGTGCGGGGCAGATCAATATGGGCTTGTCGGTGGAAGCCGCCATGAAAGCACTCAGCCGCCGTGTTGTCATCCCGGAGATGCGTCTGCTCGCATCGACCTTTGTCGTGCAGCGCCGCGCCGGCGGTAGCTTGCCGACCACGCTGGAGCGCTTGGCGAAAGTGATCCGCGATCGCATCACCTATTATCGACAGTTCCGCGCGGCGACCGCGGGCAGCCGCATGAGCATGTTTGTCGTGGCGGTCACCGGGCCGCTGGTCGCGTTGTACATGATGATTTTCCAACGCGAATTTTTCGAAACGTTCTTCATGACGAATTTCGGCTTGTTGCTCTTCACGGCGGCGATCGTTTTTTACGTCCTTGGCCTGACGATCATGTACTTCATTTTGAAGAACGACTACTAACACTCAGCAGCGGATGTGACCGTGATCGATCTCTCGCTTATCGCTCAAACACTGTCCTGGACGAACATCTTTACGTTCGGGGCGTTCGTGCTCTTCTTCGGTGTCGTGATGAGCCTGGGCTACTTCGCGATCAAGATGTCGCAAGACCCGATCCGCGACCGCTTGGAGACGTTGGTCAAAGACGACGCGGTCGCGCCGTCGGCGGGTATCTGGGAAGGACTTGCGCACCAACTGCCGCAGACGCGGCTGGACAACGGCATTCTCGATCGGGAACTGCGACGCGCCGGATTTTACAAACCGACCGCGAGATCGGAGTTTCTCGGCCTGCGGAACGGGCTCGTGTTCTTGGCCTTGATCGGGGCCGGCATCGCCGCCGTCGCAATTGGGCCGGGCGTCGATCCCATTCGGCTTAATGTGGGGCGGGTGGTTCGTTTCGATCCCGCTTTTTTGACCGTCATCGTCGGTATTCTGGTGGCACTGTGCTGCTGGGCGATCCCACGTCTGGTGCTGCAATACCTCGGCTACCGGCGCGTTCGCAGGGTGACCGAATCGCTCCCTTTTGCCTTGGACATGCTGACGATGACCATGGCCGGCGGCCTCACGCTACGCGACGCCTTGTACCATGTCAGCCGGGAGATTTACTATGCCCACCCGGCGCTGGCGGTGGAACTGTTGATCATTCGTCAACACGCCGAGTTAACGTCCGTCGATAACGCCTTCGAGCAGTTCAGCAAGCGGATCGATTCCACGGAAGTCGTCGCAATGTGTTCGCTGATTCAGCAAGGACAGCGGCTGGGTACCGACGTAGTGACGTCGATCAATGAATTCGCCGACGGGCTGCGTTTGAAGCGCCGGCAAACGGCCGACGCCCGCTCGAATCGCGCCGCCATTCAGATGCTCTTCCCGCTGACCCTGCTGATGGTGCCCGCGGTGATGATCATGCTGTGGGGGCCAGCAATTCTTCAGATCTTCGATTTCGTCAAATCGTTCGACGGCCTCTAGGATTCGGCTATCCGCCGATCGAAATGCGAACGCCGCCGCCGGATGACGTCGACTCTTCACTCGTCGTGTCATCGGTTTGCGCGCCAGTTGCGGCCGGCGAATTGACGCCTGTCGAGAGTTGCCGCCAGGCGTCATTCCATTGCGACTTCTCGGCCGGTGCCGGCTGGGTAGACGGCTGAATGTCTTCCCGCGGTTCGGTTACCGGCGCCCGGTCGGAAATACTCTGCACTGCCGCTGCCTCGTTAGTGAAGCGCGATGTTGTCTCCACGTGGCTGGCGGGCTGAACGGGGCTGGCGGTTTCGGCGTGGCTCGCCTGCTGCACGCCGGTTTCGGGGTAGTTAAAGTTACCGCTGGGATACGTAGTCGCAGCTTCCGTCGGCGGCTCGGGAATCGGCATCAGCAACCTTGCCTGCTGTTGGTGGTTGGAAACTGCGGCAGGCGCGGGTTGTTGGCTGGCAACGGCTTGTTGCACGCCTTGCGGTTGCATCGACTGCCCATAGCTGGCCTGGGCCTGCGCCATCTGCACAGGTGGTTGGGGCAGAGGCTGATTGTGGGCCACGTGGCCTTGGTGCTGCGCGGCAGCGGCTTGCGTTTGCGCCTGTTGGGACGCGTTTGACGCGATCAACTCATCGCCGGTCCCTGCGGCAAGATTCGCCAACGCGACTTCTTCCCGCTTACGGGCCTCTTCGACCTGCAACAGCGCGTGCGCCGCGTTCGAAAGCGTGTTGTCCAGCGTCAAGGCACGCAGATACTCTTCGCGCGACTTATTCAAGTTGCCTCGATGCGAATGCATGTAAGCCAGGTTGGCTCGCGCTTGGGCTTCATCATTGACGCGACGGAAGTGCTGCAGGCTCTGATCGAAGTTGCCGCGGGCGGCCAGCACCTTGGCCAGGTTGTTGTTGGCCGTGTGGTTTGCGGGTTCCATTTGCGTCGCCTGACGCAGCATGTTCTCTGCCTCGCCCAAACGATCCTGAAGATAGAACAGATAGCCCACATCGCTAAGCAACTCGGCCGTGGGTGGGGCCAGCCGCAGCGCGTTTTGAAAATGGGCTTCCGCCTGATCGTACTTCGCTTCGCGGGCGGCCATCACTCCCAGCCGATGGTGCGGCAGGGGGTGGCTGGGGTTCTTGTCGATATAGCGCTGGTATTGCCGGCGAGCCTCGCTCGGTTCGCCTTGCCGTTCGGCCAACCGCGCCAGGGCCAGCGCGGGATCGAGGTGCGTCAGGTCGTTAACCACTTCCTGTTTCCGGCCATCGGCGTTGGCCTGCGCTTGCTCATTACTCCCACGTCGCAACCCGGCGGCCTGCAGCAAGCCCGTGCGTTGCTGTTGTTCGCCTTGCTGTTGTTCGCCTTGCTGCAAATTCGCTTGCTGCCCAGCCGAAGGCGTCGATTGGGGGAATAGCGTCCAGCGGGCGCATCCCGACGACACCCCGATCAGTGTCGCCAGTGTTAACAACATTGCTGCGCGATCGACTCTCATCGTAACCTCGTGGCGAGTGCAAACTCTAAACAGTCATGGATGTGGGAAACGAAAGTGACCTTCGCCCCGCGACGTTAGAAGCCTTGGAAGCCAAAGCCACCGCCGCCGAAGCTGCCGCCGAAGCCGCCGAAGCCGCCTCCGAAACCGAACTGGCCGAAGCCACTAAGACCTTGGTTGTAAGCCTGTTGTGCCTCGGCTGCGTTGGCTTCCGCCGCCAAAGCGGGTGCGACAACGACCCGTTGCTCGGCGTTGGGAATACCCAGTTCTTGCAGGGCGAGCACGACAACTTCACGGCGCCGCAGGTCAAGTTCGGGATTGGGATGCACGGGATACTGGAAGTCCGTGTCTTCCCGCTCGGTCATGTTGCTGGGTTCGACGATCACGGGCAAGTGCGGGCAGTACTTGAGACGGGCCGCGACCTGCATGATGTGATTCATGCCGCAACTATTCAATTCGGCGTTTTGATAGCCGAACTCGTGTTGGTAGACGACGAAATCAGACGCCTCCGCACGGGCCTCTTGGCTTTGCCAAATGGGGTCCGAAACGGCGCCCAACGGTGCAACCGCGGGGGGCGGCTGGTAGTACATTTTCGCCTGATGATAGTGTTGGCAACCGGTGGTTGCCGCGACCACGGCCAGCAAAGCGGCCGCGGCCATCGCGGAAGCGGGTCGAATAGTCAGGGGTCGGTATCCTTCAAACGCAAGTGCGAGTTGGGTCATAACGTAGCGGGCAGTTACTTCGAGAAGCCGTGACTGCCGTAAAGATAAAATGCCTCGCAATTCTGGTAACGGGCGTGCCGGCGGGCTTCCTTCATGGCCATGTGCTTGGCATGCATGATGCGTTCCCGCTGTTCCGGCCAAACCGTGCTGCGGTAGTGATAGCCGTGCGTGCCCATATACTGCCCCTTGACGAAGACCTCCCAGTTGGTCGGCTCGGTGATCTCCATGCCAGGCAGAATCAGCGGAACTTCCTCGGCTTCCAACGGGTGGACGAGTTCCGGGCTGACGAAGATGATCAGTTCCCGTTCGTCCCGCAGCGTAGATCGGCCGCTGAAGAAAGTTCTGAGGAATGGAATTTCTCCAATCAACGGGGTCCGCGTGTAGCCACCTTCGATGCCTTCGCTGATCAGGCCGCCAATTGCCATCCACTGGCCCTCGCGTAGATCAACGGTCGTGAAGATGGTGGTGCCGCTGATGCCGGGGATGCCGTTGACCGTATTGCTGCCATCGGCTTCTGTGACCGACGGGGCGACCGTCAAGCGGATGCGATCCTTATCCAACAGGAACGGGGTGAAGGTCAAATTGGTGCCGAATTGCTGGAAGTAAGTCGCCACGGCGCCCACGCCGCCGACGCCGACCACCGTCGGCACAGCGAATGCACCGCCGACGTTGAAACTGGCGGGCCGGCCGTTGATGGTCACGAGGTTGGGTTCGGCGACCGAGCGGCTGAAAGAGTTCGTTTGCAGCACATTCATCGCAAGTTGAATGTCGTTCGTCGTCAACACGGCCGTGGTGGGTCCAGCGCCGCCGGCCCCGCCGAACAATGAGTTAAACGTGAACTCTCCCCGCGTAATCGAAAGGTCGGTTCCTTGAGCCCGGGCCGCGGAACGGGAAACTTCGGCCACGCGAACGCGTAACATGATCTGTTGTTCCCCGGGAACCTTCAGCAAGTTGATCAAGCTGGCAGCCGGGATGTCGGCCTCTTCCAAGAAGGGACGCGCAGCGGTGCCAAGGTCGGTGTTGCTGCCTCGCCCCAAGATGTTACCAGCCTGGTCCGTTTGCTCGTTACTGATGATGGACAGAATCTGTGTCGCTTCTTCTGGGTTGCGGGCCTGGCCGCGAATAATCAGTTTGTCCGCCACGGGGATCAACTGAATCATGCTGCAAGGAAACAACTCGTTGATCCGGTCTTGCAGTTCGCCGTATTCCAAGGCGATCGTATCATCCGGGGCGACCCGTACCAGATAACGCAAGACTTCCGGCTCATCGCCGTCGCCCGGGTACCAGAGCGTCATGGTGGTGATGCCGGGTGACAGGCCGATCAGTTCAAACTCGGTCGGGCTGAACTGAACGATATCGACGACCGACGGATTCGTGATCGAAAAGCGCGAGACCGGCCGCTTGGTGCGCACCAGGCGCGACTTGCGCGGATCGACCTCGATGGTGATCTCCGGGTCCTTAATGTCCGCGATCAGGTCCTCGACCTTCTCTTTGGTCTCGCGGGTCGGTTCAATCTCCCACGGTGGCTTGCGCCGCTCACGTCGCGGTTGGGCATAGCTCGCCGCCGCGATGGCCAGCAGCAGAACTGTCAGCAGCATCCTTCGCATGAACAAACCGAGTGGTTTGTCGCCGGTGATGAGCGTTCGTACAACGTATGTCATAAAAGTATCCCCCCGATGGGCTTCCTCGTGCGGCAATTGCGCATGGTGCGCGCCACTGTGATGCGGTTTGTAATGATTGTTTCGGCCGTAACGACCGTGAGGATTTACACTGATTTTCCACATGCACTGGAAAACCGGTCTGAAACGGTCATGTCCGCCCGGCAGTGGCTCCATAAAGAGGCCGCCCTGAAAAAGCATTTAAAGAGTAAGGACGTGGCCCACGTTGGCCGGGAGTCACCGCAGCTTGCCCAACCTGCCAGACCGGAACTTGTGAGCGAAACAGAACCACCGGCGCGTATCGTGCCGAATGTTGTTGATGTACCAATTATGCGGCGTGTTAGTGCGCCGTGAAAAATAGGAGCACGACGATGCACGCAACCTTAGCGATTCTGCTAGCCGTGGCCGGTTCCGGCCAAATTGAGGAGCAATTCGTTCCCGAAGAGATTCCCACGCCGCCGGTCTAGGGAGCGCAGCCGGCGGCCCCTCATGGTGCCCCTTACGGCGTGCCCCCTGGAACGGCCGACACCATTGGTCGCCCCGCCCAGTTCGCTTACCCCACTGGGCACATCTACCCTGACGTGGCACCCGAGGGAATTTACGGGCCGCGGCGCTGCGACGGTTGGATGTATCCCAACGGCATTTGCGGCCACAAATGTGTGAAGGACCCTCACAGTTGGGGCAACTGGTGGATTCCGCCGGGGAACATGATTCCACACTACCACTACTTCTCGGCCGAGCATGGCTACTACTACTTCCAGCCCTACAACGTGACCCGCGTGGCGATGCAGCAGGCCTTTGCCACCAGTTACGGCGGCGACGCCCGTCACCCATACTCGAACGAGGTGTTCAAGCGGGTCTACGAAATCTACGGACGCCGACACGGCATCGAGAAGGAAAAGGAAATCGTCCCCGTTCCCCCGGCAGAGGACGACGGACTCAGTTTGGAGCCTTAGTCGTTCACCTGCGATCGACGAAAATTTCCAGGGATGGCCGATTGGCCGTCCCTTTTTTGTTGGCATTCGCACGTTCTTCACGCGTCCCTCGCCAGGTTCCATGCAGATTGCGATAGCTCACAATTCACCCCGGCACGTATAATTCACCGGACGAAGGAAATTCATCTCTCCCACGAAATCGAGCAACGCCGTGAGCGACTTATCTGATACGAATCTCGACATCCAGATCTCAATGTCATCCCCGGGCGGGAAAGCGAAAGGGGAAGCGCCCACCCGGCGCAACAGCGATCTCGTTGAGCAGATCAAAGAATACGCGGACAAGATGGATAGCGACGGCGCCTCGCGCGGCGATCTGAAGATTTTGGCCCGCACCATGCGCGAGCTGCGTTACGCTTTCAAGATCTACTCGCAATATCGAGACCGCCGCAAGGTCACCGTCTTCGGCTCCGCCCGCACACCCCGGGACGACCCGGACTATCAACAGGCGATCGACTTCGGCCGCGCGATGGCCGAGCAAAATTGGATGGTCATTACGGGCGCCGCCAGCGGCATCATGGAAGCAGGTCACCGCGGCGCGGGGCGCGAGCACTCGATGGGGCTCAACATCTTGTTGCCCTTCGAGCAAGAAGCCAACGAGGTCATCACCGGCGACGAGAAGCTCGTCCACATGAAGTACTTCTTCACGCGGAAGCTCATGTTTGTGAAGGAGTGCCACGCGTTCGTCTGCCTGCCGGGCGGCTTCGGCACGCTCGACGAGGCGCTCGAAGTTCTCACGTTATTACAAACCGGCAAGCGGGACATGGTGCCGCTCGTCTTGCTCAATGCACCGCACGGCGACTACTGGACACGTTTTGACGAGTTCGTCAGGGCAAAGCTATTGGACAAGGGGATGATCTCGCCGGATGACTTGGCGCTGTACAAAGTGACCAACAGTTGCGAGGAAGCAGTTGAGGAAGTCCTCAGTTTCTTCCGTGTTTTTCACAGCATGCGCTACGTTCGCGAAAACCTTGTGTTTCGCCTGCAGGAAGAGTTGCACCCTTCGCTGTTGGCCGACATCAACCGGCACTTCGCCGATATCTTGGTGGACGGCGAGTTCCAGCCAACCACGGCGCTGGAGCAGGAAGACGAGCCTGAACTGGCCGATCTGCCGCGACTGAAGTTTCATTTCAATCGCCGCAGCCTGGGGCGATTGCGGATGCTCGTCGATGCAATCAACCGCGGCAGCATCAGTCCGTAGACGCGGCAGATAGATCGAGGCGGCTTACATCACCGCGAAGTAATTCTCAACCGCAAAGTCCATAAACTCCGGCGTCAGGCCCGGTTCCTTGTTCTCGTAGTAGCACAGATTGCGGACCTGCAGCAACAAGTCGCGCGGCTGGCAGCAACGGAACGGGCGATCGACCGGCCTGTAGTGTGTCTCAATCAGGTAGGTAATCATCGCGTCGTCATAGGTTAGTCCCATGATGGGGCACATAATCTTGAACAACTCGCGGAAATCTT
>ERZ869936.2260-NODE-2260-length-11635-cov-18.302504_pt1 | contig 11635 bp, 10 predicted proteins | sample MGYA00520876_ERZ869936 | MGnify/ENA primary metagenome ERZ869936 (study PRJEB32218, sample SAMN09650985) | biofilter metagenome | isolation source: enrty point of leading RO module | place: Saudi Arabia: Thuwal, RO plant located on Red Sea | collected 2016-02-17... | reverse complement strand
AACTGTAGCCGGGCTCATTGAGCCCGGTGAACGTTTTGCATGCAGTCATCTTCAACAGGACAACCAATGGACTATCGAAACCTCGGCCGCTGCGGAGTCAAAGTCTCGCCCGTCTGTCTCGGCACGATGATGTTCGGCGGCCAGACCAGCGAGGCCGACTCGATCCGCATTATCCACAAGGCGCACGATCTGGGCGTCAACTTCATCGACACCGCCAACATGTACAACGCGGGCGAGTCCGAGCGCGTCGTCGGCAAGGCGATCGCCGACCGCCGTGATTCGATCGTCCTCGCCACCAAGGGCCGACAGAAAATGGGTGACGGCCCCAATCAGCAGGGAGGCAGCCGGAAGCACCTCATGGCCGAGTTCGACGCCAGCCTCAAGCGGCTCGGTACCGACTACGTCGACATCTACTACTACCACGCTCCCGACTTCTCCACGCCGATTGACGAAACGCTCCGTGCGCTGGACGACATGGTGAAGAGCGGGCGGGCACATTACATCGCCTGCAGTAACTTCCGGGCCTGGCGGATTTGCGAAGCTCTCTGGACCAGCGACCGGCTGAACCTGAACCGCTACGTCTGCATTCAGCCGCTCTACAATATCGTCAACCGCGACATCGAGGTGGAAATCCTCCCGCTCTGTGAGGAATACGGTCTCGGCGTGGTCAGTTACAGCCCGCTCGCCCGCGGCATTCTCACCGGCAAGTACACAAAGTTCGGTGAGTACCCCGAAGGCAGCCGGGCCTCCCGCGATGACGTCCGCATGCGGCAGGCCGAACTGCGTCCCGAAAGCATCGAGATCAGCCAGAAACTCGTTGCTCACTGTCAGCAGAAGGGCTGCAACCCCTCGCAGTTCGCCCTCGCCTGGGTTCTGGCCAACCCGATTCTCACGTCGGTCATCATCGGCCCCCGCACGATCGAGCAGTTCGAGGACAACATGGGCTGCCTCGACGTCGAGATCACGGACGACGACGAAGCGTTCGTCGACAGTCTTGTCCCCCCCGGCGAACACAGCGGGTTTGGCTTCCAGGACGAGGTGTATCCGATCACGGGGCGGGGGAGGTGATGACCGAATGGACCGCGGAGGGCGCGGATAAGGCGGATTTTCGCGGACAAGAAGATGAACGGCTGTGTGTGACTCCGCGCTTTTGCGTCTCCGCGTCAAATCGCTTGTCTTAATCGCGAGCGGATCGCGAAGTCGACGTCTCTGACTCGACAGGCTTGAACCACCACCAGAAGGCCAGCATCAGCGCCGCCAGGACGAACGACGCCGCCAGAAACACCGCGCTGAAGTCGACCACTCCGGCACCATCTGCTCCGGTCGTAGTGAACCGCGCAATGAGAGGCTGGGACAGCATCAGGCCGACCGGCATCGCGACGCCGAGCGTCAGAAACGCGAACACGTTCTGCACGCTGTTCCGGAGTTCGGCCGGACACTCGGCGTCCAGAAAGATCTGGATCACGATCACCAGAAAGACGTGGCAGATGCCGTTGAGTGCGATCCCGAACAGGATCAGGGCTTCCGGCAGTTCAAAGGCGAAAATCAGATAGCGGACCAGCCAGGCCGCGATGCCGATTCCGAAGGTTGTCTTCAACCCGAACTTCCTCAGAAACAGCGCGAGCAGCAGCAGGGCAGGGGGTTCGGAGATCTGGCCGATCGTCATCACCGCGGGAATCCAGTCCTGCCGGAAGCCGTACTGCTTCAGCAAAGGCGGCGCGGCCAGGTTGTAGAGCGGGATCACGAGCGCCAGCAGAAAACTGGCCGCGATCAACTGCAGGAAGGACCGCCTCCCGAACAGCTTTAGCACTTCGAGGGGCGCGGCGCGCGTCTTTGGAATTCGCGCCGGAGGTGTATGTGGCAGGAAGACGCAGAAGGTGCTCAGCGCGAACGACATGATCGCGGCGATGCGAAATGCATCGGCACTGGAGGGAGACGGAATCCAGTGGGCGGCGGTCTCGATCCATTCCACGGCCGGAACGGCGGCTTCCCAGTTGTCTCTCAGCCACGCTTCGACTTCCTGCTGTTCCAGCCGCAGCGAGAGCCCGATGCCGGCCAGCACCCAGCCGATCGTCCCCCACACGCGCACTCCGCCGAAGTGCCGTTTCGGATCGGGCAGGTGACGAAAGGTGAGCGCCGTGGCGAGGGCCATCGTCGGTACGTAGGCGGCGGCGTAGACGCCGAACAGCCCCAGGATCACGTGGTAATTCGCGTGAGTTTCGCGATACACGTCGACGGCAATCGGTATCGCCAGGAGTGCGATCCCTCCCACGAAGTGGGCCAGCGCCAGATACCGCTCGGCGGGCATCCACCGGTCGCAGACCTGTCCGACGACAATCGGCGCGATCCAGAGGCCGACCGCCCCGGTCGCCATCAGCGGCCCGACGTCGGCCAGCGGCAACTGGTTTTCTTCAAAGTAGAGCGACAGATACGTCAGCAGCGTCCCCGTGATGCCCCATTCGAGCAACCACAGCACCGACAGCCGCCAACGGAGATGCCATCTGAGTCGCTCGGTCATGCCACATACAGCCGGATTCTCTTTTGCCGCTCGCGTCAAGCGACCGGACTTTGACTGCGACGTCGTTACATCTCGGCCGGTTCGGGGATCGCCGACTCGTCGAAATCCTCCGTCCTGTGCTCCTTGGGCGGATTGAACACAAACGCAAGCAGCAGCATCCCCACCACGGCCATGCCCGTCGGGATCAGAAACAGCGTCTGGTAGTCGACGATGTCCCCGTCCGTCAGCAGCGAACGGATCTTCACGAAACCGAAGCTGGCGATGAGCAGACCGATGCCGAGAATCAGCAGGTTAAACAATCCTTGCGCGCTGGAGCGGATGTCCGGCGGGAACACCTCGTCGACGTAGATGTAAACGGTGGCAAAGAAGAAGGCGTAGCAGATGCCGTGCAGCACTTGAATGACGATGATCAGCCAATGGGCGTCCGGGAAGAAGGCGAAGCACGCAAATCGCAGCGCGTGTCCCAGCACGCCGACGATCATCGTCACTTTCCATCCCAGCTTCTTGAGGACGGCGCCCAGAATCAGCATCGCGGCGATCTCGGCCACCTGTCCGAGACTCATCACGACCATGTTCCAGTTGGCGGGAAAGCCGATGTAACTCAGGTACTGGTCGACGAGCACGAAGTAACCGTTGTGAATCGTCGCGTCGATCAGCGTGACGACGTAAAGAATCATGATGTGCGGCACGGCGAGCAGCTTCAGCGCCTTGAACAACGCGAGCCCTTCCCCTTCTCCGGCCGATTTGTTCGGCGGCGTGTGCGGCAGCGTCAGACTGAAGGCCGCCATCGCCAGCGACGCGATGCCGGCGACGATCAGAATCCATTTCGTCTGGCCCGCGCTGGCGTCCTCTCCCAGCAAGAAGATAAACGGCCATGACGCCATGACCCACCCCACCGTTCCCCCCGCGCGAACGAAGCCGAATTCGTTCGCCGGATTCTTCAGGTGCGCGAACGCGATCGAGTTCGTCACCGAAATGGTCGGAACGTAAACCACCGCATATGCACAGAAGAACAGGAAGAACAAACCGAAGTCCGTCACCTGGGAGGCAGCGAAGAGGCAAATTCCCGCGATCAAATGGCTCGCCGCCAGAAACCGCTCGGCGGAGAAGTTCCTGTCCGCAAACTGATTACTGAAGAAGATGCCCAGGATTGCACCGATCGCGAATACGCTGCCGCCCAGCCCGATCTGCCAGTCTTCGAAGCCGAGCATCGTCATGTAGGCAAAGATCTTCGGCTGCCAGGCGCCCCAGATGAAGATCTCGATCAACATCATCACGAACAGCTTGTTCCGTACGACGGAGTCGGTGCGTACGGCAGAATCGGTGCTCATAGGTGTCTCGTCTGGGAGAGAGAAGGGCAGTCAGCAGGAGATTTCGACGATCGCTTTGCCCGCAAGTGCGACGAATTCTCACTTTGAACACGCCAAACTACAGCGGTCCGATTCGCGACGCAAGCGGCCGCAATGGCCGGATCCGTCAGGCGCGTTTACGATGTGAACTCCAGGACCGAAATCCGAGTTGCAGGGCGCCGAGCAGGCTGCAGACGAACCCGCCGCATGAACAGCGATTTGACCGTTGAAAATCTCCGTGAAGAGCAGGGGATGCTCGCCGACGCGCAGGGGGAGCTCCCGCGGCCCACTGCCCGCACCGTTGACGGCCGTCTCCTGCCGTATGCGCTCATCGGCCTGCTGCCGATGATTGCCTACCGCGTTGTCAACATCCTCCTCGTCGACGATCCCCTGTGGATGTCGAGCGTCGTTCCCTTCGTCGCATCGGTCCTGCTCCTCGTCTTTACGCCCCTGTATGCGGTCTGGGCGATTCGTCGCACCGGGGCCCGGGTCTTCGTCAACCGGCTACGCTGGGGCGAAGTGTTGATCGAGTGTGCAATTGCCTTCGGCGTGTGGTTGTGCGTCATCGTCACCATCATGATTCTGGGGGTGGTCTACACACAGTTTCTCGAGAACGAACCGGAAGTCCCTGCGCAGTTCGAGGAGATCGTCTTCTCCCGAAGCGTACCGGCCTTCCTCTGGCTCGCCGGATCGGCCTGCCTCTGGGCGCCAATCTGCGAGGAACTGTTCTTTCGCCGGATGCTCCTCAGGGCCTTTTACGGCCACATGTCCCTTGTCGTCGCCGTCGGCCTGCAGGCGCTGATCTTTGCCTTGCTGCACGACTACCAGTGGCTGCAATTGACGAATATTCTCATCTTGGGCCTCGCTTTGGGCGGAGTGTATGCCTGGCGGAAGACGCTGCTGACGCCGATGCTCGTGCATTTCATGCAGAATACGATGGCCACGAGTGTGCTGGGTGTTCTCTTCATCATCGGTTACTTCGCCCCGGTCCTGGGCGTGACCGTGGAGGACGATGCGGAAGGGTGCCGCATCACCGCGGTGATTCCGGAGAGCCCCGCCGCCGACGTCGGGCTGCAGGCAGGCGATGTCGTCACCCACGTCGGCCGGACCAGAATTCGTTCCTCGTTTGAATTCCACCTCTGGCTGGCTCTGAATGAATCCGGTCAACCGACCCGACTTCAAGTCCTGCGCAACGGGGAATCGCTGACGCTACGTCCGGTCCTGGTCTCGATCGAGGAACTTCCGCAGCCCTGAATGCGCGCTCCAAGGCGAGCCGCGCGGCGTCAGCCCTCAGATGCGAACGAACAACACCGCTCCCGCCGAATCATCGAATCCGAAGACCGACCATGCGCGCCGTCGTCCAACGCGTCTCCTCCGCCAGCGTCACGGTCGACGGCGAAGTCGTCGGCCGCATCGATCGCGGCTTTCTGGTCCTGCTCGGCGTCTCGTCGGACGACAGACAGGACGACGTCGTCTACACGGCGCAAAAAATCGCCGGCCTGCGAGTCTTCGAGGACTCCGACGGGAAAATGAATCTCGCGCTGGCCGACGTCGGCGGAGCAGTGCTTGCGGTCAGTCAGTTCACGCTCTACGGCGATTGCCGTAAGGGACGACGGCCGAGTTTCATTCACGCGGCGCCGCCGGACAGGGCCGACGAACTCTACCGGGGCTTCGTCGCCGAACTGCAGGGGCAGGGCATCCCGGTCGAAACCGGCCGCTTTCAGGCGCAGATGGATGTCGAACTCGTCAACGACGGCCCCGTCACGCTGCTCATCGACAGCCGCAAGCAATTCTGATTCGGATTGACGCCCTCAACTGTAAGCGGTCGTCTCAGGTGGTTCAGGACGGGGAACCCACTTCGCATCTGTCAACGCAAAGTCGCAAAGTAGCGAAGGCGCGCAAAGATCACGGCGCGAAACTGGCGTTCACCTTATACCGGCCCTTTGCATCTTCGCGTCTTTGCGTTGAACCCGAATGCTGCAAGGTCCGTCTCTCGCGCGCGGTCTCCGTCCGGCGGAAACACGCCTTTACCCGTTTCGCCCACTGTGACTACACTCCCGGACTGTCTGCTGCGCGGCCGTCTTCCGGAACGCCGCGGCGGATGAATGGAGTCGGCTTTCTGTCAGCTCAGGGAAGGGCGTTTGCATGTGGTACGACATCGTAGTCCTGGCTGTCCTGGCGTACACGACGATCCGCGGGGCCTCCAAAGGCGCCGTCTGGCAACTCGCCGCCATCGCCGGCGTCGTCCTCTGCTTCGTCTTTGCAGAGTCGATCTCCGCCGCCGCCGGCCCCTACGTCAAGCTCGAACCGCCCATGAACAACTGGGTGGTCATGATCGGCGCCTATCTCGTGTTCACGTTTATCTCGTTCGGCGTCGCCCGGCTGCTGACTGACTGGATCGAGAAGGTCAAGTTCGGCGAGTTCAACCGCCATCTCGGCGCGCTGCTCGGCTTCGTCAAGGGGGTCGCGCTCTGCCTGGTGGCGACCTTCTTCATCGTCACCGTCTCCGACGGCGCGCGGGAAATGCTCCGCCACTCCCACAGCGGGTACGCCGCCGCCGTCATCATGGACCGCCTGCATCCCGTCATGCCGGAGAAAATCCGCGACGCCCTCGACAAGTACATCCACCAGCTCGATTCGCCTGACATGCCCCTGAAGTACGCCGACCACGAGCATGCCCATTCCGACGACGACCATGGGGAGGCGCATGGATTCGATGAGAACTCCGTCCTGCTCCCGAGTGAGTTCGACGATCTGATGTCCCGCGTGCCGGCCGACGTGCGGGACGACTTCCAGAGCGTCCTGCTGCGGACCCTCGAGCAGACCGAGCCGGAGTCGCGTCCCGACCTGCTCGAACGCCTGATGCAGGTTCTCGATTCGGCCGACCAGCCCGAGGACGTCACCTCGCTCCGCAATCTGCTCGATCAGCCGCCGGAGCACCTGCTCGGCGCGATCTCCAACTGGCTGATGCGGAGGCCCGGAGAGCAGGGGGCCGAACCGCCCGTTCCCGACCGTAGGGAGGCACTGCTTCAGGAGATCGCGGGTTCCTTCTCCAGCTATCCCAAGGCCCAGGAAATGATCCGGGGCGACATCGAACAGCAACTGGCCAATGTCCCCCCCGAGATCGCGCTGCTCGTCTTGGAAGACTACCGGGCCGACCTGATGGGCGACCCCCGGGATCCCGATCCGAGCACCACACTGGCCACCCCGCTGCAGGACCGCATCGTCCGGCAGCTCTCCCGCAGAGACGAGCAACCCCTTGGTGAGATCCGCTGAGCAGACTTCCACAGGCGAGCCGGGCGGCGTCAGCCCCCGGATAGTCCCGACCGGCAATCGGCGGCCAGTCTCGTACGCGCACACAGCGGGGCCCCCTCGCCGCGTCCGTGCGGCAAAGAGACCCCGACTGCGAAACCCCGGTTTTCCCGAGGGTTTCTCAACCCCCAACGTCCGATAATGTCCGTTATGTTCGACTCGGCGGGACTTGAAGCTGCGCCGTGTGGACGCCATTTCTGAGCCCAGGCCGGCCGCCGCTGCCAGGCTGATCGCGAGCGGCCGCCCAGACCGAATCTCCACCATCCGGCTGTCTCACGCTTCGCACCGCCGACTTTCACCGGCGACCCGATACCATCGCCAGGCGAGCCGCGCGGCGTCAGCCCGCGGATGCTCCCCAGCAATCCGTGGTCCAAGTCACCGCACTCCCCCCTCCCCCGACTCTCTCGTCGAGCGAAGAATCAGACGACGGATGCTCAACTCGCGTCTGCGGTCCCGTTGTCCGGCGGGAAGATAAACGGAAGCAGTCGCACGATATTCCGTGCGTCGTCGATTCCGCGATGATGCGATCCGGAAAACGACAGGCCGACCTGCTTGAGAGCACCGGCGAGCCCCGATTTCCTGCGCCGGCCTTGCGCCGCCGCGAATTCTGCCTTCAGATTGATGTGCCGATCCCCAAACGGATACGCCACGCCGTGGTGCGTGCAGTCCTGCTGCAATTGGCCCGGGTCGTAATCACCCCAGGAACAGAAGACGTGCCCCGGAAAGCGACCGGCCCACGCCAGAAAGTCAGCGAATGCGACAGGGAAGAGCGGGGCGGAATCAACGTCCGCTTGCCGGATACTCGTCAACTCGCAGCAGAAGTCGGTCAGTTTCCGGTGACGAACCGGCCGCACGAATGACTGAAACTCATCCACTGGCTGCTGATTCTCCGCCGACACCATCACCGCGCCGATTTCGATCGTCTCCATCGCGTCACGCGGGACGGAGCCGTCGTTCGAGCAGGTCGCTTCGAGATCGACGACGAGCAGATGTTTCATAGACCGGTACCTCGCGCCGCGCAGACCGAATTTCCAACCGAGCGCCGGCATCCAGCTTGCATCGTATTCAAATCTCAGTCGAGATTCGCACGCCCGGCTCTCGCACTTGTTCCCGCCATGTCCCCCCTGCTCTAATCGCCGAACCAGAGAAGAAAGACTTCAGCCGCAGCATCAACGAGAGCCAATCATGCCGATGACCAAATCACAGGTGATGACGCTGCTCAAGGAGAACCAGAACGCGCGCGGCATCGCCCACTGGAAGAAGAAGCCGCGCCCGCTCAAGAGCTACGGCATCGGCCTCACGCAGCTCCGCAAACTGGCGAAGCAGATCGGCAAGGACCACAAGCTCGCCGGACAGCTCTGGAAAAGCGACTACTACGACGCGAGGGTCATCAGCCTGCTGATTGACGATCCCAAACAGGTCACGCGCGAACAGGCCGAGCGGCAGGTCGAAGAACTCAGCGCAGGAATGCTGGCCCACGTCTTCGCCTCGTGCGACGCCACCCTCGCGAAAACGCCGTTCGCCTTCGATCTTGCCTGCGACTGGATGAACAGCCAAGACGAAGTCCGCCGCCGCTGCGGGTACTCCCTGCTCTACGAACTCTCCAAGAAGAATCCGCGCGGCATGGATGACGACTTCCTGCTGGAGCGGATCGAGCACATCAGGAAATCAATCCACGACGAGGAGATGTGGGTCCGCGAATCGATGCTCACCACCCTGATGGGCGTCGGCAAGCGGAACAAAAAGCTCAACAAAGCCGCCGTCCGCGCCGCGAAAGCGATCGGCCCCGTCGACATCGACTATGGCGATGACAACAACTGCGAACCGCTCGACGTCCTCAAGCATCTCACCAGCGACTACATCAAACAGAAGCTTGGGACGTAGGGAATGTCGAATGTTGAAATTCAAATGACGAATGACAATGAAGCGGGTGATGCCCCCTCTCCTTTGCGCCTTCCTCCGCGTCTCCGCGCCCTTGCGTCAAGTCGCACGTCAAACCAGTTCCTGAATCGGCTCCCCGTCCTCCAGGATCGGGATCGGCCGGTTCTGGAGATCCGGGACCGTTGCGGTGTGGTCGATGCCAAGTGCGTGATACATCGTCGCCAGCAGGTCGCCCGGTCGCAGCGGACGATCGTGAGGCTCGCCGCCGTTTGACGTGGTTGAGCCGATCACCTGCCCGCACTTGAGGCCGCCGCCGCTGAGCACCGCGTGCATCGCCTTCGGCCAGTGGCCGCGGCCCGCGTTGTTGTCGATCCGTGGGCCCCGTCCGAATTCACCGAACGCCGCCACCAGCACCTGGTCGCTCATCCCTCGCGCGTCGAGATCCTCAACGAGCGCCGCCAGCGCCTGGTCATAGGCGGGCAGCCGCTTACGCAGGTTCTTCTCGATCGTGTAATGGTCGTCCCACCAGTCGACGTCCTTTTCGTAGAGATTGACCGTGACGAACGAGACGCCCGCTTCGACCAGCCGCCGCGCAAGCAATGCCGACTGCCCGTAGGCGTGATGACCGTACCACTCGCGCAGTTCGTCCGATTCTTGTGAAACATCGAACGCCTCGCGGGCCTGCGATCCGCACACCAGTTCAAACGACTGCTGCTGGACGTCATCCAGGTCAGCGAATTGCGGCAGCGACGTCGTCTTCTGATGCAATCGATCGAGCGCGCCGAACAGATCGCGGCGATCCTCCACCCGGTCGAGCGTCATCTCTTCCGGCAGTGCGAAATCGGGCGGGCGATAATTCCCCAGGCTCGGGTCGCCCCCCGCATCCAGCGCGTTGTACCGGCTGCTGAGGAACGCGGCATGCTCGTAGAATCCGAGATGTCTGCGGTAGTCCTCCGGAATGCAGACGTACGGCGGCATCGCCTCCGCGTCATTTGTTCGAAAGTACGAGACAATCGATCCCTGGCTGGGATGCTGCTGCCCCTTCTGCCGCGCGTTGAGCAACGGGTACCCCGTTTGCAGCCAGTGCGTCGCATCGTCATGCACCGACAGATCGTGCGTGATCGACCGCACCACCGCCAGCCGGTCGGCGATCGCCGCATGCCGCGGCATCAGATCACAGACGGTCAACCCGGAAAGATTGGTCTCGACCGGCGAGAACGGGCCGCGAATCTCAGCCGGCTGCCCCGGCTTCATGTCGTACATGTCAATGTGCGACGGCCCGCCCGCCATGTAGAAGAGAATGACCGACACGTCGCGCCGCGTCGGATCCGAATCCCGCGCCGCCAGCAACTGCGGCAGCGTGAGCCCGACCGCAGGCAGTGCGCCGAGAGTCAGAAACGACCGCCGATCAAGCGGCGCAGCCGTGGGAAGAATCTGTCCACGAAGAGTCAGCATACCTCTCTCGCATCAAAGCAGGCGTTGGCCCAAGTACAGACTACGATTGTGACGGATCACCAGGGAAGTTGCCACATCATTGCTCCTTCAGCGAGCCTTCCCTCCCCTGCTCTCCCTCTGCCTCCTCAACCGCGCCTCGGCGACTATTCATTGACCCTTTACTCGCCGAGCCGTCGCGAGACCCCCGTTTCCTGAGTTGCACGAACAAATTCGAACGCGCCGATATCCGGCAGGCTGTCCGCATTTTCCTCCCCGCCCGAATACAACTCCGTCCCCTCGAAATCTCTGGCCACACCCGGCAGAGTCACCCCCGCGTCAATGCACGGGCTTCCCGGCAGCAGCCGAAAATTGTGTTTCGCCACGTCCTCGAAGAGCGGGTCGGCGATGATCGAATTCTTCCCGGGCGTTTCGCCAGACCGCGTGAAGTAGCAGTTGTAATCGATCACGGTTTCCCTGGGCCGGCTGAGATATACGATCGAATGGCCGCGCGGAGCATACAGGATGTTGTTGACAACCTCGACGAATCCCCCGCTCCCGGTCACTTCAATTCCCGCCCGATTCCCCCGCGTTCCCACAACGCGAAAACCCTCGATCCGCAGATAGCTGCAATCGCGCGCCAGAAATGACCCGCCATCCAGCGTCGCCTGTTCACCCGGATGAGACCGGATCGTAATCGGCTGCGCCTCCGTTCCCGAGACCCCGAGATCGACGTGCTCGCGGTACTTCCCGCCTCGAACATTCAGCTCATCGCCCGGCTTCAACCGATTCACCGCGGCCTGAATCGTCCGCCACGGATCGTCATTCCAACCAGTGCCGCGATCATCACCGCTCGGCGAGACAAAGTACGACTCCGCACAGGCAATACCGCCGGCCTGCAGGACCAGGAATGCCGTCAGAAGAAGCCGTTGAATCAGACGTCTCATCACGTGCTTCGACCGATCCACAACTGATTTTGTCATCGCGTCCGCGTCAGTCGTTTGCGTAGTCTAACTTTGGCTTCTGCCGCCGCAGGCGAACTCCAAGTCCCTGCCCTCCCTTTGCGTCCTCCTCCGCGTCTCCGCGACTCTGCGTCAATTCCCCAACCGCCGCAAGACCTCCGCCATCAAAAAGAACATCTCCC
>ERZ869936.2259-NODE-2259-length-11637-cov-5.078570_pt1 | contig 11637 bp, 9 predicted proteins | sample MGYA00520876_ERZ869936 | MGnify/ENA primary metagenome ERZ869936 (study PRJEB32218, sample SAMN09650985) | biofilter metagenome | isolation source: enrty point of leading RO module | place: Saudi Arabia: Thuwal, RO plant located on Red Sea | collected 2016-02-17 ... | reverse complement strand
CGTCGGCGAACTCCATCCCGATGGCGCCGGCACCCACGATGAAGAGCGACTCGGGCGCGGAGGTCTGCATGAGGGCGCCCGTGGACGACCAGATGCGGTCCTCGTCGATCTGCAACGACGGCAGATTCCGCGGGCGGGATCCGGTGGCGATGATGACGTGCTTGCCGTCGTAGGTCTTCTTGGAACCGTCCTCCGACTCCACCTCGACCTTCCCTTTCCCCTTCAGGCGACCGTAGCCCTCGAGGTGGGTCACCTTGTTCTTCTTGAAGAGGTGGCCGATGCCGGTGGTCATCTGCTTCACGACCCGGCGGCTACGCTCCTGGGCCGGGCCCAGGTCGAAGGTCACGTCCTTGGCCATGATGCCGTGCTGCTCGCCCTCTTTCATCTCGTTGGCGAGGAGCGCGCTGGTGAGCATGGCCTTGGTCGGGATGCATCCGATGTTCAGGCAGACCCCACCGAGAGCCTCCGTTTCCACGCAGGCGACGTTCATCCCGAGCTGCGCAGCGCGAATGGCGGCAACATACCCGCCAGGGCCGCTACCGATGACGATCAGATCGAAGGAAGTGCTCTCAGCCACGCGGGCCTCTCTCTATGGAACCGGGATCCCCGAGGGACCGGGAAAAGTCGTTGGATCTTCAGTTTTCGAAGGTAGAGGAGGCGCGGAAATCGGTAAAGGTGATGCGGGTCACGGATCGCGATATACCTTGTGGCATGCGTGCTCTGAAGGTGGCGTTCGTCGTGCAGGGGGAGGGCCGCGGGCACATGACCCAGGCCCTCGCCCTGGGTGCATTCCTCCGTGACGCCGGCCACGAGATCGTCGAGGTCCTCGTGGGCCGGAGCCCCCACCGGTCCATCCCCGGCTACTTCATCGATGGCATGCACGCGCCCGTGCGTCCCTTCGACGCTCCGGTGCAGGTGGCGGGCCGGGAACGGCAGGGTCTTTCGCTGGGTCGCACGCTGGCGGACGCGGTACGCAGGAGCCCGGCTTTCTTCCGCTCCCTGGTGGCCATCGCCGAGCGGACCGCGGAGGCCGACGTGGTCGTGAACTTCCTCGACTTCCTCGGAGGGCTCTCCCGTGCCCTCTTCCCCACCGACGTCCCGTCGCTGGCCGTGGCCCACAACTACGTCTTCCTCCATCCCGATCTGCGCGACGCCCCTGGACCCACGAGAGTCCGGCGCGCGGTGATGGCCTACGCCCGGGCCACGGCGGCAGGCTCCGAGCGGAAGCTGGCCCTCTCCTTCCGAGCGCTACCGCCCGGGCCGGACGGGACGCTGGAAATCACGCCGCCCCTCCTTCGGCCGGGTCTTGGGGCGCTGCATGTGCGCGAGGGCGACTACTTGCTGGCGTACGCGCTGAACCCCGGATACGCCGAGACGCTGGCGGCCTGGCAGGGAGGACGCTCCACCGTGCCCGTGCACTGCTACGTGGAGGGAGGCGAGGACGCTCTCACCTCGGCGCCCCCCGCGGGCTTTCACGCCCACACCCTGAGCGACTCAGCCTTCCTCGACCATCTCGCCGGATGTCGGGCCTACGTGGGCTCCGCCGGCTTCGAGTCCCTCTGCGAGGCCTATTTCCTGGGCAAGCCCGCCCTGGCGGTCCCCACCGACGGTCAATTCGAGCAGGTGCTCAATGCGTGGGACGCACAACGGAACGGCGTGGCGCGGTGGGGCTCCTACGACGATCTCGAAGAGTTCTGGCGCACCCCGGCGTCGCCCTCGGCCGCCGATACCGCGGAGTTCCAGCGCTGGGTAGCCCGCGCACCGGAGGTTTTCGTCGAGGCGGTGGAGCGTGCCGCCCGGGGAGACGCGCCTCGCGGGGAGCACGGCTGAGGCCATGGGTCTCACCGTCACGGAGGTCGGGGGGCGAGGAGGGACGGCGCGCTTCATCGATGCCCAGTGGTCCGTCCTGGCCGGCCACGAGGCGTGGGTTCCGCCTCTCCGTGCCGTCGTGAAGGACGCGCTGGACGCCAAGAGAAACCCCTTCTATCGCAACGCCGCGCGCGCCCTCTTCGTGGCCGAGCGAGACGCGCGCACGGTAGGGAGAGTGGCCGCCATCGAGAACCGCGGCCACAACCGCCACCACGACGACCGGACCGGATTCTTCGGCTTCTTCGACTCCACGGACGACCCCGAGGTGGCCGCGGCCCTCCTCCGAAGGGCCGAAGCGTGGCTGCGGGAAAAGGGGCTCACCGCCTCCCGTGGCCCCGTGAGTCCATCCCTGAACCATGAGGCCGGCCTCCTGGTGGAGGGCTTCGACCGGGCTCCCGTGATCATGACCCCCTGGAATCCGCCGTACTACGGAGCCCTCCTCGAGAACGCGGGCTACGTGAAGGCCGCCGACCTCCTGGGGTACGACGTTCCGGCCGAGGGACGACTGGCGGTGCCTCCACGCCTGAGGCGTCTGGCCGAGCGCACCCGGGAACGAAGCGGGGTGCGCTTCCGTCGACTCGACGTCGACGATCTCGAGGCCGAGGCACGCCGGGCGCTGACGCTCTACTGCGACGCCTGGGCCGACAATTGGGGCTTCGTACCACCCGACTGGGAGGAGTTCTGGCACACGGCCCGCGATCTGAAGCAGGTCATCGCCCGGGACTTCTCCTTCGTCGCCGAGGTGGACGGCGAGATGGTCGGGGTCATGATGGTCGCACGCGACATCAACCGCGTGCTGGCCGACATTCCCTCCGGCCGGATCTGGCCCTGGAACGTCTACAAGATTCTCACCCGCCTCCCGAGGGTGCGGTGGGGTCGCATCGTGCTCCTCGGCCTCAGGGCCGACCACCGGCACCGAGGCCTCTTTCCGCTCTTCGCCTACGAAGCAGCGCGCCGGGCCGAAGAGATCGGGTTCGAGGGAGCCGAGGCGTCGTGGATCCTGGAAGACAACGACGCGCTGAGGGCCCCCCTCGAGGCCATGGACCTTCGCGCCTACAAGCGGTGGCGGATCTTCGAGAAAGACATCTGATCCGCGTGGCCGGACCGCCTCTGAGGCACGTGGCGGGACCACCTCTGAGGCACGTGGCCGCGACCTGAGCCGCTGGGCGGGAGGCGGCCTTGGAGACCGAGCCGGACGCTGTCCCTACAGGCCGAACCGGACACCGAAGATGAACTCGTCCTGACTCGGCTCGAGATCGAAGAAGGTCAGCGAGGCGTCGTCTACGACGCGGCCGAAGTCGTCGGCGGACAGGTCGTGCCCTGCCGACGACCGGAAGGAGAACCCGAGACGAACCCTGGAGCCCACGCCCCCCTCGACGCCGAGGCTTCGCTGGAGGGTGACGAAGCGCTCGGCCTCCGAACCTCCCTCGAAATCCGAAAGCGGCCGTCCGTCGAGGCGGACCGACTGGGTGGCCACGGAGATGCCGACCCCCGCGTGCACCAGCACCCTCCCGCCGAGCACGTATCCGCCGCGTACGTTCAGGCCCGCCGACGTCCCGCGTCGGAGATGGAGTTCCGCGAACCCGGTCACCGCGGGGTCGAAGGTGTACGGATCCGGGACGGAGGCGGCCGTGATCGTCGCTTCGGCGCCAACGATCCACAGACCGAACGCGTGGTCGTATCCGCCCGACACTCCGTAGACGAGGCCCCCTCGACCCGCCGGATCGAAGACGCCGTCGAAGGCGATCCGCGTGTTGTAGCTCACGGGCCCGAAGCCCAGCCCCGCGTACGCCCCTCCGAAGGGCTCCTGGGCACTCGCCCCCGAGCTCCCGTAGGAGCCGAGGGCGAGCACTCCCATGAGCGCCGCAGCCAGTCGCCTTGTACCCCTCACATCGTCACGCCCCCTTCGCCGGCTATCAGCCGTCGGTCATCGGCCTCCCACGCGAATGCATCTCGAACCACTTCCTCAGGAAGAGCTGGGTCCGGAGGAAGTTCGAGGGATTGCTCGACGTCCCGTGCCACTCGTCCTGGAAACGGATCATGGCCGTAGGTACACCCAGCACCTTGAGCGCCGCGTAGTACTCCTCGGTCTGCGGCATGGGCGTCCGGAGGTCGTTCTCGCCGGTCATGAGCATGGTCGGCGTCGAGACGTTGCCCACGTACATGAGAGGGGATCGACGGAGGTGCTCGCTGGGGTCGTCCCAGGGGAAGTTCTCGAAGTTGCGGTACCAGCCGATGCCGTCGGTCGTGCCGACGAAGGACAGCCAGTTGGTCACCGGGCAGTTCGCCGAGGCCGCCGCGAAGCGGTCCGTGTGGCCCACCACCCACGACGTGAGCACGCCGCCACCGGAGCATCCGTACACGAACATGTTGTCTTCGTCGATGTAGCCCCGGTCGACGACGAGGTCGACGCCGTTCATGAGGTCGTCGAAGTCCTTGCCCGGATAGGCGTTCTTGATGGCGTTACCGAACGCGCTGCCGTATCCCGAGCTCCCCCGCGGATTGGTGTACAGAATGACGTAGCCGTTCGCGGCATGCTCCTGCCATCCGAAGTTGAATCCCACGTTGTACATCCCGTGGGGACCACCGTGGATGGAGAGCATGAGCGGGTACTGTCGGTTCGGATCGAAGTCCGGCGGCTTCACGATCCACCCTTGGATCTGGAAACCGTCCAGCGACTCGTACCAGATCTCCTCAACCTCGCCGAGGGTCACCCCGGCGAGCACGTCGTCGTTCACCCGCGTCAGCTGCGTGCGGGTGTCAGGATTCGCCAGGTCGAAGGCGACGATGTCGCTGGGAACCTGGGGGCTGGTGAAGGTCCCCACGGCCCGGCCGTCTGCCGTGAAGGAACTCAGGGCGAACATGTGCTCGCCATCGGAGAGCTGACGCACGCCGCCGTCGACCGACGCGAAGTAGAGATTCCGCGTGCCCTCGGAACTCACCGTGAGGTACAGACCGCTGCCGTCGTGGGCCCAGTCCATGCCGTTGATGGACCGGTCGAAATCGCCGGAGATGAGGCGGGGATTCGAGCCGTCGCGACCCATGACGTAGATCCCCGAGTTCCTGTACGTGTCGGTATGGAAGTCGGCCCCTCGATACGCGATGACGTCACCGCGAGGCGATGGGAGGGGGCTCGAGTCCTGACCGCGACGAGACGTGAGCTGCCGGATCTGGCCCGTCGCCACGTCCACCGAATAGACCTCCGACTCGCGCCAGGAAAGCTCGGCGTCTTCGGTCCGGAGCGACGAGAAGACCAGCTCCCGGCCATCGGGCGTCCACTCGCCCGTGGAGTGGTTCCAGTCGCCGTCGGTGAGCTGACGCGCGGTTCCGCCGATGGCCGGCACCACGAAGACGTGACGCCACCCTTCGTCGACGTAGCCGACGCGGTCCTGCCGGTAGTCGGCCCGGGTCACCACCTTCGGTGGCGCCGTCCATTCGGCGCCGTCGGGTCGGCCCGGAGGGGACACCGAGAAGGCCGGCTCACCGTCGACGTTCATGCTGAACGAGAGGTGCTCGCCGTCGGGTGACCAGCGGATCCCGCTGGGGCTCTTCGTGAGCCGCGTCACCTGGCTCGTGGCGCCCTCGTCGTCCATCCATCGGACGAAGATCTGGCTTCCGCTGGGCTCGCCGCGGGCGGTGTATGCGATCCGGGTGCCGTCGGGCGACCAGATGGGACCCGATCCGTCCACCAGGAACCGGTTCTTGGAACCGTCGGAGTTCATGATCCAGACGGACGACTCACGGCTGTCGTTCATCTTGTCCACCCACCCGCGGGTGTACACGATCTCCGTTCCGTCGGGCGAGATCTGGGGGTTGGAGACACTTTCGAGCTCGAGGTACATCTCGAGGTCGAGGGTCCGGAGTTCGCCGGACTGGGCGGCGACCTGCGGCGGCGCGAGAAGCGCCAGCCCCAGACATGCGGCGGTGGTCAGGAAGGATGCGCGGGTGAACATGCCATACCTCGCTGCTGCGTTGTGGACGGTCCCCTCCGGTCGACGGCGAGCCCTCGCTCACGCCCACCCGAGGCGGGAGGCCAAGCTAGGGCTGGTCTCGGGTCCTGGCGAGAGGTCCTCGCCCCGTTCGAGGCGTCAGCGTTCCCAGACGATCCGCCCGCCTACCACCGTCAGGTCGACCTCCATGGTCTCCAGACACGGGTCGGGACAGTCCAGAAACGATTCGGCCGTCACGATGAGGTCCGCGAGCTTTCCAGGCGCCAGCGTCCCCCGTCGCTCCTCGGCGAAGACCAGGTGGGCGTACCCCTCCGTCGCCGCCCGGAGGGCCTCGAGACGGCCCACCGCTTGGGCACCGTCCAACACGCCCGCACTGATGGTCTCCCGGGTGGTGAAGTGATGGAGCACCCACCACGGATCGTACGGCACAACCGGCGAATCCGTCCCCAGGGAGACCGGGACACCGGCCTCGATGTACGCTCTCAGAGGTGTCGTCCAGCCCGCTCGCTCCTCGCCCCAGTATTGCACGAGACTGGGCGCCGCCAGGTAGAGGTGATGCTGGACCGACGCAACGACGCCGAGGTCGCGCATCACGGTGAAGTGGTCGTCCCTGGGGATGAAGCCGTGCTCCAGCACCCACCGCTCCCCGGCCAAGGGCGCCACGCTGTCGGCGGCCAGATACCCGTCGAGAACGAGGTCGATGGCCGCGTCGCCCACTGCATGGGTCGCCACCCTCCGCCCGGCTTGTCGCAGAACCCGGATGGACTGGATGAAGGGCCCTCGCGGGACGGTTTGAAGCCCGAAGAAGGTGCCCTCCTCCCCCCACGGCGCCTCGTAGGGCTCGCGCATGAGTCCTCCTTCGAAGCCCCCGTCCACCCCGAGCTTCACGCCGCCCACGTTGAGCCACTCGTCGCCTCCCTCGGGCGGCCATGTGGCCATCGCCTGCTCCAGATCCTCGGGGGAGCCGGAGCGCGGCGCCCGAAAGAGGTACTCGACGCGGAGGGGCAGTCGACCCTCCTCGTGGAGTTCGCGAATCATCTCGAACTGCTCCACCGAGCCGCCCGGGTGCCGTACGGCCGTCAGGCCCCTGCGGATCAGCACCTCATAGCCATCTCGAAGCGCGGCCATCTCCTCGGAACGACCCCGTGTCGGACGGGGCGGAAGCTCCACCAGATCCTTGGCACGATCCACCAGCTCACCGTTGAGCCGCCCGTCTGGGTAGCGACCGATCCGACCGCCTTCTGTAGACTCGACCGATTCGTCGATGCCCCAGCGGTCCAGGGCGGCGCTGTTCAGGATGTACTCGTGCCCGCCGCGAACGACGACGACGGGATGGCTCGACGTGGCCCGATCCAGGTCGTCTCGGTACGGGAGCCTTTGCTCCGCGAGCTGCCCTTCGTGCCAATCGCTGTTGGTGACGACGACGTCCCCCACGGGAGTCTCGGCGGCTCGGGCCGCGATGGCCGCGAGTACCTCGTCGAGGGTTCGGGTTTCCGAGAGGTCTACCCCCGGACCGCCCCCGATGGAGTGGAAGTGGTTGTCGGCCAGTCCCGGCAGCACGGACCGTCCGCCGAGCTCGATGACCCGCGTGGATTCCCCCACGTACTGTCGAATCTCGGCTTCGTCCCCCACCGCGACGATCTCGTCGCCGCGAACCGCGATACCATCGGCGACGCCGGTATCCTCCAGCGTCACCACCGGACCGCCGACGAGCACCAAGTCGGCAGGCTCCACCCCACCACCGCACCCGAGCACCGACAGGCCGAGACCCATCGCCAGTACGTCACGCCAACCCGTGGGGAGCCGGGACGTTGTCATTTCCATGGTCGCACCTCGTAGGATGGGCCGAGCGGAACGTGCTTGTGGAAGGGATCCGACACTAGGAGGGATGACATGCTGAGGAAAGCAGTCGGCGGGCTGGTGGTGGCGATGGTGATGGGATCAGTGCTCGGGACCGGGAGCGTCGAGGCCCAGGCGCCGACCTGGCAGGACGTCCAGGTTCGGGACATCGAGGGCATGCACGAGAAATTCCGGGCGCTCGCCGAGGCGTTCGACGAGAGCCAGTACGACTGGCGACCCATGGAAGGCGTTCGTTCCGTCCGCGAGGTCCTTGGCCTGGCCGTGGCGGAGGCGCACCTCTTCCCCACCGGATGGGGCTACGACGCTCCTTTGACGTCCGAGCAAGGCTTCTTCGAGGAGCTCGAGCGCGCAGCCGCGCTGTCGAAGGCGGACATGGTCCAGGAACTCGACACGTCCTTCGCGTTCCTCATCGGCGTGGTGGAGGGAATGTCCGAATCGGAGCGGATGGCGGACGGCGAGTATTTCGGTCAGCCCATGCCCGTCCATGCGAGCGTGGCCACGGCCATGAACGACATGCACGAGCACCTGGGCCAGCTCATCGCCTACGCCAGGACCAACCACGTCGTCCCGCCGTGGAGCCGGTGACAAGCGAGCCAGCGGGGCGTCCGGTTCAGACGGTACCGGTGCAGAACGGTTACGAGGCCGTGAGCGGCCTCGCTCCTACAGGAGGATGGCCGCCGGCTCCTCGAGCATCGTCTTCAGCGTCTGGAGGAAGCGCGATCCCTGAGCGCCGTCGATGACCCGGTGGTCGCAGCTCATGGTGATGCGCATCCGCGGACGGACCACGACTTCGCCGTCCACCACCACCGGCGTCTCCTCGATGCCACCCACCGCCAAGATCCCCGCCTCCGGCGGATTGATGATGGCCGTGAACTCGTGGATGCCGAACATGCCGAGATTGGACACGGAGAAGGTGGCGCCGGTGTACTCCTCGGGCTTCAGCTTCTTCTCCCGGGCCCGTCCCGCCATCTCCTTCACTTCCTCTCCGATCTGGACGAGGCCCTTTCGGTGCGCGTTCCGCACGATGGGCGTGATGAGCCCGTCGTCGATGGCGACGGCCACACCGAGGTGGACCGCGTTGTAGCGACGGATGTGGTCGTCCTGCCACTGGGCGTTGCAGTTGGGATGCTGACGCAGCGCCGCCGCCGTGGCCTTCAGAACGATGTCGTTGAAGGAGATCTTCACGCCTTCGTCCTTCAACGACGCGTTCATGCTAGCCCGGGCCTCGATGGCACGACCCATGTCGACGTCGATGGTCAGGTAGAAGGTCGGAATCGGTCCGATGGACTGGACCAGGCGCTTGGCGATGGCCTTCCGCATCTGGGAGATGGGAACGTCCTCGTACTCGGCCTCGTCGGGCGTCCACGCGGGCGCGGACCGGCTCGGCGTCGCGACACCCTCTTCCTTCGCCTTCTCCACGTCGCGCTTCACGACGCGCCCGCCGGGGCCCGACCCCGAGATCCGGGAGAGCTCGATTCCCGCCTCTTCGGCCAGACGACGGGCTAGAGGCGAAGCCTTCACGCGGCCATCGTCCGATCCCGACGCCGCCGCAGGCGCCGGCTCGGGGGCCGCTTCCGCCGCGGCCGGCTTCTCGGCCGCCGGCTGCTCCTCCTTCGGCGCGGCGGCGGCCGGCGCCTCTTCGGCAGCCGCGGCTGCGCCTCCACCGCCCCCGGACGTGCCTTCCACGTCGGAGATGTCCTCGTCGGCACCGGCGATGACGCCGATGACGGCACCTACCTCGGCGGTTCCGCCTTCGCCCAGGAAGATCTTCCGGAGGACTCCATCACCCCGGGCCACGAGCTCCATGGTGGCCTTGTCCGTCTCGATCTCGGCGAGAACATCTCCGTTGGCGATCTCGTCGCCTTCGGACTTGAGCCACTGGACGAGCTGGCCTTCCTCCATGGTCGGAGAAAGGGCCTCCATATGAACCTTGGTGATCATCGGTACAGGACCTTGTTGACCGCCTCGACCACGTGGTCGGCGGAGGGCTTCGCCATCATCTCCAGATTCTTGGCGTAGGGCATGGGGATATCGGCCTGCGTGACCCGGAGGATGGGCGCGTCGAGGTAGTCGAAGGCCTCCTCCTGGATCATGCTCACGATCTGCGCGCCGGTGCCGGCGTAGGGCCAACCCTCCTCGAGGTAGACCACGCGATTGGTCTTCTTGGCCGTCTCGAGAATGGCGTCCATATCGAGGGGACGGATGGTTCGGAGGTCCAGCACGTCGGCCTGGATGCCATCCTTCTCCAGCTTTCCGGCCGCCTGGAGCGCCACGTGGATCATCTTCCCGTGGGTGACGATGGAAACGTCGCCGCCCTCCCGCTTCAGGTCGGCCACGCCGAGGGGAATGACGAAGTCGTCGTCCTCGGGAACCTCGCCCTTGAAGTTGTAGAGGAGCTCGCCCTCCATGAACGCCACGGGATCGTTGTCCCGGATCGCCGCCTTCAGTAGGCCCTTGGCGTCCGCGGGCGTCCCCGGCGTCACCACTTTGCAGCCGGGCGCGTGGGAGTAGTAGGTCTCGCACGCCTGGGAGTGCTGGGCAGACAGCTGCAGCGCCGCGCCTGTCGGTCCGCGAAAGACGATGGGCATGGGGAACTGACCTTCCGACATGTAGTGCATCTTCGCCGCGTGGTTGATGACCTGGTCGATGGCCAGGAAGGCGAAGTTGAAGGTCATGAACTCGATGACCGGCCGGAGCCCCGCCATCGCGGCGCCCACGCCGAGGCCGGTGAAGCCGAGCTCGCTGATGGGTGAGTCGACGATGCGCTTGTCGCCGAACTCATCGAGGAGCCCCTTGGACACCTTGTAGGCTCCGTCGTACTCGGCGACCTCCTCGCCCATGAGGAAGACGTCGGGGTCGCGTTCCATCTCTTCGCGCAGGGCCTCGTTCAGGGCCTCGCGGTAGGTCATCACCGCCATCTAACGCTCCCTCCCGTCGAAGAAGAGACGGCCGTGCTCGTTCTCCTCGGCCCAGACGTTGCGGTAGAGGGCGTCGCGATCGGGCTTCGGTGAGGCGTCGGCGAAGTCGGCGGCCTCCTGGGCGATCTTCCGGGCCTCGGCGTCGATCTCGTCGAGGGCGTCGGAGGCCATCCAGCACATCGACCTCACGGACGGCGAGGTCTTCCTGCAGGAGGATGTCACGCAGCCACGCGATGTGATCCTGCTCCTTCTTCGCCCGATCCACTTCCTCGGTGGAGCGGTACGTGCCCGATACCGGGTCCGACATAGAGTGACCCCTGAATCGGTACGTCTGGAGGTCCACGAACTGGGGGCCGGCTCCGTTTCGGACTTCCTCGGCGAGATCACGAAAAGAAGCGTATGTCTCGAGGACGTCCTGCCCGTTGACCACGTGGGCCGGAATTCCGTGGGCGCAGGACTTCTTCACCATCTCGGTCGTGGACACCCGAGAGAAGGCCGTCCCCATCCCGTACGCGTTGTTCTCCACGACGTAGATCACCGGCAGATTCCAGATGGCCGCCATGTTCAGCGACTCGTGGAAGGCTCCCTGGTTTACCGCAGCATCGCCCATGAAGACGACACACACGGTGTCTTCCTCCTTGTACTTGATCTTCCAGCCGATACCCGTGGCGAGAGGGACCTGACCGCCGACGATGCAGTGGCCGCCCATGAAACGGTGTTCGGCGTCGAAGATGTGCATGGAGCCGCCCTTCCCACCCGACGAACCGTCAGCACGTCCGTAGAGCTCGGCCATGACGGCATTGGGCGGCACGCCCTTGGCGATGGCTTGGGTGTGCTCTCGATACGCGCTCATCACATAGTCGTCACCGCGTAGCGGCTTGATGCACCCGGCGGCGCCGGCTTCCTGACCGATGTGGAGGTGGCAGAACCCGCCGATCTTTCCGATGGCGTAAGCCTCTTCCGCCTTCTCTTCGAAGCGCCGGTACAGGAGCATGTCCCGGAGGAGGTCGAGTGCCAGCTCTTCGCTGATGCCCGACTCC
>ERZ869936.2258-NODE-2258-length-11643-cov-3.771401_pt1 | contig 11643 bp, 7 predicted proteins | sample MGYA00520876_ERZ869936 | MGnify/ENA primary metagenome ERZ869936 (study PRJEB32218, sample SAMN09650985) | biofilter metagenome | isolation source: enrty point of leading RO module | place: Saudi Arabia: Thuwal, RO plant located on Red Sea | collected 2016-02-17 ... | reverse complement strand
CCCGGAGACGAGAATCCACAGTGGTTCCTGGATGCGGCCCAGTTCGCTCTTGATTTGTTCCACTGTCGCGTAGGCGGGGCTGTTGCGCGGGCGCAGCGACTCGGGAGAATGATTAAAGCGGGGCGGATTGTTCCAGAAGTTGGCGGCAGCCGCGGCCAGAACGACCAGCGAAAGAATCCAGGCGACTTTGGGCAAATTGAAAGATCGCCAGGAAATGGATTCGCGTGGCGGCGCGGCTTTATTTTCTCCAAAGCTCCAGCGCGGGGTGCGGAGGTTTTCCAAGGGTTTCAAGTAGGCCGCGAGCATGATGACTGCGGCGATTAAAATGCCCAGGGCCACCAGCGTGCCCAGTTGCGACAGGCCCGGAAGCCCGCCGAGATTCAGCGTGAAAAACGCGCCGGCTGTGGTGACGGACGCCCAGAGAATGCTCGGGGCCACCGCGCGGCGAATATCCCGCAACGGAATCTGCGGCGTGGCGCGGGCTTCCTGGTAAAGCACCATGCCGTAGTCCGCCGCCAACCCGAGCAGGATGGCCGCAAAGCCGAGGCTGACGACGTTCAGCGAGCCGAAGATCAATCCGCCCGCCGCCGTGGTGCAGGCCAAAATCGCCACCAGAAGCGCCAGCAGCCAGAGCAGGGGACGGAACCGCCGGTGCGCCCACCAGAACAGCCCCGCGATGATGCCCATGATGCCGACGACCGAGCGGGTCATGTCCTGTTCCATGCCGGTGGCGATTTCCGAGACGAACGCCGGTCTGCCGGTATAATTCACCGCAACCCCCAGTTCCTCGCGGGTGAGAATTTGCTGAACGGCGGCTTGGATATCCTTCAGCCATTGGCGCGCGTCCCGGTAGTTGCCCAGATCGCGGCTGGCCTCGACGAACAGGATGCGGAAAGTGCCATCCGGCGAGGCGAAAAATTCCTGGCCGCTTCCCGCCGCAAGGATTTCCTCGGAGGCTTCGGCGGGCAGTTGCATGAGGTTCAAGGGATCGTAGCTGCGGCGCGCGATTTCCTCGGGAGACAGCGAGGTGGCCAGTCGGTCACGAGTTTCGGCCAGCGTGAGGCTCAACCGGGGTTCCCTCAGGCGGGCGGCCAGTTCGGCAAAGCGCTCAGGCGGCTGGTTGAGCCAAAGGTAGGCGACCAGTTCGGCGCCCTGGCCCGGGTGCTCCAGCCAGGGGGCCTGCCAGGTGACGCGCGAGGTGAGATTGGACGCGGCGCGCAAGCCCGAGGCAATTTGACGGGCGGCATGCTCGGCGAGGTCGGCGTCAGTCGCCTTGAGGGTGATCCAGAGTTCGCGCCCGTTTGAAAAATGCTTCTGGTAAAGGCCCAGGCCCCGCACCACGGGCGACTCGGCGGGCAGGAGGTTGAGCACCTCGACATCCAGGCGCAACCGCGCGATGCCGAGGGCAACCGGCACCAGCAGCAACAGCCATAGCCAAAGCCGACGCCGCTTCATGGATTGAGAAAACCCTCCATCGATTCGCCGGTTTTTTGATTTTCCATGCGCCAGTTATAATCCTCCTCCTGGCTTTGGAAGGTCCAGGGAGGCTGCGGCGCAACACCGTTGAAGGCGTTGAGCAAGTGGAGCCAGCCGAATCGGTCCGGCGGCGGGACGTTTCCTGAGAACCGCTTGGAGCGGGTGGGAAACTCGATTTGCCACGCGCTGGGAGCCACTTGGGCGGTGACCAGCGGGAAGGGGGTTTTGGTGAATTGAAGCAGCGCCCGGCCAGAAGAATGTTGCGCCAGCAGCATTTCTCCGGCAATTTCCGGGGCCTTGGAATCGGGTTTCCAGACCGCTTGGCCGCGTTGGAGGCGCCAGCCAGGCTCCTGGAGATTAACCGGCCCAAACAGGTCCGGGCTGGCGCAACCGGTGAGCGCCAGCAGCACCAGCAGCGGCAGGAGCCGGAAAAACCAGCCGGCGGAATTGAATCCGGCGCAGGAGGTGGAGAGTCTGTTAGTCATGGGTAAAATGGCCGGCCATGGCCGGACGGAGGGACGTTTAATTTTTTTTGAACATTTTACGAGCGAATTGTCCAACTGGGTAATGGGCTTGACAGCCGTAGTAAATAATACGGCGTTCCAATAACATTTGCTCAGTTTGTTAATTAAAACATAACGGACGTCCACAGCGACTGAGGCGGCAGCCGCCGCCAAAATTGGAGACAGAAATGATAAAAGTAGAAAAGCTGACCAAGACTTTCGGCCCGAAAGTCGCCGTAAACGGAGTTTCATTTTCCGTGGAGCGGGGCGAAGTGCTGGGCTTCCTCGGCCCCAACGGCGCGGGCAAATCCACTTCGATGCGGATGATCACCGGGTTTATTCCGCCCACCAGCGGCAAGGTGACCGTCGGCGGTTACGACATGGTGGCCAATCCCATCCCCGCCAAGCGCCTCATCGGTTACCTGCCCGAAAACGCCCCCCTGTATGGCGACATGACGGTGCATGGATTTCTGGACTTTGCCGCCGAAATGCGCGGTCTGCGCGGCGATGCCAAAAAACGGGCGGTTCACCGCGCGGTGGAAATGTGCTTCCTGGAAAATGTGCTTTACCAGAACATCGACACCCTTTCCAAAGGCTACCGCCATCGCACCTGCTTTGCGCAATCCATTATCCACGACCCGGACATTTTGATTCTCGACGAGCCGACCGACGGCCTGGACCCCAACCAGAAACACGAGGTGCGGACATTGATCCGGCGCATGGGCGAGAAGAAGGCGATCATCTTTTCCACGCACATCCTCGAGGAGGTGGAGGCGGTCTGCTCCCGGGCCATCATTATTGACCGGGGACAAATCGTCGCCAACGGCACACCAGCCCAGCGCAAGCAGAAATCCGACATGGCGGGCGCGGTCAGCCTGGTGGTCAACGGCGTCGCCGCGTCGGAGGCTACTCAAAAGCTCGGGCTCATTGCCAACGCCAAGAAGGCCTCGGTGCTGCGCGAGGAGGGCTCGCGCGTGGTGGTGCGCGTGTTTCCCAGGCCCGACAGCGTTAATGGCGAGCTGGCCCGCAATGTGGCGGATCTGGCCTCGCGCGAGCAATGGCGCATTGAGGAATTGCACACCGAGGAGGGACGTTTGGATGAAGTATTCCGCAGCATCACGCTGCCTGAAACCGTAACGGAGGAACGCAAATAATGCAGACTGCAGTTGCCAACATCTGGACCATCGCCAAGCGGGAACTGAAAGGCTATTTCGCCTCGCCCGTGGCGTATGTGTTTATCGTCATTTTTCTGCTGCTGGCCGGGTTTTTCACCTTCATGGTCGGCGGCTTTTTCGCGCAGGGACAGGCGTCCTTGCGCTCATTTTTCCTGTGGCATCCATGGTTGTATTTGTTTCTGGTGCCGGCCGTCGGCATGCGCCTGTGGTCGGAGGAGCGGCGCCTGGGCACCATTGAGCTGCTGCTGACGATGCCCGTGACGGCGTGGCAGGCGATTGTCGGGAAGTTTCTGGCCTCCTGGCTGTTTTTGCTGCTGGCGCTGGTGCTGACCTTCCCGCTGGTCCTTACGGTGAATTACCTGGGCAACCCCGACAACGGCGTCATTTTCTGCGCTTACGTCGGCAGTTTCCTGATGGCCGGGGCTTATCTGGCGCTGAGCTGCATCACGTCGGCGATCACTCGCAACCAGGTGGTGAGCTTCATCCTTTCGGTGGTGGCCTGCCTGTTCCTGATTCTGGCCGGGTTTGCGCCGGTGACCAACATGCTGGTGCAATGGGCCTCGCCCTGGCTGGTCAACCTGATTTCGTCGTTCAGCGTGATGACCCATTTCGACAGCCTGCAGAACGGTGTGCTCGACTCGCGCAACATTCTGTTCTTTGTGTCGGTGATGGTGTTCTCGCTGTTCACCACCGGCGTGATTCTGCGCAGCCACCGGGCTGGATAACTTTCAACTTCGAGGAGTTGCGATGAAGAAAAACCAATACGAAACCCTGTTCTATTCCACCGTTGGCGTGGCCGCGGTTTTCCTGCTGATTGTCGCGGCGAACTTTATCTTCGCCCGCGCCAAGGTCCGGGTGGACCTGACCGACGAGAAGGCCTACACCCTTTCCGAGGGCACCAAGGCCATTCTCGCCAAGCTCGATACGCCGGTTGTCCTGCGATTTTACTGCACGCGGGACAACACGATGCCCGTGCCGTTCAAGACCTACGCGCAGCAGGTCGAGGACCTGCTTGATGAATACAGGCAGGCCGGGCGCGGCATGATCCAGGTTGAGAAATACGATCCGCAACCCGATTCCGACGCCGAGGACTCGGCGCAACTGGACGGCATCGAAGGGCGTCCGCTCCCGAGTGGTGAGAAAATATACCTGGGCCTGGCCGTGGCCATGCTCAATGAAAAGGAGGCCATTCCCTTCCTTTCTATGGATCGCGAGCGCTTGCTGGAGTACGACATTTCCCGCGCCATCAGCCGCGTGATGACGCCGCAGAAACCGGTGATCGGCATCATGACGCCTCTACAGATTTTCGGCCAACCGCCCATGATGCGCCAGATGGGCCAGCAACCGCGCGACCCGTGGGTGTTTGTCAGCGAATTGAAGCGCGACTTCACCGTCAAGCAGGTGCTCATGACCGTGGACAAGATTGATGACGACATCAACGTGCTGATTGTCGTTCATCCCAAGGAAATCGGTGATGTGTCGCAATACGCCATTGACCAGTTTGTCATGCGCGGCGGCAAGCTGATCGCGTTCCTGGATCCCAACTGTTACTTCGACGACCAGCGGCAGAACCCGATGATGGGCGGCGGTCCCAGCAGCTCGAACCTGGACAAAATTCTTAAAGCCTGGGGGCTGGAATTTGACACCGCAAAGGTGATTGCCGACATGACGCTGGCCAGCAAGACCCGGCAGCCCGATGGACGCGTGGCCGATGCGCCCGCGGTGCTGTCCATGACGCCTGAAGGCATTGCCAGCGATGACATCGTGACCGGCCAGATTGAAACCATGTTGTTGCCATTTGCGGGCGCGTTCACCGGCACGCCAGCCGAAGGCTTGAAGAAGACGGCCCTCATCAAGTCCACGCAAAACGCCATGCTGGCCGACTCGTTCATCGCTGCCATGGCGGGCGACGGGCTGGTGCGCGACTTTAAGTCCGAAAACAAGAGTTTCGACATCGCTCTCCGCCTCACCGGCAAATTCAAATCGGCGTTTCCCTACGGCAAACCCAAGCCGGGCGAGGACGAGAAACCTGACGAGGAGAGTTCGGGGCCCAGCAGCGCATTGAAGGAATCGAAGGGCGAGAACTCCGTCATTCTTGTCGGCGACGCGGACCTGCTCAATGACGTGGTGTCGGTCCGCGTGCAGGACCTGTTCGGGATGAAAATTGTCCAGCCGATGAACAACAACCTGGATTTTGTGCTGGGCGCCACCGAGCAAATGAGCGGCGACAGCAACCTGATCGCCGTGCGCAGCCGCGCCACGCGCAACCGGCCCTTCACGGTCGTGAAGAAAATGGAGACCGAGGCGCAGGCGAAGTTCCGGGACCAGATTCGCCAGCTTGAGGAGCGCGCCCAGGAAGCGCAGCAGAAGATCAACGAGCTTCAGCGGGCCAAGTCGAGCGAGCAGCGGTTCATTTTGTCGCCTGAGCAGCAGCGGGAACTGGAGAACATGCGCAAGCTCGAGGCGGAAACCAACAAGAAGCTCAAGGAAGTGCGCAAGAATTTCCGGCGGGAAATTGATTCACTGGAAACCCGGCTCAAGTGGGCCAACATCCTCATCATGCCGTTGGTGGTGGCCTTGTCCGGGGTGGTTCTCGCCGTCTGGAAACGCAAACGTGTCGCAGCCAAATGAATCGCAATCAATTCATCACCCTACTGGTCGTTGCCGCGGTGATCGGCGGCATCGGTTTATTTCTCTACAAGCGCAACGCCGACTCCTATCAAGGCGCCTCCAAAGCCGGGCAACCGCTGCTTGGGGAATTCAACATCAACGACGTCGCGCACATCGCCATCCGCAAGGACGATCGCGAGGCCAACATTCTCAAGCAGGACAATGTCTGGACTGTTCGCGAGCGCGGCCAATACCCGGCCAATTTCGAGCAGATCAGCGAATTTGTCCGTAAGCTGGACGACCTGAAAGTGGTGCAGACTTTACAGGTCGGCCCGTCGCAACTGGGGCGGCTTGAGTTGGCCGCGCCGGGCCAGGCCAATTCCGCCACGGTGGTTGAATTCAAGGACGCCGCCGGCAAAATCCTGGCTTCCCTTCGCGTCGGCGCCAAGCACATGAAGAAGTCGGACCGGCCATCACCTTTTGGCGACGATGGGGGCTTTCCCAATGGACGCTACGTGATGGCGGGCAATGAGGGCGCGGTTTCCGTGGTGCTCGATCCGTTGTCCCAGGCCGATCCCAAGCCGGAGCAATGGCTGAACCGCGATTTCTTCAAGGTGGAAAAGCCAAAATCCATCGCCGTGAAGGCGCCTGAGGCGACCAATTCCTTCAAAATCTTTCGGGAAAATGAAACGGCTGAATGGCAGTTGGTCGACGCGACGCCCGAGGAGAAGCTCGACAACGGCAAGGCGTCGGGCCTGGCCAGCGCGCTGAGCTATCCCAGCTTCAACGATGTGGTCGTGGGCAAAAGCGCCGAGGAAACCGGCCTCGACAAGCCCACAACCGTCACGATTGAAACTCTCGAAGGGTTCACCTACACGCTTCAGGTCGGCGGCAAAGGGCCGGATGAAACCCTGCACACGACCGTGGCGGTGACGGCGGATGTTCCCAAGGAACGCAAGCCCGGCGCGGACGAGAAGCCCGAGGACAAGGAGAAGCTCGATAAGGAATTCAAGGAGAAGAACGACAAATTGGCCGAGAAGCTTCAAAAGGAACAGGCGCTGTCGAAGTGGACCTACCTGGTGCCGCGCTGGACCCCTGAATCGCTGCTCAAGAGCCGCTCCGAGCTGATGGCCGAGAAGAAGGAGGACGACACCGCCGCTGCCGACGAGGAAAAGGATGACGAGAATGATCCCGTGCTGTCGGCGGAACCCGGCGAGTCGAAGGCCCCGGCCAACGGCGATGGGGCTGAGTTGCCGTGATTCGCTGCTGATCGGTTCACTTGCTCAGGGGGAGGCTCAATTGAATTCGGGTTCCCTGGGCTGGCCGGCTTTGGAGATGGAAAACGCCGCCAACGGTTTCAACGCGCTTTTTCATGTTGGCCAGGCCGTTGCCGGATTGGTGGGACGCTTCAGTAAAACCAGTTCCATTATCCTCAATTGAAAGGGACAATGTTTGGTCGTTCACGCCTACGACAATACGAATCTCCGTCGCGCCCGAATGTTTTGCGGCATTGTTCAACGCCTCCTTGACGACCAGAAACAGGTTGTGCCTGGCTTCCGATGACAGGGCGCATTCGGGCATGGGATTGGGCGCAATCAGCCGGTAGCGGATGGATGCGGCCTCCAGAAATGGCCCGGCGAATTCCGAAATGTAGAGTACGAGCTTGTCGAGTGAATCGTTCCTGGGGTTGACCGCCCAGACGATGGCGTCGAGGTTGTCCACCAGTTCGCGGGAAACTTCGGTGATCCTGTTTAGGTGCCGCTTCCGTTCGGCGTCGCCGTCCTTCGTAGTTTCGGCATGGGTCGCAGTCAACATGATTTCGGTCATCGGGGACACCAAGGCGTTGTGCATGTCCTGCGCGGGGCGGGCGCGTTCCCTGTCGATGGCGTGCTGTTGTTCCAATCGCGACAACTTGCGCTGCGCTGTTTTCCAGGTGAAGTGCCGGGCGACCGAGGCCGCCAGGCCCATGGTGGCCAAAACCATCAGCGCGCCGAACCATGGGGTCTGCCAGAAGTGAGGCTTGATGATCAAGGCCAGGGAGGCGCCGGTTTCGTTCCGTGCGCCGTCATTGCTGCGGGCGACGACAAGAAAGCGATAATGGCCTGGAGCCACATTAGGATAGTAGGCAACGCGGCTGGTTCCGGCGTCCACCCAATCGGAATCCACGCCATCAAGTTTGTAATTGAAGCGGGTTTTTTCGGGGGCGCGAAAGCTCAGGGCGGTGAAGTGAAACTCCAATTCCCCTTTTCCCGGTTGAACCGTCAAATCGTTGAATGGTTGTTTCGTGGAGACGGGATGTTCGCCGGCCGATTTAACGGTGTAACGGTTGAATGTTGTAACAGGTTGCCTGTTCGCAATGACCCGCTCGATGACCACCGGCGGCGGCAGAGAGCGGACTGTTGGCGCTTGAGCCGGATGGATGGCCGAGAGCCCCTTGGTTGTGGCGAACCAGATTCGTCCGTCCCGGGTTTTCCAGGCCGAAGGCTGGGCGACATAGCTGCAATGGGTGGTGGCCAATCCGTCCTGTTCGTCATAGGCCGTGCAGGCGACACGAGCGTCAGGATTGCCGGCTGCCGCTTTCAATTCCTTTTTGGATGCCTGAAATATTCCGGCAGGACTGCTCATCCAGAATTGGCCGTCGTCGTCCTCGACAATGGCAAACACGGTGTCGCTGGGCAGCCCCTGTTCCGAAGTGATCGCGCCAAACTGGTCGCCACTGTAAGTGAACAGCCCGTTTTTTGTTCCCAGCCACAGAGTGCCGGCGTGGTCTTCGTAGATGCAGTAAACCGTGCTGGCAGGTTGCCCGTCCTTTGGGGTGAAGCTGACAAAACGATCTTCTCGGCGGACGCTCAACCCGTTGCCGGTGGCGATCCAAAGCCGGCCATCGCGGTCTTCGCAAATGTCGCGGATGTCATTTCCCGCCAAGCCGTCCTGGGTGGTGAACAGCGTGAAAGTTTCGCCATCGAAATGGCAAAGCCCGTTGCGCCCGCCGATCCAATAATCGCCCGATCGGGTCTGGCGAATGACCCTGCCCGCATTGTTGAATCCCTGCGCCTGGCCAAATATCGCAAGGTTTGTGCCCTCGGCGCGCATCAGGAGCCCCGGCAAGTCCCGGCTGAACCAGAGTGCGCCGGTGCGGTCCTGGCAAAGCCCGAGAATCATGATTTCACTTCCCGGTTGGTGAAAAACGGAGAACCGCCCGTTTGCAAACCTGTTGAGCCCACCGCCCCAGGTGCCCACCCACAATGTGCCGGTTTGGTCTTCAAGAACCGACACGACATTGTTGTAGTTGAGGCCTTCTTTCTTTGTATAGGTGGAGAACGATTTGAAGCGCAGGCGAACCAGTCCGTCCCGCAGACCAACCCAAATGTTGCCCTCCCGGTCTTCATAAATGGCGTTGATGCGATCAAAGGAATCTCCCTCGTTTTTAATTTCCACAAGGCTCCCGTCGGAGGCGGACAATCGGTTCAGCCCGCCGTAGGTTCCAATCCAGAGATTTCCCAGGCGATCCTCATGGAGCGCAGTGACGATGGTGTGAGTCAGTCCGGCCTGCGCCTGAAGGGAGGCGGGGTTTTCGGGGAACAGTTGAACCAGCCTGCGGTGGGTTCCAATCCACAATTTTCCCGCGCGGCTCAAGTGCATGGCCCGCACCTCGGTCAACGGAGCCGCCTCGGCCCGGAAGTTTTCCAGAATGCCGCCGCGAAACGCTTTCAATTCATCCCGGGTCCCAAAGTATATTTGACCGTCAGTGCCGCCGCAGATGGCTTTTACCTCCATTCGGGGCGTGGAGTTGCCTTGGTGCAGCGGTTCGATTCGGCCGCCAGCAAGCCTGGAGATTCCTGACAGCGTGCCGATCCACACGGTGCCGTCCGGCGCGCAATGCAACGCGCGAACCACCTGGCCGGCCCAGCCTTCACCGGTGGGAAACCGCGTGAAGCGTCCGTCCTGGTAATGAACTACTCCGTTTTTGGTGCCAATCCAGAGTGAATTGTCCTTGCCCGCCGCCAGAGTTGTGATTGTAGCCGTCGTCAATGCCGGCGTGTTGCTGGAGTCAAATATCGTGAACCCAAGGCCGTCAAATCTCGCCAGGCCCTCCTGGGTTCCGACCCAAAGGTAACCGTCCTGGGTCTGGCAAATGGAATTGACCCAATCGTTGGGCAGCCCGTCGGACGCCTGCCAAAGGCGCGCGGAATAGGCAGGCTGGGATTGGACTGCTCCGATGGTCTCGACGACCGAAATGAACAGCAGGGCGGCAACGAGTCGCGCCAGCAGCCAAATGTCATGCGCGGGAGGGTTCATCGGTTGGACGGGCTTGGGGGATCATTACCGGAGAAAGCGCCTTTAATCAGGGAAAAAATGTAAATGGCCCTGGGATTCAGGCGCGATTGGAAGCGGATGATCCTTTTTTCGGCAAATGAGTTTGCGCAGCCAAACCCCGCAACCGGTGCGGCCTCCTCTCGCGGCCTTCGGCCACCCTCTCCTCCATTGGAGGAGAGGGCCGGGGAGAGGCGGCGCTCGATTTGATATGAACCCGGCACGCGCCAGATCACCCAGAAACAATCACACCCCTGGGATTCTGATCTGGTGCGGAATTGCCACCTGCCTGCAAATAAAAGCCTCCGGCGAATCGAACCGCCGGAGGCTTCCGTCGAAAATGCAAAACGCCTTAGAATGGCGTGCTTTTGCTCCAGTTCCAGCTTCCGCCTGTGGAATCCCACCAGACGCCTGGCGCATTGAACGTGGAACCCGAGGAGGGCCACGTCCAGAACTTGCTCACGCTGCTGCCGTAATCATACAGAGCGGTGAAGTCGGCCTTGCCATCACCGGTGAAGTCGCCGGCCACCCATTTGGATTTTTGGGCGTCCCAACTGCCCGTGTTCGACGACCACCAGGCCGTTCCGGCGGAGAATGAGGACCCGTTGCAGGTCATCACCCAGTATTTGGTCGTCGAGGTGAGGTAATCAAAGGTTCCAAGAATATCGCTTTTGCCGTCGCCGGTGAAGTCGCCCACATGGAATGTGGACTGGTTCATGTTCCAACTGGTGGAGGTCCACCAGACGGTAGCCGCGCCAAACGTGGAGCCGGTGGACAGCGAAACCCAGAACTTGGTGGTGTTGGTGCCATAGTAATAGGCCCCCAGCAGGTCGGTCTTGGAATCCCCGTTGAAATCGCCAGCCACAAAACGAGAATTGGGCATGCTCCACGTGGAGTAGTCCCACCAGACGGTCGGCGTCTGGAAGCCCGAGCCGGTGGACAGCCACATCCAAACCTTGGTGGTGCTGTTTCCGTAATCGAAGGCCTGGGCGACATCGGTTTTGCCGTCGCCGTTGAAATCGCCCGCCATCATCTTGGCCTTTTGAGCGTTCCAGGAGCCAGGGTTCGATTCCCACCAGACCGTGGGCGTCGCAAAGCTGCTCCCGGTGGACAGCCAAACCCAGATTTTGCTGGTGCTGTCGCCATAGTCATACATTCCAGCAACGTCGGTCTTGCCGTCACCGTTCAAATCGGCCGCGACAAATTGCGATAAATTGGCGTCCCAGGAACCGGCTGCGGAAGCCCACCAGGAGACCGGAGCCGCAAATCCCGATCCGGTGGACGTGAACACCCAAAGTTTGGAGGTTTTGTTGCCGTAATCAAAAAGAATGACCACATCCTCCTTGCCGTCGCCGTTGAAGTCGCCCTTGATTCTCGACCCGCTGGATGCCGTCGGAGCCGGAGTTTCACCGCGGCGAGCGGCGATGCCGGACCGCATCGGGCCGCCGTTGAAGTCTTGAGTGATGTAATTGTCGATGACGATATCGCCGGGGCACGACGTGACGGCGCATCCGCTGCGGCGGCCAGGGCCAACGTCAGGTCCTCACCCCGGGGCCGCCCCTTTT
>ERZ869936.2257-NODE-2257-length-11648-cov-4.270336_pt1 | contig 11648 bp, 11 predicted proteins | sample MGYA00520876_ERZ869936 | MGnify/ENA primary metagenome ERZ869936 (study PRJEB32218, sample SAMN09650985) | biofilter metagenome | isolation source: enrty point of leading RO module | place: Saudi Arabia: Thuwal, RO plant located on Red Sea | collected 2016-02-17 ... | reverse complement strand
ACGGCGACGGCGACGGCGACGGCGACGGCGACGGCGACGGCGACGGCGACGGCGACGGCGATGGCGACGGCGATGGCGACGGCGAGCCGATGCCCGACCTCCCCGAACAGCCCTTGGAACCCTACGACGAGTGCGAGATCTCCGCAGAGTGCCCCGTAGAGGCTTCGCAGTGCCGAGTAGACGATTTTGGTCGCTCCTACTGCACCCGCGCCTGCGAGACCGCCGAGGACTGCCCGGTGCCCACGTCTGGAACCGCGCTTTACAAGTGCTCCTCCGTTTTCGGCGTATGCGCGCTTAGCTGCTCGAACGGCCTGCACTGCCCCGATGGGATGTTCTGCACCAACACCTACTACGAGGACACGTACTCGGGGGGCCTGTGTCTCTGGGAACTCGAGCCCATCGCATGTTCGAGCGCCGGTCAGATCTGTGCGGTGAACGGCCACTGCTGCGAGGGCCTCACCTGCAACGACGGCACCTGCGGTTGACGCGATCACCCTGGTAGCATGGGCTGGTGCCCCGCGAGCCCGTGATACAGACCCGCGCGTGGCTCCTCGCCCCCAACCCCGCTCGGATCACTCGGGCCGATGTCGAGGCGGTTCTCGACCCGATTCTCCGACCCGACGAGCCCCCCTCGGGGTTCTCGCCGTGGTGGCGCCTCTCGTACGACCCGCGCGCGCCCCAGCGTTCCGACGTTGTGCTGGTCTACCTGCTCGAGGAGGGGCCCGGGGTTGCCTATACGGCGGGCTTCGAGCCGGAGCGACCCTGGAAGCGCCGGGGGGTGGGGGCCTACGAGCATGGCCTGCTCCTCCAGAGCACCGACGGCCCGCCCCCCGTTGGCTGCGTACTCATGCGGGCGAGCCGATGGGCCGATCTTTTCGAGCGCTGGCGCCCGGGCGACGTCCCAAGCCACGACGCACGGATTGCATGCTTCTCGACCTGGGAGGGGATGCTCGACGGCCTGCTCGCCATCGATGGGGCCCATGCCGCACTCGCGCCGGTTGCATCGCAGGAAGAAAACCCCGCCTACACGGGGGAGGATGTCCGCGCCTTCGTCTTGGAGCGCGGACCCACATGGCCCGAGGACGCGTACGACCGCTACGCCGCTCTCGTCCGAATACGGATGCCGGACGGTTCGGTGTCGTTGCTGCGCCCCGACAACCATCGCCTCTACTACTTGCGGCACGAGCGGCCCTGGGGACGGTGGGACACAGCGCCATGGAAAGAGACGCAGAACGAGAGGGACCCCCTGGGCTTCGACGAGGCGGCCCCCGTCGGAGCCATCCACCTCGGCGGCAGCGACTGGTGGACCGTGGCAGGGCGTCCTTCGGTGCCGTGGGCGGAGGTCTTTCCGGGCGGCGCGGTGGTGGACCGGGGGCACGAAGTCGTCCGCTACTTCGACAGCTACGACGCGATGCTCGACGCGCTCGTGAAAGTCGACGAGACGTTCTCGAGCTCCGCGAAAGCAAACCCGCGGTACAGCTACGAAGACGTCCGGCAGCTCTTCGACCAGGTTTCCCCGAAGTGGACCATCGGCCGCCCCAACGCCATCATCCGGATGCGAGAGCCCGACGGTACGCTCCATGTCTTCCGCCCCGACACGACCATCATCGACTACGAGCAATACGGAACGCCCCGTGAAGCGAAGGCCTGGTTCGCGTTCCATCCCCCGGTGGGCGGCCGCTGGGACGAGTGGGACCCCAAGGCCGTGGCCCTCATCCAGCTCGCGCCCACCGACTGGAACCGGATCACCGGCCACGGCCCCTACCGCAGCGACGCATGGCCCGGCCGCGCGATCCAGGCAGACGCCCGCCACCGGGCCTTTGACACCTACGACGCGCTGATGGACGCCCTCGTCCTGATCGACCAAGCCCTCCACGCCGACTACGGGAGCGCCCGGCCGAAGCGTGGCCGCTCCCAACAAAACCCCATGCAGTACACCCACCATGACGTCCGCAAGCTCGTCGAGGAGCTGAGCCCGAAGTGGCAGCTCGACCGCTTCAACGCCATGGTCCGGCTGCGCGAGCCCGACGGGTCGCTGCACCTGCTTCAGCCCAGTACCCATGGACACGTCTACATCCGGGAGCCGAAGTCGGGACGATGGTCCCACCTCGGCCCAGACCGCACCATGCGGCACCCAGTATGGAACGAATGGGACAGGACCGCGGTGGGCATGATCCAGCTGGCCTGGAGGGATTGGGCCCGCGTCGTCGGGGTCGTCCCCGCGGAGGACCCCGACGTCCCCAACGTCGGCCCTCCCTGGGGCCTCCACACCGAGCTTGGGGCCATCGGACGCACGGCGCCGAACGACCCGAACCACTGGCATCGCTACTTCGATAGCTACGCGCAGATGTGCCAAGGCGACCCGTGGGGGCTCGACCACCCGGGCACCCTGGCGCTCCTCGTCGACTCGGCCTGGAAGGTGTACGAGCTTTCCGGCAGCCATGCCGACCTCCGCCGCTACCTCGCGGTGCTGTCGAGGATGGAAATCGAGCAGCTCGCCGAGGCCGAAGGCCTCGAGGCTGCCGACGCCTTTCGTCGCAAGAACCGTGATCGGGTCGAGAGTCTCTTCGGCGACGTGGCATTGTTCGGTCGTCTGGCGCGGATCGTGGGATGAAGGTGGCCCACGCGATCCTCATGCTGCTTCTCCAAGCGTGGCCGGCGTGCCCGGCCGAGGGGTGGGTCACGTCGGGCTACGGGCACCGGATCCACCCGCTGACCCACCGACGAAGCTTCCACGAGGGCATCGACATTGCCAATATCGAAGGTACCCCCCTCCGCGCCCCGTGGGCCGCCGTCGTCTCGGACATCCGACGGACGGGCCGGGCGGGCCTTCACGTGGTGCTGAGAACCGGGCCCTTCCCGGTCAAGATGGCGCACCTGTCCTCCGTCCTCGTCGTCGAAGGCCAGCGCCTGAAGAGAGGCGAGAAGGTCGGGCGCATGGGCCACTCCGGTCGGGTCACGGGAGATCACGTCCATCTGGAGCTGCGCCGCTGGAACCGGCGCTGCGATCCTTCGCTCTTGCTCGCTTCGTGCCGTCCGCGGCCGCGGTAGGGGTCCCATGCAACGTGCGTGGAGGAACTAGGAGATCGACCAGATCAAGTCGCCTTCCCACCGCACCGGGAAGTACTGCCACTGGCCCTGGGGACCGCCCCCCATTTGGGTCACGCTCCAACCCGAGTGGCTCGCCCCGCACCGCGGCACGGAGGTGGATCCAAGGCCGCTGGCCACCCGCTGCACCCAGCAGTAGCGCTGCATGTTCGGGTTGTCGATCACCAGTCTGAGCCGGTCACCCCCAAGGGGGATCAGGTCGAGCGTCGGAAGACCCTGGGGCGCATACTCGACGGGGCCTTGGGCTTGGCGCGGGGTGGCCGTGCCGTAGTTCGCCCACCACTGGCCTCCCCCCCCTCCGATCACCAGGGGCTGGCCGTCCCGGACCGTCGCCGTCCAGGCCTGCTCGAGCTCGAGCTCGAGCTCGCCGCCCGTCTCGAAGGGCGGCTCGCTCACCGTGGTCACGCGCAAGGCGATCCGGACGGGGTGTTGCCCCTCGGGCAACGGCCCGAAGTCGAAGGCGCCCCCTTTCCCTTTGGGCATCACCACGGGCTCGCTGCCTCCAGCCCCTTCGAAGCCGGTGCCGGGCTCCTCGCCATCGTCGTCGGGCCGCTGCGACCAGGGCGCGAAGATCGAGCCCGGTCCAGGGAGGCGCGAGCCGGGTCGAGGGGTTACGACGCTCCCCTCCAGAAGGAGGTCGTCGGTGGACCCCGTGCGGATGCCCAGAGCTTTTCGGCGGGCCAGAAAACCGGCCACGACCCCGCCAATCCCGACGAGGGTCAGACCCGAGGCGACAAGGACCGGGGTCCAACCGATCCCAAAAGCGGGGTTGGGCGCGAAAGGCCGGCCGTGCACCCACTCACGCTACCACAGGCTGGCAGAAGCGACGGCGTCAGCCCGCCGATGCGAGCCACCAAGGCTTTTTCTGCACCACGAAGCTGTAGCGGGCCACGTGCCTTTGTTTCGCTTCGTCCTCGTAGAAGTCCACGTCGATGGTCTGACTGCCCTCGGAGGGCGTGCCATGCACCTTGACTCCCCAGTGGCCCGGGGTCCCAACGTCGCGCATGAAGATCAGGTCCACGAGTCGAGGGCCTGCGCCTCGATGTGCCCAGACCGCAGTTGCGGCGCCCCGCGGCAGCGCGAGATGGTAGAAGCGCTCGAAGTACAGGTGGTGGGTGCCCGGTGCGAGGACGGGGATCGGGGTAGGGGCGTCGACCCACTGCGCCACGGGCATGCCGCCCTGCGACAAGATCCAGTCTTCGGCCGCCGACAAAGCCTCGGGCTCGAGGGAGTAGCGTTCGGGCAGGCGCTCGATGGCGCCACGGGGGCTTTGGACCTCCGCGACGAAGCCCCCGCTCTCCGGAGCTGCGCGGTACAGCCAGGGGATCCCACGACTCGGCGCGACTGTGACCTGCTCTGCCTGGTCTTGGCGTGGAGGCTGGGTGGGCGATGGCGAGGGCGTGGGCCGACGGGCGTGCGGCGCAGGGGTCGGGCCCATGGCCCGCTCACGTGCATGGGTGAGCGCCCGGGCGATGACCGCCCCGGTGGCTAGACCTACCGCAGTGACGCCGACCACGGCGAGGCCGGTGGGGAACGGGTTGGGAGCGAAAGGCTGCGGCGGCATACAGCCACGTTACCACCTGGCCCCACCCCTCCGGTAACATGGCCCCATGCCCAAGCGACCCGACGAGCCCGACGCTGTGCCTGAGTGGCAGTTTCTCGACCTTCCCGCGTCTCCCTCCGCCACATGGCCCGGCGCCCCTCTGGTCCGCCAGCGGATCCACCACCTCGACTTTGGGGAGGAGTGGAAGGTCTACGTCTACGAGCATCTCCCCCTGGATGGGGCTGGGGCGGCGGCGGTCCCTCCCGTCCCCCCGGGGCTCAACCTGCCCGGGGTGGTTCCCTTGGTCCCGACCGTTCCGGCGGTTTCGTGGCTCGTGGTCTACCGAGGACGCGAGGTAGCGAGCGGCGAGGTCAAGACCGTGGAGACGGGAAAGAAGCTCGCGGTGCGGTGCCTCATGGCATTTCAAGACGTGGACCCCGAGCTCCCCGAGGCCGCCTCGCCCCCCTTGGCGGGTCGAGGGCCCGGGCCCGGGGCCACGGGGCGCCACTAGCTGCGCTACGATGGGGCCGTGGAGACCGCCCAACTCGAGCTGATCTACAGCGCCACGGCCGAGCGGCCACCTGTGGGGATCCGGATCGAGTCGGGAGGCTACGAAGCGGGGCGCGCCCGGTCTCGGCTCCTTGCTTGCGGGCCCGAGCTCGACGCGTATCTCAAGAAGGTCAAGACCCTCAAGAGCCCCACCTTCAAGGCCGACTACGTGACGGCTCCCGCCGATTGCCGGGCCGCGACGCAGTGGCGCGACCGGCCTTTCACTCGGGCCGAAGTCGAGGACGTCGTCGCCCGTCTTCGCAAAAAGGGCGTTCCCGCGGCGTTCGAGGACCCGGGGCCTCCCCAGACCGAGGGCCCGATCCGGTGGGGCGCGCCGGACGAGTGGGGCACGATCCGGAGCGAAGAGGTGCTGGCCTCCGCGCGCCCGGGCATCTACCAGGTCTACTCGAGCGGCGACGCCTGGCATGCCACCTACCTTCATGGGGCCCAAGACCCCGTCTTGCTCACGGTGGGCCCCGGAGAGGGTGGCGCGAAGGACCAGGTGATCTTCGGGACGGAGTCGCTCGACGCGATGAAGGATCTTCTCGAACGGGACTTCGAGCTGGCGAGCCCCACCACGGGGTGGGCGTACGAGGATTGGGTGCGCGGCGCCGACACGAAGGTCGTTCTTCGCGGGGTGCTCGAGTGGCGAGGCAAGGGACGCAAGATGGGCCCGCTGCCCTACCGGATCATGTCGGACGTGATGACCTTTCCCACGAAGGAGGCGGCACAGAAACACGCCAAAAAGCGCCACGAGGGGCTCGTCGGCCCCACGGTCCCCGTCCGGGCGAAGCCGGTGCGCGTGTACGTGTGGGACGCCAAGCGCGATGGCCCCATGGCGCTGCCCTACTTTCCCGAGGGCCGGGCCCATGGCGCCTGGGCCCTGAGCCCGGGTCCGAAGCAGCTTCTCACCCGATGGGCGAAGAACCAATGATGGCGACCGACCAGGCATCGCGTTCGATCACGACCTAGCCCGGGTGGGGATGGACCCTGCTCGGGCGGGCCGTGAGGTCGAACCGAATGTCCAACCCACACTCGACACGTGCGCTTCGTCGCCATCACCGGGCTCGCATCCAAGCGAAGGCCCTCCGCCTTCTTCGCCAGCGTCGTGCCTGGAGCGAGTCCCTGCCCGCCCTGAGCGACCCCTGCGTCTACCGCCGCGCGGAGCACTTCGCCGCCTGCTCCTGTCCCATGTGCGGCAACCCTCGACGGCACCGCGCCTGGGCCAATCGCGCGCAATGGAACGGTCGCACGCGGGCCGAGTACCTGGCGGCGCTCGACGAGCGCGAGCAGGTGAGCGAGTCTGAGGAGCGGTCCCGAAAGAAGTCCCGAAAGCTGGACAAAGCGTGAGTCGTGATATCGTGGGCTCCATGCTCGCGGTCCAGTCTTCTCGTCCCTTGGTCCCCTTCGCCAACCCTGGATACGGCTACGGTCGTGCGATCCTCGGCAGCATGGGGGGCAACCTCGGCGGTGGTCTCCTCGGCAGTCTCGTCGCCAGCGTCGTTGCGCCGCCTCCCGGCCCTGCCCCCTCCGGCGTCCAAGGCGAAGTCGGGGTCGACGAGGCCACGCAGGCCCAGGCCGAACGCGCGGACAAAGCATGGGCCTACCTGACGGCAGCCTTCGCCACGTTGGGTGCCGCAGCCGGAGCGGCGGCGGCCGCCCGGCCCCAGGACCGCAGGCCCGCGGCTATCGGGGCAGCCCTGGGCACCGCCGCCGGCCGAGGGGTTCGGGTTTGGCACGCGCACCAAAGCGCCGCCAACATTGGCGACCCCGTCATGCTTCCGGTCGGGACGGCCCTCGTCACGGGGCCGCTGGGGACCGCGGCGGGCATCGCTGCGGCTCGACATCGACGCTACGGCCAGGCCGTGGCCTCGCTCGGATGAGCGAGCCCGGCGGCCTCACTCCCACAGGTTGCTGTGCGGGGGCCCGGCCTCGGGCCCTTGCATGCACGCGTCCGCGTCTTGGTGGCAGCGCCGATGGTCTGGGTAGCCCGGCGCCGCGCAGGTTCGCATCCACGCGAGGAGCAGCACCGCCGCCATGATGCCGGATGCGAAGCGCCAGGCCACCTCGACGGTGGGGCCGTGGATCGCCCACCAAAGCTGCCAGCGTGTGCGCCGATCCACCAAAACGTCCTACCGGATCTCGTCCCTCGGTATTCCTAGCCCCCGGCGGCACGGGAGGAGGGCGGCACGTCCTTGCCGAAGAGGTCCCTCGCGCAGCTCCGAAGGGAAGCATTCCTGCGTAGCTTCTCGATGGCTTTGACTTCGAGCTGGCGGGTGCGCTCGGCCGAAATCCCGATGCGCTGACCGATCTCGACACGTGTAGGAAGTCGCTCTGTGCCGAGGCCGAAACGAAGACGCAGGATCTCCCCTTCTCGCTCGGAAAGGGGACCGGCGTCGACCGCCTTGTCGAGCGCTTCGCGGATCGCCTGGACGAGGTCTTCCTGCGCCGCCCGCTCCTCGAGCGACCTGCCCCCGTCGGTGGCGATGCACTCCACCAACGGCGAAGAGCCGGGGGGCTTCTTTCCCCCGCCCAGGAGGGGCTGGTCCAGGCTCGCGCACGGCCACCGACGCCCCGACCGACGAAGCTGCCCGAGCTGGCGCTCCGTGAGTTGCAACGCGGAGGCGATCTCCCCATCGGTGGCCGACGGGTGCTCCTCGACGTACGCGCGCAGGGCGTACGCCTTGTCCTGCATGTGGACGGGGATCCGGATCGGGCCTCCCCCCTCGGTCTGGTGGTGACGGTGGATCGTGGCCCGAACCCACCAGATCGCATAGGTGGCGAAGCTGAGCCCACGGTTGGGGTCGAAGTGGTCGACCGCCGTGAGCAACCCGAACGTCGCCTCGTTGAAGTAGTCCTCGGCCTCGAGCGTGGAGATCGCCGCTCGCTGTGCCGCCAGCTTCCCGGCGAGTCGCCGGTTGCGGATCACGAGGTCGTTTCGAAGACGGCGGATCTGCGTCTCGACCCGTGCGAGGTGTCGGAGCGTGGCCGGCGAGATGGGCCACGACGCACGCAGGACACGAGGAAGCTCGAAGACCAAGGCCGAGCCGCAATGCGCACGGTCCCAGGCCTCGACGCGCCCCCAGTCGGGATCCGGCGCCCACATGAGCTCGCAGACGGACGCGAGGTTCTTTTCTCGCTTCCCTCGGTTCTTGGTCTGGCGCGCGGCCCGGTACCACGTTTCGAGGTCCTCGAGGATCTGGATGCGCTCTCGCGTCGGAAGCGGGCCGAGGGCGTAGCGCCATTGCTCGGTCCGCAACTGGGAGAGGGCCTCCAGCGACTGGCGGTTTCTGTCCTTGGCCCGCCGGCGCTGACGCTTCCTGGTCATGGCGGGCCATTGTGCCATGGGCGCCACGGGGCCGCCAGCAAGGGGGCTATGCACAGGTCGTCGCCAGGCACCCCTCATTGCCGCTACCATGGGTCCGTGCCCGCGCGCCCCTCCCCGGACATGCTCGTCGCCGTCGACTGGCTCTTGGCTCGGGGCTGGACGCTTCGGTACCTCGCCCAGGATGGCACCGGCTATTGGGTGGCCCACATCGGCCATCCCGATTTTCCGCCCGGCGCCAACGCGCTGACCTTCATCTCGCTCCCCGAAGCCCGCTACCGGATCATCTACCAACAAAACCGCCGCCATCCCGCGAGTTCGTCGGACTACGGGGTGGAGGACTTCGAGGACGCCCTTACGGCCGTGGAGACGTACGCGCGGCGCGTGCGAGAGGGACGAGTCTGGACGCGCTGGCCGAGCGCGGGAGGCCCCGGACCGCTGCGGGCGCCGGGGGGTCTCCTCACCCTCTCCAATCCCGACAACCTCCCCACGACGTGCTCTCCACCATGAAGCTGCCTCCCACCACGATCTGGTACCACGGGACACGCACGGCCGAAGAGGCGGCGGCCATCGCCACGGGAGGCTTCCACCCGGGCACCTACTTCGGGCGCCACCTCGAGGACGCCCTGGGCTACGGGGGCCCCTACATCTTCGAGGTCGCCTTTCCGTCCTCCTGGACCAGCGAAGACGGCTGGCAGATGGTCGTCCCGACCTCCGTGCCCCCCGACCAGATCGTGGCGCACTACACCTTGACGCAGGAGGGCCACTTCGAAAACGAGCCCCTGCGCAAGGCCATCTTCGAGTCCAACACCCAGCTGGTGGCCCACGTCCGCAGACCGCCCCGGCATTGGGCGGGTCCGCCCCCGGAGCACGGTCATGGGCGCTGAGTCTTCGATACGCGCGCAGCGGGCCTGGCTCTTGGCCCCCAACCCCCCGCCCGGGCTTCCGCTGGTCTCGGTCGTCGAGCAGGGCCTCGTCTTCGAGACCGGGCGCCCCGTGAGCTTCACGTACGTGCGCAACACGGTGCCGTCCCCCGACCTCGGCACGAAGGTCCAGCAGCACATCGAACCGGCCGGCCGCTACATGCTGCTCAAATACGACGACGATCCGCCGCCCATGGACCCGAGCGGCCGCGTGAAGTGGGAGACCGGCGAGGTGCATTTCGAGCGGCCGCTGGTGATCGCCTTCAATACCGACCCGCACGCCTGGAACCTCTACGGCGAGACGAGCTGGAAGGCGGCGCTTCACCGCGCCTACGGCCTCACGGGTGAGGCACTGAGCGAGGCCCTCGTCGCCGACGACTACGATGCGGTCGTCACGGTCGGTCTCGACGCCCAGGGGCGCCCCCTCGACACCCGGGAGATCCTCCAACTTTACCCTCCTCCCGAAAGTGCGACAAAACGTGAGTCCCCGCGCCAAAACCCCGTGGACGCGCGGGGCTTCGTGACCGGGGGCCACGTCCACCTCGTCCGGGGCCATCGCGCCGTCGACGTCTACGTCGAGAACGTCTACCAGGGCCGCGCCTGGGAAGTCCCGGACCGCCGCGAGCCCTACTGGACCTGGGCCCACGTCGACGGGACCACGGGAGGCACCGAGCGCTTCACCGAAGACGGGGCCGTCGATGCGATGTTCGGCCACTACAAGCGGCGCGTCCGCGCAGGGCTCGAAAACCCCAGCGCCTCGCCCGACCGCCCTTTCGAGTTTTGGCTTTCGTGCCCGCAGATGAGCTACGAGCTCGTCCACTACATCACCGACCCCGACCGCGCCAAGAAGATCACCTACAAGACCTTCGCCCGCCACGCGAACCTTGAGCCCCTGCGTGCGGAGGGCCACCCAGCCCTGTATCGCATGAGCGCGCCCGACAACTGGGCGATCAGCTTTTGGAAGTCCAAGCTTCCGAGCGGGGCCCCGATCTACTACTTCGACTGGTCGCGCATCGAGCACGTCTTCGTCCATCGCGACCTTTGGCCCTCCTTTGCCGACGAGCACGCCCTGGCCGTGTCGGCCCTGCGCAGCGGAAACCCCCGCTACGGGCCAGCGCGCCCCGGCCGGGTGCCCACCTGGGTGCGCCCCTCGTCGGAGGCCCGCAAGACCGCCGGCGAGGCGCTCCGACGCCAAAAGAAGCTCCCGAAGAGCAAGCGCGGCGGCCTCACCAAGGCACAGGCGAAAAAGCAGGGGATCACGAGCGGGGTCGAGCGGGCGAAGTCCATCGCCCGCGGCGACCTTCAGCCGGCCGAGGACCTCCGCGACTTCTTCAACCGCTTCTCCGGCACCTACCAAGACGCCCTGGCGCAGGGAAAAGCGTGGGAGGACTCGAAGGTCCAGCAAGCCTGGGACCTGTGGGGCGGCGACGCCATGCGAAAGGACGCCATGAAAGCCTTGTCTCAACGAAACCCCTCCGGGGGGCCGCAGCCCCGCGACGTCGTCGACCTGGCCCTTTCCTTCACCCATGGCCCCATCGGACTGGGGGGCATCGATTCCGTCATCATCAACGACCCCACCCTGGCCACGCCGCCGTGGTGGAACGCGAACTGGCGCACGCCTCCCGCCTACTTCATCGGGCCCCTCATGGAGTCCCCGAAGCTCACCCAGCCGGTGATGCCTCCGGCCGTGGGGGCGATCTTCGCTGACCTCTACGTGTGGGTCCGGGCCTACGGAGGCATCTCCTCAGCCCCGGGGCGACTGTGGCGAGGCCACCTCGACAGTCGGGAGTTCGACAGCTACAGCGAGCTCGCCGACGCCCTGATCCAGCTGGCCGAGGTCGGCACGGCCGACCGGGTTCCCTCGCCCGGGGACCCACCCGACCTTTCCGAGGTGGTCGGCGACGGTCGCGTCGTCGTGCACCCCGTACACGGCACCCACCGAGACCTCGCGAAAGGGATCCTCGACTTTCTCGATACCCACTGGCCGGCCAAGAGCGCCCATCTGCGCCAGCGGTGGTACGTCACCGAGGACAGCGAGCCGTTGCCCGAGATCGACCTCCACGACCCCACCTCCTACGCGGTGGGCGGCGAGGTCGGCGTCGACGACCAGTGGTACTTCGAGGCGCTGACGGAGGCGATGGAAGAGCTCGCCCCCGACGACGCCTCCCGCGCCCGCCCACCGCTCGTTGCCGCCGGCATC
>ERZ869936.2256-NODE-2256-length-11649-cov-4.360273_pt1 | contig 11649 bp, 14 predicted proteins | sample MGYA00520876_ERZ869936 | MGnify/ENA primary metagenome ERZ869936 (study PRJEB32218, sample SAMN09650985) | biofilter metagenome | isolation source: enrty point of leading RO module | place: Saudi Arabia: Thuwal, RO plant located on Red Sea | collected 2016-02-17 ... | reverse complement strand
ATGATTCTTGTTCTTCAGGCGTTAACATCCCAGCCATTGCCAAAATTCTGTTAAATGGCAGTGTTTCTTCAACACCAATCCCTGTTTTAAAGTTTGGATTTGAAAGAATTTGATCCATCTGCTGGAAAAGTTGATATTGAACTTCACCTTCTGCAAGTTTTTGCTGGCTTTCACCAAGAGTTTTTGCGCCAATTTTGACCATTTCAACATCAGCAAGGCTTTCTGGGGCTTTTGGTATTGTGGCTTCGCGGATGTATGCGTTGTATTCTGGCGAACCTACTTCAAGGCCTTGAGCAATAGCATTTTTATGCGCTGAAGTGGTTGCAACTTTTTCAGGCTTCATTGCTTCAGCAATCTTTAAAGCAAGCATAGCCTCTTGCAATTTGTTAGCACGTTGCGCCTCTTGTGCGCCTGTGTAAGCCTTCATGCCAGCCTGTGCCATTGCACCAAGACCCTGCCCAATAGTAATCGGACGATCCTGATAACCTGATAACTGTAAGCCAGTTGCCGCCGCTGACATCATAGCCTGATCACGCGGTGACATACCACCAGCACTTGGCATCGCATCAAAGACGCTTGGGGCTAACTGTCTGCGCTGTTGTTGCTGTTGTGCAAGACCAGCACCTGTAATCATGTTACGCTGTTCAGGCGTTAAAAAACGTGACGGCATAACACTCTCACCAACCTTTTGCGGCAAAGTATCGTACACAGGTTGACCTTGACGTGTCTCAAGAATAGTCTGAGCCAAAGGTACGCTGGCATCACTCACAGTCCGATAAAACTCTGCGTCCCTTAATGCGGACAGACTGGGTGCGGCGCGTAATGTAGTTCTTGGAATACCGTATCCACTCATTAACCAATCCCCCCTAGCAATGCGCCACCAAGCATATACGCTGGGTTAGTGCTACCCATCAGATTAGCGGCCTGTGCGCCAGCCATCCCGCCACTCAGGAAGCCTAATGCTGGCTGTCTAAACTGGGGTGTTACCTGCTGTGACCCAAGTGCGCCAGAACCGCCCTGTACGAATGTCATGTAATCAGCAAGTTTCTGTGTCGGACGTGCTTGCTCAAACTGGAAGCGTTCAACATCTGCCGCCAGTTCAGCCTGTGCCAGTGCCTCACGAGCCGCGCCAACCTGCGCCAATGTTCCAAGGTCAGCCATCCCAAATTCACGAGCCGCTGGTGCTTGTGCGATGGCCGCTTGCTGTGCCTGTAGTGCGGCTGGGGCTAGTGCCTGTGCAATCGCGGCATCACCGTAGCCTGAACCGTAACGGCCAGCCTGTGAAACCCGACCTTCCATTGCTTCCATCACTGGTTTAAATGCCGCCATCTGCAAGGGGTTAGTTCCCATCAGGTTCTGCATAACAACATCTTGTGTTGCGCCAATGAAGGGGCTACCAGTGATAGCCTGTTGCCGCATACCGCTCAGAGCCATTTGGGTTTCTGGGGAGAAGCCAACAACGGTGCTTTCTGGGTAATACTGAGGTGTGCCGCTTTCATAGAGTTTCTGCGCCTCAGTCATGCCGTATTCTAGGAATGGCTTGGCAAACTCTGTTGCGCCAGAAGTTGAAGTAATTGATCGGGTCTGTCCGCCGCCTTTACTCATTTTATAGTTCCTTTACCAATACGACAGAATTGAAGCGGTAGTCTGTCATTTTACGTTGCCAGCCTTTGCGTCCTATGATCTCAAGGCCGTGACAACCGATTGATTTTGCCCATTGAGCGATGCCCTTCTCGGCCTCGATCAACTCGTCTAAGTCACCACCTGCCAGCCAAATGCGGCATACTGACTTCTTAGGATAATCTACTATTTCTGTGACTATAGCAGAATTTTTTAAAGGATGAAACTGAGCGTTGCCAACCTCGATTGCACGTTTAACGTCATCAATGCTGTGACTGTGGTTAGCGTACTCCAATGCCGACATAATATGCGGCATACACCGATCCCATTCGTTAGCCGATAATGACATATCCAATATCCGTACTGTGTCCGTTGTTTTTCTGGCCAATCACAAATGACCCATTGTTTTTTGTTTTAATATAGGGATCGTGATCGTAATAATTGATTGTGTGAGGCTCAAGAAGAATAGTGCTTTCTTTGCCCGCCCTTGGGTCTGTGACAGTCACATCACCGCCGCCAGATGGCAAAGTCACCTCACCGCGACAGTTCAACTTGCCGTTCATCGCGCCATTTAACACCTCGGCAACTTCTCGGACAGTTGCCATAATCGGGTTAAGGATGCGGAAGTTAGTTGTATTACTCATCTGCGGCCAACCTGTCTTGCCTCTACGTCAATGCCAATAGCCTTGCTCCAACCGCCAGACAACTCAAGTCTTGCGCGGTGGTATCTGCCCTGTGCGCGAAACGGTGAAAAGCCCTCATCATTTGGCGCAACCGCTGATGTAAAGGTAGCCGTATCAGCCATTGTATTTCTTGTGCCTACTGATACAGTGACATCGCCGTCCTGATAGTAAGGGTAAACCCTAGTCACTACAGAATGCTTGCCAACGCTGATTGGACTTTCGGCTGTCTCAATCGTTGCAGATAGCGGCGTACCTGAGAAAGCGAAAATCTTTTCGCCCTTTGCGCCGCCGAAGAAATACTGGCCACCCTTGTAAAAGCGGTTGTCTAACTGAATGTCGAGACCGTCAATTGTGGCTGACAAGTTATCAAGATCATCAACGGTGTAACCAGCGGAGAAGATCGGAGCAAGATAGTCCGCCTCGATCTCAGCGATTGACCACTTGTTCAGCACATAATTGTACATGATGATTTTGTCTGGCTGACCTGACGGTGACTGCGTGGATGTATATGACCACATTGCAACCTCATTCAAAGGATCGACTGCGGCTGACATACGGTCAGCAAAGTTACTGTCAAAGTCTTTTAGGAAAAAGTCGTTTACCTTCTCAGAACCAATCGGGGACAAGGCTTGCCCATCAAAGGCAAAGAAGCCGTCATCGGCCAAGAAAAATACAGTGCTACCAGAATTACATACTGAGTTGGGGAAGTTACAGCCCCTGTTCTGCACAACTTTATCGAACTGGAACACAAGAGGAAGACCAACATAGGTGGCGCGGAAAATCGCCTTCTCCATTAGAATAGTGCAAAATTCTCCCCCAACCAAACCAGTAACAGCACCAGAGTCAACCAAATCCTGAAAGTCTGCCTGATTTGTGCCGTTTGTCCAAGATGTTGCGTCATTAAAGCCAGACCAACGAACCCTGAACGGCTTGCGGCCTGAACCCTCGTCAATGTTGCCAGTCCAGACAAAGTCACGAACCACAGCCAAAAAGTCAGCCTTTGGCGGTGTGCCAGACAAGTCGGAGAATACGCTGTCAGTCCCCAGCGTAAACTTTTGCAATTCTTCACCAGTGCCGCCTGACGCTATAACGTCATCGCCAAACTGAATGAACCGCCAACGCTCAGCGCCAGTCAGGTCATAGCCAGCAGTTTTACCAACAGCGTCCAAGTCGTTGTCACTGGCGGCGTGTAGGTATAACTCGGTGTCATCACCCGCAAACAACTTGGTGTTGTCGTTGCTATCCTTTGCCGCAAAAATGCCACGAATGCGTCCGCTGGCGGCATTTGAGTATTCAACAAAACTATTCATTGATCGGTAGCCAACAGCGGCTGGCAGTACGTTTGTCGCAACGGTCACGCCAGCGTTTGATATGTCAGCCTGATCTGGTAGCCATTCGCCTAGTGTAATCATTGTAAATTCCACGTTTCTGTGCCTTGCGACACGTTAGTCCAAACTTCCGACCCAAGGGCTTCATCTGACCAAGTCTCAGTACCAACATCAACGTTAGTCCAGTCTTCGCCAAGTATCTTGCCAAGGATTGTACCAGAAAAGGCCGCTGATGACGATGCGTCCATCGCAAACTCACCGACAGCGTTGCCAGATACAGTAACCAAGAATGATCCCACACCATCAACAACAAACACAAAGTTGCTATCGCTAGTCGCAGTGATGGCAGTGTCAGCAGTACCGCCCATCACTCTAACTGGTGTTGCAACCCCTGTGGCTGTCCCTGAGAGGCTCACAGAGGCCGATACGAAGCGCAGGGGTGTAATGACAGCGGAGAAGGATGCCGCGCCTGTCACAGAGGCTGTGGTGAAGGTTGTGCGTATTGGCGTGGCTGATGAAGTGATAGCCGTGGCCGCAGTGCCATCGGCAAGGACAAGTGTAAACTTCTGGCTTACACCTGTCGCGGTAGCCACAATGCTAGATGCACCTGATGCGGTGTGCAGGGTAAGTGCGTCTAACTGCTCAAGGTTTCCGTAAGCGTCAAGGGCTTCGAGATTGCCCCAATTGTCTAATACCTCAAGCGTTGCCATCAGGCATCTCCTTAGTCAGCGGAGATGTCCAGATCACCTGCTGAAATCTTCAGGATGTCACCAGAACCAATTGCCTTGGCTGTAGTGAATGAACCGTGGATCAACAGGTTGCCAGCAGTCAGGGCATCAAAAATGCCGAAGTGACTGACAGTACCCCAAGACGCTGTGGCGGCTGGGAACTCAATAGCGGCTGAGTTATCGGCTGTACCTGATGCGGCGGCGTTGAATGACGCTGACTGACGTGCGTACCCAGAACCGCTAAGTTCTGTGCCGCTGTTGTCATCGGCGAATGATGCTGTGGAAAGGCCAACATATACAGTTGTTGGCTGTGTATAGGCTGTTGTACCTAAGATGTGGTCTAGTACCTTATTTTCAAGGTAGTCGGACATTGCTGACATAGTTTACTCCATTCGAGCGTTTTGCTTGCTGTAGATTGATTGTATATGCAGTGAACCAGTGCCGTAATGGGCGCGTTCTTCATCGGTGCGGACTTCTGCGATACCGCGTGAGAACTTCTGATCATACTGCGCCGCACGTTGCTCATCCAACAGGTAAGCATATGCCTCTGCCAAAGCACCGTACAAATACAAGTCTGGCGATCTGCTGAACAGCGTAGGGGTGCTACTGTCCGAGATCGAAGCCAGACTGCCGACATAGACGATTTCCATCGTGTATGCCGAATCTGGAATTGGACGCATCTTCATCTCTTTACCGACAATTGAAAATGCTAATGGCTTGCCATTCCCCTCACTTGGATAAGTGCTGTCAAGCGATGTCGGCGAGTGATACGTCAATACAGTGTTTGGCGTGGTGTTTAACTTAACTTCCCGAACCTCACGCAAATCTGTTGGCAGTGCGATATATTCATCATCAGCAGTCAAAGTCGCGGTGGCACGTTTTTCCTGCTCCCGCGTTTCCAATTCCCTGCTCATTCTTGCCTCGGCAAGTTGAATAAAGTTTGGGATTTGGTCAGTCAAATCGTCCCGCGCCAAAAAGTTGGCAATGGCCGTTTTCAATTCAGCGTAGGTTGATATGCTCATAAGTTACCGCCACCAGTTCTAAATGCTCGGTTTTGATGATCATTTAGCCAAGCCTTCCAAGCCTTTTGGTTGTCAGGGTGCTTCGGATCACCAAGTGTTTCTAACAGGTGATGATACACGACATTGGGTATTTCAGCAACGTGCTGGATATGCTTCTGCGTACCGCGCATCTGACCCTTTTGCCAGCCATCATTATAAAACTTATTCATCTCAATAAGTTTGTCGAACTTCTGCTCGTGAACGATGCGATCCCCCTCGGCATCTTGATGCAGATATGTCTTTTTGCCAGCGGCTTTGTTTTCACTAAGAATTCGTTTCATTGTTTACCCCTTAAAAGAGAAGGGGGCGGTAACCCGCCCCCATCATGATTAAGAACCAGACAGGCCGATTACTGCGGCGTGTGCCTTTGGAGCAAGTGGCTTCAAAGTCCATTCGCAGATGATCTGTGCCTTCTGAGCGTCACCTGTTGGTGCAATTTCGTTTTCAACGAAGTTACGGCCATTCAGTGTTGCGATCTCAACGAAGTCAGGATCAATCAGGAACAACTTGTCGTCTGACATGAAGCGTGAAGGTGTCACTTCGATTGTACCAAAGTCAGTCAGGAAGACTGAAGTTGAACCAACGTATGTGACTTCCTTGGCGGCAGTCATGTTGACATCGTTGCTGACCAAGTTGCCTGATGCTGACAGGTCTGAGAAGTTAGCACGATTTGATGCTGACATCACAGCCATTGAAGGTGAACCACCGTCTGTCCAAGCCGCTTGCATTGATGTTTCAATCTGAGCAAGGGTCAAGGCACGAGCAGTACCAGTCAGGTCAGCCGTGGCAGTACCGTTACCACCTGATGCGAAAGCCATATCTGATGGCTTGTCACCGTTGCTGATCCAAGTGATCAACGATGCTGACTTGCGTGGTTCTGAACCAGAACGTGCAACGTTTGTGTCACCGATCATCTTCTCGATGTCACGGCGCAGTTCAAGTGACTTCAGGACACGCTGATACGCCATCTCGCGGTCACGACCTGCTTTATCCACAACATCTAGTGTGTTGGATACAGCAAACGCTTTTTGCGAAATCTGCATATAGTTGCCAAGGCGAACTGTTGGTGTCGCGGCGGCTGTGCTTACGTCAGCCCCCTCACTTGCGTGGTTCGAAGTGCTTACTGCGGCCAATTCTTGGGTCTGCCATTCCAGAAACACACCGTTGCCAGTTGATTTTTTCACTGCTGAAAAAATTGGGGTTTCGTCTGGATCAATGCGGTAGATTACATCTGCCAATTGTTCCTTTTCGCCGATTGCGGCGGCTGTTGCGAAAGTAGTCATGTCGGGAACTCCTTATCTATTGTTGCCCATTAAAAATTCGACAGCGGCATCGACATTCTTGAGTTTATCAAGTTTCTTCAACGCTTGCTGACGGTTACGACTTGCAACTTCCTTCTTGCCTTTAGGCTGTCCAGACTTGGCCATCTTCGGTGCTTTACGAGCCTTCTTTTTCGCGGCGGGGGTCTTCTCTTGAAGTTTGTCCCACGACCACGCCTTGTAGAGCAGTTCAATCGCCCTTGCGTCTGACGCACTTGCGATTTCTTCTTCAGAAAATCCGATCCGCTGTTGGGCGTACTTGATCACCTCAAGCCGTTCCTCATTGCGGCGGTCTTCGTCATGCCACGCTGGGATGCGTTCAAGCATCTCTACACGTTGCTTGGCTAGATGCTCCTGCATCATCGCCTGTTGCTCTTTGGCTTGCTCTTGAGCAATGCGCTGTTGTTCTGCTTCAACTCGCGCCAAGTTGTCTTTTTGTTGATCAAACTCGGCCTTCATTAAAAACAAATCTTCAGTGCTGTACTGACCTGCCAATGACTTCCAGTCAGGCTCTTGGAGAGTTGTCTGCTGGATTTGACCTTTAAGCAATTCTAGTTGCTGTGCGTAGTTGTCCCTTAACTGCTTTGTCTGCGCGGCTTCTTGTTCAAAAGCCTTGCGTTGTTCAGCAAGTTCTTGACTACGCTTGGTGTATGCCTGTTGTCGGCTGTAACCACTCCGAAGTTCGTCTAGCGTCACCTCATATTCTTCGCCATCTACTTTGACGGTGTAAACATCAGGTTGCTCGTCTTCTTCTTCAGGCTCTTGGCCTTCATCATCATACTCACCTTCATCGTCATCATCCTCAAAGTCCTCGGAAGTTTCCTCAACTTCATCAACGACTTCTTCGGCCTCTGGCTCAGGTGTTGGAACAATCTCTTGTTCCTGTGCCGCTTCATCAACAACCGTGTCCTCAGTGGGGGGCGTAGATAATAGGCTAATAGCGTCTTGCATCGAAATGCCGCCGTTCTCATTCGAGTTATCGGAGTTCATCTCTTATTTCCTTTTCTCATGTTTTGCACGAAATTGCAACTCATCTAAAGTTGCGCTTGCCAACTTGCCATCTTGAACCACGTTTTCAATGTAGTCTTTAACTGATGCCAAGGCTTGACACATATAATACAAACGCTCACGAGCATCAGTCTCATTGACTGGTGTTTGTCGCCACGCTTGTAAAAACTGTTCATCTAGGTAGGTGAATGCGTCTTGGAGTATTTCATCCCGAAGCAAAGCGGCGGCACGTTCACCCCTAGCCTGTCGCTCTCTTGCTTTACCTTCATTCATTAGATCAATGTGTATCCTTCATAAGATCGCGGATCAGTGAAATATGACGACATTGGGGCAGATTGACGGCGAAATGCCATATTTGCTCCAGCGAAGTCGGCTGGCGATCCGAACCCAGCCTCTAACAACCCTGTTGGGGGCTGATCCAATAAACCCATCCGAGCATAGCGGCCATCTGGGACTGGCGACACAGATACAGGCGCAAACTCTGTTGGAGTAATCTTGCGGCAAGCATTTAAGTTTGCATCAAACTCATAGCCATCGGGGCATTGACCAGTCACTTCGTCAACAGGCTCAACAGGTCTGTCGTTACCACCAATTGGGTCTGATACTGGATTTACTAAATTAGCAAATGCACCTTTATACCCAGCGACAGGCATACCAGTATAAGTGATCTGACCAAGACCGCCCTGCGATAAATATCCACCGCCTTGGATTGGTGCTTGCAAACTGCCATCAACCATTTGAGCGTTTGGCATTTGCATCAACGTCTGAGCATTGGAAAACAAACCAGATACTGGCTTGAGGTTCAACATTCTTCCAAGTAAGCCAAAAACGTTATTACCAGAATATGCGTTGCTTGCTATATTTTTTAAGTCTTGAGGTGCAAAACCTTGAACTGCTGGCAACATACCACCAACTACAGATGAAAGTTCTCTTGCTCTTGCGGCTTGTTCATCTGCAATACGCTGTTGATTTATCGCATTGGCAATCGAGGCGACTGCATCAATCGAAACTTTATCATCTTTATCATTTGAACTAATGTCAGGGGCTGATGCACCGCCCCCGCCGCTTGCCATTCCCGCACCAACGCCAGACATTCCTGATGCGGCTATTGATCTTTCACGTCCGTCCATATCTACCTCGGTAAGTTAGTGCTGATTTCAGCATCGGTTTGCGCTTTGATGGCGCGGAGTTGTGCTTCAGCCGTAAGTTCCTGACGGCGAAGTTCCAACTCTGCGTTCATCTTCTCACGCTCAAGTTCAATTTCCATCATCATACGCTCACGCTTCAATGCCATCTCTGCTTGCATCTTGGCCATCTCTGCCGCGTTTGCATCCTGCTGTGGCTGTTGTGCCATCTGCTGTTGCATCATTGCGATCTGCTGTGGACTGTTGAAGAAACTGTCAGCATCCTTGAAGCCGCCAACCTCAACGATAGAGCGAAGAGTATTAACGTATTGATCCATTGATACCAGCGGATTGTTTGCACCCATCTGCATCAGGATTTGTTCCTGTTTAGATGCAATTGCTGTCAGGAATGCAATCTTCTGCTCATCATCTGCTGTGCCAAGACCAACCTGCACCACAACATCAAACTCGCTGTGCCACTCTGTCGGGTCAATCGGAACAAACTGATTACGCAAGCGGACGATCCGCGCCTTGTTGTCGTACTTTGTGACCAAGTGCAAAATGCCCTTGAACAATTGCTTCATGCCAGTTTCGGCAAGTGTCCGCGCTATGGCCTCTTGCTTGACCTGTGCGCCTCGCACAGTTGCGGAGACAGCAGAAGCGGTGGTGGACTGTAGCGCATTAGCATCAAGCCCTTGTGAGGCTTTTGAGATGCCAGTGCGGTTTTCTTGAATGCCGCTGATATAGTCCAACAGCGGACGAATTTCACCGCCTACTTGTGCGCCTGTGATCGGCTGAAGCATACCCTGCTGGCGAACCCTGATTACAGAACCAGCCGCCCCATCTAGCAGGTCATCGAGATTAACCTGACCCTCGACAGCCGCGATGCGTGGCATTGTTGATGAATACACGCTGTCCAGATACTGGCGAAGAAGTGTTGATTTGATCACCTGCAAGTCTTCGGTCATGTCATAGATAGAACGACCAATCAGGCGGTGAGGCATGAGGATCGGGCTGACAACCGCAAATGGGATGTGGTCAAATGGCTCATTCTCAAGGATTTCATCGCCAGCGTCACCAATCGCAACAATGCGGCGGCGTTCTGCAATGCCGTCACCATCAACGTCAATGTTCATGATGCACTCGTAATAAGTGACTTCCGCCAGTGTCGGATCAGCGGCATCAAGGCCAGTTGTGCTTTCTAAATCTTGGAAGCGGCTCTCACGTTCTTCTTCAAGATCAAGTTCGCTGTGGCCAGCATACTTCTCAACCAGTTCGCGGTCATAGCCCATTGCCACCAAGTCTGAGATTGTCATTGATGTGCGGTGCGCGATGAAGTGAGCATCCTCAAGTGAGGTTGCGCGGCGGTTGATCAAAAATTCTTCTGGCGGCACGTTTGCAATCTTGATGCGGCCAGTAGTGCGGCTGACGCGGAACTTTACGTTAAATGACTGGTTCAGCGGGATCATCTCACCAGTCTCAGGGTCTTCCATCATTTCGGATGAACCCTCGGTAATAGCACCGACCAACTCATAGTCAGGGTTTGCCATCAGCGCGGCAAGTTCAATTTCGTTCAGGTTTTCGTATTCTTCTTCGGTAACATCAACCTGCTCATCCCAATAGTATTTGACCACACCCAAGCGGAACAAAAGGCTGTCCTTGAACCAGTTGTGAAGGACTTTGTAACCTTCATTATCGTGGTTGATCACATAATTGACATAATCTGAAATCTGTTCTGCACGTTCAGTGTCTTCTGGGGTGCGGGCATTAAAGCGGACATATTTGTCATTTGACGTAAACACCCGCATCAAGGAAGGCATCAGTTGTTCGACTACGTCACTTACTGTGGTGTCAACGACCTGTGAGCGGCCTTCTACCTCATTCCCCAGCGGTTCGCCTAGATAGAAGTCAAGTGCGCGAATACGCTCTTGGCTGTACTCACTATCAAAGTGGTTCAGGCTGTCGCGGATTTCGCTGGAAATGATGCTACTTAGTTGATACTCGTCCATTTTTCAATTTCCTTTTAGACTTGGCTTTAGTCCCATAGAGGCACTTGCCAGCCTCATCGCACTTTTTCTTTGTAACACAATTGGCGCAACGTGTGAAATCAGCCGTTTTCGCGGCTGGTTTCTTCGGTCTAGGACGGCGCATAATTCGTACAATCATCAGTCTGACGTAAACTTGCCAGTTGTGACATTGAATGGCTTGCGCTTTGGACGCGGCTTCGGCATCGCGCCAGTGTAAGTGTCAAGATCACGCCGCACGTTTGTGCTTTCAGTATTCATCGGATGCGCTGGCGAAAAAAGGTAAGGCTTCTTCGGCGGTGCTTTCATTGTGCGTTTGGTTTTCATTTCTTTTTCGCTTTCTTTGCTTTAGTTGCAGGTTTAGCCTTGTTCTCAGTTGTGCCAACGCCGTATGTGGTGTTGATCTCAATAGGCTTTGGATCGCGCAAAATCACAGGTTCTGCGCCAATCTTAAATGCAATACAGCGATCCGCGGGAATACAGCGTTTCGGGTAAGGGCAGTGTTCACAGGTTTTCATTTACTTTTCCTTTGTATTGGTGGCAAACCTTCGCGGATTCTGGCAAGGTTTTCATAAAATAGGCTATCTAACACTTGAGCAGACTTCCCAGAACTTGCGCTTAAACTGCCGTAAATATTTTGAGGCAAAATACCTTTAGGACTATTCCTCATATTGACGACAGCAGGGTCAAATAAAAGTCTGTCTTGAAATATAAATTCCGCAGGTAGAGGGTTCTCAAAGCGACCAACGTACCC
>ERZ869936.2255-NODE-2255-length-11649-cov-5.688632_pt1 | contig 11649 bp, 9 predicted proteins | sample MGYA00520876_ERZ869936 | MGnify/ENA primary metagenome ERZ869936 (study PRJEB32218, sample SAMN09650985) | biofilter metagenome | isolation source: enrty point of leading RO module | place: Saudi Arabia: Thuwal, RO plant located on Red Sea | collected 2016-02-17 ... | reverse complement strand
AATTTTTGGGCAACATGGTGTAGTCCTTGCAAAAGAGAATTGAACAACATTGCGGATGTATATGAAGATTTGGTTGAAGAAACAGGAGTTAAATTAATTGCAATTTCTATTGATGACACAAGAAATATGGCAAAAGTTGCACCATATGTTAACGGTCAAGGATGGGAATATGATGTATATATTGATCCTAATCAAGACTTAAAAAGAGCTATGAATGTAAATAATGTTCCTCACACTTTTTTACTAGACGGAAAAGGAAATATTGTTTGGCAACATAACTCGTATGCCGAAGGAGATGAAGATGAACTTTACGAAAAAATTAAAAAACTAGCTGAAGGCGGAACATTATAAAACTTGCAAGCCACTACTACTATGAAAAAAAATTATTGCCTTTCAGGGACTGTTAAAAAGTCCCTTTTTTTGCTTTTATCCCTTTCTTTTTCCGTCTTGCTAAATGCTCAGGAAGAAGACAAACAGTCAAATGATAATTCTTCAGGTTCTACTACCGAAAATAAAATTGATGCCGGAAACATTAGCGGTAATTTTCAAATATTAACGCAATACTATGAGCCGGATTCTTTAATTGGTGCTCAGGATGTTCCCGAAGATGTTTTAATGAATGGGTTTTTAAATCTTAACTATATCAGAGGAAATTTTTCGGCAGGTATAAGGTATGAAGCATATCAAAATCCACTTTTAGGTTATCCAACAGGTTTTAAAGGACAAGGCATTCCATATAAATATGCAAAATACAGTCATGAAGACATAGAAATTACTGCCGGAAATTATTACGAACAGTTTGGAAGCGGAATGATTTTTAGAACTTATGAAGACAGAAACTTAGGTTGGGATAATGCAATGGAAGGCTTCAGGGTGAAATACAAGCCTTTTAAAGGAGTGGAAGTAAAAGGAATTTATGGAAAACAACGTTTATTTTTTGGTCTTGGCCAAGGAATTGTAAGAGGGATAGATGGTGAAATCAATATAAACGATGCTTTTAAAAAACTAAATGAAAAGAAAACTAAATTTATTTTGGGCGGTAGTTTTGTTAGTAAATATCAACCCGATGAAGATGCCAACCTAATTTTACCTGAGAATGTTGGGGCTTATGCTGGTAGATTAAATATTATTAGAGGCGGATTTAATTTCATGGGAGAATATGTTTATAAAATTAATGACCCTTCTGCAGACAATGGATTTATATACAAAAACGGTGAAGGTATATTATTACAAACCACTTATTCGACAAAAGGCTTTGGATTGTCGCTTTCAGCAAAAAGGATTGATAACATGAGTTTTAGGTCAGATAGAAACGAAGCACTTACAAACGTGATGATTAACTTTCATCCCGCATTAACCCGACAACATTCTTATAACTTATTAGCTACACTATACCCTTATGCCACACAACCAAACGGTGAAGTTGCTTTTCAAGGCGAAATGTTATATAAAGTTCCAAAAAAGTCTAAGTTGGGCGGTAAATATGGCTGGACTATTCTTATAAACTACTCTTCGGCCAACAATTTAGACACTACAGGCATTGCCGGTATAGATTCTACTCGTCAAGGTTATACATCAGAGTATTTTAGTATGGGGCAAGTTTACTTTAAAGATTTTAACATAGAGCTAAGCAAAAAATTCAATAAAAACTTTAAAGGAAAATTGACTTATGCCAATATAGCTTACGACAAGGATGTTATTGAAGGCAAAAGCGGCTACGGAATAATTTATGCAGATGTAGTAGTGGCGGAAATGACCTATAAACTCAATAGTAAAAACTCCTTAAGAGCAGAGCTTCAATCTCTAACTACAGAGCAAGATCAGGGAGATTGGGCTACCGTTGTTTTAGAATATTCTTATGCGCCACATTGGTTTTTTGCCATTCAAAATCAATATAACTATGGTAACAAGGACCCCAAAAAACAACTTCATTATCCAATAATTAGTTTAGGCTATAACAATAAAGCAACTACTTTTTTAGTTTCTTACGGAAAGCAACGTGAAGGTTTGTTTTGTGTAGGTGGCGTGTGTAGAGCAGTTCCTGCATCAAGCGGACTTTCATTATTAATAACCACTAGTTTTTAGTAAATTTGTAATATGAAAAAACTTGTTTTAGTTTCTTTTGTTTGCTTGTTTGTATTTTTTGCTTGTGATAAAGTAAAAAACCCTTACCCAACTAGCAATGTTGTTGTTCCAACAGATGTAGTGTATGATGACTCCGTTTCATCTACTCCTAATTCAACCGTGCGATACGCATTATTGGAGGAATACACGGGTCATAAATGCCCGAATTGTCCGGCTGGAGCAGTTTACGCAAACAATATAGATTCTATATATGGCGACACAGCTGTAGTGGTTTCTATTCATGGAACCAACTTTGCTACAACCAATCCAGGGTCAGGAATGTATGAAACAGATTTTACAACTGAAGCTGGAAATACTTACATCAATACTTTTGGAATTCAGGGAATCCCCAGAGGAACAGTCAACAGAAAAGATGATGGAACAAATAAGCCTCTTCTCCTTTCTCCCACATCATGGGAAACTGAGGTAAAAAATCAAAAAGCTTTACCATGTGATGTAAAAATTGACATTAAAAACTGGTTTAGCTCTACTGATAAAATTTTAAAAACTAATATTACTAGTGAATGGTTAAACAATGGTTCATCAACCTATAAAATGACGGTTTACATTACTGAAGATAACATCATTGATTGGCAATTAGATGGTTCAACTAATATTCCAAACTATCGGCATCGCCATGTGTTAAGAAAAGCGCTTAACTCACCATGGGGTACTGATATTCCCGCTTCAACTGCCGGCTCTTCAGATACACAGGAATTTTTCTTTGATTTTAAAAATGAAACCTGGGATTACAAAAACTGTATTATTGTGGCGTACATATATGACAGTGTTACCAAACAGGTTATTCAGGTAGCAGAGACTCACGTTATCAGTCACTAGACCAAGTTTCACTATATTTCTTATCAAACCCTATATCGTATAAGAACTTTGTAGTTGTTTTGTTTATTTTTACAGCTATGAATAAAGTTTTTGTAAGAGTCTTAAACAAGATAAATCTCTTAAAGTATTTTAACTTAAAGAGTTCTATTTTTTTAAATAAAAAAAGGTTTGTTATTCCCGTAAATGGGGGGATTGGCTTTTCTAATTTATTTATGTCTGAACCATGGATGATTCAGGTATTAAAAATTGTTCTACAGATTGATTCAAAAAGATTTGTTGATGTTGGGGTAAATATTGGACAAACTTTATTAAAATTGAGAAGTGTGTCTGAAGCAATACCGTATATTGGATTTGAACCAAATCCAATATGTGTAAATTATACTAACACTTTGGTTGATATTAACTCTCTAAAAAATGTTGCCCTTATACCTATCGGAATTTCTAATGAAAATAAGGTAGGCAAATTAGTTTTTTTCAGTGAAGGGAAATCCGATAGCAGTGCTTCAATTATTGAGAATTTTAGACCACATCAAAAAATATTTAAAAAAGAATTTATCCCACTGTTTAACTTGAAAAGTATTAAATCTGTTATTGGTGATGAACCTTTTTCTGTTTTAAAAATTGATGTTGAAGGAGCAGAATTAGAGGTTATACAGAGCTTTATAGAAGACATTAAAAGTTATGCCCCTATTATTTTGATTGAAATTTTACCAGCTTACAGTGAAAAAAATACTGAGAGAATTAATCGTCAAAATGAAATACAATCAATTCTTATCGACTTAAACTATTCTATGTTTAGGGTCATTAAGAATAATGAGGCTTTAGTTTCATTTGAAGAGATTAAAAAAATTGAAATTCATTCTGACGAAAATGCTTGTGAATATGTAATGGTTCCAAATTCTAAAAAAGACCATTTTATTAGTTTATACAAAAGTATGCTAGAATATAAGTAGAATAAGCCTTACCTTAGCTCCCTAATCAAAATACAAAACCATGACTAATTACCAAAAGTATAACAACCCTGAATTTCCAGCAGGACTAAAAAGAATTATTATTATTTCCATTATCGTAATTGTTGCTATAGTAGCAATATTTAAAATGTCTGTAACTATTGAAGGTGGTCAAGCCGGAGTATTATTTAAAACATTTGGAGGTGGTATAGATATTGAAAACACCTATCCTGAAGGTTTTACTTTTATAGCTCCCTGGAACGACATGAAAATATATGAAGTTCGACAGCAAGAAGTTCAAGAAAAAATGGCTGTTCTTTCTTCTAACGGACTTGAAATTTCCGTAGAGGTATCAACTTGGTATCAACCGATTTACAATAAACTTCCGCTACTTGAAAAAGAGAAAGGCGAAGATTATCTAAACAGAGTGGTTATACCATCCATTCGTTCGGCTACTAGAAGTGTAATTGGAAGATACACTCCGGAAGAAATTTATTCAAGTAAAAGAGACGCTATACAAAGTGAAATATTTGAAGAAACAAAGATAATTTTAGATAAACAGTATGTTCAATTAAATGAGGTTTTAGTTAGGGATATTACACTTCCACCTACGATAAAAACTGCCATTGAAAATAAACTGAAACAAGAGCAAGAGTCTTTAGAATATGAATTTAAATTATCAAAAGCTCAAAAAGAAGCCGAAAGACAAAAGATTGACGCTGAAGGTAAAGCCAATGCCAACAGAATTTTAAATGCTTCTTTGACTGACAATATCTTAAAAGAAAAAGGAATTGAAGCTACTCTTGAGCTTGCTAAATCACCGAACTCAAAAGTTGTAATTGTTGGTGGTAAAGATGGTCTGCCAATTATTTTAGGAGATAAATAATTTAATTTAGCACCGTTTCAAGGATTTCTGCCGACTTTAAGGTTTTAAATCCTTGCTGATGTATTTTATAGTAGTCAGATACTGAATCTAACAACTCACGTCTTTCTATATTTGAAATATTCAGTAAATCTAATTGACTATAACTAAGGTTTAAAAGTGTATGAAAATCTTTAGCCTTTTTATGCTCTAAAAAATTATCATGTCCGGGTTTTACTGATACAAACTCTCCATTCTCCATATCAAAAACATTGGTTAATTCAGAAAATTTTCCTTGAGGAAAAAAGCCCAGATATTTGCTTAACTGAATAGTAAAAACTAAATGAAAATTATGCACAGACTGATGATGTGTAAGCCATTCGAGTGAAGAAAAAATAAACTGAAATAAAGAAGGGTTGGATTCTTCCTCTTTGAGGCATTGCCCTAAAAACTCGGCCATGTAAAGAATGATGAAAGATTTGTTTATATCCTCTCCTATAAAGTTGTAGGGCTCTTCAAACTTAATTTCCTTGATATAGTGTAAATTTTTACTCGCCAAGTCATGAAAAGAAATATTGACTAGCGATAGTGGTTGAAAAAAAGCCATTTTATTTTTAGATGAACTCTTTTTTGCACCCTTAACTATAAAACTTCTTTTACCTAGATTTTCGGTATATAAATTGGCAATAAAACTGTTGTCAGAGTAATCAATTGTTTTTAATACTATGGCACGAGTATTAATATGCATCTAGTTTGTAAGTAAGATTTTTTGTATTGTTTTATCGGTTCCATTACTATTTAAGAAGTAAAGAAGATAAATGTTTGACGTTACTTTTGCTCCTGAAAAATCAGTTAAATCCCACATCACACTTGATGATTCGGCAATTAATTTATTTACCATATTTCCGGAAACATCTGTAATATTAATAATTGTGCCCTTAGGTAAATTATCTATAGTTAAATTGTTTTCAGTAGATATATTAACAGGGTTGGGGTAAATAAGAATCTCATTAAAGTTTTGGAAGATTTTTTCTTCTGTAATTTTTAAAGACATTACTCCATAAGATGTAGAAATAAATAGCTTTCCACTTTTTCCTTCATATTTCAAGGCTAAAATATCATTAGAAAATAACGGACTGTTTTCTTTCGTAAAATGAAAAATAACTTTATCCATGTTTTCATTCATCAAATAAATTCCTTTACCTATTGTTCCCACCCATTTTTGATTAACATTTGTTACTTCAATATCAGAAATGTTTTCTCCTTTTAAAAAGCTCCCTAAAGTCGAATCTCCATCAACAAAAACCCGTCTAAAGTTTACGTCATCATATTGAAATATATCTTTTGCATTTTTTAAATAGGCAATCCCATCATTTGTTCCTACCCAAGCTGTTCCGTTTTTATCAAACACCAAGGTTCCCGGGAAAGAGCCCGGTAAACTTCCTTCATTAATAAGTGATGTTATTTCTCTTAAAGAGTCATCTGAAGAGTTGGTAATAGTTCCATTTTCGTTAAAGACAACTATTTTACCATATTTTGACAGCAATAACCATTTATTCTCGGCATCATCTATAATTACTTTTCCTATTCCAAATCCATCATTAATGAACGGAGAAAGATTAAATGAGTGCCAATTTCCGTTTTTATCTTTTCTGTTTAAGTGAGAGCTGCTTACAAATGAATTGGTGCACCATAAATTTCCGGTTTTGTCAAAAGCTATTCCTCCAATACCAAACCATTTAAATGCTGAACGGCTCTGTATAGTTGAGTTTTGGTCGTTAAACACATTAATAATTTTTCCATTATTAAACTCAGCTAACCCTAAACCCCATGAGGCTAAAAAAATACTACCGCTATTGTTTTTATCATATTTAATATCGACTAAATCAAATAATGTATCAAACCCTTTGTCGTCAGCTCCATTATATGTTTCCCAATTGTTTTCCTTGAAAATTGAAAGGCCATCAATGTTGTATATGTTATTTAAAGCACTGTTAAATGCTCCGGGAATACAAGCAATTTCACCATTTTTCACATCAAACTCCCAGGTTCTGTTTGTGGTTGGCCCGTCAGGAATAATAAACTCTTCGATAAGTAAATTTCTGATTTTAATTAAACCGGAGTATGTTGTTGCCGCCCAAAATATTGTTGAATCACTTTGGTCTTGAATGGCAAACCTTGGCTCTTCTCCTAAAAACTGTTGTTTATACGAGCCGTTTTCTCGCATGGTTTGAATAGCTCCATTATGAGAAAATACCATTTCTGTAATGCCTTTCTCAAGACTATAGCTATTTCTAAAAACAGAGGCAGGAGCTTTCATCCATCCGCTTTGGTTCATAATATAACAAGTATCTCCGTTATATATGTTGCTGGAGTAATTTGCCCAAAGGTTTCCGTTCCACTCCTCAATTAAGTTAAATTTTCCTTTAAACAATCCTGTATCTGCTTGCCAGTTATTATAGTCGGATAAGTCTTTAGTTGTATCTGCATAAAACAAACCTGAATCAGTAGCTGTATAAATCAAGTTATTTAGCAAGACAATATCATTTACTTTTAAAAAAGTATTGTTTTTTCCTATGTAATAAGATGATTTGAGTTCTTTTTTAGTAATATCAAAAATTGATATTCCGTAGCCTGTTGCTATTATGGCTTCACTATTTTTAAAAATGATGTTGTTAATTGCTTTTGAGGCGAGTATGTTTTTTTCTTTAATAAATGGATAATTGGTAATGGTGTTATTTTCTAAAACATCTATACTGCCATTTGTATATCCAATAAATAGTTGGCTTGTAGTAGAGTTAAATGCAATTGTAGAAATTCCGATATCTGATAGCCCTTGAGCTTTACTAAGCTTATTGACGGTTTTTTCTTGTTTATCGTAAATAAAAATAGCGTAAGAAGTGGCGCAATATATTTTTGATGATGACTGAGCTAATTTAATTACATTGTTGTAGGGCAAATGATCTTCCCAAAAAAATTCCTGAGCCTTGAGAAAATAAGAACTCAATAAAAAAAATATGACGATACATCTTTGCATGAATACTCTTAATCCAAAAGTAAGAGTTTTGCCACATAATCTTGGCTTCCATCAGGATTAACACAAAAAATTAAATATACTCCGGACCTAACGGTGTTTCCTGAAAAGCTTTTTCCATCCCAAATTGCCTGCCCACCTAATGAAAGTGTTTCAAAAACAATTTTACCACTTACATCTGTAATTTTAACATTTGTATCTTCCATCAATCCTTTTATGGCTATTAAATCTGTATATCCCGGTTTAACAGGATTAGGGTAAACTACAACATTTGAAAAATCTGGTCTTGGTTCTGTTGCCGTACTTTTATATGAAATAATGCCTTTTTCAGTTGCAAAAAACACTTCGCCATTTTCATTATCAACTACAATGTCATTAATCAAATTTGCATAAAGCGGGCTATTTTGTCTTGTAAAATGAAAAACTTGTTTTGTTCCGTTTGACGTCATTAAATACGCACCGGAGTTTAGCGTACCAAACCATTTTCTGTTTGCACCATCAATTTCAATAGTAGTTATAATTTCTGTTTCAAGTAGTATTTGAGCAATTCCCTCTTGTTCAATAAGAATTTGTTGGGCATCGTAATCTCCTCCGTCAAAAACATTTCCCGGAGCATATATTACGCATGGGCCTTCATCAGTTCCAATCCACATTTCGCCATCTAAATCTTTGGTAATCGATAATATTGTTGAGCCGGATATGTTGCCACTGCCTGAGTTTCCATCTACTAATTTTAGTTGATCATCCGATTTGTCGGCTAAAGTTCCTCCATCGTCAAAAACAGCTATTTTATGACCTCTTCCGTCAACTATCCACTTTCTGTTGAAATTATCTATTATCAGTCCGGATGTTCTTGAAGTTCCATCTAAATAAGGAGCAATGTTATAATTATGCCACACACCGTTTTTAGTTAATACTGTTAGGGCATTTGTTGTAAAAGGCTGAACAATCCAAAGGTTTCCGTTTTCATCAAACTCTAATGCCACCACTTGAACGGAGCCTGGATTTCCTTGTTGCTCTTGAAGTATGCTATTGGTTTCATCAAAAACATTTATTAGTTTTTCATTTTTAAATTCTAACAAACCTCCTCCCCAAGTTCCAATAAAAAAATGAGTTTCATCAGTTGGGTCTATTTCTACTTCAGAAAAATCGAAAAGCGAATCAAATGCAGAGAAATTGTTTTCATCAAAATTTTTCCAGGTTTTATCAAAATAATAAAACTCAGGTTGGGTAAATAAATTATTTAACGTTCCGTCATAGCCTCCCGGAACAACAGCAATTTTCTTATTTACTAAATCCATTTTAAATGCGTTGTTAGATTTTGGTCCATCAGGAGTTTTGTATTCAACACTCCAAGAGTTATGCATTTTACAAAGTCCAAAATTTTTATCCGCTATATAAATCCAAAATAAGCTTGACGAAAATATTCCCTGACTTGGTGCCGGATAGTACTCATTATTATAGGTAAAAATATTTCTATGAACCGTTAAGTTTTGGTCAAAAACATCCAGACTTCCATTATGTGAAATACATAAATGATTGTTAGTGACATTAAAATCTAAATTGTCAGAGCCAATTAATTCTGTAAACTTGTTCCAGCTCACTCCGTCATACCAGTAGGCAGTATCTCCATTATAAATTGGGTATTCTATATTTACGTACAACTTATTTTGAAAAGCCTCAATGGTGTTATACTTTAATGATGGCATACTTGGCAAAATATTCCACTCGTTATAATCGGCTAAATTTGGGCTACTCAAAAATGCTTCGTATATCCCATTGTCTGTTGCTGCATAAATTTTTCCTTGAAAAACAGCTACATCATTTACTTTAACGTATGTACTTAAGTTTCCTATTAAATACGTTTCGAGCACTTCTTTTCTACTAATATTTAGTAAAATAATTCCAAAACCACAGGATAGGTAAACTTTATCTCCGCTTACAAATATGTTATAGATTCTTTTATCAGCAGCGATAGAACTATTTTTAATGGCTGATATATTATATATTGTATTAGTGTTATCAAGTAAATCAATATTTCCGTTTGTGTATGCAATAACCAACACCTTTTCTGATTCTACAAACCGAATGGTACTAATACCAACATCTGACAATCCGGTAATTGTTGACATCCTTACAATTTCATCAGATTCAATATCGTAAGAAAATAATGCTGACTGAGAAGCACAGTAAATTTTACCGTTTCCTTCTGTAACAGCTACACCATTTGAAAAAGGCAAGTGATCTCTCCAAGTGCCTATTGGCCCCTCTTGAGCATCAGCTATAATTGAAAATAGTAGTAGTAAAAGTAAAAGGTATAATCGCATTAACTTCTTATTTGGCATAACCGTAACGAAATCTGTATTTCGTTATTGCCTGATAAAATTAATCATTTGAAAGAATTTTTTAGCTTATTTTTTTAGTAAGCCCGGTCTTTTCGCTTTTGTTCGCTCAATAGATTGGCTATGTCTCCATTCATCAATTAATTTTTGATTTCCGCTTAATAAGACTTCCGGAACTTTCCAGCCATTATATTCTGCCGGCCTTGTATAAACGGGCGGAGATATTAAATCATCTTGAAATGAATCGCTCAGAGCAGATGTTTCATCATTTAAAACACCCGGCAAAAGTCTAATGATAGCATCTGACACTACTGCAGCGGCTAACTCTCCTCCCGATAAAACATAGTCTCCAATTGAAATTTCTTTTGTAATAATATGTTCACGAACTCTTTCGTCAATTCCCTTGTAATGACCGCAAAGAATAATTATATTTTTTAGTAATGATAGCTGATTGGCTATCTTTTGTGAAAACTCCTCACCATCAGGCGCCATGTACATAATCTCATCGTAATCTCTCTCCTGCTTTAGTTTCTTTATACAGTTGTCTATAGGTTCAATAGACATTACCATGCCTGCACCTCCGCCAAAAGCATAATCATCTACATTTTTATGCTTGTCTGTGCTGTAATCTCTAAGATTATGGATATTTACTTCAACTAAGCCCTTATCTTGAGCACGTTTTAAAATTGATGCTTCAAAAGGACTTTTTAGAAGTTCAGGTAATACCGTTATAATATCAATCCTCATGTATATAAACAAAAAAAGGTCGGAAAAACCGACCTTTAAAGTAAGAACTAAAATTCTTATTTAGCTTCTTCAGTAGCTTCTGTTGTAGCTTCTGTAGCAGCAGAATCAACTTCCTCAACTACTTCTTCCATTTCGGCAGTAGCGTTGTCAATTTCTTCTTCAAGACCTTTCATCATCTCCTCAACTTGAGCAGCAGCCTCTTCTTCCATTTTCTTTTGTTCTTCTTCAGACGGTCCGCAAGCAACTAAACTTACTAAACCACCCATTACTAAAAGTGCAAATACCTTTTTCATTTTTTTAATTTTTTAGAGTTAGGTTTTTAATTAAGGGGCAAATATATGAAAAAAATCAGTGGTTTAACAAATTTTAACTATTTTTTATAGGTATTATATTTTTTACCTTTGAAGCTGATTAATAATTAGTTTAACATTTAAATAAATAAATTATGGCTTTCGAATTACCAAAATTACCTTACGACTATAATGCTTTAGAACCTCATATTGATGCAAAAACAATGGAAATACACCATTCTAAGCATCATGCAGGTTATACCAATAACTTAAACAATGCTATAAGCGGTACTGAATTAGAAGGGAAATCTATTGAAGAAATACTTAAAACAGGTATGGATAATGCTGCTGTTAGAAATAATGGAGGTGGATACTACAACCATTGTTTGTTTTGGGAAGTAATGTCTCCAAGCGGTGGTGGACAGCCAAGCGGTGAATTAGCTGATTCAATCAATTCTTC
>ERZ869936.2254-NODE-2254-length-11651-cov-4.141256_pt1 | contig 11651 bp, 7 predicted proteins | sample MGYA00520876_ERZ869936 | MGnify/ENA primary metagenome ERZ869936 (study PRJEB32218, sample SAMN09650985) | biofilter metagenome | isolation source: enrty point of leading RO module | place: Saudi Arabia: Thuwal, RO plant located on Red Sea | collected 2016-02-17 ... | reverse complement strand
CCATCCAACCGTTTCCTCGAAAACAGGACGCCCACGGAATTTTCAGACAGGCTCTAAGTTTCTGATCCTTCTGGGAACGGTGCTGCTGTGCGCGCTTCATGCCACAATTGCCGCGCCCAAAACCACGCCTCCCAACGTGCTGTTGATCATCACCGATGACCAGGGCTACGGCGATTTGAGCCTGCACGGGAATTCCATCCTGAAGACGCCAAACCTGGACCGCCTTGGGCGCGAGAGCGTCCGCTTTGACCGGTTTTATGTCAGCCCCACCTGCGCGCCGCCCCGTGCGGCCCTGCTGACCGGGCGTTCTCCTCTGCGCACCGGCGTCTGGGGTGTGACCGGTCGACGCGAGGTGATGCGCAGCGAGGAAGTGACCATCGCCGAGGCGTTGCGCGCGGCAGGGTATCGCACCGGCATTTTTGGCAAGTGGCACAATGGCGCTCATTTTCCCAACAATCCGCAGGGCCAGGGCTTCGATGAATTTTTCGGGTTCGCCGCCGGGCACTGGAACAATTACTTCGACGCGGAACTGGAGCACAATGGGCGCACGGTTCAGACGCGCGGCTACATCTCTGACGTGCTGACCGACGCCGCCTTGAAGTTCATCGAGAAGAATCGCCGCAAACCCTTCTTCTGCTACGTGCCCTACAACGTGCCGCATTCGCCCTTTCAGGTGCCCGACCGCTATTTCGACAAATTCAAGGCCGCGGGTCTTGATGACCAGCTGGCGAGCATTTACGGCATGTGCGCCAACATGGATGACAATGTCGGCCGTCTGCTGGCACGGCTCGATGAACTCAAGCTGGCCGACAACACGATCGTCATTTTCCTCACGGACAACGGCCCCAACGGCGAGCGCTTCAATGACGGCATGCGCGGACGCAAGGGCAGCGTCCACGAAGGCGGTTGCCGTGTGCCGTTTTTTGTACGGTGGCCCGCGCAGTTGAAGCCCGCGCTGGTGCGAGAAATTGCCGGGTATGTGGATGTGTTTCCAACGCTTGTCGAGCTGTGCGGCGTCCCGATGTCGGCGACGCTGCCGCAGGATGGGCGCAGCCTGGCGCCGCTGCTGAGGGCCGTTTCGAAGGGCGTTCCGTCGGACTGGCCAGAGCGAATGCTTTTCACCCATCACGTTCGCGGGGCCACCGCGCCGCAGATGTTTCCCGGCGCGGTGCGCACGCAAATCCATCGCGCGGTTTACGAGGGCGGCGCCTGGCAGCTTTATGACATGGTTGCCGATCCCGGGCAGAAGCGCGATTTGGCGCGCGAACATCCTCAGACTGTGGAGAAATTAAGCCGCGCCTATGAAGACTGGTTTCGCGACGTGACCCGCCTGCAAACTGAGCTGCCGCCCATCCAGGTGGGGCACCGCCAGCAGTCGGAAGTGTGGCTGCGCGCGCCGGAGGCCCTGATGGAGGGCGGCCTGCGGTTTTTCGCCAAAAGCGGCTTCGCCAACGACTGGATCACTGGCTGGACCAACCAGGCCGCCCGGGCATTCTGGGAACTGGACGTGGTCCAGTCCGGCACCTACGAGTTGACGCTGGGCTATCTCAGCGCGCCGGAAAACGCCGGTCCGCGCATCCGGGTGACTGCCTGCGGCAGCAGGCTGCAAAAACGTCTGCCGCCCGCGCCTGTGAAGGAAATAAAACTGCCCCATAGATCCGGCGACGGGAACACCTATGTGAACCGCCACTGGGCCAGCCTCAGGCTGGGGACGTTGCGTCTGGAAAAAGGCCGCACCGAGCTGGTGATTGAGGCCGTGAACAAACCCGGCCCCGAAGTCATGGACCTCAAACACATCGTGCTCAGGCGAGTTCGGTGACATTTAGCGGACTTGAAGCTCCATGCACCTGAAGTCAACAGTCCAATGTTTTGTTTTATTGAGCATCTTTACAGGTTGCACAGACAAAGAGCCAATCAGGACGCACAGCTTACAATCCGCCCGGAGCAATATCGTCGCTTCGCTTCCTGGCGGATGGAGCGTGATTTCTCCATCCTGGCAACAGGAACGATTAACGACCGCATACTTTGCTCATCCGCATGCGGAGGCATTTCTCTTGCTTGGACCTCAGAGCAACTACATCAGTTGGACTGATGCTCAGGACCGTTCCCATCGTGAACACATTGCCAAAGAGTGTCTTTACATCTGGCTGGTGCCAGGCGATTTCAAGCCACCCTTTCCGAAGTTCCCCAGCGAGCCATGGGGAGGAGGGCGGCTGTATTCCTCCAAGGGAATTAACGTTTATGGGTATAAGTCGCATCACATAGCAGACACAAATCGGATGAACGTAATCATGAAGAATGCCACAAGGGTGTCATCACCTGACATTCGGATTTCCTGGACGTCATGGCAGCAAGATATCAAATCGAGCCTGAAGGATTAATCGGGCTCGACACCGAGGCTCGTGAATTCACGAAGTCACTTCGTCGCTTCTTTTACGTTGCCCGTTATCGTGACGATGTTCTGTAGCCTGATTGTCGTAACAGGAAACATGCTGGCCAGACCGCTTGCCGCATAAATGGCAATTTGGGGTGTTGTTATTGCTTGCGTGGTTATTTTACGGCTCCCGCAGCTCAGGGATTTCAACCTGAAAGCTAAACTGTCCAGCAGGTTGGATAGTATTGTCCAAATCATTTCATCGAGCCCCTTGACGTTGCGTTCGGGGATGTTTTATTAGTTAAACACTTGTTTGAAACAAGTGTTTGAATTCCATGGCCTCCGGCACCCGAGAAACCATTCTGAACGCGGCGGAAAAGCTATTCGCGGAGCAGGGCTTCGATGCCACGTCGCTCCGGCAGGTCATCGGCGCCGCCAAGGTTAACATCGCCTCGGTGCATTATCACTTCGGCTCCCGCGAGGAACTGATCAAAGCCGTTCTCTCTCGCCGCCTGAGCCCAATGAACCAAGAGCGCCTGGCGCTGCTGGACCAGCTTGAGTCTCAGGCTGGCAGGAGGCCCCTGGAATTGGAGCGGCTTTTGGAGGCGTTTGTCGGTCCGCCGCTGCGCCTCAGCCGCGATCCCCGAAAAGGCCAGGCGTTCATGAGGCTCGCCGGGCGCGCTTTGGCCGAGCCCAACCCCGTCATCCAAACGATGTTCACCGAGCAGTTCCGCGAGATTGCCCGGCGCTTCATTGCCGCCTTTGCTCGCGCCGTGCCGGAACTGAATCCAACCGAGCTGTTCTGGCGCACGCATTTTGGCGTCGGCGCGATGGTGCATACGCTGATGTTTGGGCCGCAGCTTAAAGGTTTCTCAGGCGGCCTGTGCGATGTCAGCGACACCGAGGCGGTGATCCGCCGTTTGGTGCAATTCATGACCGCGGGAATGCGGGCCGGGATTGCCCCCAAAAAAGGGGGGAAGCGATGAGGACGTCCCTGTTTTGCGGCGCGTTGGCCCTGCTTTTTATTTCCTGCAAACATGCGCCCGACATGCCGCGGTGCTGCGTCGAGCGGCCTCCGCGACGGACCGCTGCGCATGCGGATTCCGGAGAGCCCCGCGACCGGTGGTGGCAGACGTTTGGCAGCTCTCAATTAAATGAAGCGGTGGAGGAGGCGCTGGTCCAGAACCCCGACCTGATTGTGGCCGCTGGCCGGCTCGACGCCGCCCTGGCCGAGGCGCGCATTGCCGGCGCGGACCTCAAACCCCGGCTGGGCGCGGGTTTTGACGCGGCGCGGACGCAGCGCAATTTCATCGGCTTTCCCATTCCCGGCGGGCAGGAGCAGGTGCTGACCACGCGCTCAACGACCTTCGGGCTCAACCTCAATACCAGTTGGGAGCTGGACTTGTGGGGGCGCATTCGCGCGGCGCGGCAAGGCGCCAAGGCCGAGGCGCGCGCCAGCGAAGCCGACCTTGCCGGAGCGAGGCTTTCCCTCGCGGCGCAGACCGCCAAGGCGTGGTTCGCGGCCACCGAAGCGCGGCGACAGGTGGAGATCGCCGAGGCGACGGTGAACAGTTTTTGCCTGACAACCCAGCAGGTGCGCGACCGTTACGAGCGCGGGCTGAGGCCGTCACTGGACTTGCGCCTGGCCGAGGCCAACTTCGCGGCGGCGGAATCGCTGTTGAGCGAGCGCCGGAATTTTTCAGAGCGCGCGACACGCCAGTTGGAGCTGCTCCTGGGTCGCTATCCTTCCGGTAAAATAAAAACCTCCGCAACGCTTCAGGAAGTTCCGGAGCCGGTTCCCGCCGGGCTGCCCGCCGAACTGGTGGCGCGGCGCCCGGACCTGGCGGCCGCCGAGCAGCGCGTGTTTGCCGCCGACGCCCGCGTGGCGCAGGCCCGGGCAACCCTGTATCCGCGCATCAGCCTCACGGGCAGCGGCGGGACGTCCAGCAGCGAGCTGGAGGATTTGCTTTCCAGCCAGTTCAAGGTCTGGACGATTGCGGGCAACCTGGCGCAGCCGCTGTTCGAGGGCGGGCGGTTGCGGGCCAATGTGGACCTGAGCCAAGCGCGAATGCGTCAGGCGCTGGCGGCGTTCCAGGGCGAGGCCTTGCGCGCCTTTGGCGAAGTGGAGAACGCGCTGGCTGCCGAGCAATGGCTGGGCCGCCGCGAGGAGGAATTGAAACGGGCCTTTGAGCAGGCATCCGCCGCGAAGGCGCTGGCCGAGGATCGCTACCGGCGCGGCCTGGAAATTTTCGCCACGGTGCTGGACGCTCAGCGCCGGGCGCTGGAATCGGAAACGCAGTTGACGACGGTTCGCCGGTTGCGCCTGGAAAACCGGGTGGACCTGCACCTGGCTCTGGGTGGTGGTTTTTCTGGTGAAACCCTCGCCAATGAGCCGAAGCAAGGCCAGACCCGGAAAAAACGTTCATGAAGAAACATCTCAGATGGTTGCTGCCGTTGGTTGTCGTGGCGCTGGGCGTCGCGGCGGCCGGGCTTTTGGTGAAATATGGCAAGAAAGTCAAACCGAGCCCCGTCGCGCCGCTGCCGCCGCTGGTGCAGGTGATTCCTGTTCAAGTGGAGGATCACCGGTTCATCGTTCGCTCGCAGGGCACGGTGATGCCGCGCACTGAAATTCAACTGGTTCCCGAGGTGTCCGGGCGCGTGGTCTGGATTGCGCCTTCCTTTGCGGCGGGCGGATTCTTCAACGAGGGAGAGGTGCTGTTGAAAATCGAGCCGCGCGATTTTGAACTGGCCGTGACCAATGCCCGGGCGCGGCTGGCCGAGGCGCGGGTTCGTCTGCAACGCGAGGAAGCCGAATCGGAGCTGGCGCGCAAGGAATGGAAAAGTTTGGGCCAGGGCGACCCCAGCCCGCTCACGCTCCGCGAACCACAACTGGCCGAGGCTCAGGCAGCGATTGCCTCGGCGGAGGCCGCGCTGGAGCAGGCCGAACGTGACTTGAAGCGCACGGTGATCCGCGCGCCGTTTGACGGGCGCGTCAGCCAGGAAACCGTGGACGCGGGCCAGGTTGTGACACGCGGTTCCCCGGTGGCGCGTTTGTATGCGGTGGACCACGCGGAGGTGCGTTTGCCGCTTTCGGTCGATGAGTTGGCCTATCTGGATTTGCCTTCGCCTTTGAAGGGTTACGAAAAATCGGAGCCCGAGCCTGGGCCATTGGTTAAATTAAAAGGCAATTATGCCGGTGAAACGCATGAGTGGACCGGACGCGTTGTTCGCACCGAGGGCGAGATTGATCCGCGCACCCGAATGGCCTATGTGGTGGCCCGAGTAGAGGATCCGTATGCCCGCAGCGCGGGCGGCGACCGTCCGCCTCTGGCTCCCGGATTGTTCGTGAAGGCCGAAATTTCCGGGCGGCTGGTCAAAGACGTGGTGGTCCTGCCACGCACAGCCCTGCGCGGCAAAGAGCGCGTGCTGATCGTGGACAAGGAGGAGCGGTTGCGGTGGCGTCCGGTGGAGATCGCCCGCGCCAGTCGGGAGCAGGTGGTGGTCCGCTCTGGGCTCAAGTCCGGAGAGCGCGTGTGCGTTTCACCGGTGGACGTCGTTGTGGACGGCATGAAAGTCCGGGTGGCCGAAAACGAAGCCAGTCAACCCCAGCCTAAACCTGCCGTTTCAAGCACGCCATGAGCCGGATCATTGAATGGTTTGCGCGCAACCCGGTCGCCGCCAATTTGCTGGCGGTGTTGATCGTGGTCAGCGGCCTGCTCACGGTGGGGTTCATTCGCCAGGAAGTGTTTCCTGAATTTTCCTCCGACATGATTTCGGTCGCGGTGGTCTATCCGGGCGCGGCGCCGGAGGAGGTTGAGGAGGGCATCTGCGTCCGCATCGAGGAAGCCATCCAAAGCCTGGACGGCATCAAGAAGGTGACATCCACTGCGGCTGAGGGCGCGGGCACAGTGGTGGTGGAATTGCTTCCCGAGGCCGATCCGCGCGATGTGCTCGACGATGTCAAATCCCGCGTGGACGCCATCGACACGTTTCCCGAAGAGGCCGAGAAACCGATCATTCAGGAAATTCTCCTGCGCAAGCAGGTCATCAACGTGGCTGTTTCCGGTCCGGCGGACGAGCGGTCACTGAAGCGCCTTGGGGAACGGGTGCGCGACGACATCGCCGCCATTCCCGGCATCACCCAGGTGGAACTGGCCAACGCGCGGCCTTACGAGGTTTCGATCGAGGTTTCCGAGGAGGCGTTGCGCCGGCATGAATTGACCTTCGATGAGGTGGCGCGCGCGGTGCGGCAGTCGTCGCTGGACCTGCCGGGCGGCTCGATCAAGACGCGCGGCGGCGAAATTCTGTTGCGCACCAAGGGCCAGGCGTATCGCGGCGAGCAGTTCGAGCAACTGGTGTTGCGCACACGCCCGGATGGCACGCGGTTGTTGCTGGGCGACGTCGCCAACGTGGTGGATGGCTTTGCTGAAACCGACCAGTCTTCTCTCTTTGACGGCCAACCGTCGGTTCTGGTGAAGGTGTTTCGGGTCGGCGACCAGAGCGCGCTGGATATTTCGCGCAAGGTGCAGGAATACGTGAAGGACGCGGCGGCCCGGATGCCCGAGGGCATTCAGTTGACCACCTGGCAGGACGACGCCTCTTATTTGCGCAGCCGCCTTGACCTGCTGCTGCGCAACGGCCGGACGGGTTTCATTCTGGTGTTTCTGGTGCTGGCATTGTTCCTGCGGTTCCGGTTGGCGTTCTGGGTTTCGCTCGGCATTCCCATTTCCTTTCTGGGCACGCTATGGTTGCTGCCGGGCCTGGATGTTTCGATCAATTTGATCACGCTCTTCGCGTTCATTCTGGTGCTGGGCATTGTCGTAGACGACGCCATTGTGGTGGGCGAAAACATCCACACGCACCAGCACCACGGCAAAGGCGGGCTGGCTGGGTCCATCGCCGGGGCTAAGGAGGTTTCCGTGCCGGTGATTTTTGCGGTGATGACCACCGTGGCCGCTTTTTTCCCGCTGCTGAACATCGAGGGCAACACCGGCAAAGTCATGCGGGTCATTCCGCTGATTGTCATTCCCACGCTTCTCTTTTCGCTGGTGGAATCGTTGCTGGTGCTGCCGGCGCATCTGAGCCATTTGCACGCCAGGAAACATGAACAGGAAAAGCGCGGCATTCAACGGGTCTGGAACAACTTTCAAGGCCGGTTCGCCAGCGGATTGGAGTGGTTCATTCAAAAGGTTTACCAGCCGTTTCTGGAATGGTGCCTGCATTGGCGCTACTTGACCATGGGCGCGGCCTTGGCGGTGTTGCTCTTCACGCTGGGCCTGGTCGGCGGCGGATGGATTCGGTTTTTCTTTTTTCCGGCGGTCGAGGGCGACAACGTGGCCGCGATGTTGACCATGCCCTTGGGGACTCCAGTGGAAGTCACCGAGGCAGCGGTTAAAAAAATTGAGCAAGCCGCCTGGCAGGTCCGCGATGAAATTGACGCTCAGGGCATCAACGGCGGCAAAAGCATTTACCAACACATGCTTGCCTCGGTGGGGCAGCAGCCTTTCCGCTCCGACCAGAGCCGCGGCCCCGGCGGCGTCGCGCGCGACTACTCCGGGTCGCACCAGGGTGAGATCCATATCGAGGTGGCGCCGTCCGAGGAGCGCGACATCACCAGCACCGAGGTGGCCAGGCGCTGGCGCGAGTTGACCGGGCCCATTCCCGGCGCGGTGGAACTGACCTTTACCGCCTCCATATTTTCGCCTGGCGAAGCGGTCAACGTCCAGTTGACCGGCCCCAATGTGGATGACCTGCGTAATGCCGCTGAGAAATTAAAAGGCCGTTTGGCTGGGTACCCGGGCGTGTTCGACATCGCCGACACCTTCCGGGCAGGCAAACAGGAAATCAAATTGCGCATCAAGCCCGAGGCCGAGGCAACCGGGCTGACGCTGGCTGATCTGGCGCGGCAGGTGAGGCAGGGATTTTACGGCGAGGAAGCCCAGCGCATCCAGCGCGGACGTGACGACGTGAAGGTGATGGTGCGGTATCCCTATGAGGACCGGCGGTCGCTCGGCGACCTGGAGGAGATGCGCATCCGGCTTCCTGACGGAACCGAAGTGCCCTTCGCCACGGTGGCCGAGGCGGACCTGGGCCACGGGTTTGCAACGATCCGGCGCGTGGACCGCCGCCGCGCCATCAACGTCACCGCCGACGTGGACCCGGCCAAGGGCGAGCCGGATAAAATCGTGGCCGACCTCGAAGAGAATTTCCTCCCTCAACTCAAGGCCGAGCATCCGGCGATCCAGTTTGGCTTTGAGGGCGCGCGCCGCGAGCAGGCCGAGACTTTGGGTGGATTGCTGCGGGGATTCATTCTCGCGCTGGTGGCGATTTACGCGCTTTTGGCCATTCCGTTCAAATCCTACATTCAACCGTTGATCGTTATGACCGCGATTCCGTTCGGCCTGGTGGGTGCCGTCTGGGGGCATGTCATCATGGGCATGGACATGACGGTGCTATCGGGATTCGGTGTCGTGGCGCTCACCGGCGTCGTGGTCAACGACAGCCTGGTCATGGTGGACTGGGTGAACCGGATGCGCGCCAGGGGCACTCCGCAGTTGGATGCGGTGCGCAAGGCCGGCGTGGCGCGGTTTCGTCCCATTTTGCTCACCTCTCTGACAACCTTCGCGGGCCTGACGCCGCTGCTGCTGGAGAAGAGCGTCCAGGCGAAGTTCCTGGTGCCGATGGCCATTTCGCTGGGCTTTGGTGTGATGTTCGCCACTTTCATCACGCTCTTGCTGGTGCCCTCCAGCTATATCATTCTGGAGGACATCAGGCGCGGGTTTGCCCGCCTGACTGGCGCGGAACTGAAGCGCGGCGGGCCGCTGGCGGAGGCGAAGGAAACCTCGCCGTGACGTGAACGGTTTCATTTAACCATTGGAGAAATAAAACACCATGGCATCACCACGATGGATTCTGATGGCAATGTCGTTGGCCCTGCTGGGCGCGACCGGTTGTTCGCGATTTGAGCGCGACTGGAGGGCCGCAGGCAAAGAACCCGCGCCCGCCGGAGAAATCCGAGGGCGGTGGCAGGGCACCTGGCACAGCGAACCCACCGGCCACACCGGCAAGCTGCGCTGCCTGCTCACGCCAATTTCCAAGGAGAAGTACGAGGCCCGTTTTCATGCAAAATACAAAAGGGTTCTCAGTTTCCGCTATACCGCGGAGTTCACCGGCAGCAAAAGCAACGAGGTCTTTTATTTTTCCGGAAATGCTGATTTGGGAAAGCTGGCCGGAGGCGTTTATCACTACGAAGGTCATGTTGCGCCGACCAATTTCTTTTCCATTTACCGGGCCAAATATGACAGGGGCACCTTCCAGATGCAGCGGCCCAAGTAAACAACTCGCCTTCAAAAAGAGTTTTGCCCCGGTTGGCCTCCCGCTATAAGTCTGCGAAACATTCCAATCATGAAACTGTTACTTCGAGTTCACTTCTACTGTCTGGCCTTCCTTGCCGCCGCCTCTCTCACTGCTCAGGAGGCAAAGAAAACCGAATCCCTGGCGGAGTTCCAGGAGCGCCTCAAGGCCGCCGCGACCCATCCGCGCTTTGAGGCCGCCATGCTGGGCATCAAGGTGGAATCGCTAGACACCGGCAAAGTCATATACGAGCAGCATGCGGAAAAACTGCTCAAGCCCGCCTCCAACGCCAAAATTTACAGCGGCGCCCTGGCCCTGGATCGCCTCGGGCCCGATTACCGGATTCGCACCTCGTTTTATTCCAAATCCAAATCCGACAAATCCGGCACGCTGCGCGGTGATCTTTTGGTCTATGGCCGGGGCGACCCTTCATTTTCCCATCGGTTCAATGACGGGGATTATTCCAAGGCGCTGGATCAATTGGCCGACGCTGTGGTGAAGGCTGGAATCAAGCGCATCAAAGGTGATTTGATTGGCGACGACAGTTTTTTCCGCGGACCTCATTACGGCAGTTCCTGGACGTGGGATGACTTGCAGTATTACTACGGCGCGGAAGTCTCGGCGCTGACCTTGCAGGAAAATGTGGCGGACCTGATTTTCCGTCCGGGCGAAAAGATCGGTGACCCGGTCAAAATCACGACCAAGCCGCAGACCGATTATTTGACCTTCATCAACCGCGCCAAAACGGTGGCCAAGGGCGGAGCCCGCAGCATTCGTTTGCACCGTCCGGTCGGCGAAAACGTGGTCTATGTCTGGGGCAGTCTGCCGCTTGGCGACGCGCCCTACGAGGATGCGGTGGCTGTAGGCGATGCGACGCGATGGTTTGTGACGCTGCTGAAGGAGGCGCTGGCCAAGCGCGGTGTCAAAGTGTCCGGCAACCTGCGCACCGTCAATTGGCTGGACCGCGAAGCCGATCCTTTGGATGTCACCAGGCTTGTTGAGGTGGCTAACATTGAATCCAAACCGATGTCGGAAATCGTCATTCACATGATGAAACCCTCCCAGAATCTTTACGCGCACCTGCTCCTGTTGCAGGTGGGCGAAAAGGTGCGCACGACAGAGAGCCAGCGATTCCATTCAGATGACCTGGGATTGATGGAGCTTGGAAAGTTTCTCAGCGAAGCCGGTGTTAAAAAGGGCGATGTGCTCCTGGACGAGGGCTCGGGCCTGTCACGCAGTTGCCTGCTCAAGCCTGCGGCGTCCGTCCAACTGCTCAAGCACATGCACCAGCATCGATACGCCGACGCCTTTGCCGCGTCGCTGCCGGTGGCCGGGGTGGACGGCACGTTGCGCAGCCGCTTCAAAGGCACGCCGGCGGAAAAAAATCTGCGCGCCAAAACCGGAACCATTCGTTACGTCAACAGCCTATCGGGCTACGTCACCACCTTGGCCGGAGAAAAATTGGTCTTCTCCGTCATGCTCAATGCCTACAACGGCAGCGATGGCCGGACGCACAGCGACGCCATTGCCGGCATGCTGGCCACACTGGCGGTCCGCACCGACGCGAAATAAATTCAAGGAAACTTTGGGGCCATGAACATCATCCATGATTCACGTTGCGCCGAATACCATCAACCGGGCCATCCCGAGCGTCCGCAGCGGGTGGTGCGAACCGTTGAGAAATTAAAAGCGCAGTCCGACCTGCCGGTGGAATGGCTGGAGCCGCTGCCGGTGTCCGATGAGTCGCTGCTTCGCGCCCACACGCGCGCCCACCTGAAAGCCCTGGCAGAGCCGGACGCGTTTGATGCCGACACCCCGGCGTATCCTGGCATTGCCGAGCATGCGCGGCGGTCGGTCGGGGCCGCGCTGCACGCGCTCAAGCTTTGCCGGGAGAACAAGGCCGCGTTCAGCCTGATGCGTCCGC
>ERZ869936.2253-NODE-2253-length-11654-cov-4.752392_pt1 | contig 11654 bp, 11 predicted proteins | sample MGYA00520876_ERZ869936 | MGnify/ENA primary metagenome ERZ869936 (study PRJEB32218, sample SAMN09650985) | biofilter metagenome | isolation source: enrty point of leading RO module | place: Saudi Arabia: Thuwal, RO plant located on Red Sea | collected 2016-02-17 ... | reverse complement strand
CAGCGCGAACACATGCACCGGACGCGCGCCCACCGAGCGCAGCACCGCCATCTCGCGGCGGCGCTCGGTAAGCCCGGTGAGCAGGGCTACCAGCATGCCGCCGAGCCCGACCGCCACGACCAGCGCGGACACCGCGAACAGGGTGCGCTCGAGCAGCCCGGCCACTTCCCACAACTCCTGCAGAACCACGCCCGGCAGGATCGCGGTGAGCGGTTCGCCCGAATAGTTGTTGATCCACCGCTGTACCGACATCGCCGCCGCCCGGGATTTCAGTCCGATCAGCGCGGCGCTGATGGTGCGCTTCCCGCCGGGCCGCGCCTCCGGCTCTTCGAGCAGGGCGGCGAAGGGGTCCCGCGCGTGGCTTACATCGGCATGCAGCTCGTCGAGCGCGTCGAGGGTGACGTGCACGGTGCTGTCCACCGGGGTGCCGGTGCGGGCGAGCACGCCGCTGACCCTGAACGGATGCGTGTCGTGCATCGCGAAGCCCACGTCGCCGATGCCATGGGCGACGATCAGCGTGTCGCCGACCTTGTAGCCGACCCGCTCGGCCACGTCGGCGCCGAGCACTGCATCGTGGGTGCTGCGGAAGGCCGCGCCGTGCAGCAACTGCAGCGGCCGCCCGCGGCCGTAGCGGTAGTGGTCGAAGTAGGCCTGGGTGGTACCGAGCACGCGGAAACCCCGGTGCGAATCGCCGAGCGACAGCGGAATCGTCCACGCCACTTCCGGCCGTGCGGCCACGGCGCGATAGCTGTCCCAGCTCAGATTGTTGGTCGGGCTGCCGATGCGAAACACCGAGTACAGCAGCAGATGCATCGGGCTTGCCCGCGCGCCGACCACCAGGTCGGTGCCCGACAGGGTGGCGGCGAAACTTTCGTGCGAGGCGCTGCGCAACCGCTCGACGCCGAGCAGCAGCATCACCGCCAGCGCGATCGACAGCACCGTCAGCGATGCGGTCAGTCCGCGGTTGCGCAGGCTCTTGGCCGCCAGCGAAAGGATCATCACGACTCCGGCGCCGTGGCGCGGTTCAGCCCGACAAATTCCAGGCTGCGGTCGAACTGCGCCGGCAGCGACGCATCATGGCTGACGAACAGCAGGGTCGCTTCGACGCGCGCGCATTCGCGAAACAGCAGGTCGATGAAGGCGGCGCGGCGCTCGGCGTCGAGCGCCGAGGTCGGCTCGTCGGCGATGACCAGGCCGGGCGCGCCGATCAGCGCGCGCGCCGCCGCCACGCGCTGCTGCTGGCCGACGCTCAGTTCGGTGACGGGGCGGAGCAACAGCGCGGGATCGGACAACCCGAGCTGCGCCAGCAGCCGCAGCGCCTCGGCGCGCACGCCGCCGGCCGCAGTGGCCTGGGCCCTGCGGCGCGGCGAAAAACCGCAGGGCAGGCAGACGTTCTCGATCATCGACAGGTACGGGATGAGATTGAACAGTTGAAAGATGATGCCGATGTGGTCGGCACGATAGCGGTCGCGTGCCGCGCCCCCGAGCGCGGAAAGGTCCTGGCCCAGTACCCGCACCGTGCCGAGATCAGGCTGCAGGATGCCGCCGACCAGGCTGAGCAGCGTGGACTTGCCGCTGCCGCTCGGGCCGCGCAGCAGCACCCGCTCGCCGCGCTCGATGTGCAGGCTGGGGATGTCGACAATCGGCCTGGCGCCTGCGTGCCAGGAGAAGCGCAGGCCGTCCAGCGCCACGGCCTGCTCCGGCGCGGGATGCGCGCCGGCTGCCGTCAGCGCGACGCTCAGTGGACCCTCCACGCGTGGCGTCCGCGCCAGTCGGCGGCGCGCTGCTTCGCTTCGCCGATCTGTTCGGGCGTCATGCGCTGTGCCAACCCGTCGCGGTAACGCGGCGCCACGGTCACGCCGTTCTCGGCGGCAAGCTCGAACCACATCAGCGCTTGGATGTAATCGACGCGCAGGCTGTTGCCATCGTAGTACATGCGTCCCAGCAGAAACTGCGCCTCGCCATCGCCGCGCTCGGCCGCGCGCCGGAACGCGTCGGCGGCCAGGTCGTACTGGTGGGCGCGGTAGGCGCGGATGCCGTCGAAGAAGGCCGCGTCGTCCCCGGCGTGCGCGGGAATCGACAGCGCCAGGATGGCAAGCGTCAGGCCTGCGATCAGCCGGCGCGGGTTCGCGACTGACCGGAGTGCGCGCGCCCGCTGGCGGGTCGCTGTCCGAATGAGCGTCGTCAAGCCGGTTCGCATGGTGCGTTATCTCCACTCGGCGCCGTCCGGCGCCGCAAGACTGATTGGAAACGGTTAGCGCCATTGTGCCGGAGCCGGGGACGGAAGTGAGCAATTGCTGGATGTTTGCGGGTACTTGCTGCGCATGGGCGCAGTCAGGCGGGGTCTTTGATACCGGTCAACACCGCACTGTCTGGCCTGTGGCGTACTGGCGCAAACAGGCGGAGGAGATGGTCATGGGACTGGAACTCGTCGGCACCAGCGCGATGCGCACGATGCAGGATCTGCCGTCGATGCCTCGGCAGGCGTTTCGGGGATGGTCGATCAACGAGGGCGAGTTTCCACAGGCGGGCAGCGCCGTCGAGCGGCTGCGCTTCCTGCTGGGTTATGGCGTGCTCGCGCCCTCGGTCTATAACAGCCAGCCATGGCGCTTCGCGGTGGGCGCCGATTCGATCGAGGTGTGCGCCGACCGGATGCGCGCGCTGCCGGCCGCGGATCCGCATGGGAGGGCACTGATCCAGAGCTGCGGCGCAGTCATCGAAAACCTGTCGGGGGCCGGCCGCTACTTCGGTTACCGCGTCGAGGTCGAACCGTTTCCCGACCCGGTGCGCCCCGAGCTGGTCGCAAGGCTGCGTTTTGCCGCGGGCAATCCGCCCGACGCAGCGGAGCGCGCGCAGTTCCGATCGCTTACGCAAACATGGACCGGCGATCTGCCGTTCGACCCCGATCCACCGTCGCCGGCATTGCAGTCCGGTCTGCAGCAGGCGGCGCGCGAGCGCGGCTGCACGCTGGCCTTCATCAAGCGCGCCACCGCGCGGCTGCTGCTGCGGGAACTGGTGATCGATGCCGAGCGCGCGCAGCACCGGCTGCCGGCAGTGGTGGCAGAGCGCCGGCGCTGGATCCGCCAGCCGGGAGAGAACGCGCTCGACGGCATCTCGCCGGAGGCGGCGGGCGATGCGCCGGTGCCCGCACGCGAGCTCGGGATTCCGCCGTGGTCGATGGACATCGGGCGAAGCGGCGTCGATGCGCACCTCGACCAGCTCGCCGCAAGAGTGGATGCGGCACCGCTGCTGGCGGTGCTCGCCACGCGTCACGATGCGCCCAGGGACTGGCTGGCGGCTGGTCGCGGCTGGCAGCATCTCGCGCTGGAGGCGCGGGGCGCGGGCCTGTGGCTTTCGCCGCTGAATGCGCCGGTGCGCGTGCCGGCGGTGCGGCGCCGGCTGCGCGGTCTGCTGCCGACGCGCGGATGGGCGCAGGCAGTGGTTGCGCTCGGCTTCGGATCGGAAATCCAGGCACCGCGACGCCGCGCGCCGCAAGCCTGGGCATTGAGCGACGCGCCCGCCCTGCCGCACTGAAGGCCGACGGGTGCCGGGTCGTTCAGGCGTAGCCGGGCGGCGGCACGAACGGCTGCAGCGACTTTTCCAGGAAACCTGCCGCCGCGATGCAGGCGCGGTCGCCGTACTGCGGCCCGACGATCTGCACGCCGGTGGGCAGGCCTGCCGGCGTCAGTCCGGCAGGCGCCACGGTTGACGGCAGAAACACCATGCCCGACAGCCCCGCCCAGAACAATTGCGTGGTCGAAGGCTGCGGCTTGCCGTTGACCGGGATCATGCGTTCCCAGCGCTCGCCCGCCTGATTGTGCTCGAAGGCGGCGGTTGTCGCGGTCGGGCACAGCAGCAGGTCGTAATCGTCGAAGAACTGCGCCCACTTGAGCCGCAGGCCTTCGCGCTTTTCGTTCCAGGCATGCCATTCGCGATGCGACATGGTGTTGGCGTGCAGCATCCAGGGCGCATAACCTTGCTCTCCGGCGTGCACGCGGGCCAGCGCCTGCTGTTTTTCGAACTGTTCGTCGCTGAGCGAAATCGAGGTGGCGCCGCGCAGCAGATGGATGTAGATGCGGTGCGCTTCGTCGAGATCGAAGTCGGGTCGTGCGGTTTCGTTCACCTCGGCGCCGGCACGGGCAAAGCACTCGGCGGCGGCGAATACGCCGGCCTGCACCGCGTCGTCCACTTCGGCGGTGGCGGCATCGGCCAGCACGGCGATACGCAGCTTGTCGACCGGCTTCGGCGCCGCCAGCCGCACGCTCAGACCGCGCGCGGTGAACTCATCCGGCACACCGATGATGTCGAGCGCGAGCTGCAGGTCGGCTGCGCTGCGCGCCAGCGGGCCGATGACCATCATGTCCTTGTTGGCGTAGTAGCCGGGCAGGGTATGGCCGCGGATCGGGCATAGCTCGAAGGTCGGCTTGTGGCCGAACACGCCGCAGTAATGCGCGGGATTGCGGATCGAGGCGCCGATGTCGCTGCCGAGTTCCAGCCCGGTGAGGCCGGCGGCAAGCGCGGCCGCCGCGCCACCGGACGAGCCGCCGGGGGTGCGGGCAGGGTCCCAGGGATTGTGGGTGGTGCCGTACACCGGGTTGAAGCTCTGCCAGTCGGCCAGCATCACCGGCACGTTGCTTTTGCCGAACACCACTGCGCCGGCGCCCATCAGCCGGTGCACCGACAGCGCGTGACGCGCGGGGATGTTGGACTTCAGGTCTGCGCGGCCCCAGGTGGTGGGCAGGCCCTCGATATCGAAGGATTCCTTCACCGTCATCGGCACGCCGTGCAGCGGCCCCCACCAGTCGCCTTTCGCCGCGGCGCGGTAGGCCTTCTTCGCCCGCTCGCGGGCGCGCTCGAAGTCCGCCACCACGATGGCGTTGACCTGCGGGTTGAATCGCGTACCGCGCTCCAGGTACAGGTCCAGCAACTCCACGCAGCCGATCTGTCTGCGGCGGATCAGCCCGGCGAGCTGCTTCGCCGAACGAAAGGGAATATCAAGCGCCATGTTGTGTGCTCACGGTGTGATCTGGAAAATCCAAAGCTCTCAACGCGGAGGACGCGGCGGAAAACTAAAATCTAGAAACGAAACACGAAGACACGAAAGCACCAAGACACGAAGGAAATTTGGGTCCGATTGTCTTGGTGTCTTGGTGGTTCGCACATGCATTCGCTTCTCCTCCGCGTCCTCTGCGTTCTCCGCGTTGAGAGCTTGCGCTTTTCTTATACCTACGCACCGATTCCATCAATGCTGGAAATGCGCATGGTCGCCGAGCAGGGCTTCCCGGAATCGGTTCTTCAGATGCGCGCCGTCGCGCGGCGGCAGGGTGAGTTTGAGCTTGTCGGGCGCGACCTTGACCTGCGCGAACAGCGGACCCTGCATAGCGTGCATCGCGCCGCGCAAGGCGCTGACTTCGTCGTCCGTGCGGACGATCGTGGCGGCCGCGAAGCGGCAGGCAGTCGCGGCGGCGGCGAGGTCGACGCCGTAGGCGGTGTGGGTGGCCTGCATGCCGGTTTCGCCGTAGCGCTCGTTGTCGAGTACCACCACCGACAGGTTCTTCGGCTGCGACACACCGATGGTGGCGAGCGAGCCGAGCCCCATCAGCAGCTCGCCGTCGCCGGTCAGCACCAGCACCGGCCGCTGCGGCTGCGCCAGCGCCAGGCCCAGGCCGATCATCGCGGCGCCGCCCATGCCGCCCCACAGCGGAAATGTCAGCGCATGGTCGCCGGCTTCGGTTGCATCCCAGGCCGGGGCGCCCAGCCCGGCCACCACCAGAAGTTCGCCGCGCACGGCGAGCAGCGCTTTTACAACCTCGCGGCGGTCGAGCGTGTTGCCTTCGCGATTCGTCTCGGCCATGGTCAGTCCTCGAAGGTCTTGGCGCCGAGCAGGCGCTGGCCGAGCAGCAACGCGGCCGGGCGCAGGGTGTTGTAGGCGATGCGCAGCACGCCTTCGGCGAGCGGCGCGATGTCTTCTTCACGGTCTGCGCGCGTCACCAGCGTGCCCATCGCCTCGAGCACCGCGGGCGTGGCCCGCCCCATCGGCACCTGCCAGGGATTGAACTCCGCCCAGTCGCCACGCATGGTGATCCACATCGGCAGCGGCACCTGGCATGTGGACAGCATCGACAGCATGTTGATGCAGTTGCCGACGCCGCTGGACTGCATCAGCAGCAGGCTTTTCTGGCCGCCCAGCCAGGCCCCCACCGCGAGCGCCACGCCTTCCTCCTCGGTGGTCAGGCGCACCAGCTTCAATTCAGGATCGTTCTCGCAAAGGCGAATGAGCGCCGCGTGGCCGGCATCGGGCACGATCGCCACCTGGCGGATCGACTGCTGCTTGAGCAGGCGGTAGAGCGACTGGCTCCAGTGGACTGTCATGCGGCTCTTTTTCTTGCTTCGTTATGGCGGCTTCTCGCCGATACGGCCCGCGCGCGGACCGCAGCCGACGCATTCTACCGGCCGATGCCGACGCGTCCGCTGGACGTGAACGGGGCCGACAACGGCGCGTACTTCGAATCGGCTTCGAGGTAGCCGGTCAACCGGTAGTTGACCGCGTCGCCCTGCAGCAGCCTGAACAGCGGCAACCCGAAGGCGCGCGGCGAAAAGCTGATCGGCACCTTGACGGTCGCCGACTCGCCGGGCGAAAGCCTGGCCGCGCTCGACACGCTGGTGCGTGCCACCGGTGCGTTGGCGAGGTCGAGCGTGAACGCCATCTTGCCGAGATCGAGCGCGAAGCGGTTGGTGTTGGTGACCTTGAGGGTGGCGACCGCCTCGGCCTGGTCGAGGCTCAGGCTGCCGACGTCGAAGCCGACGACCTCCACGCCGGGAATCGCCGGCACCGGCAGTTCGCCGCTGCGCGACAGCGGCAGTTTCACGCGGCCGAGCACCGGCGCGTCGATGGTGACGATGAAGTCGGCGCGCCAGGGAACGACCGCGCCGGGCTGCACGCCGGAAAGCGCCGCCAGCAAAGAGCTGACGCTGATACTCGCCGGCAGCTGCAGCACCGAACTGCCGCGCGCGGGAATCGCGCCGGTGGGCTGGATGGCGCCTTCGAGCAAGGTGGTGCCGCGGCTGTCCAGCACGTAGGCGAGGCTCGCCACCGGCAGGTCGGTGGTGTAGGGATTGGTCACCTCGACGTGGAACAGCAGGTCGGCGCTGTCAACCTTGAGATTGCGCAGGTCGGCGCCGACCACCCGCGCGCTCGGCTGCGGCGCGGCGTTGATCAGGTCGCCCACCGACTGGCAGCCGGCGGCGAAGACGATCGGGAGCAACGCAAGCAGGGCGATTGATCTTGGCATCGTATTCGGTCTTCCGGTTCTGTATGTGCAGGACATCGTATCGCAGATGCTGTGCCGGCATGACCCGGGCGGCTCGGCAGAGACGACCGCTCGTCGGGTCGCGCTGCAGAACCCGGTCGCTGAACTATATTTCAGGCACGGGCGTCCTGTCGCCCGGGAAAGGCGGGCAAACATGATCCGCTGGCTTCTGTGTGCTGCGCTGCTGTCGCTGGCAATGGCGGCAGCCCCTGCGTCGGCCGCCGACACGGTTCCTCTGTACGTCAGTGTTGGTGTGGGCAGCTTCGACCCCGAAGGTTCATCCGCGCTGGCGACGAACCGCGACGGCGACTTTGCCATCGCCGCCGCGCTGGGATACCAGCGATCGCGTTACCTCTCGCTGGAACTGGACGTGATCTACCTTGAGCAGGAATTCGACACCCCGCCTGGCATTCCGTCGGGCGGATTCGTTACCGTCGATGAGCGCGCCGACCTGACGGTATCCGGCATGGCCGCAGTGGTGAAGCTCGGCCACCCGATCGGGCCGCTGCGGCCTTATGTCGGACTGGGCGCGGGGATCTACATATCCCAGTTGACGGTGTTCGGGACTGTGTTCGGCCTGCCGGCCTGGCACGAGGAGGACGACACTCACGTCGGCTACCAGTGGCTGGCGGGCGTGAGCCTGCCGGTCGGCGAGCGCTGGTCGATCGGCGCCGAGTTCCGCCGCACCGAACTCCGGGCGGATTTCGGGGCGCTGACCGGGGGCAAGCTCGACACCGGCGGCGACAGCCTGCTGCTGACTGTGCGCTGGGACCTCGCGCAGCCCTAGCGCGGGCCCGGCCCGTGCAGTTTCGCCCGCAGTGCGTCCGGCACGTCGATCTCGAACGCGAGCACGCGCGAGGACAGCGACTTGCCGTAGTTGTCCAGGCACAGGCTGCGGGATACGCCGCCGCCCAGCGCGCCTTCGGCCACGAAGTTGAGCGCGCCCAGGCCGTCGACTTCATAGCGCGTGACCGTGCCCGTCACGACGCCGGCGTAGTGCGCCTTGAAACGTTCGGCGGTGAGCTGTTCCTTCAGCAGGGGATAGAACTCCGGCTCGTAGGCGATCACCGAGATATTGGACGTGTTGCCCTTGTCTCCCGAGCGGCAGTGGGCAAGGTGTTGCAGCATGACTTTCATATTCTCGGCTCCAGTGCCCCTTGCAAGGGGACGCTTTCACCACAGAGACACAGAGGCGCAGAGAACCCCTGAGCGCAGGTAATAACGAATCTGCAATCGTTGCCCACGGCCACGATGCGGTTATCTCGCCAGTCGCCTTCCGGCGCGAGGGCCGCTTGCCGATTCCAAGCGCAGTTCTGCGGCGGTTTTCTCTGTGCCTCTGTGTCTCTGTGGTAACTGCAGATCCTAACTCTCGTAATAGTTGATTGAAGGCACGATCTTCTCGCGCGGCACCAGCGAGGACCATACGCCGATGATCTCGCGCACGCGGTCCTGGTGCGGCACGCGTTTTCCCGTCATGCCGATGCCGGAGACCGCCATGCCGTCGACCTCGCGGCCGACCTTGTTCGCTTCTTCGCGCGTGCGGGTGCGGGCGGCGACGCGCACCGCTATCTCGTAGGGTTCGGGCGCGTCGGGCGGCGTCATCGCGCCGTGAATCGCGTTCAGCCCGAGAAAGTCGATGCGCACTTCCTCGGCGTCCAGCTTGACGATCCTGAAGCGCTCTTCCAGGACTCGCCGCGCGAGCTGCGCCCGGCGCAGCGCGCCGGGGCCGGCGTAGAAGAACATGTCCTCGCCGATGAAGCCTTCAGTGCAGCCGATCGAGACCTTGAGCGTGGGCGTGCGCGGCTTGCCGGAAAGGCCGGTGACGCGCACCCGGTCCGGCCCGATCTGCTCGAGACGCGCCGCGGTGAAATCGACCACCACGTCCGGCGTGATGTAGTTGGCCGGGTCGTGCACCTCATAGAACAACTGTTCCTTCACCGTCATCGGGGTGACCGCCCCGCCGCTGCCTGCCACCTTGGTGAGCACTGCCGAGCCGTCCGGTTCCACTTCGACGATCGGAAACGCCAGATTCCATGGATCGGGCACGTCCTTGAAGCCGGGATCGGCAAAATAACCGCCGGTGACCTGCGCGCCGCATTCCATCAGGTGGCCGAGGCCGTTGCCGGCGCCGAGCCGTGCGTGATCGAGCGCGCCCCAGCCGAATTCGTACATCATCGGCGCCATGAAGATGGACGGATCGGCGACGCGGCCCGAGACCACGATGCGCGCGCCCGCCTGCAGCGCCTCGACGATCGGCTCGGCGCCGAGATACACCTCGGCCGACACGATCGAATCCTTCAGCGCGCGGGTCGGCCGGCCGTCTTCGAGAATGCGGTCGGTAAGCTCCAGCACCCGGTCGGTGATCAGAGAGCCGTTGACGGCGGCGACCTTCACGCCTTTTGCACCCAGTTCGCGCAGCCAGTGCACGATGCGCTGCGCCGCACCATCGGGATTGATCCAGCCCTGGTTGGTCACGATGCGGGTGCCGTGCGCGAGGCACGGCGGCAGCACCGCGCGCATGCGGTCGTCGAGATAAGTGTCGTACCCGGGAAAAGACGGATCGCGACGCTTGCGCACCTGTGCGGCAGAGATGGTGGCTTCGGCCATGGTCTCGAAACACAGATAGTCGAGTTTCCCCTGTGCCGCGTTCAGCGCTGCCGGCTCGATGCGGTCGCCCCACCAGGCCGAGCCCGCGCCGATGCGCACCGTGCGTGTCATTTCTCTCCTTGTTTCAAGCGCTTCGCGAGCCGCCTCCCGATTGTTCTGCACTGCAAAACGACGAAGCCGACAGGCAGGGAGACGTAGCGATTTCTCGGGTGTGCGCGCGGAATGCATGATTCCGGCGGCTAGAACTGCTGCTTGACAAGTGTACCTTCGGAATCGATGATCGGGACAAAAGCCGGTCACGCCGGCGCCATCACAACAGAGAAACCGAGGGGGAGGAGATCCCGATGCCCACGCCTGCGTTCGCAGTGCACGGCATCTGCTGTGCGTCGCGTTCGCGCGGCCGCCGGGTCCAACGAAGCCGTTACCACGATCGACAGCCGGTGCGCACAGCCGCACCGTGTACCGCGATCGCGAACGCATCCCTTTTGGTTTTTCCATACGCCGGTTGGGCGTGGCGGGCGCAGGCGCGTTCACGTGCAACCCGCAGACGCGCCGCCCCGTGCGCGTCGCGTAACGCCCACCTCAGGGGCGGAGGCGCATCGGGCGGCCCGTAAAGCCCGCCGGCGCGCTATTTTTTCCGGGCAAACGCTGCTCAAGGAGCAACAACGAATCAAACAACGACCGCCTGGATCGAACTGGGGGGACTTCGGCGCGGACGACCAGCTCGGCCGCCTCAACCTGCTGACGCCGGAGAAGGTCAGGCAGGGCATCGCCGAGGTCAGGGAAGGCCAGACCTTCTGCCTCAGCCTGCCGCTCGAGTACCCCGGCGGCAACGTGCTCAATCCGCGCAGGTTTCCGCCGGTGTTGCGGCCGACGCTGAGAAACGGCCGCCCCAACATGAACTACCTGGTTCAGCGCGACCATCCCGAGGCGACCGACGTCATCAACGACGACGCGGTGATCCTGCACCTGCAGTACTCGACGCAGTGGGACAGCCTTGCCCATGTCGGCCAGTTGTTCGATGCCGACGGCGACGGTCATCCCGAGCCCGTTTTCTACAACGGCTATCGCGGCGGCAAGGAGATCGTGGGACCGGCCAGCCCGGACGACGCCGGTGCGGTCGGCAGTGTGCCGGCCAAGACCACGACCCATGTGCAGGCGCTCGGCGTGGAAAACATGGCGCAGAAATGCGTGCAAGGGCGCGCAGTGATGATCGACCTGCACGCGCACGTCGGCCGCGCGCGCGAGCTGGTGGGCTACGAACGGCTGATGCGCATCATGGAGCAGGACAAGGTCGCGGTCGAAGCGGGCGACATGGTGTGCCTGCACACCGGATTTGCGCAGCTCATCGTCGACATGAAGGGGCATCCGGACGGCCATGCGCTCGAGAACGCCTGCGCGGCCCTCGACGGTCGCGACCCGAAGCTGCTGCAGTGGATTACCGACAGCAAGCTCGCGGTGCTGGTGGCCGACAACTACGCGGTGGAGGCGATTCCGGCGACGGCGCGGGACGGTTGCTGCGCGACGCTGCCGCTGCACGAGCACTGCCTGTTCAAGCTGGGCGTGAATCTCGGCGAGCTGTGGTACCTGTCCGAGCTGGCCGCGTGGCTGCGCGACCGCAAGCGCAATCGCTTCCTGCTCACGGCGCCGCCGCTGCGGTTGACCGGAGCAGTGGGCTCGCCGGCCACCCCGGTGGCGACGGTGTGATTTTTCGACGATTCGGCAACGGGAAAGCGG
>ERZ869936.2252-NODE-2252-length-11662-cov-12.006117_pt1 | contig 11662 bp, 7 predicted proteins | sample MGYA00520876_ERZ869936 | MGnify/ENA primary metagenome ERZ869936 (study PRJEB32218, sample SAMN09650985) | biofilter metagenome | isolation source: enrty point of leading RO module | place: Saudi Arabia: Thuwal, RO plant located on Red Sea | collected 2016-02-17 ... | reverse complement strand
AGAGATCACGTTTGACTTGGACACAGATGGCTTGCTGGGCGTTGATCTGACCATTCTGGCAGAGCATGTGGCTAGTGGTGGCCTTACCGACATGGTTTGGCAGCAAGAACCAGAACTTATCCTATGGTTTGTCCACAGCGACGGCACCCTCATAGGGCTGACCTATGATCGCGCTAACGGCGCTGTAGGATGGCATCAGCATCCTCTAGGCGACAATGGGGTGGTAGAGAGCATCACAGCTATCCCCAGCGGTGCAGAAGATCAGGTGTATGTATCTGTGAAAAGAACCATCGACGGCAGCACAGTGCGCCATATTTGTTATCTGAAGCCTATCGACTTTGGAACAGATGTAGAAGATGCGTTCTTTGTAGATAGCGGTCTGACCTATAGCGGCTCAGATACAACGTCTATCACCAGTCTCAATCATCTTGAGGGGGAGACGGTGCAAATCCTGGCTGATGGCTCTGCGCACGCGGATAAGACGGTTACTGACGGCAAGATCACGCTGGATCGTGCTGCCGGCAAGGTACATATCGGATACGGCTATAACTCGCTTGTAGAGACGCTACGGCTTGAAGCCGGTGCAGATGATGGAATCTCACAGGGCAAGGTAAAGCGCATCCATGGTGTGACTGTGCGCTTTCTCAACAGTCTTGGCGCAGAGATTGGCCCAGATACAGACAACCTTGATCGCATACCGTTCCGTGACAGCAGTATGGCTATGGATGCAGCGGTGCCGGTGTTTACTGGCGACAAAGAGATTTCGTTCCCATCGGGTTATGACAACGATGCGCGGGTGGTGGTGCGGCAGTCCCAGCCACTACCCATGACTATTCTTGCGATCATGAGAAGGTCTAACACGTTTGATGCTTAGATTTTTGCCGTTTGCACAAGAACACGTTCAGCACATCAAGCTCATGTTTGATCTGTCTGAGGATGGTCGCAAGGCACTGGTCGAGCATAAGGATATCAGGGGCTACACACTGTTTGAGGAAGATGTTGTGCTTGGCATCGGTGGTGTACACAACATATGGAATGGCGTAGGCGAAGCGTGGCTGCTGCTGGGCAAGGAAGCGTTTGCGCGGCCCAGAACTGTAGCGCGGCACACGGTCAATATGTTCGATCACATGCAGGAAGAGTATAAGTACCAGCGCATCCAGGCCAGCATCGCAGTGAAGGATGCAAAGGCTAAGAGGTTCGCAGAATGGCTTGGTTTTCAAAATGAGGGTATAATGAGGAAATATGGGCCTGATGGTTCAGATTACTATCGTTATGCAAGGGTGATGTAATGAATCCGGTGATGATCGCAGCAGGTGCCAGTGCCGCAGCCGGCATTATAGGGTTCAAAGGCAACAAGCAAGCAGCGCGTGTTGCGCGACAGACTGCTGAGTACAATGCTCAACTTGCTGAAAATGAACTGGTGATGCTGCAACGCCGCAGAACGCAGCAAGAAAAAGTGGTTCGCCAAAACTCTGAACGTTTGGCTGGTGCGCAAAGAGTAGCGACTGCGGCATCTGGCGTAGAGATGACTGGCAGTCCTTTGCTGGCGCTGGCTGATACATTTTTCCAGACAGAGATGGATGCTCTAAACATACAGTACGCATCGGATGTCGATGCTTTGAATAAGGCATCAGAGGCTGCGTTGGCGCGTGCTGGTGGTGCTGCACAGGCAGCAGCGTTCCAAACCCAAGCATATAGCTCCTTGCTTACTGCTGGATCTCGTTCTGCACAACTTATGGCTTGATAGGATTTGATATGCGCATCCCGCTGTACAACAAAGGATTAGGCCCGACAGTAGAGCTTGCGGCAGGTCAATCTGGCCAACGCGCAAGTCAGGCTACCTTTACGGCAGCAGCGCGTGCGCAAGCTCAGTTTGCAGATCAGGCCGGTCAGATTGCGTTCCAGTTTGGAATGGCTGAGAAGAAGCGCGAAACAGATCGTGTTGCTAACGAAGAGGCTACGCGCATCCAGGGCGAGGCAGACGACTTTCTGCTTAACAACCAAGACACAGAAACGGCTGTGTTTACGGAAAACTTTACTAAGTTTCAAAACGATCAACTCAATAAAATCAATGCTTTACCCAACCTGACGACACAGCAAAAGGCTGATGTAGCGTCTAGGGCTAGTCGTCTCATGGCCGGCAAACTGGCTGCTGGCAAACAGAATACATTCAATCGCGGACAGGCTAGAGCGTCTGATGCAGCTAACGAATCCATTGCTGCTAACATTGCTGAAATGGGTACGTTGGCTCCTACTGATCCAAGATACCAAGAGCTTTTCACACAGAATGTTGAAGAGATTAACAAGGGTATCGCTAATGGTCTGAAGATGAATTACACGCAGACCAGCATGAAACTGGCTGTCACTTCTCGGAATTACTTCAACAAAATTCAAGCGGCGACTAGCACAGGCGATCTGGACACTATCAAAGAAGAGTTGAAAGCAGACACCACACTGCCAACCAAAGCGTATCAAGCTCTTCTGGGCAATGTTGCAGCGCAAAAGAATGTCATCAAGGGACAGAATTTAGACGCTGCTAAGGGGGATCTTGCGGGGATTGCTAAAGCGGCAACACCTGAGCAGCTTGGTCAGATAGCGTCTGCGTACCTTTCTGGCACCCAAATAACTGTAAGCATCGGCGGCGAAGATGTTACGATTGACCCCACTACTTTGAGCGAAAGCGCCAGACTGCAAATGGCTGGCCTTAGCATTAAGTTTGAAAACGCCGCAGTTGGTGAGTTAGTTGATAACTTAGCCGGCAGGATTTCAGAAATCTCAGACGACACAACCCGCGCATCTTTGGAGCAAGCGTCACAAGACGCAGCAGATGGAAAAAACTTCACGATTACTCGCACAAGTGGTGAAGTTGAAGAGTTTGATATTTCTCAACTGCCAAACGGCAAAAAGATTGAGATTGCCAGTGCTTTACGCACGGCTGCTGGGGAGTTGCAGGATCTTACATCTCGCGAAGTAGTGTCTGGCATGAATGATGTGCTTTCTGCCGACATGAGCATGGAAGATGCCGTTAGTACCTTCCAAGGCTTTTATCGCCCAGAAATACTAGCCAACAAATCGCTGAAGCCAGAGCAAGTTGACTCGCTTGTGTATAGTTCTGCCAGCATATCTGTTGATGGTGTAAGCAGGAAACTCACAGAAGGTGACTTGAGCAACGTGCCAGAAATGTTGCGCCGTCTGGATACTGCTGAAGCCTTGCTAACACAGGATCTAAATGGTCGTGGCAGTTTGCAAAACAACGTAGACTCAAGTCTTGCGTCAAACACAAGCACGACGCTCAACGCGATTTCAAGAGCTAGATACGAAATCAACAAGAAGATCAACGAAACCGCAAAGTTTAGTGTGGGCGTGAAGCAGCTTCAGAGCGGCACTTTCCGTGCAGATATGTTTACGCCTGGTGACGCCAGTAAAATGGTTGCAGCAACTATTTCTTTGCTTGATCAACAAGCCGCAGACACAAACCAAAATTCTATGAGCATGAAATTTTCCATGCTTGAGAAGAACAACGTGGTTTACGAAGTCTATAAAAACCAACTGGGCAAGGCCAGTTCATTGGGCCGAAGCGGCGTGCTAGAGGCCGGCACCGCAGACTTTGAGACTGTGCAGCGTGGCCTCAACTTCTATAACGCAATGAAGCGATATCCTGCTGTGTTGCAGAACCACACAACTAAGGACGACCGGACGTTTTTCGAGGCCATCAATGCAAGGCTTGGGTTTGAAACGCTTGATGGCGCGATTGTGAATGTGTCGAGAGCAGCTTTTAACGGCGTCGATATTTCTGGCGTCACAAACAAAAAGATTGAGCAAGCCGCCGCAGATGTCATGGACAGCGCGTCACCTGGATTCATCGGCTCTTTGTTTGTTGATGGCCCCACAGAGGTGCAAAATGGCCCCGAAATACAGACTTTGCTGGAAAAAAGGGTCAAGGATTATGTGAAGCTAAACGTGAACGTGGAAAACGCTATTGAGCTTGCTAAGAAAGACATAGCTGAAACACATGTTTTTGTGCGCGGCATCCTTACGCGCAAACAAGCGAACACACCTCCCAACATCAATCAGCTTGCCAATCTTGCGGTTGAACAGGCGTTGCGGTTCCGTGACGAACAGAAGATTGGTGTGCCAATCATTTCGGATGATGACTTGGAAGCCGATGATCTGTCTTTGGTAGAGGTGCCTAGTCCTGGCTCTGGAGTTTGGGCGTTAATGTCATTGGGCGGCGTGAATGTGCCGGCAGTTATGATGACACAGGACGGAGATCAGTTTGCGATTGATGAGAAACGCACAGTGACGACAACAGATGTAGTCGGCATGATTACTTGGACGACCAGAGAGCTTGAGAAGCTGGCAAGCGTGGATCAAGGTCTTGCAGATCAAGCGCGTCTGAATGAGATCAACGAAGAGGTTCAAGATACTGCCGCTAATATCGCTGTGGGCGTTATTACTGAACAACAGATGGCTCTCGCAAAGCCATACATGTTTGGTGATGTCGTTACTATAATGCCATCAGATGTAGAAGCTGCTGAAGCCATTATTGCAGAGCAAACAGAAGACGCCAGAGGTGAGCGGATTATTCGTGAACTTCTTGAAATCACAGCGTCAGCAGCGCCTATGCCGACAATCTCAGCACAGGTGCCATAATGAGCCTGATTTACAACAATCCTGGGAACATACGGCCTGGTCAGGATTACGCTGGAGAGACTGGCGAGTTTTACACCGCGTCTGATGGCTCTAAGTATGTTGTGTTTGATAGCCCAGAGATGGGTTTGAGGGCTTTGTTTATTGATCTGCGGTCAAAGATTACACAGTTTAACGGTGACATTGACCAGATCGTCAATAAATACGCACCGCCTACAGACAACAACCCGACTACTAGATACGCCAGTTTTGTCAAAGGCAAGCTAGGCAAGAATGTAGTCACTGAGGCTGATCTGCCAGATCTTGTGTCGGCGTTTGTTAGCTTTGAGAACAAGAAATCTGTAGCCAGCCAGTATCTAAAGCCTAACCTGCTGCAAACGGCACAAAAGCTGTCTGCCGTCAGTATGCCAAAAGAAACTCGCCTTGCTGACGCTATACAACAAGTGGGTTTGGAGCAACCGGCGGCACCATCTGAGGTCAGCGTAGAAGAAGCAGCGGCGGCTCAGTTTAGAAGCAGAGATGATCTGCCCACCGGACAGGAGTTTCCTGGCTCACCGCAACCGTCAGAAAGCACGCTGAGTGTAGTGCCGCCACAACCTGATGCGCGTGCAGCGCGTGTGCAGCGTCTGACTGACGCGGCTGAAGAAGACGACACAGATCTTGCGATCTTGGAAGAGCGTCAACAGCCGGCTGTAGTAGAAGATAGTCCTGTGTCTGACATTGCTTTGCAAGCAAGCATGATACAAGAGCCGCAGCAATCTGAGTTGCGGTTTGATGAGTCTGGCTTAGATCGCAACCTCATAGAAGACAGGCAAAAGCCGGCAGTGGCTGGCAATGTTGTGCAGGATGACTCTGGCATTGTGGTGACTGCGCGTGGCCCAGAAACAGATGAGCCAAGCCTAGACATTCAACCGCCAGAGGCTGTTCAGCCACAAGTCGCAGAGCCACAGGCAGCGCCATTGGCACGCGCACCGATACAGCCAGAAACGGCTGAGACGCGCATTTTGCGGCAGCGTGCAGAAAAGCAAGCTAGGGAAGATGTTACCTTTGGAGATGCTGCTAAGGCCGCGTTTGCAGAAGAAAACATCATGTCTTGGGTGTACAGAAACGCAGAAGAGTTTACGCCTGACCCAGATTTCAAGTTAGACAAAGACGCTTACGACAAGCTGGTCAAAGACATCCCCGAAGAGTATCGGGACTTTTTGTTTGAGGCCACCAGTCTTGCGCACGCAGAGGCTCTGCGCGAACAAGTGCTAATCTCTATGGAAAACGAAGAGATTTTGCAGCAGTACGGTTGGTCAGGTGTTGGTCTGCGTGTTGTAGCAACTATGCTTGACCCAGCAGCCATCGGCGTAACTGTTTTGACAGAAGGCGTGGCGGCACCGCTTATCTGGGGTAACAAGGCTACGCGGCTTTCTAGAGCGTTTCGTGGTGCTTTTGGTGGTGCAGTAAGCACAGGTGCCATAGAGGCGTATCTGGTGTCTCAGAACGCCGTTAAAGACCCTTATGACATCCTTTATGGCATGGCCGGTGGATTGGTGCTGGGTGGCGGCATTGGTGCGGCGCTTGGCAAAAGTCAGAAAGAGTTTAACGCTGCGCTATCGGTGATGGATGCGTCAGCCAGACAGGCGCAGGTTGCTGATATTGGTGCTGTGGTGCAGCGTCGTATCGCAGAGCAACAGACTGCAATCCCAAGGGCGGCTTTTGACACATTCGACACTGGTGTCGGCGCGATGCAGAACCCCATGTCGATCTCGGTGCAGATCCCAGACCTTTCGACGCGCACAGATGACTTCTTGAATGACATTGGTGAACCGGCTTTTGCGTCTATGGCAACAATGGCTGGTGGACGTATCCCGCTGCGGTTCGACATATCGGGCCAGTTAAAGGCAGACGAACTAAACTCGATGCGTCAGGCGGGGCATTTGCTTGCTGAAGATGCCGTAGGCTTTAATCAGCAGGGTGAGCTTATGCAGTCTACAGCAGACATTCTCAAGACAAACGCTATGAAAGCTGGGTATGCAAAATATTACCAAGTGTACCGCCCTGCATTCAACGAATGGGCAGAGTCAGAGGGTATTGGTTATCTGAGGCGGCAGTTCGGCAGCACCCGCGCACAGTTCGGTGAGCTTGTCGCTGACGCTATCGAAAACCCTGGTTTGCAGCATCATCCACAGGTAGTAAGGGCAGCAACACGGCAAGCGGAGTTGTTCCGTGATGTCTTGCGCAGAGCCAAAAAAGCAGGGGTCAAAGGTTTCGACGAGATTCCAGAAGATCTAACGTACTTCACTCACCTTTGGAGTCCGTACAAAGTGCGTGTCATGGTCGAAAACGGTGAAGATAAAGTTGTAGATTTGCTCAAAACATCTCTTGTTAGAGGCACAGAGGGTCTGGATGAAGACTTAGCTGGCGAAATAGCCACAAGAATGGTCAAGAAACTGCGCAATGCACAAGCAGGTTTGGATTCTGGGCTAGCTAGAGTGTTTACTGCTGATCAGAAAGACACCTTGCGCGACATCCTGATTGAAGAGGACATACTTGATGCGGACGCCGCTGACAGGCTGGTGTCACTGTTTGACAGGCCGCGCACAGGTTTGCCATCACGCGCAAAACAAAGGCTGAAAGTAGATATCAACGCTGAAAAACGTTTAGAAAATGGCAACATATTGCGTGTCAAAGACCTTATGGATCGTGACGCTGAACAGGTGTTTAGTTCATACCTTACGCAGATGGAAGGCCGCATCGCGCTGGCGCAAAAGGGGATTAGGTCAGAGGCCGACTACAATGCACTAGTTAAGGCCATCAAAGACGAGGCTGACACAAGATATGGTGCTGATGCAAAAGACAAAATTAAAGGTAATCTTGAGAACATAGACGTTCTGTACAACATGATCCTCGGCAGATCATCTCCATTAATCACAGATCCTGGCGCAACGTCAGCACGGTTGGCGCGTCTGTTCCAAGACTATAACTTTATTAGGTTGATGAACCAGGTTGGTTTTGCGCAAGTTGCCGAGCTTGGTAATGCGCTGTCTATTGGCGGCGTGCGTGGCTTGATGCAAGTTGTGCCTGAGTTCCGGTCTATGGTGAAGCGTGCTAAAAGCGGTGAGCTTGAAGATGCTGTGGCTAGAGATCTTGAGGCGTTTGCCGGCATCGGTGCTGATCGTTTGATCCATCAGGCGATGAACCGGTATGATGCGCAAGACATGTTTGTAATGGGGCGTGGCGACTTCATCGACAGAGCATCATTCGGCATACAGCCTATCAAACGTATCGTGGCTGACATTTCTGGTATGGCACCAGTAACACTTGCACTGGAGCGTGCAGCAGGGCGTATGGCTGTGCAGACCATAGTCGATGCGTCTTTCAAAGGTGGATTTAGCAAGTCTTTGCAGCGTCGCATGACAGGCATGGGCGTTGATGAGGCTATGGCTAAAAAGATCTTTGATCAGATCAAGGAACACGCTGTCACAGTGCCATCGTCTATGTTCCGCAACCGCAAGGTCAAGTCGATCAACATGGGGCAGTGGACTGACGAAGAAGCTAGGGATGCCTTTATCGTGGCTGTGTCACGTTGGACAAGACGTAGCATCCAGCAAAACGATCTGGGCAACCTTAACAGATACATGACCACTACAATGGGCAAGATGCTCACGCAGTTCCGCACATTTATGTTGGTGTCACATGCAAAGCAAACACTGCATGGTTTGAAGGCTAACGATGTGCGTGGGTATGCGGCTATGATGACATCTGTGTTTTTTGCTGGTGCTTCATACGTTGCTCAAACATCTCTTAACGCTCAGTTCCGCGAGGACAAACGCGAGTTTTTAGATGAGCGGTTGAGCATGAAAAACATTGGTCTATCTGCGTTCCAGCGTAGTTCTTGGGCTGCTTTGATTCCAGCGATGGTCGATACCGGCGCGGCATTTTACACAGAAGATCCCATCTTTGCGTATGGTCGGTCATCTGGGTTGGCGACAAACTTCCTGACAGGTGTGCCAATGATCGACTTAGCTCAAAAGGCACACACCGTCGCGTCTGGTGCCAGTAGGGCAATCATCAACCCAGACTATCAATGGTCACAGGGGCAGCAGCGTGCGCTTAACTCAATCATACCGCTGCAAAATGCCATTGGCATCAAGAACGCCATGAACAAACTTGTGGATATACAGCCGCGTTATGACAACTTGGACTGACGCATCTTTCGGGAATCAGTGTTTTCTGGTACATTTAGCCGGATTGGAGCAAACAAATGACGGTTAGCAGCACCACTACCAAAGTCAGCTATAGCGGTGATGGCAGCACCACCGTGTTTGCTTATACGTTCAAGATCTTTGATGACGACGACATCACGGTCATTCTGCGTAACGACACCACCGGCGCAGAAACAGTGCAGACCAAGACTACACACTACAGTGTATCTGGTGTAGGCAACACAAACGGCGGCAACATTACCTTTAGCACCGCTCCTACTAGCGGCCAGACAGTTGTGCTGCGTCGTGAGTCCGCACAAACACAGACCACAGACTACGTTGCTAACGATCCATTCCCTGCTGCCACCCATGAAGATGCGCTGGATAAGCTGACCTTCATCGTGCAGGAACAGCAAGAGACGCTTGACCGTGCTATTAAGGTTTCTCGAACAAATACAATCACTTCCTCAGAGTTTACGGTTGGCGCTTCTACCCGCGCTAACAAGATCTTTGCTTTTGATAGCAGCGGTGATCTGTCTGTTACGCAAGAGATCGGCACGTTCCAGGGTTCAGACGCCACTACCACTACAAGCGCGTATGCCGAGCGGGATCTGATCAAGTCCACCACAGCGGCAGAGCTAAATAACGTCTATATCTGCGTAGCCGACAGCGTTGCCGGCGACCTGCTGACTGACACAGATCATTTTGAGCTTCTTGTAGACGCTGTATCTGCGGCTACCAGCGCAACCAGCGCAGCAACGTCAGCGACAACCGCTACGACACAGGCCACAACGGCCACCACAAAGGCTTCAGAGGCTGCTACATCGGCCACTAACGCCGCTACAAGCGCCACCAGCGCCGAGACTGCCAAGACAGCGGCAGAGACTGCGCAAACGGCAGCAGAAACGGCACAGACCGCTGCTGAGACGGCGCAGACAGCAGCAGAAACCGCTCAGACTGCGGCTGAAACTGCCGAGACCAACGCGGAAACAGCAGAAACAAACGCTGAGACAGCAGAGACTAATGCTGCAACGAGTGCTACGGCAGCGGCAACTAGCGCAACTAACGCTGCCACCTCTGCTACGACAGCTACCACACAAGCTACGACAGCCACGACTAAGGCAACTGAGGCGGCGACTAGCGCAACCAATGCTGCGACTAGCGAGACAAACGCAGCAACCAGCGCGACGAATGCCGCAACATCAGCAACGAATGCCGCGACATCGGAAACCAATGCCGCAACCTCTGCTACCAACGCGGCGACAAGTGCAACAGCAGCGGCAGCAAGTGCGGCAACAGCAGCAGCGGCGGCGATCCCATTCGCCATTGCATTGGGGTAAAGTATGGCAAACGATTTCAAACTGAAGACTTTCGATGGCAGCAGCACAGCAGCCAACACCGACATGACGATCTATACTTGTCCGGCATCGACTGAGACAACGATCATTGGCATGTCTATCGCTAACATCACCACCAGCCAGATCACAGTTGATGTGAAGATTGAAAGCGACACGGTGGACACAGAAACAAACGCAAACGTGTTCGTCATCAAGGACGCACCGGTGCCGGTAGGTGGTACACTGGTGCCGGTAGGTGGCGACCAAAAGATCGTGCTGCAAGCAACCGATGTGTTGAAGGTGCAGTCCGACACAGCTAACAGCGCAGACACAGTGTTGAGCATCCTGGAGATCACCTGATGGCTTATATTGGCAACCCGCCGGCAGAACGGTTTACGTCCTTTGACTATCAGGATCTGACTGGTGGTACTGGCACTAGCTTTACGCTGACGCACCCTGTTGGCAACGCACAAGAAATCCTTGTGATGGTCAACAACGTGGTGCAAGAGCCGGGTGTTGCCTACACAGTGTCAGGCACTGCGCTGACCATGACAGGCTCTATCGTAGCCGCTGACGACTTCTACGTTGTCTACCGTGGTAAGGCTATCCAAACAGCCACACACCCCTCTGACCGTGCGCTGACAGCCACTGACGGTACGTTTACCGGCGATGCCAGTGTAACCGGCGACCTGACCGTTGACACCGACACGCTGGTAGTCGATGCGGCTAACAATCGTGTGGGCATCGGAGAGGCGTCTCCTGCCGTGGATTTGGAAATTCGTGGGTCTGGCGCAAGCGGACAACTCTACTTGGGCGGCTCAACGGACGCAGTTTATAGTCAAATATTCTCTAACAACGATGGTGTCTTCATCATTGATGCAGACAAAGGCAACGCCGGTGCTGACCCTAGCTTTAGGGTTAAAGTGGAAGGAACGGAACGCCTTCGCGTTTTATCCGGCGGTGGCCTCACCTTCAACGGCGACACGGCGGCGGCAAATGCGCTAAATGATTATGAGGAGGGTACTTGGACACCCAGCGTTGGTGGTACGGCAACATACACAACGCGAGAAGGCCAATATACTAAAATAGGTAACTTGGTTTTTATTCGCGTGAAGCTCGAAATAAATTCTATCGGAACTGGCGCACAAAACAACTTTAGTGGATTGCCTTTTGCGACAAATGGAGAGTGTACAATAGGACTTAACAAGCTAGAGAACTCAAATGTTAATTGGTATTGGCTGCAATTAAGAACGGCGGGTTCTCAAATATACGCAACAGTTCAAACTTCCCTTGACGCAAGCCATACAGATAATCCCGGGTTTATGAAAAACGGAACTTTGGTACAGGCGTCCGGTGTGTACCGGACAAGCGCATAACCCCACCAGAGGTAGGGGTTGGACAGGTCGCAGCCATGCGACGATAAACACAGAAGGAGTAAACAATGGCACTGACAAAAGAATTTGAATATGACTGCGAAGTTCG
>ERZ869936.2251-NODE-2251-length-11664-cov-8.798260_pt1 | contig 11664 bp, 20 predicted proteins | sample MGYA00520876_ERZ869936 | MGnify/ENA primary metagenome ERZ869936 (study PRJEB32218, sample SAMN09650985) | biofilter metagenome | isolation source: enrty point of leading RO module | place: Saudi Arabia: Thuwal, RO plant located on Red Sea | collected 2016-02-17 ... | reverse complement strand
GATAGTAATAAAGCAAGATTTAAGAGCGAAATGACTTACAAGCAAATAAAAGAAAGCTTTACACAGACTGAATTGTTTGACAACGACTTTAACGAATGCGATAGCGGATATTGTGGTTTGTAATTAACAAAAATAGAGATATGAAAAAAGGACAACTAAAAACAGAAACAGTTAAAATACTTAAACTAATAGTTAAGCATATTAACGAAAGTAATGTAGACTACGATAGCGACAGCTTAAAGCACTTATTAAGCGAAGCTATGGCTTACTACGACTTGTACTTATTAAAGAAAACTAATAATAGAGTAGAAGCGCAAAAGCTAGAACAAAAGCTGACGCCTAAATACGAAGAAGGGCTACGCGCAGCTATTAGAGAATACCTAGACGAAGTATAGATATGGAAATATTAGTATATATAATTCTTATACTAGCTATAATGTATACAGCACTTACGCTATACTTTGAACATAGGCTAGACAAAAAGAACAAAGAATGGCAGGAAAAGCTAAAACGCACGCAAAACTCAAAAAAGAACTAGACGCTGTATTTAGCAAGTATATACGCTGGTACTACGCAGACGCTAACGGTATGGTAGAGTGTTATACGTGCGGACAGGTAAAGCCAGTTAAAGAAATGCAGGCAGGACACTTTCAGTCGCGACGACATACTAGCACGCGCTGGGATACAGAATACGGAAACGTAAAGCCTCAATGTGTTAAGTGCAATATGTTTGCGCAAGGCGAACAATACTTATTCGGACAAAAGCTAAAAGCAGAAATAGGAGAACAAGCAGTAGACGAACTTATAGCGTTAAGTCGCAAAAGCGTAAAGTATAGTAAGGCAGATCTAGAATACTTAATAGAAGTATATAAAGAAAAGCTAAAAGAAATAACTTGTTAATAACTTTGTTAATAAGCTGAATGCTAATTACTTGTATTTGTTTATTTAATTTGTATTATGCGCTATGCTTACAGACAAGCTAGCAAAAGAACTAAAAGAAGTAGCAAGTAACTTTATACCTGCTAACGATTTAGACGACCTTACACAAGAAGTTTTCCTATACTTACTAGAATTACCTGCAGACAAACTAGAACAACTAGTAGCAGATAATCAAATCAAATACTACTTTATAAGGTTATGTAAAAATAACTACTTTAGTAAGACTTCTAAGTACCACTATAAATATAGGAAGCCTGTAGAAAAAATAACTTTTACAGACAGCAAGCTACACGCTGAATATATACAACACCTAAAACAAGACGCTGTAGGCTTATATTTTAATACAGATATAGAAGACAGCGATCTAATACACAATATACTAGCAGAATTATACTGGTACGAACGCGAACTATTCAAGTTATATGTGTTAGGTAAGGTTAAAGATAGGGGCTATACATATAGTACCCTTAGCCACAAAACAGGTATTAGTCGTATGTCTATATACACTACGATAAAAGGCGTAAAGCGTTACGTACGCAAGCGCCTAAAAGAATTAAGAAATGATATATAAAGAACTAGCACAGCTTATAGACTACGATATACCCTGTATAGAATTTTACAACGAAGAAGGCGAACTAGAATACTTAGCTACATTAGATAACTTTGAACTAGAAGACATAGATATAATACTACACGATAAATACGAGCCTTTCGGAATAATAAAACTAAAAAGAAATGCGAAAACCCAACTTAATGGTAAAAGCCTACAACCTCCTGAAAGCAAGCTATAAGCACGCTAAAAACGATTTTGAAAAGGCAGACAAAGTTTTATATAATGATAGAGTACATAGCTGTAGCCGTTGCGACTTTTATAACGACGACGATAATAGCTGTAATGTATGCGGCTGCCCTATCGCTACTAAGGCTAGCTGGAAAAGTGAACAATGCCCTAAGAACAAATGGTAACAGAAGAACAATATATAAGAATACTAGAAGTATGGGAAAAGTGCAAAAGCGGCAAATGCGAAACGCACGAAGACAAGGCAGAACTAATAACAATATATAACGAAATACACAATACTAAATATAAAACTACTACAAACTGCGGTAGCTGTTTACGTTCGGTATTTGTAGGTATTAAACACATAGTAGAAAAATGGCAAAATATAGATGTCAATGTAGAATAATAGAAATACATAAAACTACTATGCAGGTAGTAAACGGTAAAGTAGTAGTACCAGAAGCCTATTGCAAAGACTGTAAGACATACGGCAAATTTGTAAAAGAACACAAAGGCTTCGCAACGATAATAAAGAAACCAAACGGAACGGTTAGTAACAAATTTTAGATATGAGCGTACCAAAATATTACATAGGTAAAACACATAAGTACGAAGCAAGTAAAGTAGTAGAAGACTTCCAAGGCGATAGCTATAACTTAGGAACGGCTATAACATACTTACTACGTGCAGGTAAAAAGCCTAACAACCCTAAAGAACAGGATATACGCAAGGCTATAGATCATTTGCACTTTGAACTAAACAGAATAGCTGCAGATAAAGAAACAGAAACAAATTTAGTATATGAAAATACAGACTGTACGTATTGAAACAATACAGGGCAATAGAGATAACCCACGTATAGTTAACAAAGCTAAGTTCGAAAAGCTAAAGAAGTCTATACAGGATTTTCCAGAAATGCTTAAACTACGCCCTTTAATAGTTAACGAACATAACGTTATACTAGGCGGTAATATGCGCTATAAGGCTTTAGTAGAATTAGGCTATAAAGAAATACCTGTAATACGTGCAGAAGACTTAACAGAACGACAAGCACAGGAATTTATAGTAAAAGATAACCTAAGCTACGGCGACTGGGATTTTGATATACTAGCTAACGAATGGGATAGCGTAGAACTTGAAGACTGGGGGCTAGACGTATGGCAAAATGAAGACGACTTAATAGCACACGAAGAAGAAGAAGAAACAAAAGAAAAAGAAGAAAAAAAAGTATGCCCTTTATGTGGCAAATAATTACAAAATGCAACACCTATGCAGGATAGAACAGAAAAAGGTAAACTAGCTATGTTAGAAGCGTTAGAGCAAACGCTGGGCGTAGTAACTACTGCGGCAAAAATGGTAGGTATAGACAGGGTAACACATTACAGGTGGTTAGAAGAAGACGAAGACTATAAGACTGCAGTAAAAAGTATAGACGACGTAGCTATAGACTTTGCAGAAAGTCAATTACATAAGCAGATAAAGAAAGGCAGTACTTCGGCTACTGTATTTTACCTAAAGACAAAAGGTAAGAAGCGCGGATATGTAGAACGACAAGAACACGAACTAAGCGGCGGTGCTAGACCTATTAACATACAAATAGATATTGACGAAGACTAGGCTAACAAAGAAGCAAGGGCAAGCGTTAAAATACCTTAGCGACAAAGTAACTACAGAAGTACTATTTGGCGGTTCTGCAGGTGGTGGTAAGTCTTACTTGGGTAGCGTATGGCTTATATACCTTTGCACTAGCTACGACGGCATACGCTGTTTAATGGGTAGGAGTAAGCTAGACAACTTAAAGAAAACAACGCTTAACACTTTCTTTGACGTATGCAAAGAGTTTGAACTAATAGCAGGCGTAGACTACACCTATAACGCACAAAGCAATATAGTAAAGTTTAACAATGGTAGCGAAATAATACTTAAAGACCTTTTCCAGTACCCTAGCGATCGTAACTTTGATAGCTTAGGTAGTTTAGAAATTACTGCAGCCTTTATAGACGAAGCTAACCAAGTAACAGAAAAGGCAAAGCAAATAGTAAGCAGTAGGCTACGCTACAAGCTAGACGAATATAACCTAACACCTAAACTACTACTAACTTGTAACCCTGCTAAGAACTGGGTGTATAGTAACTTCTACAAGCCACAAAAAGAAAACAGACTACCAGAATACAGAAAGTTTATACAAGCGTTAGTAGACGATAATAAGCATATATCTAAACACTATAAAGAACAACTGCTAAAGCTAGACGAAATAAGTAAGCAAAGGCTTTTATATGGTAACTGGGAATACGACGACAGCGAAGACAAGCTAATAAACTACAACGCTATACTATCTGCGTTTGAACTAGACAATACACCTACAGGCGATAAGTATATAAGCGCAGATATAGCGCGCTACGGTAAAGACAAAACCTGTATAATACTTTGGAATGGTTTACGAGCTGAACAATTTGTAGTAATAGACAAAAACAGCGTAACAGAAGCCGCAGAAGCTATACGAAAACTACAGCAAGCTAACGCAGTACCACTACAAAACATAATAGTAGACGACGACGGCGTGGGTGGTGGTGTTACTGATATATTACGTTGTAAGGCGTTTAGGAACAATTCTAAGGCACTTAAAGGCGAAAACTATATAAACCTAAAGACGCAGTGCTATTATGCGCTTAGCGACGCTCTAAATAAGTCGCAGGTATATATAAGCACTAATAACATAGCTTACAAGAATTTTATAGTACAAGAATTAGAGCAGGTAAGGCGTAAGAACTTCGACAAGGACACAAAGCTACAGTTAATAAGTAAAGACGAAGTAAAAGCAGCTATAGGTAGGTCGCCAGACTTTAGCGACGCTTTAGCTATGCGTATGTACTACGAATTAAGACCACAGGGTAAGTACTATGTGCAATAAAAAAAGGGTAGCTGTTACACTACCCTTACAAAAACAATGAATAGCCCAAAGGAAAGGCTAGCTAAAATATGGAAGCGCAATATACTCAAAAATGAATTTTTATATTTTATATTATGGAATTAGTTATTAACAACGAAACGTACTACATACCTAACAAATGGAACGAAGTAAGTTTAGGCTGTTATATGCGCTTTATGGAAGCGTATAACGAAGAAGACACAGACTTACAAAAAGAAATAGTGCTACTTTCTAGTTTCACAGGCGCACCTATAGAAAAGCTAGGTAACATAAAGAAGAAAATGTTAGATCAAGCAGTAGAACAGTTAGCTAAACTAATGGACACAAAGGTAACAGAAGACGTTAACCTAATTATAGAAATAGACGACGTAGAATACGGCTTACACCCAGATTTACATAACTTAAAACTAAAGGAGTTTGTAGACCTAGATAATAAGCTAGCCGAAGGCTGGGAAAATATGCATTCAGTAATGAGTATACTATACAGACCTGTAGTAAGTCGTAAAAAGGATAAATACAAAATAGAGGAATACGACTATACAACTGCTAAAAAGCGCGCAGAACTATTCAAGGAAAACCTAAGCGTAGAAACGGTTAACGCGGCTGCGGCTTTTTTTTTAGCTATAGGAATAGACTACACGAAAATTACGCAGGTATATTCAAAACTGAACAGGAAGACGAGGCGAAAACTTACAAAACAGAAGAAGAATTATTTAACGAAAGGTACGGCTGGTACGCTATAATATATAACCTAGCAAACGGCGATCTATTAAAGTTTGACGAAGTGCTAGAAAGAACAGTAGACGAATGTTTTAATTTTATAATGTACCAAACAGACTTAGCACACATAGAAAATAGTAGAAAATGATAATAGATAATAACCAGATAAGCAGTTTAGGTATAAAGTATATATACAATAGACTAAGGCAAACTGCAGATACTGTAAGTAGTCAAGGCGCACAGCATATACGTAAGGTAACGGTAGGCGATATTTTCGAAGTAGAAGCTAAAGCTAAAGACTACCCACTACTACACATAGCCACAGAAAGCGCAGCGATAGATACAGGAAGGGTAGTATATAGTTTGCAGCTTATACTAATGGACTTAGTAAGCAAAGACGAAAGCAACGAAGAAGACGTGTTAAACGATACTTTAGAAACGTTAAAGCACTTTCTAGCATATTTAAGAATGGGTGTTACAACCTACGGACAAACGCCAGAACCAGAAGACGCGGCTAATATGATAAGGCTACAAGAAAGCATAAGCTGCGAACCTTTTACAGAACGTTTCGACAACGAAGTAGCAGGCTGGACGGCTAACATACAAATAGAAGTAATGTACGACTTCGACTACTGCAACGCTTAACCTATGATTTTTAACGACTTATACAAAAATCGTAACAGCGAAGTAGCACAAACAAGAAGTAATATATATATACTTATTAGTATTATAGTATATATAAATAGTAATATAGTAATATAATAATATAAGGATAAATGGCAACAACGGTAACAACGGCTACTTTAACTGTAGCAGTACAAGAAACACTAACACTTAACGGAACGGTATACGATCAAACGGTAAGTAAGTCTATTAGTAGCATAGGAAACGTATCTAAGCGTATACACACTATACCTGCTAATTCGTCGGTAACTATAGCTACTTTTTCTGCTACAGGAAACGGTATTAACTTTGACGTAGACGACATAAAATACTTACGCGTTACTAATTTAGACGACACGGAAAACCTAATAGTAACAAAAGGTTTTAGCGCGACTTCGTCGGCTACTGAATTAAGAGCAGGCTGTAGTGAAACGTATTTCTCGCCTAATGGTAACGGCTCAACAAGTAAAGCGGCTATAACAAGTACAGACGATATAGAAAGCCTTTTTATACACAACCCACACGGAGGCAATACAGTAGACGTTGAAGTATTTATAGCTACTGCATAGTGCAAGTAAAAAACACGCATAAAGTCTTTAACCTATTCGGTAAGAAAGTAGTAGATACTGCTAAAGGTATACTAAAAGCGAAAGGTAAAAACGCTAGCGGTAAATTAGCAGATAGTTTAAGCTACGACTTACACGTATACCCTAGTGGCGCTTTAGAACTTAGCTTCAAAGGTGCAGGCTACGCTAAATTTGTAGACAAAGGGGTAAAGGGTAGTAAGAGTAGCGCAAAAGCACCTAGCAGCCCTTACAAGTTTACTAATAAGCAACCGCCTAGCGGTGTTATAGACAAATGGGTAGTAAGAAAAGGACTTAAAGCAGCACGTAACGAAAAAGGGCAATTTATAAAGCGTAAAAGCCTAGTATTTTTAATAGCTAGAAGTATTAAGCTATACGGTATAGAAGCTACTAACTTCTTTACAGGTGCAGTAGACAAAAACATAAAAACATTACCGCCACAAATAGCTAGAGCCTACGCTAAGGACGCGGCTAAATTTATAAGAACAGTAACAAAAGATATATAACAATGGCAGTAGAAGTAGTACAAGCGCCTAACGAAATGGTAATACCTGCATATAGCGATATAGTGTTTACAGTAAAAGACACAGGCACAGGTTCACTTGCTGAAATGTTAGCAGCAAAGTATAAGTTTGTATGCGACGTATACGTAAATTCTGAAAAAGTAGCACGCTTAAAGGTATCGCCTAATAAAAACAAAATAGGCGTATTTGATATATCTAAAGTAGTACAGGACTACGTACAAGAAACTAGAAAGGCAGGTAAACAGTCGCTATTTGAACAGACAGTACAAACGCACGTTATACACAATACAGACAAGTATAGCCGAAACGATAACACAGTAGTTAAGGTAGAAGTGCTATTCGGACAAGAATACCTATTCGAAGAAAACTTAACACAATTTAACGGCTTTAATAATGCAGGCAACCCAGCCTTAACAGTTAAAAATGCTAATGTATCGCAGGAAAACGCACGCTATTACTATAAGATATTTAACGGCTGTACGCAGTTTACCGACGGCTTCGAAGCGTTCGACGTTAGTACATATATAAACAATAACGCTAACGATTTATTGTTAACTAAGTTTCCAGACTATGCAAGTAGCGGACTATCGCAAAAAGTAAGACTTACAGACTACCATACTATGGCGCGTTTTGACAGCCAAACTAACGATCAGTTTACAGCGTTAGACAACACTGCAGAAAATAGTACAGGTAGGTATATACAAATTAAGCAATACGATAGTGCAGATAGTGTGTTAGCTACTAATAGCTACGTAGTTAGTACTGCTAACGGCGCAGCTTTAGAAGAAGACGAATTTAATATAGTAGGGCGTACACCTATGAACCTTTTATACTTTGGTGTAGGTGCTAAAAATATAGATAATTCAGATATAACACTAAACGCTAGTACAGCATACTACGAAATAACAGTTGTAAATGCTAGCAATACTGCAAAGTCTAAAACTTACAGGTTCACTATACAAGACGAAGACTGCAAAGGCTTCGAAACTGTAAGGCTATGCTGGCTTAATACTTTCGGTACTTGGGACTACTACAACTTTACAAAACGTAGCACTAGAGTTACTAACGTAAAGCGTAACCAATTTAGAAAAAATGTTGGTAACTGGCAGGACGCTAGCGAAACTGTTAACTGGACTTACAATACTTTCGAAGGTGGCAAAGGCGTTTATTCAGTAGACGCTAGTAAGACTATAGAGGCTAACACAGACTATATAACAGAAACAGAAGCAACCTTTTTAGAAGAACTATTTACTAGCCCTTCTGTAATGTTTTACGCAGGTAGTAATAACTGGATAACAGCAAGCGTAACAGAAAGCAGCTATACCAAGCAGACTAAAGTAAACGACAAGCTAATACAGTACGTACTAAATATAGAGTTAGGGCATAAAACAGTAGTACAAAACAGATGATAAGACTAATAGCTTTTACACAAAATACAGACACGCCGTACGAACTAGATTTATTCGGCGACGAAACTATAGCTATAACGTTTAACGTAGACGACATACGTACAGTAAGCGATAAGATAGGTAGCTATAGTAAAGACTTCGACTTACCAGCTACAAAGAATAATAACAAGTTTTTCGAAAGTGTAAATAATATAGCTAATGTAGGCGTTAACTTTTCGCCTTATATTAGCGTAAAAGCTGAATTATACGAAGATAGTAACTTACTATACAGTGGTCGTCTTATACTACAAGAAATGCTAGAAAAAGAAGGCGAAAGGTTTTACACCGCTACGCTTATTTCTTCTGCACCTAGTCTTTTTAATGAGTTAGACGGCAAAACATTTGCAGACTTAGATTTTACTAACTTGTCGCACGCTTGGAGTGTAGCTAATATAGAGGCTTCTTGGACTAACACAGGCGTTACTTTAGTAGACGGTACTACTACTACAGATATATACTACCCTTTAGTAGATAACCCAGTAGGCGCAGAAGGTTTTATAATTAGTACACAAAACTATACGCCTTTTGTAAGGCTCAAACACGTTATAGACAAAATAGCAGACCTTGCAGGCTTCAAATTTAGTAGCGACTTTTTCAACGCAGACTATTTTAAGTCTATATATATGGACACTTCTATAGCTGGTAACACAGAAGGCGAACAAGAAACATACGGAGTAGTAAAACAAAACGTAGCTACTACAACCGACGACGACGGTAACGAAGTAGCAGGTAGTTTTGAAATACCGAGTTCTTTAACTACACTAATACTAGGCAACGAAGTACAGGACGCTAATAACTTATATAACGCAGCGACAGGAATATATACAGCACCTGTAGACGATACGCAGGTAGCTATATTCGCACAATTACCCTTACGTAACGTAAACGGTTCTTTATCATATAGCGACGTTATAAAAGTATTTTTAACTAAAACAATAGACGGCACTACTACAACGGAAGAACTAGATAACGCTTTTATAAATTATGCAGGCGGTAACGCAACCGTTTTAGTAGACGCTGGCGGTTCTGAATTTAAGGCTGGTTCTGGAACTATATATATTAACGAAGGTTTTGTGTTACCTAACGCAGGCGATACTTTTAAGATACAAGTACAGCAAACAGTAGACACAGATATAGCAGGAGATGAAGGCGACAATAACGCTAAAATAGTTAACGAAGGCGAAGTAGTAGGCTTAGTAGACGGTTCTACTACCGTAACAGAACAAATAGGCACGCGCAACCTTTATTTTGATATTTTTTCTAGTCAAGGTATAAGCATTGACGAAGGATTAAGAGTAAATAGAGGCGAAGTAGAATTAACAACGTTTTTGCGCGATATTGTTAAGATGTTTAACCTAATTATAGAAGAAACAGAAAACCCTAACGAACTACGTATAGAACCTTTCGAAGACTTTGTAGCTACAGGTAAGCGTTTAGACTGGACTAAAAAAACAGACATAGATAACGTTAAACGCGTTTTTGTAGAAATGCCTACTAAAATAATACTAGGATATAATAACGACGAAGACGACTTTAGACTAAGCAAATACAAAGAAGAAACAGGCTTAGACTACGGCAGTATGATAGTTAACCCTACTAACAACTTATCTACGGCAGACGAACAAGTAGTAAAAGAAGTAAAGCTAGAAACTATAAGCGCTAGTACTTTTAGAGGTTATTCTAGCGGCGCTGCTATATTATCTGCTTATACTAAGCCTTCTGGAGAATATGCGCAAAGATTTAATAACAGAATACGACTATGTTTTAAGAACACGCAACAAGTAGGTGTCGTTGAAGACCAGTTAAATATAATACCACTAGGAAGCCCTTATGTAGGTGCTACACACTTCGACAATAATTTAGCTGCTTTAACAGAAGCTAGTAACGACCTTAACTTCGGTTTTGTATTACCTATATTAAGTAACTATAATTATACAATACCTACAAACACGCTATATAACAAGTTCTGGCATACATACATAACAGAAAGGTATAGCGGCGATCTAAGGGTAGTTAGCTATTTTATAAATTTAACGGCTGCAGATATACATAACTTTACTTTTGCAGATACCGTACTAATAGATAACCTAGAATATAGAGTAAACAAAATAGAATACAACGCAGGGGCTAACGGAATGTCTAAAGTAGAACTATACGTAATATAACTATGGCTAGAAAAATTAAAAGCATAGATAACGATAACGTTATAAAAGTAGTAGGAGGTCGAACAGGTAGCGACACACCTACGCAAGCGGAATGCGATTTTTACGGCGGTACTTTTATTGGTAAAAACTGCGTACTAAAATTGCCACCTGCACAGAAACTATTTGCAGAAAATAACCATAACGAAGATCTAGGCTATAACAACACTTTTAGAAATTCGTATAATACTAGAATAGTAGGTAACAGCAATAGAAGTAAAGAAAGCTACCAATATATACAAGGGCAAAACGCAGACGCTATAAGGTATAAAGAAAATATCTTTGCTTGCACAGATACTTTAGGTAGGGCGCAAATATCTACGCTAATTTTTCAAGGCAGAAGTACAGACAACGGAAACACAGAGATATTTATAGGTGGCGAAAGTGGTAAACGCTTTATAATAGACGAAGACAAAGACTGTATTTTAGGTTTTGAAGCCTACGTATTAGGCTATAGGGTAGACAGTGGCGGACGTGGACACTGTATGAATAAGTTTCAGCACGCTACGTTCGAAGTAACTAGCGGAACGCTAACGCAGGTAGGTAGCACAGGTACTAAAACGAATAACAAAAACCACTCTAATAGCTGGAGTAATCAATATACAGCTACAAGCGGAACGCCAGACTATATAAAAGTAGAAGTAAGGGGTATAGTAGGCGCTACTATAGACTGGACGGTAGTACTAAAAATACACGAACTTAAAACAGACGCTATATAATGAAACGTAAGCAGCATATAAAATTTAAGCTACAGGCAGATATGATACAGACAGGCTTCCAAGCCTTCAAAGAAGTACTACCTGCTATAACAAAATACAAGCTAAAAACAAAGACTAACGAATTTATACTAGGTAAATGGCACGCGAAGAAATAAT
>ERZ869936.2250-NODE-2250-length-11673-cov-35.538130_pt1 | contig 11673 bp, 7 predicted proteins | sample MGYA00520876_ERZ869936 | MGnify/ENA primary metagenome ERZ869936 (study PRJEB32218, sample SAMN09650985) | biofilter metagenome | isolation source: enrty point of leading RO module | place: Saudi Arabia: Thuwal, RO plant located on Red Sea | collected 2016-02-17 ... | reverse complement strand
CGTCGGCCGGAGGTGGCCGAGGTCTTGCGAAAGATCTATGCCCCGTTCCTGCGCACCGAGAAGCCGTTCCTGGTGATGTCGCCCGAGAGTGCCGAGATGACCAAGTATGTGGCCAACGCGCTGTTGTCCACGAAGATCAGCTTCATCAACGAAATGGCGACGCTTTGTGCCCACATGCGGGCCGACGTCGACGACGTCCGTCGCGGCATCGGTCACGACAGCCGCATCGGCTTTGCCTTTCTGTTTCCCGGCGTCGGTTACGGCGGCAGCTGTTTTCCGAAGGACGTGCGGGCTCTGGCCTCGTTGGCCGACCAGAAGGGCATCGAATCCCGCATTCTGCGGGCGGTCGATGAGGTCAACAATCAGCAGAAGAACGTGCTGCCGTCGCTGATTCTCAAGTTCTTTGGCAACGACATTGCCGGCAAGACGATCGCGGTCTGGGGGCTGTCGTTCAAGCCGCGCACGGACGACATTCGCGAGGCCCCCGCGCTGGTGCTGATCGATCAGCTGCTTGCGGCCGGGGCCAAGATCGTGGTCCACGATCCTGAGGCGATGGACAACGTGCGGGCCAGCTACGGCGACAAGCTGAGCTATGCCGATACGCCGATGGCGACCCTGCCGGACGCCGACGCCCTGGCGATCATGACCGAGTGGGGCGAATTCCGCACGCCCGACTTCGCGGAGATGAAGCAGCTGATGCGGTCTCCGGTGGTGTTCGACGGTCGCAACGTCTTCAATCGCGAGCAGATGGCCGAGTCCGGTTTCACGTACTACTCGATCGGCCGTCCGGTGGTGAAGCGGCGGTAGCGAGCCGCTCGACAGCGGCGCTAGCACGTCGCCGCGGGGCCGTGTTTGCCGCGGTTTATTCGCGGTTTTCTGGACTTTTATCGCGCGGCTCGAAGGTTGCTGGCGCCTCCATCACGGCGCGCAGATTATTTCCAAAACTTTCCCGCGATCGCCCTTGACCCTCTCGGTCCATTTCCATAATCTCCCGCCTCACGCGTTGAGCAAAGCAGCCGCACTTCGACGTGCCAAGCTCGTTCGACAAGTCACGGAAGACGACTCGAACGACACAACTCGACACGAACGAGTTGTGATTGACCACGGACGAAGGCGAGCTGGGTCCTGCACAGGTGACCTGCCTTGGCGGGTTGCTGCGGACCAAACAACAAGCGGTTCGATTCGGCAAGGATGCCGACTTGGCCGCCCCATACAGCTGGAAGTGAACCGGGCCCACGACGGCCCGTCACACCGCGCGACCTGTCGCGCGGCACAATCCAATCGCTCCCGGATATTGGTGAGTTGGCGTCCTTTGCCCCCCTGGGACCCCGAACACTGATACCGGGAGCTCTTTTTTTTGCGCCGCTGGCTCGGCGGTCGCAGGTCCGCAGTCACCCCACAGTCGCGGGCTCGCGAAGTCCGCGTGCTCCGGGACATCGGTCCCTTCGTAGCCGCCCTCACCCTGCGTGTATGGGAGACGCTCGTCGGCGCGTTAAACTGGCGTCTTGACCGTTGGCGACCACCTTCAGCATCACGGGGGAGCAAAGACGATGAGAAAATCGCGAAGCGGCCTGATGTGTGCGTTGGCGGCTGGCGGAATGCTGCTGGCCCTTCCCGCGACCGCGAAGGACGGCGAGCAAATCCGCGGTTGGGGCCGGGTCATCGATCCGGATGACGATTGTCGCGTCGAAGCAGCTGACGGCAAGTTGACGATCACGGTGCCTCAGACGCGTCAGGACATTTGGTACGGAGCGAGCGAGGAAAAGGAACGCTTTGGAGCGCCGCGCGTGATGCAGACGATCAGTGGCGACTTTGTCATCACGGTCAAGGTCTCGGCCGACTGGACCGCGGGCCTTGGGGCGGACAAGGCGGGCTACAACGGCGCGGGATTGCTAATCTGGGATTCGCCCAAGCAATATCTTCGTCTGGAGCGCAATCGGTATGTCAATCCAAAGTACAGTCCTCGACCGCTAAGCTTCAACGCGCCGCTGTACGACTTGAACGAACACCGTACCTATTTCAACGCGACATTCGACGACTTCTTTGAGGGTCCTTCGTCGTACCTGCGAATGATTCGCCGCGGCCAGAAGATTGTGACACTGACGAGCCCGGACGGAAAGACATGGATCTCCATGGGAACCCTGGACACGGAGTTTCCCGACGTCGTTCAGGTAGGTGTCGACGTGGTGAGCTCGACCGAGGTTCCGCTCGAAGTCACCTTCGAAGAATTGGTGATTGAGAAAAGATAGGAATGTCTGGCGCGGGCGGGTGTTGTGCTCGCTGGGCCAACTCCGCCTCGGCGATTAACATAGAAGGGTAGGGTGGATCGTCCGGACGCCGTGTCGCTGCCGGGGATCGAGCCCATGCCGGGGCCGAGGTCGGGTACGTGAATTAGTTTCGATAGTCAGGGGAGAACACGTGATGAGCCGCCGACGATTGCTGCTAACGATGGCTGTCGTGATGGTCGCGACAGGTTGTTTCGGCTGGGGAGCCAGCACGGCACAAGCTCAGCGACGCATCGACGGCTGGGGCAAAATGGTCGATCCCGATCGGGATTGCAACGCCCAATTGGCCAGCAATCGACTCAAGATCATCGTGCCGCGCGGGGTGAAGGATCTCTACTACGGCGGCGGCAAAGACGGCAGGGGGCAGTTCAACGCCCCGCGCGTCATGCAGACCATTAGCGGCGATTTCACGATGACCGTTCGCGTGACCGCCAATCTGCAGAACGGGTTGGACGCTGGTGGCTACAACGGGGCCGGTCTGTTGCTGTGGGATTCCCCGAAGCAGTATCTTCGCCTCGAACGAAACCGTTTCGTGGGCAAGCAGTCGGGCAAGCGTCGCTTCAGCTACACGACGCCGCTGTACGATCTGAACAATCACCGCACCTTCGTCAACGCCACGCGGGACGAATTCTTCGAGGGGCGTGCGACCTGGCTGCGGATGGCGCGGCGCGACGACAAGATCGTCTCGCAGATGAGCGTCGACGGCGAGAATTGGACGACGCTCGGCACGGTGAGCGGACGATTTCCCGACCTGGTCTCGATCGGCGTCTGCGTCGTGAGCACGACCCGCGGTCCGCTCGAAGTCGAGTTCGACGAGTTTAAGATCGAGAAGGAATAGCGCGGTCGAGGTGCCCGCGCCCGCGGTCTTGGGTCAAGCAACGTGCCGGCGACCGCCTACACGTTGGCCGTGGCCAGGGCATGCTCGGCACTCTCCGCCTTGGCGATCACGGTGACGCCTCCCTCGCTCACCAGAAAGCCGCGCTCGCGGTCGTGCTCGGGGTCGAAGCCGATCAAGGTTCCCTCGGGCACCTGCACGCCCTTGTCGATAATCGCTCGGCGAATGCGGCTGTGACGGCCGATCTCCACACCCTCGAAGAGAATCGAGTCTTCGACGTGGGCAAAGCTGTGCACACGGCAGTTGCGTCCCAGGATCGAGCGTTCGACCTGCCCGCCGGAGATGATCGAACCCTGGCAGACCAGGCTGTCGAGGGCCATGCCCCGCCGCGCCTCGGCGCCTTCTTCTGCGAAGACGAACTTCGGCGGCGGATAATTGGGGTGAAAGGTGCGAATGGGCCAGCGGTCGTCGTACATGTTCAGCAGCGGATCGACGGAGATCAGGTCCATGTTCGCTTCGAAATAGGCGTCGATCGTGCCCACGTCGCGCCAGTAGCTGTCGAGCTTGCGGTTCTCGTCGCGAAATGGAAAGGCGAACACGCGGTGTGAATCGATGATCGAGGGAATGATGTTCTGGCCGAAGTCGTGCTTGCTTTGCGCCATCGTGGCGTCCTGGCAGAGCTGCTCGAAGAGAAACCGGGCGCTGAACACATAGATGCCCATCGAGGCGAGCGAGTGGTCGGGATCGCCAGGAATCGGTTGCGGCTCCGGCGGCTTTTCCGCGAAGCCCTGAATGCGTCCCGCCGTGTCGACCTGCATGACGCCGAAGCGATGGGCGTCGCGACGCGGCACCCGCAGGGCGGCGATCGTCAAGTCGGCGTTGTTTTGCTTGTGGAAGTCGACCATCAACTTGTAGTCCATCTTGTAGATGTGGTCGCCTGCCAGGATGACGACGTAGTTGGGTCGCTCCTTTTCCAAGGTATAGATGTTCTGGTAGACCGCGTCGGCGGTGCCCTGATACCAGTGTTCATCGATGCGCTGTTGCGGCGGGACGACGTCGATAAACTCGCAGAGCTCGGGCGAGAGCAGCCCCCGCCAGCCGAGGTTGATGTGTCGGTCGAGGCTCATCGCCTTGTACTGCGTGAGTACCAGGATCTTCCGCACGTCGCTGTTCAGACAGTTCGACAGCGTGAAGTCGATGATCCGGTAGCTTCCACCGAAGGGGACCGCCGGTTTGGCCCGATCGCGGGTGAGTGGTTCGAGTCGCGAACCCTTGCCGCCGGCCAAGACAATGGCCAGTACGTCTCGCATCGCTGTTCCTTCCCTGAAGTGGCGTTGAACGTGATTATGCTAGCCGTATTTTAGCCCGCTGCGGGGCGCGCCAAAAGCCGAAAGTCGCCCGGGCGACGTGCGGACAGCGTGCGGCGCGCCGTTTCTTCACATTTCGGGCAGTGAAGTTGCCGCTCTCGCGGACTCGATTCAGCCCGAGAGCAACTCCCGATACAGGTCGAGCCACGACGCGACCATCCGCTCGTGCGAAAAGCACTCGGCAACCCGTCGTCGGGCCGCTGCGCCCAGGCGTTCGGCGAGCGGGGCGTCGTCAAGGATCTTGCTCACGTAGCGGGCCATGAGCATCGTGTCTCCCACGGCTGTCAGATAGCCCGTTTGCTCGGGGAGGACCAGCTCGCGATGGGCCGAGGTGTCGGTTGCCACCACGGGCAATCCGGCGGCCATCGCCTCGAGCACCGCCCGCGAGAGCCCGCCGTAGACGTTGCCCGAGACGGCCACGTCGCAAAGCTCGAGCAGCCGCGACACGTCTTCTCGCGGGCCGAGGAAGTGGACGCGATCGCGGAGCAGATACAGATCGCGATAGCGGACCAACGTCTCGCGGAGCGGACCATCGCCGACCACGAGCAAGTGAACCCCGTCACGGGCCGTCTTGAGAAGTTCAATCGTCCACAACACGTCACGCAGTCCCTTGCGCAGCTCCAGTCGTCCGACGAAGATCATCAGCCGGGCTTCCCCCTCGATCTTCAACTCGGCGAGCAACTGTTCGCGCGATATTCCAGCAGCTTGATCGACATGTGGCGGCACGGCGGCGGGTATTTTTGTCAACTGGCTTGTCGCTAGATTCCGCTGCCGACAGAGTTCGTAGATCAGGTCTGAGGTGGCCACCACCCGCGTGGTACGACGATCGAGTCGTCGCTCGACGAGCCGCTGCATCCAGCGCTGGCGGGGTTCGACGTGGCGCTGTGTGCCGACGAGGTTCTCGATTCCGGCGGCCTGCGCGGCGGCTCTGCCGTAGGCCCCCGCTGCAAAGTTCCAGGTTTGCACCAGTGCAGGCCGCAATTGCGATACCAGCTGGCGGAGATTCGCATAGGCCACCGGGTCGAGGGCCCGCCGTCGTCCGATGGAGTGAATCGCGACGCCGGCATCGGCCAGCTCAGCAGCCAGCGGTCCGGTCGCGTCCAGGGTGGCGACCTGCACTTCGAACTCGTCGCGGGGCAGGGCCGTGACGAGATCGACGAGCGACCGCGCGGTCGAGCACCGCTCGAGCGACGCCGTGATATGCAGCAAGCGGTTCGTCACAGATCGTTGCTCGGCTCAGGACAGAATCGAGAACGAAGGTCGATCGAGGCGTTCCCTGCCTGCACAGCTCACCTTCGCCCCGCCATCTTAGCAGTCGCGCGGGTCGCAATCACCGGGCGGAGGCAACGCATCGAGATCGTCGTTGGCGATCTCGTCGTCGAGGGCCGCGACGTACGGCAGGTTGCGATAGGCGTCGTGAAAGTCGAGCCCGTAACCAACGACAAAGGCATCAGGGATCTCGAACACCACGTAATCGGGTTCGAAGTCGACCTCCGAGCGACCCTCCTTGCGCAGCAAGACCGCCGAGCGGATCGAAATGGGTCCGAGTGCGCGGATGTCGGTCAACAGCCGCTCGAGCGTGTGGCCCGTGTCGAAGATGTCGTCGAGCAAGAGAACCTCGCGGTTTTTCACGTCGGGCAACAGATCGGCGTTCACGGTCAATTCGCCCGGCGTGGTGGCAGCCCCGCGATAGCTGCGGGCCTGAATCAGCCCGACACGCAGCGGCAGATCGAGCCGGCGGATCAGGTCGGCCAGCAGCACGATGCTGCCGGTCAGAACGCCGACGACGGTGAGGGGCCGGCCGAGATACTCACGCCGCAGGCGGGCGGCCAGCTGATCGACGCCCTCTTCGAGCTCTTTGGCCGTGAGTAGTTGTTTCATGAGGGGAGCATGAGGGTTGCGCTGGCTCCGCCTGTGTCTCATCCGGGAGCGCGAGGCAAATCCGGGAGGGCGAGGCTCCTGCCGAGCCGTGCCATCTCGTCCGGGCATGGCCACGCGAACGTGGACATGGCATCCCGGAACCCGGCCCTGTCTGTTCGGCTTCACCCTTTCCAGCGCGTCGCCGCGCCTCAATTTAGCCCGATGCGGGGCAACTCCACAATCACCGCGACTTGCCCTATCATCGGAGGCGTTATGGGAGGTTGGACCGAAATCGAAGTCGCGGGTCATCCGTGTGATCTTTTCGAGCCGGAGGCGCCGAGCGAGCATGGCTACACGGTGATCTACTTGCACGGCGTGAACTTGAATCGGCTGGTCGACAACGCCGAGTTCACCCGTCTGTTCGACGCCCACGGCCTCCGCGTGCTGGCACCGACGACGCAGCGGAGCTGGTGGACCGACAAGATTTGTGTCGAGTTCGACGAGCAACTCACGGCCGAGCGGCATGTCCGCGAAAACGTGCTGGGCGAAATCGCCGCGCGGTTCGAGGCCCAGCCGCCACGCATCGCCCTGTTGGGAACCAGCATGGGAGGGCAGGGGGCGCTGCGGCTGGCGATCAAGTATCCCGATACCTTTCCGATCGCGGCCGGCATCTCGCCCGCCATCGACTATCAAACCCGGCTGGCCGAAGGGGACGAGGCGCTCGGGCAGATGTATCCCGATCCGGAATCGGCCCGCCAGGACACGGCGACGTTGCATATCCATCCGCTCTACTGGCCACGGCACATGTGGTTCAGTTGCGACCCGGAGGATTATCGCTGGCACGAGAGCAGCGAGCGATTTCGTATGAAGCTTTCGGCCTTGGGTGTGCCGCACACGTGCGACTTGGAAACGAGCGGCGGCGGCCACGGCTTCGAGTACTACAACCGCATGGCCGAGACGGCGATCGGCTTCATCGCCAACGCCCTCGATCGCGAGCGTTTGCGGGTGGTGTGAGCCGGGGTGAGCCACCGTGTCGCGGTCCGCCTGGCGGCCGGCTGCGCCGATGCACCGAAATTCTTGGCAGTCGGCAACTTACGGCACTTGCATTGCCTCGATCGCAGAGCGGCATGTGGGCCATCACGCGGCCGACTCGCGGGCGGCAGACTTCTCCCGCCGAATCGCTTCTCAGGGAACCTAAGTCTGTTATAATCAAGGGACTTGGGACTCCTCGCCCGGTTCGTGCTGCGCGCCCTCGCGCCGTGAACGGCCGACGCGGTCCCGAGTGCCCGCCTCAACCTAGCCTCCCACCATCCCTCCTGCTCGTGGAGAACGTTGCGATGTCGCTTCGCCGTTTCGCCGTCCCGTCCCTGCTGTTGGTCGTTTCGCTCGCCTGGCTGCTGCCTGCCCGTCCGGCCCTGGCCGTGACCAAGGACAAGTTCCTGGCCGCCTTGCCGAAGAAGCTCACCAAGATCACCGTCCATCCCGAGTCGGTCGAGCTGGAGCATCGTTACGACTATCGGCAGTTGCTGTTCACCGGCACGCTCGACACGGGCGAAGAGGTCGACATCACGCGGCTGGTCGAGCAGACGCAGCCCTGTGGCGCGGTCGAGGTAAATGGCCGCGGCCTGGTCACGCCGCGCGAAGATGGCAGCGGCTCGATGACTTTTGGCTTGGGCGACCAGACGATCGAGGTGCCGGTTCGGGTGACGGGCGTCGCCGAGCGGTATCACCCCAGCTACATCCAGGACGTCAATCCCGTGATGTCGAAGATCGGCTGCAACGCCGGTACCTGCCACGGGGCGAAGGATGGCAAGAACGGCTTCAAGCTGTCGCTACGCGGCTACGACCCCTTGTACGACATTCGCTCGCTGACCGACGACGTGGCCGGTCGCCGCTTCAATCGGGCCGCCCCCGATCAGAGCTTGATGTTGCTCAAGCCGGCCGGTGCCGTGCCGCACGAAGGTGGCGTGCTGATGTCGCCGGGCGAACCGTACTACGAGATCCTGCGGAGCTGGATTGCCGACGGCGTGACCTTCGATCCCGACGATCCGGGCGTGGTGAAGATCGAGGTCCTGCCTCAGGGCACGACGATTCCGCTGCCCGAGCTGAGCCAGCAAATGAAGGTCATCGCCACGTTCGAAGACGGCAGTCGGCGCGACGTTACGAGCGAGGCTTTTATCGAGCCGAGCGACATCGAAGTGCTGGCCATCGACAAGACCGGCCTGGTCACGGCCCTGCGTCGGGGCGAGGCGGCGGTGCTGGCCCGCTACGAAGGTGCCTATGCGGCCACGCAGATCTACATCATGGGCGACCGCACCGGCTACGCCTGGCCTGGCGTGCCGGCCTACAACTACATCGACAAGCTGGTCTACAAGAAGCAGCGTCAGGTAAAGGTGCTGCCCAGCGACGTCTGCACGGACGCGGAGTTCGTGCGTCGCATCTATCTCGACTTGACCGGTCTGCCGCCTGAGCCGAACGTGGTCGAGGCGTTTCTGGCCGACGAGCGCGATCGCCGGGTGAAGCGCGACGAGCTGGTCGAATCGCTCATTGGCAACCCCGATTTCGTCGACCATTGGACCAACAAATGGGCCGACATGTTGCAGGTCAACGCCAAGGTGCTCGGCGTCGGTGGGGCTCGCGACTTGCGGAACTGGATTCGTCACGCGGTCGACGCGAACATGCCGTACGACAAGTTCGTCTACGAGGTGATCACCGCCACCGGATCGAACCGCGAGAATCCGCCCGCGGCGTACTTCAAGACGCTCCGCGATCCGGCCGAGACGATGGAGAACACGACGCAGTTGTTCCTTTCCATCCGTTTCAATTGCAACAAGTGCCACGATCATCCGTTCGAGCGCTGGACCCAGGACCAGTACTACGACCTGGCTGCCTACTTCGCCCAGGTCGGTCGCCGCGGCGATCCGCTCTACAAGGGGAAGACGATCGGTGGTAGCGCCGTGGAAGAGCGGCAGCCGCTGGTCGAATTGATCTACGACACGGGCAAGGGCGAGATCACTCACGAGCGAACGGGCGTGGTGACGCCGCCCAACTTCCCGTATGCCTTTGCCGCCTTCACGCGCGAGGACACCGTGGCCGATGCCCCCGGCACACGACCCGAGCCGGTGCGGACCGATCTCGATTGGATCAACGATTCGCAAGACAACGGCGGTGTGACCGAAGGCAAGTGGGACTTCATCGACTCGAGCGCCGGACCGGTCTATCGCGGCAAGTTTTCGCGACGCCAGTCGGGTCCGGGCATTCGTCAGCACTACTTCCATCAGGCCACCCGTTCGATCACGATTCGCGAAGGCGACAAGATCTACGCCTATGTCTATCTCGATCCGGACGATCCGCCGCAGCAGTTGATGTTGCAGTTGGACGATGGCACCTGGGAGCATCGCGCCTATTGGGGCAAGGCCTTATTGCCCTTTACCGATGTGGCTCAGTCCGCGGCCGGCAAGCTCCGAGTCGGTGACTTACCCGAGCTCGGCAAGTGGGTTCGTCTGGAAGTCGACGCGGAGAAGATCGGCCTGGCCGCCGGCGCGGTCGTGCGCGGAATGAGCTTCTCGCAGTACGACGGCACCGTCTATTGGGACGCCGCCGGGGTGAACAGCCGCGCCGTGCCGACGACGTCGGCTCCGGAGAGCGAAGGCACGCCGCGTCGCGAGCGGTTGGCCCGCTGGATGACGCATCCCGAAAATCCCTACTTCGCCCGCAGCTACGTCAACCGCATTTGGAGCTACTTGTTGGGCGTGGGCCTGATCGAGCCGGTCGACGACATCCGGGCCGGCAATCCGGCGACCAATCCGGAGCTGCTCGACGAGATGACCCGGCGGTTCGTGGCCAGCGATTTCGACGTGCGGCAGCTGATGGAAGATATCTGCAAGTCGCGCACCTATCAGCTTTCGATCGAGAGCAACGAGTGGAACGAAGACGACTCGCTGAACTACACCAAAGCCAAGGCCCGTCGGCTGCCGGCCGAGGTGCTTTACGACGCCATTCATCGCGCCACCGGCAGCGTGTCGCGGTTGCCGGGTCTGCCCCGCGGTGCCCGTGCCGCCGAGGTGGTCGATCCGGGTCAGAAGCTCGAAGACGGTTTCCTCGATCAGTTTGGCCGTCCGCCGCGGGAGAGTGCCTGCGAGTGCGAACGCCAGACGGGCGTGATGCTCGGCCCCGTGATGAAGCTGATCATGGGTCCTACCGTGAACGAGGCGATCATCGATCCGGAAAACGCGATCACGAAACTGGTGGAAGAAGTCAAGGACGACGAGGCGGTCGTGCGGGCGATGTACCTGCGAATTTTGAACCGCCCCCCGACGCGACGTGAAATTCAGGCCAGCGTGGCCCTGCTGCAGACGCCGCTCGACGATGGAGCCCTGCTGGAAACCCGCGCGGAGATCGACAAAGTGATCGAACGACTCGACGCCGAGCAGCCCGCCTGGGATGCCGATTACAGTGCTCGGGCTGGTGGCGAAGTGAAGTCCGACCCCTGGTACCGGCTTGGTCCGCTGATGGCGACCAACGCCAACGAGGCCTTTGCCAAGTCGTTCTTCGACGAGACGAAGCCGATCGATCTGGACAAGCCGATCGGCGGCAAGAAGTGGACCAAGCGGGCCGACTACAAGGACAAGACGGTCACGCCGCTCGACGGCGACAACTCGGCCAACTATCTCTATCGCACGCTCACTTCGCCGAACGAGCGGAAGGTCGTGTTCTACTTCGGTAGCGACGACGGCATTCGCGTCTGGCTCAACGGCAGGGAGATTCACAGCCTGCGTGTCGGTCGTCCGGTCCGGCCCGACAACGATCGGGTCGAAGTGACGCTGCGTGAGGGTGCCAATACGCTGTTGATGAAGATCAACAACGGTTACGGGGCCAGCGGGTTCTACTTCCGCACCGATGCGAACCTGGCGGGGGCGGGGCTGCCGGAGAAGGTGGCGGCCATCTTCCGTGTCGCCCCGGCCGAGCGAACCGAGGAGCAGCGGGCCGAGCTGACCGCTTACTTCCGCGGCACCGATGCGGAGTATCGCAAGCTGGCCAAGGAGCTGCTGATCCACGAGCGGAACGCGGCCAATCCGCGGCTCGTGGGCGCACAGGACCTGGCGTGGGCTCTGATCAACAGCCCGGCGTTCATTTTCAATCGATAACGGCAACGTTCCGCGGGTGACGGAGGCTTTCTCATGGACACTGACGTTTCGGGCTATCTGACGTCGGGTGGCAATCGGGGACTGGTCCAATTCTCGGCTCGACGATCCTCCACTTGTCGGAGGGGTTGACCGAGAACTTGGACCGGTCCCCCTCGTCTAGCACGAGCGTGGCCATGGCA
>ERZ869936.2249-NODE-2249-length-11675-cov-3.220998_pt1 | contig 11675 bp, 16 predicted proteins | sample MGYA00520876_ERZ869936 | MGnify/ENA primary metagenome ERZ869936 (study PRJEB32218, sample SAMN09650985) | biofilter metagenome | isolation source: enrty point of leading RO module | place: Saudi Arabia: Thuwal, RO plant located on Red Sea | collected 2016-02-17 ... | reverse complement strand
TGGGTTTAGTTGGAGCCAGATAATACAGTAGCTCCCGGGTGAGATGTAGCGTCATCACCAGAGTCTGTAAAGTCTGAGGCATCTGTGTCCTTAGATACATACACCCGAGTTTCTTGTCCATCCACGCCCGACAGTATGTGGTAGCCGCTATAGAATACAGAAAACTTACCCTTTGGTATGGTGCCGGGTCGACTGAGCGACAGGGCAGAGGTCAGCTTTGTTCCACCACTAACCCCATCAAATATGTATAAATCTCCCCTCGTCTGGGTGCCGTCTATCTCTGCGCTAGAGTCGTATGTTGCGCCGGCTATAGAGGTCCAGGTACTGCCGTTGAGATATTTCAGCCCCGTACCATCTACTGTCAATATATAATTGGTAGAGGAGGTGTTGAATGTCAAGAGCCCCCTGGGATTATTTGACAGGTCATCGCCAGCCTGTTCGTATCCACCCCTTTTGGTGACCGCACCAGATTCTATAAACTCTACATTCTGTAAATCGCTAGATTCTGCATCATCTATAAGGTTTTCAGATACAAAATTATTTAACCCCTTCCCCGGGGCTACAATATTCTCGTTCTTTATCTGCGGAGTCTTTCTCTTGGCAGTTATTCGCGTCCTGGGCATTATACAGCTCCTGTATAGTGAGACTGTGTACTTTGCCTACTCCTAGTTCTTCTTGGCTTATTTCTGTTCTCGTTGGCTATGTACTCCTCTAGTCTAGCCCTGAATATCTGCTCTTCTTGTGAGACATCTGCGAACGGGTTTTCAGCCTGTCTTAGATATTTAAGCGCCCCTAGGGCAACCACATTAGCAGATGGAAAGGGGGTGGTCACTGAGGCATTTATCTGCGGTGCCATTTGTGAGTATCTGTATGTCAGGGTGGCATCGGCCTCTTTAGTGTTCACGACGGGATTATCCATGCTGGTGTCTAGCCAATACTTATATGTTCCCTGCTCAAAGTTATCACTTTCCTCGTAAGATATTCTGGTGTATACCTTATCATCGTTAGCTCCGGAGACCACCTCTCGTATATCTACGAGGAGATCCAATCCTATCCCGCTAGCCAGGGTAGCCACATTGCTAGTAAGGGCGGTTGTAGCAGTAGTTTTTGCCCACTCCCATTCGTGTGACCGGTAAATCTCATCTAGGGCGTCTTGAATAAACCCCTGCCTGGCGTTAATCCCAGAGGTAGGAACTGTCTCTTCCCCCAATAGATAGGAAAGCCTTGTCATTACCTGGTCTCTGTTTACGCTCATATTTTCCTCGGTATTCTGTATTCTGGGAATATTTTCATTAGTTTTCTCACTCTGTCTTTTCTTTGTTTTATTTCTTGGCTTTCATTAAATATCGTTGGGTCAAACAGCTCTAGGTAGGTTGCTACTGTGGCTGGCAGCTTTAGTCCCCACCTCAGCCCGGACTTAGTGCTACCGGCAAATTCGCTTGGGTGGGTATCTCTTATCTCCTTTGCCCATCTTTGTACGTCTTTGTCTTCTAGCCTTGCTTCCGGAGAACTCTTAACTGCAAAATCTCTGATAGCCCTCCAGCGTTTCTCATCGTTCTCAATCGCCAGGATTCTATCAATCTCTTTTCTTACTTCTTCCTTGAATGGTGATTCTGTCTTAGCTTCTCTTATTGAGGTCATAAAGTCCTCCCGAAAGCCCCTCCATGGTGGGGCAATCGGCAATCCTTTAGAGATGTGCTGTGCCAAGAAAGTTAGCAGCTTCAGCTTTAGACTCAAGGGTAAGTTCCCCTTCAATCATAGCCTTAGTGCTTGAACCTGTCTTAGCAAGAGGGACGTTCTCTGGTTCACGTAAGTGAGCTACAGCCCATTTATCGCTCTGGATTCCAACAATATCGAAATTGTTGTCACCAGAAACGGTCATGTGTCTATGCAAGAAGATTTTTACTAGTCCGAAGTCGGATTCGTAAACGTCAACTGAGTTGACTAATCTTTTATCTTCTACATCTACATTTTTTGTAGCACCACCAGTGAATCCGGAGATGCGTCGCTTCAGGGTACCATCAACGTACACTTCGTCCACGTTTCCGCCACTGTTCCATGACAGCTCAAAATAGCTGTTTAGGATGGTCTCAGAAAGGGAAACACCTGACTGAGCAGTAGCGTTGGTTGAAATGAAGTTTTTAACACCTTGTAGTCGGCGAGCAGCAGAACCAGTACCAGAAGCTAGGGAGCCACGAACTAGAGCGAACTCTACGTCGTTTTTCCATTCCTTCATAGCCTTGTTCATTTCGTAAGCTACTCTGTCCTTGAAACCTGCGGCATCAGATGCCCGGTCGGTATCAGAAACTTCGTAAACCTTGCGGAAGATTTGTGTATAGTTGGCAGCCCTTGTTGGGTCCGTCTGACCACCGTCACCGGCAGCAGAAGCCTCTATCTGAGCATTATCTGCAGCAGCATTAAGTGTGTCTTTTGGCCACTCATGTCGTGGTTGAGACGCACTTGACCTAGCGAGACCAGTGTAAAGCTGTGTCTCGGTAGGGCTGATGTTTGTGATTATGTCCAGTAGGGATTCTCTGATAGCTTGGTTGTCATAGGTGTATGTTGGGTTAGCCATGCAAATTCTCCTACACTGATTTTAAGTTTGTATTTTTATGTTTTTAAGACTTGTCTGTCTATAGTCTTCCGTCGTCCATCATTTGTCTTATGAGCTCCTGTCTTGCCGCATCGGCTTCTAACCTATTACGGGAAGAGGTTTTCTCTAAGAGTTCATTCTGGGAGGCGGATGCACCTTTGTTGGTGCTTGAAGATGCCTCTAAACTCGCACATTTTTGTACCTTAGTAGAATCGTTGGCTGACTTTATCCCTTCACTTTTAGCTGTCTCGCGTCCGCCCATTAGGTCTTTTGCGATTTTGTACAAATCGGGGCTCTCGCCCTTTGCTAACTGGCCTAGCCGAACAGTGTGAATTAGATTGACAGACTTCTTGTCTTTCTCAACCTCTGGCCACTTCTTGAATATCTTGTCCCAAGACCGTTGCTCTTCGCGTTGCTGTTGAAACGTCTGATTGACAATTTCTCTAGCTTGGCGGACAGCACTCTGGTTGGCCTGACGCATGACATCGTAAAATGCTTTTGCGTCGATATTCCCATCTTTATCTCGAGGTAGTTGTTCCCATGATGGGAAGGCATCTATCTCTGCTTGAGATGGTTGAGGTGGGCCTTGCGGTGCCTCGTCTTCTGACTCTTCATCAACATCTTCAGTAGATTCCTCTACTTCTTCTGTTGGTTCGGTGTCTTCTGGAGACTCCTCTGGTTGTTCAGGTGCTTCATCTGGTTCATTTGCTGTTCCTCTTGTACATCTTGGTTCTTCATGTCGTCGTCCATAAGACCTCCATTATTTATTGCATGGCGTGATAGCCATTGGCTGAGCCCACGAAAGGCTCAATCAACGGACATCACTTCTTAACCAACTTTCCGAAGGGACAGTTCTTGCAAACTACTCCGTAAAATGTCTCGGTATCTTCGGTGGGGTCTAGCTTATACTCATGTCCATTTTTGCAAGGTACGCTGACAGGGCGAAGGTCCTCTCTGCGGATTCTCTCACTCTCTCCCCCTCCATTATCTATAACTATATCTGTTTGGTCAAGATTCTTCAGATTTGAGGGCATCTAATCCTCCCTGTGCCTGTGCCTTCAGACCAGCCGTTCTAGACACAGCCTTGAGCATTCGCATATAGGCATTTATCTCTGCTTTAGCAGCTAGGTATCCTAGGTGGTCGTCATTAAATTTGTCCGATAATATCAGTTTTGTGAGCCTATTAATCTCCGTTGTGGCTATCTCCTCGAATACGGCCCAAGAGTCAGACTTCTTCAGACCCTCAGCCGCTAGAGCTTTGTCCAGCTTCTCTTTTAACTGGTTCTCGTACTCTTTTCTTTCATCCATTTTCTACTCCTTGGGGTGGTAGCGGCATTTGCTCTATAGCTGGGGCTATATACCTATCGGCCTGCTTCTCCCCAAACTTCTTGCCAGCGTCTACCATTAGTTTTCTAAAATCTATAGGAACAAAGTCTCCAGGATTTTGGCTCATTTGCATTTGCTGTAGCGAGGCGGTCTGTAGTTGCAACAGGTGGGCTACGAACTCCATGTGCTCTTGTTTGGCCTGAACCCTTGAAACTGGACCCATCTTATCTTCGTCTACCCTTAGGGCAAGCACTCCCTGTAGGTCTGCTGGGGTAATCACCATAGGCCTCTTGCCGTCTTCTCGCGGGACAGAAACAGTTATTGGTCTATCCATAAATTGCTGAGAGTTCATCAGCCACATATTGCCAATTTCCATTAAGGACTGCATATAGTTATCTCGCATAAAGGCAATCTTGTCGTTAGCAGCCTCTTGCAGGCGGATTATTCCCGTAGCGGTACCGGCGGTCTTGTCCAGTGAGCTGTCAGGTATACCGGAGGAAAACTGCGGTATGGTTGCCTGCTCTATGGCTTTGTCTATCTCGTTCATCACCAGTGACAGCTGTTGCGGGTTCGGCTCTGGGAACCTGAATTGCTTTGGCTCTTCACCTGTGTAGACAAGAGTTCCACCTGGCTCAACGATGAAGTCGTCCACCACAGATGTGTCGTCCTGCATAATCATGCCGTCTATAGATAGATTCCAGTTGTCTAGGTAGTGGTTGAATAGGTCATTAGTGGCGGCTTGTAGTCTCTCATTGTTTTCGAATAAAGACTCACCCCAGAACTGATATGGCTTTCTTCTAATATGAAAAGAAACATAGGGGGCATTGCCGTGCCAGTAAACATTCTTCTGGTCTCGGATTTCTCTCCAAGACTTGCCATCCTTGCCCTGACCAGTAACAAAGGTTTGTATTCTGTTACTTTTCTTGTCAAAACACTCATAAATCTCAACCATGTCCACGGTATCATCACCGGTGTAGGTATCGTCTAAGCCTAGTAGTCGGTTTCTGGAACGGTTTCTCTGGGAGAAGGTTCCGGTGTCCATGGCCTTCATGCCCTTGAGGTCATCTATATTTTTGTATATCTCTGCACCCTCATTACGACTCTTCAGCTCCTATATCGGCATAAAAGAACGCACCATAATCCAGTTAGCGGTTTGGGTAGATGTGGCAGACGGCTCTATGAATAGATTGAATATATTGACTGGCTCGATATCATTGCAACCATACTGTATGTCTCTTACTATCTCATTTTCTATATCTACGGTTATATTGTCATCGTTAATCGGGCGGGCGTACTGTTTTTCTTTCATCACCCTCCAAGGTACTTTTGCGAATCCGGTTCCAGCAACCACAGCGTCCATCAAGCAATTAAACAGTTTCTGCTTTATTGGCACCTCTAGTAGCGGGTTAGTAAAGTCAAAGTCCAGCTTATATTCGGCCTTCTCTTCTCTGTCTGATATAGACTGCTCTTCTTCTGGTGTAATAGGCAGCTCGTCTCTTACGCTCACATCAAAGCCATGATTCATGTTCACAAATTTGGAAATCAAATCCCATGCCTTGGAGGAGAGGATGGGGATATACACCTTAGACCTCCATGGAGCCATATTATCCGTGTTGAATGTGGCGTACATTATGTCGTAGAACTTCTCAAACTTTTTGAACAAAGTTTCTTGGTTCTGTTCTGCCCTTTTTCGTCTATCCTTCCAGTCAATGTCTGCTGGCTTGTCTTTCTGTTTTCTTTTTGTTTCTTCGGCCATAGTCCTATCCTATCACTTTTTGGCTTTCTTTTCCTCTTTTGGTTTTAGGGTGTCGAGTGCTCGCTGTATGACAACATGGTCGGCCCTGGTAAGTTCCAGCGCTGAAGTTGCGTTGGTCAATATTTGATGTGCTTGCTGTGGTTCCATCTATCCTCCTTTAATTTACTTTCCAGCTTTTCTATTCTATCACTTAATTCCTGCACTGCGGTAATAAGCATTGGCGTTAGCACCGAGTATTTAATAGATTTTAGTCCTGAACTCTCGTCTGTCTTGACTAGTGATGGGAATATTCTCTCTACATCTTGGGCTACTAACCCTAGCCCGCCTGTTTCCCTCTCTTTGGCAAACCCCCTCTTAAGGTCATACTTCTTGACCTCTAGTTTGTTCAGGTCCTCTAGGTAACCCCTAGATGGTCTGATGTTCTTCTTGATTCTCTTGTCGGAAATACCCCCATAAGAGTTATTGGTATTTACTACATCTCCGTCTCCGTAAACCACAAACTCACTATTGTTAGAGGCATCGGCTCCGAGGATTATATAGTCCCCACCCCCACCATCTCCCCTGATATATACCGCACCGTACCCAGCACCAGAATTAGATTCAACAATTAATTGAAAATCGTTACCTGTGGAAAAAGTGGTGCTTGTGGTGTTTACAGTAACAGCGGTAGAGGGAGTCAAAGCAAGCAATGAACCATCAGTTTCTAAAACCTGGGTGCCGTCAAAGGACATCCCAAAATCTCCTCCAGCATCTATAAAAAAGCCTGTGTCTGGGTTGGTGCTGAATTGTATCCCTGGGTTTCCTGCCGTACCATCAGCAACACCAATAATCCTGTTACCGTTCACATCAATCGTGCCACTAGCATTGAGTAGAAGTTCGAGGTTGTTATTGCCTATCTGGGCTTGGTTAGAGCTGTTTACTCTGGTAATCACTCTGGTTGTACCGCCAGTTTCCTTGCCCTCAAGCCCAACATTGTTGGCAAATAGTACCCCATGTGTACTCTCAAAGCTGTCGTTAGTCTCATTCCAGCTTAATTTTGGTGTTCCTGTAACTCCTACTGTTATAAGGTCGGTGGCTGTATCGCTGCCAGGGTTAATGTCTATCCCGTTGGCTGAAGCAATCGTGTGCGACCCCGATGTAGAAAAGTTCGAGGAGGCATTAGTCCAATCTATATGTTCGTTTGCTACGAAGTCTGAGAAACTATCGTGCCCTGTCCCCGATATGGTTAGGTTGCCTGTGATATCTATCCCAGCTGTGCCTACATCTACTATCTTTGAGCCAGCAACTGCTATACCTAAGTTGTCTGCTCCTATGCGGTAAAGGCCTGTGTCTGCGTCACCACTGAAAGTGATAGATGGTGAAGCGGCTGAACCATCCAATACTTGAAGCTGACTATTGCCTAAGTAAAGAGTATTAGAGGAATTATCATTCTCTATAGAAAGTGGGTTAGTTGAGTTCGTAGCATCTCTGAATATCAGAGCACCACTAGATTGGGTATTTTGGAGAGTCCACTGTTGGCTTTCATCGTTAGTTAGGAAGAGGATACGCCCATTAGCCGTATCCCCTTTTACAGTCAGGTCTCCCGTTACATCGGTGCCTCCTGCTGCTAAAGTTCCACTCGTAGAAAAGTTAGATGAAGCAGATGTCCAATCAATAAAGGTGCCGTTTTGTGTGGCAAGCGTACCAAGCCCTAGGGTAGTTCTGGCATTAGAGGCAGCAGCATCGTCTATTAAGGAGGCACCAAAAGTTGAGATGGTTGTGTTGGCTGGTAGCGAAAGGGTTTTTAGGTCTGCATCTACTTCTGAGTCCATCAAAGCCCCCGCTGAAGTTACATTGGCGGTGTCGGTTACATCTGCACCTGTTTCTATTCCGTCTAATTTTGTCTTGTCGCCATCTACAAATTCGCCCTCTGCTGGCTCTAGCTGGTATTGGGTGTGGTCATCATCAGATAGGCCATCTAGGTTGCCGTGGTCTGTTACCCCACTACCTTGTCGTATTACTTGGCTCATGTTATCTCCGTAATTCTTGCACTTCCGTCATCGGGGTTAGAAGCCCAGATTCCGTCTATCCGACCCGTATATTTGTCTACAATATAAGTTTCGTGTTGTCCGAGTTTAACTGTGTACGAAGTCGCAGAAGCAGTAGTGCCCAATTTGACATAAAGGTCTGCACTTGAGTCATTGGTAATGGTAGCTTCTAGTCTGTCTGCGTTTGAGGCTAGTAATTGTGTTGAGGAGGCTGTATCTGCTACTGCTGTTACTGAGCTTGAAGAGCCTCTTTGTTCGGTATTACTTGCGATTGTATCCAATACCGCATTATCGGTAGCTGAGAGGTTTGCCGTTACTGCTCCATCTACTGTAATAACATTTCCGCCATCATTGATGGCTACCTCTGGAATAGTCACAATATCTACCTGCATTTCTGAGCCATCTACTGCACCAGCTAGCGTATCGGTGTTTGTATGTATATCTGAGGTATCAGCATCAATAGTCCCCAGTAAGGTTTCTATGCCATCAATGTGTCCAATGATTGTTGATTGGTTGGTGGCTGTAGCTACATCATCGGTATTAGTATCAACTGCATCTACGCTAGCTGCGATTGCATCTAAGACTGCGTTATCTGTTGCGCCTAGGTCTACTGTACCGCCTATCGTAATGGTGTTGCCACCATCATTTATGGCTATCTCTGGCGCTGATAATATATCCACCTGTAAATGACCGTCAGTATCACTCGCAAGGGCGTAGACATTACTTCCGTCAGTTCCCATAGCAACTGTACCTGTAGGCGTAGCATCTGCGTCTGCATCGTCATATTGTGTCCCACCACCAATTCCTACGCTATCACTGGCGATATTGACGTCTAGTTCAGATGCGTTAATGGCTGCCGCCAACTCTGTCAACCCTGCATTAGTCACAGCTATTGAGGCATTATCTACAGTCACATTATGTCCATCCGCAAGCTGTCCTGCCTGTATTGCCTCAACAGCAGTTTCGATGGCTTCAGTATCTACTTTGATAGTATCTAGAACGGCATCTATAGCATCAAGAACCGCATTGTCTGTAGCCCCCAAGTTGGCTGTAACAGTTCCTGAAACGGGCTGTGTGGCCCCAGAGCCGTCTACTGTAATTGTTCCACCCAGGGCGTCGTCTATATCTTTTAATCTTCCTAATAATGTATTAGCTGTTGGAGTAGCCTGAACCTCGCCCACTCTACCTGTGAATGTCGATTCTTCTAATTTGCCCGAGTCTATGTCTGACAGGGTGCTGGCTATATTCCCAGTGTCTGTGTCTATCGTCCCGAGGAGGGTTTCTATCCCGTCTATATGACCAATCATTGTAGTCTGGTTAGCCGCACTTGCATCCCCGCCCCCGGTAACAGACACAGGTAATGGTCTCGCTGCACTAACTGCCCTGAGAGTATCTGAGGTATCTTCCCACATAAAGGCTATGCCAGTTATCGAAGCGTCTGTGTCTCCCTCGGTATACTCAGTGTTGGCGTTGACAGTCACATCCCCAGAGATGGTCGCGGACGTTTTTAGGACATATTCTCCCCCGCCGGCATCCTCCGCAGATATTCGTACGAGCTCATCACTTCCCGGCAGATAGCCGAATAGGGATGCCTTCTTGGCCTGGGTATTCTTGGAATCATGCTCCTCTGCGTCTATTGTGGGCTGAACGTTGCCTGTATGGTCAGTTGCCATCCTTGCTTAATATCCTTTTTACTGTTGTTTTTATTTTCTTCTCGTCAAAGCCGTATCCGGCTGTTTCCATAAATTTCTTTATACCAATAGTATACACCCTTTTACCGTCTTCGAACTCTACCTTAACATTCATCGTCTTAATAGGCTATCTCGCATCTTCTCATCCTCTCTGACGGCTTTTGAGGCTTTCACATAGCCGTAGATGTTACCGAGACGCGTTTCACCCACCCTGGGGGCTCCTAGCCGCTCCTCTATATCTATCAGTGCTGATATAAGTCCGCTTTCATTTGTTACATCTGTTACCTCTTTCAGGTGTTCCCACAAAGCTCCCAGCTCCTGCGCCTGCCTATCATCTGGTTTATCTATTTTAAAATATGGCAATATTTGCTGAAACTCCCTGTTGTTGTCCGGTACCGCGGAGGTCTTGCCCGACTCTTCGGCGGCCACCTTCTCCCCTACAACCTCTAGTCCATCATCCACTATTTTCTCCTATCCTTATAAGGGTAACCCCATCTTGTTCTTCTCTGTATCTGAATGGGTCTATCACTATTGAGCCCTCAGGCACCTCTATGTCTTTATATTTTTTGTGTGCCACTCCTATTATATACACTCCAGGGTCCGTTGGATAGTTACCCTCAGGAATGATTTCCACCTTCCTGGTCCGAGAGATTAGATTGGCCAACAATATCGAAGGGCTACCATCTGTAAGCTTGGTCTCCGGCTTAAAGGCCTGGCCCAGTATAAATACTGGCAGTTCCGTTGTCTCGCTTAAGTATATAGCCATATCACCAATCCACCCCATGTGCTCTTCTCGAGCAGTCATAAGAGCATCAAAATAGTTGAAAGACATACCACATTCGTCGGCAAGCCACGACAGGGCTATATTATCTCTGGGGTGGCAGCCGCCCCCGTCAGCCACTCCAGCCTTTAAGTACCTGGGGCTAATGATTCTATCTGTAGCCATGGTGAGGGCACCATAGATGTCATCAACATTCATCCCCAATTTGTGAGCCATCTCACCGTACATATTCCCGAGGACGGTTTTGGTAGTTATGAAGGTGTTATAGAGCACCTTAATGCCCTCTGCCGTCCTAATATCAGTTTTGAAAACAGGCCTATCGTGTATTGTTTTATAGAACTCTTCTAATTGTTTCGCTGGTTCTTGTTCCGCCACCCCGCATAGCACGAACTCCGGGTTTAGTGCGTCTGAAACAACTGTACCCATAGCTATAAACATGGGCTCGTAGACTATGTGGACGAAATCATTAAGCACCGGCTTGAGGTATTTATCAAAAGTTCCAGGTAATACAGTGGACACAATGACTACTGTGGTATGTTTCTGCAGGGCGAGACAGGCTTCGGCTATCATGCTCAGTCCACTTCTTAGATGCTGGTAGTCAAAGTCCTTTCTTCTGGCCGTCAGTGGTTGAGTCCCATCAAACTCCTTTTCGTGGGGCGTCTGTATAGCCACAAACACTATATCTGAGTTTTTTACTAAGTCCTCGGGTGTCACCACCATGGATATGGTGTGGTTCTCCATCAGCTCTGGCAACCCTTCTTCGACCTGTGGATAAGTCCGCTCTTCTACATATCTATAAACCTCTGGGTCTAGGTCATACCCATATACCTTATGCCCCCTGCTCGCAAATGTATATTCTACTGGTAGCCCTAATTTCCCTACGCCCATCATCCCTATATTCATATTACCCCCTGTAGTTTTTCTATATCTTCTCTCATCTCTTTAGCCCTCATCCCCGAATGTACCCGGCCGGTCTCTGGTGCTATTCTTGCGCTGTTCTTTGCTGTTTCATCATTAAGTCCACTGTCTCTTAGGTGCTCTATCTCCACCAAATCGCACCTTTCGTGATGAATCCCCACGGCGTTGGCAATCTCCATAACCCAAGAGTCGTTGTGCGGAGACTGTGAGTAGTGCCCCAGTGCTTTATAGAAGCCCTTAGAGATTAATGGGAACCAGTTATTTCCGGGTTCATGCAAGTTGATTACAGCTGGCCTAGACGGGTCTAAGCCGCTCAATCCATCCATCCAGTCTTTTCCTGCGTGCAAAATACAGTCATCGTTCCACAACATCAGCCAATCTCCCGTAGCCTGAGATGCTAGCTCATTATAGTAGTTCTGCAGGGCCCAATAATTGTGTCTTTCTCCTACTGTCAACTTCATTTTCGGTATTTCTAGTTTCCTGTACTCCTCTAACTCTGGGTCATCGTCGTCAACGTAAACTAGGTGCTCGTGCACGTCGCCCAAGGACAACAGAGACTTCTCTAATAGCCCTGCCCTCTGTC
>ERZ869936.2248-NODE-2248-length-11676-cov-9.974701_pt1 | contig 11676 bp, 9 predicted proteins | sample MGYA00520876_ERZ869936 | MGnify/ENA primary metagenome ERZ869936 (study PRJEB32218, sample SAMN09650985) | biofilter metagenome | isolation source: enrty point of leading RO module | place: Saudi Arabia: Thuwal, RO plant located on Red Sea | collected 2016-02-17 ... | reverse complement strand
TGTGCAGTATGTTGCGGGGCAAAGTGGTGACCAAGAAGCTATTAGCTTCACGATTAATGGGGTAACTAAATCTGTGACTAACGGTTCTGTTGGCAACCGACACTACGACGAAATCATGCGACAGGTCGCAGCCGGTGACTTGACAATCGCTGACGCCGACTGATGAAGCTGGCGATGGAACCCGTACTCAAAACCCAGATGGAACTTGAGGCACACGAGAAGGAGTGCGCCATCCGGTATGCTGCTGTGCAAGAGAAACTCGACAGCTTGGACAAGCGCATGTGGCGTCTTGAGGCGATGATTATGGGGAGTACGGTCTTGGTCGTGGCTATGGTCGTCTCTGTATTTATGGGAATTAGGTAACAATGGTAACAACCGCAGAACAGATAGCACAGAGCAAGTCCGAAGAACTCGCGCAAAAACTCGGCACTGCACCCGCGCAAGTTACACCTATCATACAGGCTCCGTCTCCCGGCGAAGAGGTTACAACTGAAGGTGCTGTTGTCACCGATATACCTACCGTAACGCCTACTACACTCGATCCGGCTACTGTAGGTACTATCGAAGCTCCTACAGCCACTCCGGGCGTGGGACAGGTCGATGCGATTTCTGCTGGCTTACCTACACTTCAGCAACAGGAGTTTGCCGGAGCTACGTCAGACTTCTCTATGAATGATCTGATTAACCTCGACGACATCTCCAGCCAGACTCTTTCTGATGCCGCGATGGCACAAGCTGCAACTAGCGAACTCGACGAGCGAGGCACGGTACGTTTTCAGTTGTCAGAACTCTTTGCGGGTATCGAAGAGGGTAAACCGCCACCGGCGTGGGCTTCTCCTGCCGTTCGTAAGGTTACAGCTATTATGCAGCAGCGAGGTCTCGGATCGTCTTCGATGGCAGCAGCAGCCATGACACAAGCCGTCATGGAGTCGGGTATCTCTATCGCGTCTCAAGATGCACAGATGTACGCCAACATGCAGCTAAAGAACCTCGACAATAGACAACAAGCTGCTCTCCAGAACGCACTGCAAGTAGCCACAATGGATCGGCAAAATGCAGATGCGCGTACGAAAGCTGCAATCTCTAACGCACAGGCGCTTCTGTCTATCGACCTCAAAGAACTCGACGCACAACAGCAGAGCAACTCTCTCAAGTATAGTGCGATCACACAGGCTGCTCTCGCTGATGCGGCAGCGGAAAACGCACGTCAACAATTCAACGCCAAGAACCAGATTCAAGTCGATGAATTCTTCACAGAACTTGGCGTACAGATCGACACGGCGAACATCAACCGGGACATCGCTATCCGCCAGTACAACATCGGTCAAGAGAATGCGTACAAAGAGTTCAACGCTTCGATGCAAGATCAGCGTGACAAGTTCAACGCTAACATGAAGTTTGCTATCGATCAGTCGAACGTACAGTGGCGTCGTCAGATCAACACTGCAAACACGGCAACCCTCAACGAAGCGAACCGTATAAACGTACAGAATACGTTCAACGCTGGTCAGACTGCTCTCAACCAGTTGTGGCAGCAGTATCGCGACAACGCCACATTCAACTTTACTGCGTCAGAAAGCAAGATGCAGCGAGATCACGAGATGGCGCTCAAGGCTCTCGAAGTGTCCGCTACTGACGAAATCTACAGCAATCAGCAGAAGACCAGCATTGCAAACACTCTCATCAAAGTAATCGGGAACTGGAATTCGTAACATGCTAGAAGGATTTGACTTCGTAACGAGCGTAGCTAACAGCTTCAAGACTGCTCACGAGTTTTTCAAGAAAGGATCGGAAAAGTTTTCCGAAACCAAGTCTTTCAAGGATATCGAAGAGGAGTCGAGCTTCATGGTAAAGAAGCACTTTCAGTTCGACTCTGCACTCCGATCTGCTCGTGCTAACATGCAACAGATGCTTCCGCCGGTAGGCATGGCACCCCCAAACATACAGGCTGCGTATCGTCACTTTGCTGACAACACAGCACGGGATCGTACCCTACAAAGCGTACGGGCCGAAAACTACCGCGCTTCCCGTACGTCCAAGATAGCAAGTACGAAACCTACCATGAATGTGGGCTATCGGGGTAGTGTCGATGTCGGCAGTGCCCGTCAGTCTCGCGTCACACGTACCACTTTCCGCTCTCGTCTAGGATAAAACATGTTTCAAGGCTCTGAAAAACAGGACATCCGTCGCGGCTCTATCGAAGCTCGTGATACCTTTGCTGCAGCCCCTCCGGGCATCTCCCTAACTACGGACAATCAGAACTGGCCGTGGGGAAATCCCCCGGAAGAGGTTGACGTAAACGTCATCTTGGAAAGGGCAACGGCAAAGATCGACGAAGACGAGGTCTTCCGTGACGAACTCTTCAAGCTCCTCTTTGCAGGTGTATCTGTCGAACACATTGTAGAGACGTGGGTCATCGACGGGTTCGAAAACGGGCGCTTTTCTCTCGACGCCGGACTCCTTGCAAAAGGGCCGCTCGGTGTTTACATCGCATACACCGCAGAACAGTACGACGTACCCTACCGCATGTTCGAACAGGATGACCCGCAAGCGGCACGTCGCATGGACAATAAAGACTACATGCAGCTTCTCAAGGCTAACAACCCGGCTATGTTTGCTACGCTCAAGGAGTCCTTGAACGAGGCAGTACGTATGGGCAGGGATGCCATCGAAAAGGCTGAAAGAGAACAGGGGCAGTAATAATGGAACCTATCACCTTCGGAGTGATCACGGGCGTACTCGAAAGTATCCTGATGGGTCAGCAGGTCGATGCAGAAGAAAAGAAGGCTGCAAAACAAGCGGATCAGGAACGCAAGGCTGGCGCTCTCGGCGATGCCTTCACGTGGTTTTCTAACAAGGACAATGCCCGTGTCGTCTTCGAAGCCATGAATACGGAAGGCGGTACTACCCTAACTCCGTTCCTGCAGAGCGTGATGATACAGTTAGAACCTCCCCAGCAAGCTGCAATCATCGGAAACGCGATGCGTGACTTGCCGCCGACAACAGCCGAAAAGGGAATGTTTGACGCTGCTAACGTAGATGCCGCTACCGCTCGTACCGCTATGACTGCACCGGGTTTTGGAGACTTGCCGCAGTGGATGCGATTTTCTCTCGGCGTTAAAGCCGCATCCGGATTTGCACCGAATGAAATCTCCGTGATCAACGGTTTGCCAGACGAGCCTCAAGCACGTTTTGATCAGGCGCAGGAGTTGCTGCCTCTCTACGGGGAAAGTACTCCGCTAGGATTATACCTTCGTAACGTAGCCAAGCCGGGTTTGGGCTACACCCCAGTTAAAAACGAAGACTTTAACCAGCTTCGTGACACAATATTTCGCACGGTCGGCGAGGGAGAAGACAAGCGTACGGTTGCCGTGCCGGGTATGCTTCCCGTCATTGATCGGATGCTCGATAGCATAAGTCCGTTTGTGTACGGGCCGGACCCGGACGATGGTACATTTGTACCTGACGGACAGGCTGTACAAGATCACATCCTCCTAGAAGGCCTTCGTCGGCAGTACGCCTCTATGACAGGAGGTGAAATGGATGATCCGGCGTTCGACGTTGGGACGTGGCTCGACAACAGTCGAAACGAACTTAACCAACTAGATGACAAGTCTGCACGTATTACCGCTGCTAGGTCCGTTATTCAGCAGTTTCAAGACGAAGATTTTAAGGTTGAAAATTTAGATCAAGAAGCAGAAACAGATTATCTTCAGATTGTCTCTATGGCAGAGATGTCTGACGAAGTTGATGCTAACCGCTACGTGTACATTTCGAACAACAATGCGATGGACATTGCTACCGGACAGCGTATCGATGAGAATCCTGATGCGTACCTCAGTGCAGTAAACAAACAACTCGAAATGAATCCCGGATTCTATCAGAGTATGTCAGACGAACAAAAGATCGAGTTCCGTAACGACATATCTTATGCTCTTCGTCTCGATGCAAACTACCGTGAAAGCGGTAAACAAATCCAGAATGAGCAGGGTGTAACGGGCAAGTACGGTGAAGTGATACGTTATCACGACGCTTTCAAGAATGTGTACGCCCTGCCGTTCGTTCCTAAGTTGCTTCACGAACAGATGAACATACCCGAGCCGGGTACAACTCGTACGGGTGCGCCCACACTTCCCGCACAAACGGTTACGGACAGTCAGGCGATGCTTCCCACGAATCAGCTTCGTATCGCTCCTAACCGCGTCATTTCTCTCAGTCCTGATGCACAGGTATTTGCACAGGCTCGGGGTTACACGTCTACGCATCAGATGTTTACCACGAACGACTTGTACGTTGACATGCTCGACACGAACAATGGTGCGAATGCTTCGTATCTTTTCACTCCGGCTATGCGGGTGATGGAGTCGGGTATCTTTCTCAACAAAACGGACAAGCCTGTCACAACTAAGTCGCTCGTTACGCTCGGTCAGATTTATGCGGCAAATGCCGTCAATGATCGCACGTCCCAAATGCTCGTCATCAGCGCGAACATGGACCCGACACTGCCTATGGCTTTTAAGCCGAAGAACTATGAAGCGGGTATCTCCGCAACCAAGTTCAACGCCTTCTTGCAACAAGCACTCGGTCGGCCTATCTCTCTCGATGACATCGGAACTCAGCAAACGAACGCAACGAACTTTTTAGCAACGGCTAAGCAAGCAAAGCAGAAGCTCATGGGCTTGGGTGACGGATCGCAGATCAGCCGGGATGTTGCTGCATCTGTCTTGAACCTTTTCCTCGTCGAAGCGAGTGTATTCGATCAAGCCGTTGCAGGAGGAAAGCAGATCATCCGCGAGGCCGGACTCCTACAAGAAAGTGACTTCGGAGAGCGAGACGGCGTGTCTGCTGCTGCTCATATGAGAGCGGTTGAGGATACGGCAGATCGATTCCTCAAGAGTTCCTTCTTGTCAGACAATGCCACTCTCAAACAGGCTCTCGTTACCCTTGCGTACAACTTCGCAAAGACGATGGACCCATCGGGCCGTATCTCCGAACGAGACTTCTCTGCCGCTCTCGAAGCCGTATCTGCGGGTGCAACCGCCACAAAAGAAACGCAGGTTGCCGTTATCAACAACCTCATCCAGATGGCCGAAGACAACCAGCTATACTACGGCGGCGTGTTCGATATATCGTCGAGCGTACAGGCTGGAGATCGGTACTACGAACTCGCCCCGTCGGACGTACAGCGGATTCGCGGCTTACGTTACTTCGATGCTGTCAAGAACATGACTCTCGGTATGGATCGGGTTGATATGTACCGCGCTAATCTCTCCTCTATGGGCGGCTTCAATTCACGTCAATTCCGTGACGTGTACACTATCATACCCGCTTCGGATACCTTCGGCTCACGGGTCGCACGTAATCAGAAGATTTTCCGAGTGAAGCAAAAGAGCTTCATGGGAGGTGAGGCTACAGACCTCATGCAGGGTGTACCTCTGTTTGTCGATGCGGAAGGTAACATCCTTTCATCCGCTCGAATCCGCGAACTGAAAGCTATGCAAGGACAAGTTTAATGGCTGAAAATCCCGTATCGGAAGGCTCGTACCTCACTTCCCTGTCGCAAGGATTTGGCACGTACCCGCTCAAGCCGGATGATCCGGTGCGAGATACCGGGGCAACAGCCGGTCTGTCCTTCGAACAGTACGTCGCACAGAGTCGTCCCGATATCGCACAGATAAAAGAGGACATGCCTGACGACGTTCGTAACAATGTGTTCGAGCAGGGCTTGTCTGGCGAAGTGGACTTGCAGACACGTTTCACTGAACCTCTGTTTATCAATGATCGAGGTGATCGTGACGATACTATGTACACTGCAGTCAAAGAGGCAAAGGCTGCGGAAGACGGGGGCACGGCTACTCCGGAACAGGTGGCTCTTCTCAACGAGGTTCGCACCGGACAGGCTCGGGATGACTTCGATTTCCTTGCGTCTTGCGTTGTCCATTTAGATCCCGGATTCAGCGAGACGTGTACGTGTCCTATCGATCCGACAACAGTTAAAGTCGTCGGTATCGACGATATCGTGGACATGCCGGATGTTCCGTTTTTCGGAGACATCGGTCTTCGGGGTGACGTACAAAAGAAGGCAGAACAGGGGGCTGAACGTGTCGTATGGATGCAGGGTCGCCTAGACGCCCCTTCGAGTCCGGTTATCCGCGAAGCACTCGAAGCCACTCTCGGCGATGACTTCGGCGACATTCTTGCGGAACGTATGTACAGTTTGGCAGCAGCCAGCGAATTAGGCGTTCGTCACTACCTGCCCAACTTTGCTGCTCACGCTACAGACTGGGCTACAGGCAAGCTCTTTGAGAACGGTACCGAGTACGGCTTAACAGAAGACGAGGCCGCTGTAGACTTGGCACGTCTCAAGTCTGCTGCCTTCTTCAAGGATCGTACCACATTTATGAACGATATGATCCGGGAGCAACTTCGTGTACGTTTAGGAGACGAGCAGTTCAATGCACTCGGACTCGGCGAGAAGATTATCGACGAGGCTACAGGGGAGGAGCGGTTCGCTCGTAACTTTGTTTCTGACTCTTTCGCAAATGACTTATTCGAGTTTATGTTCGATCAGCAGCACTTCACAACGAAGCTGAGTATGCTTGCTGCAGAGAACATTGCTATGGGGGGCATCTTCCGTGCCCCGTTCGTTTTCGGTGGAAATGCCACAAGATTGGCTACTCGCGAGTTTCTCAAGCTCAACGGAAAACAAGTTCCTTTTGGCGCACTGTCCGTAAGCGATCAGGCTATTCTCGCTTCAGAACACGCTCTCGTAAAGGGTATTCCCCTTCAGGTGGCAGCAAAAGAACTCGCCACAAACGGAAAGAGCTTGGGCTGGTGGGGAAAGTGGAGAGCAAACTCCCTTGCCACAGCCGTCGGCAATCGTGCTGCCGTACAGAATATCAATGCGTCTCTCGCTACATCCCGCGATAAAGTAACAGAGCTACTCTATAAACGACGCAAGGCCATACAAAACGGCGATGATGTCAGCTTCATCGATGGAAACATCCGTCGTGAGATTTCCTTGAGCAACTGGCGTACGATACGAAAGTACACAGTAGGCGCTCGTGCTTACGGCGTCACTCCTATGTTCGATACAACCGCAGCGATATTCATGCTCGGTGGTCGCAACATGGCGGGAGGTCCGGAGGGAGAGTTCTACGGTGCGGCCTCGTTTATGGGCCTCTGGGCGGGTAAGAACCTTTTTCAGCTATCTGGTAGGGTTCCTGTCATTTCGACAGCATCATCCACACTAGCGTTCAAGGCTCGTTCTCTCGCAGAAAGCACTCTCAGCACAGTAGGCGAACTCATTCCGATTATGAATCGGGGTCGTGCCGAAGGTTGGTTCCTCAACCCGAACCTGAAGTCATTCATCCAGATGGACGACGCCGTATTCACCAAGCTCACGGATGCAGAAAAGGTATCGGTCACGAATTTTGCAAAGGGGTTTGCGGGTATGGACGCCCGGACTCGTGACTTCATTATCGATCAGTTCGACTCGTACTACGACGACATCGACACTGTTATGCAAACTCTCGGTCCTATCATCGGGGCGGAGAACTCGAAAGAATTGCTGGGTGCCTTGACTCTGACTGTCGGGGCGGCTACGGGTATGAATGCGTTCTTCGGAGTTGCTAAATCCCTAGAAGCACACCAGCTTCCGATAACATCAGGTAGCTTCTCGAAGATCGAACGGCAGCTTCGTGACAAGCTCGACACGCAAGTCAATGCAGAGAAGCAGATTGCTGCAATGTCAGCGGCTGTGGACATGCTAGACAATCAAGTTATGAAGCTAAAAGAGATGCCCGCAGGAGCGAACCCCAACGAGGTGCGCGCCCGTCGCATGGCTCTCGATCAACTAGAAACACTCGCCGGTAGCTACAGGGCTGCTCGGGACTTCGGTATTCGACAACTCGATGAGCTAGTCACAAACGACTTGGCACAGGCAGACACGATTCTCCGCGAACTCGCTAATCCTGTCAACACGACGCAACGTGACGCTGCTATCGTTTCCGGTTTGGTTGACGACCTAATCGCTATCCAGCAGAGAGCGGACCTCCGCGTACAAGAGATGCTGAGTGGTCATCGGGGAAAGGTGCCGGTACGTGACGCTGATGGCGTAGAGTCTGTCGAAGCAATCGGTTTTGAAGGCGATGCAGCCGTACGTCAAGAAGGATTGAGTGAAGCGGCCACAAACGTAGAACAGAGCCTCGCTCGTCTACAGGCGGCTGTCGTAACAGCCCACAATCGAGGACGACTCGCAAAAGACGCGGGTGAAATCATCGACACACAAAACGCTACGATTGTAGACCTCACCAAGCTCTCGCTAGAAGCCGGACGTGCAGAGGTACGCGCTGCGTATGCTGCGATCTCTGACGACAAGACCATTCCTCTCGACTTGTTTGCTGTCGGCTTGATGGACTTCTTGAACACTCTCAAGAGTGACGTAAACGCTAGTGTCACACGCTCTCTCGTACCGGGTGTTATGCGGAATCTCGGCGGTCAAGTCGGCACGGAAATGTTTGTTGCTCTCAACAACGCCGCAGAGCGGGGCATGATACAGTTCTTCAACAACCCGGAGGTACTGCGGGCGTTGAATGATGTACCCGCGTTCAAAGAGATGGGTGTATCGTTTGCTACCGGAAACGACGTAGTGCAAGTACTGAAGAGTGAGTACTACGGCATGAATGCGGGTGTACGTCAGAGCATGGGTCTCGTAGAGGGACAAGAGATATCGAATGTTCAACTAGCCATCCAGCTTATGAACGATCCGGACTTTGCCGTCATCAACGCAAATCGTATCAACTTCATTGCACATCCGATGGAACTCGAACAGCTTCGACAGTTTGCCGTAAAGATGTCTGCCCCGAACAGACCAGACGCACAGCGCAATGCGGGTAACATGCTCGTCGGACTCATCGACAACGTGTTCGACAACTACACTGCGAACATGGGTCCGGAAGACCTCGAAGCTATCGCGTACGCTCGTGCCACACACCGCCTGTTCAAGCAGCGCACTGACGATGGTACGTTTGGTGCGAAGGTTCTCAAGACTTTTGCACGTGGGCCACAGCGTATTGGCGAGGATGAAGTTGTACAGGGTATGCGTAGTGATCCCACGAAGGCCATCGACGCTATGGTACGTGAGATCATAAACCCGACATCAGCAACGCCTCGCAATGTGGAGTTGATGATGGAGCAGCTTATTGCCACCTATGCTCCCACACGAATCCCACGCGGCGTGTTGAAGCAGGGGGCCGACGGAAGCTGGCGAATCCCTAGCGATGAAGAGCTTGCGGGTCTCGGCCAAGTTGTTATGGATGCTCGTTCGTATACCGACTTACAGGCTATCATCAGCACTGGCATACAGAATGCGTTCCTAGAGCAGAGTAACATAGGTTCTATGTATCGGGCATTCGATAAGAACTCAGTTCCGAACCTGCGTCCGGAGGACATGCCAAAAGCGATACAAGTCCCGGAGCGTTACCTCACGGAAGGAAAAGGACTCGCTGATTACTTGGCAGATATCGAGGGTAGCTTCGTCGTAAAAGTAGACTTTGGAGATGGCAAGGGTGCAGTGGATATGCCTCTGTTCGATGCCGAAGACCTACTGATGCGGGATCGCGCTATCACAGATGTAGTGAACGCCGTACCCGAATACACGGATACCCACGCTAATCTGATCAAGCTAGCAGAAACGGAGAGAGAAGTTATTGCTAGTGCGGGCGAGACTGCTATGCGGATTCGCACGGAGCAACTAAACGAGACCTTGATTCTTGCAAACGCAACAACCGGCGAGTCGTTTGTACGAAATGTAGTTGACGCGGACTCTGCAGACTCGATGACTAACTTCATTCGCCGTGTCGAGGAAGTACATGTAGAAAATCCTGAACAGGGCAAGGATGCACTCAAGGCTACGTTTGTAGAGGCTATAAAAGCTCTCGGGGGCTTCTCGCCATCGACACGTACGGTTAAGATGTTTAACGGTGCAGAGGTTCCGATTGACGTGTATACCAACCCGGCAGAAGTGTTTGCTATGCTAGACGATGCCCTCACAGACGGTAGTCAGACGGGTCGTAATCTCAAACGCTTGGCTGATGCGGCAGGTATAACGGAAGACGAACTCGCTTCGTATCGAGCTATCTTCGGGCTTTCGTTCCGCGCACAGGGATATCAACTCGTAACCCAAGCCGGTGACGGAACTCTCAAGTCGATAACAAAAGGCTTCACTCTCGACAACGCGCTGTCAAAAGCCTTTAACCTTGCACGTGGCATGGTTAGTAAGGAGTACGTCGCTGCAGAGGTGGCGCTCCGTTACGCCGCTCTCGCAAAAGGTCGTACGCTTGCATTCCTTGTGAGTGATCCGAAAGCCACCAACATTGTACGAAACTTGATCGAGGACGAAAAGTCAGTCGAACCCGCTGACGCTCTCTACTTGGGACAGCAGCTTATGAAGTTCGTTGCGGGTGACTTGCCCCGTGAGGCTTTCGATGTAGACGTGAACACAGAAGATTACGTAAAACAATACTGGATGAATCAGGGAATGATCTTCGACATGGAGATTCCCGCAGATACCGTATCGCCTTAAAGGAGGGCAACAATATGAAAATGTATCACAACGGCCCACGAAAGGGCATGATGTACGGCGGAAACGTCCGCAAGCCGATGGGCTACAAAGCGGGTACGTCTATGGGCGGAATCCCGAAGACGCCGAAACAAAAGAAGTTTGCGGCTCTCGCTGATCCGAAAGACATGATTACTGCAGCAGATCGTATTGCCGGTGCAAAGGGCGGTATGATGTACGGCGGTAAGATCAAAGATAAGAAGTAGACTTATCCATAGCCTCTTCGGCTACGTTGCGTAAGTAACGAAGAAGGGATGCTACAGAGTGCGAACCCTCGTACTCCGGCATCCCTTCATTCATTGTACGCTCGAAATCTTCCGGACGTACGGAGTCGTACGTTAGCTCGACGTTACCGTTAGTGAGTAGGTTAGCTTCGAGCTTGAACAGTTGTGCTTTCGGTTTCAATGTCTTGTAACTCGCTGATTGCAAGGTTGTAGCAATCCGCCTTGAACACAAATCCGTTGTCCGGATCAACATCCCCCCGGCGGTGGTGCGTGGCATTTTTATAGAAGTCACGCTTATCTATTTCGCCCAAGACCCACGCACGTGTGCCGTCGATCTTGATGCGTACGAAAACGTACGAGTCGCAGTCTTGCTTCGATCCGTGTGCGGCTACTGAGCAGTCGTAATAGTCACGGGGACGTGTGTTGCATCGCTTCGTCTTCACGTCGATACGCTTGCCGTTTAGGATCAAGTCGTAGTCGTGCGTATTCGCCTCTGTAGCCCCCGTGAGGTCGGCTACGATGAGTTCGCCTATAGCACCCACCACATGACTAGCACTGCCCGTGATGCTGCCCTGTAGGACGCCTACAGTGGCAGTTTTCTTTTTTGCACGTTCGACTAACTCAGGCGTTATCTTTACTTCGATCAACGATCTTTCTCCACTCTTCGTAGCACGGGTGGTTCCGGGGCGGGTTGTACTGAACCCACCCCTTTCCCTGCTTCCATACAGGGTGTGTTTCTTTCTTTGGCTTAGGCGGCATTCAAGTCCACCACTTCGCACACGCCAGCCGTACACGCTAGCTCACGCGAACCAGACGTATTGTCTTCCTTCT
>ERZ869936.2247-NODE-2247-length-11679-cov-5.835771_pt1 | contig 11679 bp, 8 predicted proteins | sample MGYA00520876_ERZ869936 | MGnify/ENA primary metagenome ERZ869936 (study PRJEB32218, sample SAMN09650985) | biofilter metagenome | isolation source: enrty point of leading RO module | place: Saudi Arabia: Thuwal, RO plant located on Red Sea | collected 2016-02-17 ... | reverse complement strand
CAGCGCAAGCACGATGGCCGCGACGATCACGAACGCCGCGATGACCGTGGGCATCGTCTCCTTCGCGTTCTTCTCGTACGCCGCCCGCATCTCCGCCCGGTGCACCTCGGAGAACACCTGCCCGCAGTGATGGCAAGCCTTCTCGTCGATCGACACCAGCAGGTCGCAGAACGGGCAGCGGTACTTTTCCGCCAGTTCGCGCGGTTCCATTCTTCGCGGGAAGAACAGCAATTGGCCTCTCCCGGATTATCGTTGAGGCGTCAGCGTCGTCTTTTCGGGGTAGTAAAGGCGCTCAAAGCGCGACACGACGCGCCCGCTCCCGCCCTTCTGCCCAGCGCTCGGCCACTCAGCGCGGTCCAGCCCCGATGGCGGAACGGGCAGCGGGCCCCGCTTGTCGGGCGCCCGGGGAGTCCTCCGGCAACAGCCCCTGCAATGTCCGCCGCATCGAGCCGAAGCGTTTGCGGTATTCCTTCGGGGTCAGTCCGACGTTGCGCCGAAAGAGTTTGCCGAAGAAGCCCGCGTCCTCGTAGCCGACGTCGTTCGCGATGGCCTCGACCGGGTCGTCGCCCGCTTCCAGCATCTGTTTCGCCTCCTCGATGCGCAGCGTGTGCACGTACTCGATCGGCGACATGCCGGTCGCCTGCCTGAAGCGGCGCTTGAACGAGCGCTCGGGCAGGTTCGAGAGCTTCGCCATCGCGGCCACCGGGTTGTGCTCGCGATAGCGCTCGGCGACCCAGTCCTGGCAGCGCGCGATCGCCGCATCCTCTGACTGGCGCGAGCCGGCAAGGCGCGCGAACGGCTGCTGCCCCACGCCGTGCCAGTCGATGAGATTGACGCGCGCCGTCTGCATGGCCACTTCGACGTTGATGTGCCGCGCGATCAGGTACAGCGCGAGATCGAGCCAGGAAGTGCCGCCGCCCGCCATCACCAGGCGCTGGCCTTCGCCGCTGATCACCAGCGTGCGCTGCGGGTGCACGCGAACGTCGGGAAAGCGCTGCCGCATCGCGTCGCAGTAGGCCCAGTGGGTGGTCGCATCAAACCCGTTGAGCAGGCCGGTTTCGGCCAGCAGAACGGCGCCCGAGCAGGCGGTCGCCAGCACCGCGCCGCCCGCATGGCACTGCCGCAGCCAGGCGAACTCCCGGTCGAAGCCCTGCAGCGGCTCGTCCGGGGCGAACAGGATTTCCGGCACGCACACGATCGCCGGCGCGCGGCACTGCTCCAGCGTCAGTTCGGGCCGGATCTGCACGCCATTGCCGGCGGTAAACGCCTCGCCGCGCCTGGCGACCAGGCGCGGCTGTATCAGGGTGGGTCCCGGCTGACCGTTGACGATCATGTTCCAGTCGCGGCCGGCCGAGAAAAACAGGTCGTACATGCCGAACACCACCGAAGCGCTGGTCTCGGGGTAGACCAGGATGGCGACCTCAATCGGCTTGGAAACCTCGCTCATGGCAGATTCGACCTATCCCTTGCATAAACGGCTTTAGTGGGACGCCGGCCCCCGGCGTAAGCTGGCCTCGCGTGTCATCTCAACTATGGAAGGATAAACCCTATGAGCCGCGATATCAGGGATGTGCCCGTCTCCATGGCCACGGAGCAGGCGCTCGCGGGTTACGAGACTGCCCTTGGCCAGTTCCAGTCCTACGTCGGCGACCCGTTCTCGACGCTGGACGCGACGCTCGCCGAGGCGCCCGATTTCGTCATCGGGCACCTGTTCAAGGCGCTTGCCCTGTTCACGACCAACGAAAAACAGTTCGTGCCCGCGGCCGAAGCCGCGCTTGCCGAGGCCACGCGCCGCGCCGAGCGCGCGAATGCGCGCGAGCAGGGCCTGATGACGGCGACGCGCCAGTTCCTCGACGGTGACTGGGATGCCGGTTGCCGGCACCTCGACCGCGTGCTGGTCGACTGCCCGCGCGATGCCATGGCACTGCAAGTCGCCCACCTCATGGACTTCTACCGCGGCGACGCGCTCAACCTGCGCAATCGTGTGTCGCGCGTGCTGCCGCACTGGGACGAATCGGTGCCCGGTTTTTCCTACGTGCTCGGCATGCACGCCTTCGGGCTCGAAGAGATGAACCAGTACGCCGAGGCCGAGGCCACCGGACGGCGCGCGCTCGCCCTGCAGCCGAAGGACGCCTGGGCGGTGCACGCGGTCGCGCACGTGATGGAGATGCAGGGTCGCATCGACGAAGGCGCGAACTGGCTCGAGTCGCGCGAAGGCGACTGGGCGCCGGACAACGGCTTCGCCTTCCACAACTGGTGGCACCTGGCGCTGTTCTACATGGACGGCAGCGACTACGCGCGCGCCCTCGCCCTGTACGACGCCGCGATCCATCCGGCGCCCGCGCAGTATGTGCTGCCGCTCGTCGATGCCACCGCGCTGCTGTGGCGCCTGCACCTCGAAGGCGTCGACGTCGGCCAGCGCTTCGACGCCCTCGCCGACGAGTGGCAGGTCCGCCAGGACAATGACGACGGCTTTTACGCGTTCAATGACTTCCACGCGATGCTGGCCTTTGCCGCGACCGCGCGCGAGGCCGCGCTGAACCGTCAGCTCGCGTCGCTCTCCGCCGCAGCCAGCCAGGCGGGAAGTAACGGCGCGATGACGCGCGACGTCGGCCTGCCGCTCGCCGAAGGTGTCGCGGCGTTTGCACGCGGGCAGTACGCGGATGCGGTCGAGCACATCGAACCGGTTCGCGACATCGCCAACCGTTTCGGCGGCAGCCACGCGCAACGCGACCTCATCACCCTGACGCTCATCGAAGCGGCGACCCGCGCCGGTCAGCCTTCGCGCGCAAGCCACTACATCGCCGAGCGCGTTGTGCACAAGCCGAGCCCCTGGGCGGGACGGCTGGGCGACCGCGCGAAATCGACTCGGCCGCGCAGCGCCCGCATCGCCGCCTAGGATCGCTCGACGCGCACGCACGAAACCCGGCGTAGACAGGTGCAAGCAGTTCCAGCGCCTGCCTCGCCTTGCATTGATTTTGCCAAAGCCGCGCAAGCGCTGTGGCGGCGCGCAACTCGAGGGAAAGGGCTTGACGATGGCGCGCAATCTTGACGGCCTGAGGCAAGCACGACTCGGCTTCGGTCGCTGCGCCGTGCGCGAGCAGTAGCTCACCCTTGGCACGGCGCAAGTCCGGCTCGCACCAGCGTTGGCAATTCTTCCGCACGAGCCGGAGTCCTTCCTCGACGGCGGCGACGCCGATCACTTATCAAGCAGCCAAGAACTGTCTGAAGAAGCGCGACCGCTTCTCAACCCTCGATTGACCGCTTCCCGGGCCGGCGATAGAGTCGCGGACAGTCGAAAAAGCGTCTGGAATGCCTGGTCGCGACCTCTTGATCATTCTCCAAACCATCAATACGGCAGTAGTTCCGAGGGAATCCTGCCTGCCAGGGCAGCAGCCATATATTTAGACAACCTCAATCCAGTACAGTCACGGAGACCGATCAAGGTCACGCGAACCAGGCCCCGCTTGACGCGCTTCAGATATGCCGGAGACGGTGTCTCGGCTGCGAATCAACGCGCTTCATGCAATGGGTCGGTCACCTGCATCACTGACACTTGATCTGATAAAAAATGAAACTACAACTATCCGATCGGCTGGCAGAAATTCCCTATCGCTTCTTCGGATCACCCACTCACGCGGGTACCGCAACCTGGCCACTGTCGAAGGGGGACTTGGCGCGAATCTCGATTACCTGGCCAACCGTATATCAACACCCCCCAGCGGCTTTCTTCTACGTAACGCTGAAGGACGCCTTCCATCGGCTGGGAGTGCTTCGATTCGAGCATACCGAACAGGTGCACAAGGGCGTCGTACTGCTCGTCTGTGTCGTGGATGGTCGCCGCCACTTGGTCGCTCTGGAGGGTAGCGACGACAAAAACTTTATAAATCATGCCGCGCTCGACCTTGCCTCCCTTTACATAAAAATGATGTTCCGGGAAGAAGGTTACGACGATCCGCGGATCATTCGCGGTGGTTATCCCGTCACGCTCAGAGATTACTATCGGTACTTCATGCCCTATCGCAGGCTTGGGAATGCGAATCCAAGCATCGACGTCATGGCTCGCTTCGGGTACGAATTTCAGCGCGACTTTCGTCTGAAAGCCGTGAACCTGCTCAGTTCTGTTCCTGAGATCCGCTGTGTGGGGAGCACTGGCAAGGTACGCTACAGCAGGTTTTTGCGAGAGGCCGCGAGCGCGCGACTGAGCCTGAATCTGCCGGGCAACGGACCTTTTACGCACCGCGTGGTTGAGTTTCTGGGTCTTGGAACGTGCATGATGTCGTTGAGGCTGACCGCGTCATTGCACGTTCCGCTAGTTCCCGGCATTCATTATGTTGAAATTGCCGACGATCTCAGCGATCTCATAATGAAGACGAAATACTATCTCGCGCATGAGGACGAACGTAAGAAGATTGCACTCGCGGGGGCAGAGTTCTTTGACCGCTATTTGCACAGCGAGCAACTGGTCCAGTACTTGATTCGCAGGATTCTCGACCACCTGGGCCGAAACGACGCAAAGGAAAGTTGACGGGCATTTAATCGGTCATCTGGACCGCATTGACCGTACCTCCTGCGCCTGTGCTTGATCCAATCCTGTGGACGGCTTCGTTCCGCTGCCTAAGTCACCGTCGTTCGAACGCGACCGAACTCGTCCGGCATGCTGGGGAGCACCCAGCACTTCATGCTACGTGCGCTGCATGTGGTAAGGCCTTGTCTTTTGCTGACGCAAGACTCAAGGCCTGATTCCGTCGTCCTTCGTCGCAGCCTGTCGATCAGGCCGAACGAACGGCGGATACCGGAGAAAGGAAGAAGCGCCACGGCACGTCACGGCGCCGCCCCCACCACCAGCGCAGCGCCAGGCCGGCGACCAGCACGCCGGCGTGCCACATGGCCGCATCGCTCCGCGTGGCCTCCGGCGCAAAGGCCCAGCGCCACGCCACGAACAGCAGCGTTCCGTGCACCGCCGTGAACAGCCCGCAGATCGCGTTCAGGTGCCAGTTCAACCACCACTTCGGGTGCAGCGGTGCACGCGTCCACGCAAAGTAGATCATCGCCGGACCGTAGACCAGGCCTACCCACGACAACACGGTGGCGACAGGGTCGCCCTTGGCCAGTCCTGCCGCGAGGACCAACGCGCCAAGCGCGGTGATCACCGGCCCGAGCAGCTTGAAATGCGCGCCGCGAAATCGCTCGGGATCCGTCTTCCAGCGGATGGCGGTCCAGCCCACAGTCACGACCGTCACGACACACACGGTGAGGTACACGAGCGAAACGACCCAGCCAGGGTCGAACGGGACGGGACGCAGCAGAATGACGGGACCGACGGTTGCCACCGTCGCAAGCATCGCCAGGAAGAAGCACCGTCCGCCGCGCCGATGGGGTACGCTCCCCTTAACAGCGAGCATCGCGCGCCAGAAGAAGGCAAGCGCGGCTGAGCCAATAACTACATGAACCCACACCAGATATTCATAACGCATGGGAGCCTCCCTCTGGGTTTACGCGTGTAAAATAGCGGCTAATTTAACGGATGTAAAGTGCCCCAGAAGATAAGCCCCGAGACCCGTGCCGCGATCCTCGATGCCGCTTGGGATCTCATGGCAAGCCAGGGGCGGTTGGACGCCGGCGTGGGGGAGATCGCCGCCGCGGCGGGCGTGTCGAGGCAGACCCTGTTCTATGCATTCGGCAATCGCGCCGGGCTGCTCGTGGCGATGGCGCGCCACCAGGACGCCAAGAGCAACCACGTCGAGCGAATGCGCGCGATCGTCGTGGGCGAAAGTGCCGACGTGGCGACGCTGCACGCGTTCGTCGACGCGTGGCTCGACTACCTGCCCGAGGTGTACCCGGTGGCGATGCAGCTCGAGACCAATTCTCTGTCCGATCCCGACGTCGCGCTTGCCTGGCAAGACCGGTTTCTCGGCGAGGGACTGCGCTTCGGGCTTGAACGCATCCTCGAACGCATGTCAGCGTCGGGGGCGCTTGCGCCGGATCATCACCCAGGGCGTCTGGCCGATTTGTGCCTGGCGTTGCTGGTGCCCTCCGCCTGGCGGATTCTGGTGATCGAATGCGGCTGGCGCGTGGAAGACTTCGTCGCCTCGCGACGCGGCCTGCTCGACGCCTTGCTCGAACGACCCGACCTCACCCGGGACAAAGCGCCGCGCTCAAGCCCGGGCAACGCCTAGGCGCCGACTCCTCTCCTGTACGGAGATGCTCGCACGGGCAAATCCGCCGGGTCGGAGTTCGTAACGCATGGCCCGCGACACGGGCCAGCATCAACGTGCCGGTGGCGCCACCGTGAGCCGGCCCGCGACGCCGTGCTGGTCGATCAGCCGCGCCACGAAACCGCTCGCCTTCGCTTCCTCGACGAACTCGCGCAGGAAAGCGAGGCCGGCCTTGCGGTCGGGTTTGGTGCCGATGGCCTGCTGCACGGCGGTGAACTTGCCGTCGAGAATGCGCGCGCCCGGCAGCTTCTTGACGTCGTCGATCAGTCGCGGGCGCAGGCTCGCCAGCGCGTCCAGCTTTTGCTCCACGAACACGTCGAAGGATTCGTCCAGCCCGCCCGCCTTGACCAGCGTCGCGTGCTTCACGTTGTCGGCGAGCCAGAGCCCGTAGGCGCCGCGCCCGTACACCGCGATGCGCACGCCCGGCCGGTCGACGTCTTCGATGCGCTTGAGCGGCGAGCCCGCCGGCACCAGGTAGGTTGCCTCGATCTCCGCGTAAGCCGCGGTGAACGCGATCGTCCGCGCGCGCTCCGGTTCGGCGCCGATGTTGCCGATGTCCCAGACATCCTCCACCGCGGCATCGGCGAGCGCCCCGGGGTTGTCGAACGTAATCAGCTTGAGCGGCACGCCCAGGCGGTCGGCCACGGCGCGCGCCATGTCCGGCGAAACGCCCACCGGGTCGCCCTCCGGCGTGCGTCCGGTGACCAGCAGAAAGTTCGACAGATTGATCCCGGCGCGAAGGACGCCGGTGGGCGCAAGTTCAGCGCGTGCTTGGTCAAGCATGGGTAAGGATTCCTGTTCTTGGGAGAATCGGCGGCAGCCTGTGCTGCCCCGTGAATTTTACGCGGCCATTCGAGGCGTCAGGAAAAGAGCCTCACGCGTGCCGCTTCAGAGAACAAACAGAACCTGTCCGTAGTCTCGGGGTTACTCAATGATGCGGGCAAGACCCCAAAGACCCGCCTGTCACGTTCCTGCCGGGCAGCGGCCTCGGCTTGGCCCGCAACCCGGCGTAGGGCGTTTGTGGCCCCTGCCCTTCTACGCTGGTCGCAACGTACTCCACAAACGGGTACGCCCCTGCAACCAACCCGAGGAGGCAGTCATGAACAGCAACCTGTTTCGCACCCTGATCGTTGCGGCAATCCTGTGCTCTGCGGCCGCGGTGTTCGCACCCGCGGTGGCTGACGCGGTCGGCGCGGTCTTCGTGCCCGACCGCGGGGGGGATGCCGCCGCGGACGCACAGGCCAAGTGGGAAATGCAGGCGATCTGGTCGGCGCAGGCGGGCTTTAGCCGGGGAAGCGGCATCGAGTTCAGTCAGGGCATCTTCGAGTAACCGTCTGCCGCGGATCCGATCCAAATCAGGCTCAGCTGTAAGCCATTTGTGGTCGCGTCGACGGCAAGCTGCGGACCTCGACAAGGTGCTGATTTTCTGGACTCGTTGGAGACCTGTCGCAACATCCTGGGGAAGATCCGGTGTGCGCCCTTGGCCGGTGCGCTCAACGCTTTTTGCAGATTGGACGGCCGGGGAGCCCGGCGTAAGATGAACCGGCACCTTCGCGGTGATTGACCCGATGCCCCAGGCCAGGCTCGCCAAGCTCACCCGGCCGCGTACCGAAGGCTTGCTTCGGCGCGAGCGGCTATTCGCGCGCCTCGATGAAGCGCGCAAGCGCCCCGCGCTGTGGGTCTGCGCACCGCCCGGCGCCGGCAAGACCTCGCTCATCTCCAGCTACCTCGAGGCGCGCAAACTCCCGGGGGTCTGGTACCAGCTCGACGCCGGTGACGCCGACCCGGCGACCTTCTTTTACTATCTTGGCATTGCGGCCGGGGAGTTCCCGGGCCGGAAGGGCAAGCCGCTGCCGCAGTTCGGCCAGGCGTTCACGGCCGAGCCGGTGAACTTCGCCAGGCGTTACTTCCGCGAGCTGTATGCACGGCTCCCCGAGCGCGCCGTGCTGGTGCTCGACAACTACCAGGAAGTTCCCGAGCGCTCGCAACTGCACCCGGTACTCCAGGCCGGCCTCGACGAAATCCCGGAAGGCCTGTGCGTGATCGGCATCAGCCGCGCGGACATCCCGCCGGAACTGGCGCGCCTGCGCGTCACCCAGCAGCTGTCAACGGTGGACTTCGAAGCGCTCAAGCTGACCGTGGACGAAGCCGCGCAGATTGCGGCCGGGCACTCGCAGCTGGACCCGGCGGCGCTCGAATCGCTGCACGATCAAACCAGCGGCTGGGCGGCGGGGCTGGTGCTGATGATCGAGCGCCTGCGCCAGACCGGTCAGATCAACCAGCCGACCAGCGCCACCAACCGCGAGATGGTGTTCGACTACTTCGCGGGGCAAATTCTCAATGCGCTGCCCGAAGCCACGCAGGCGATGCTGGTGCGGATGGCCTATCTGCCGCGCCTGAATGCAGCCACTGCCGAAGCCATCACCGGCGATCCGGATGCCGAGCGGCTGCTCGCCTACCTGGCCAAGCGCAACCTGTTCACCGACCGGCGCTACGGTCAGGAGACGAGCTACCAGTTCCACGCCCTGTTCCGTGCGTTCCTCCAGGAACAGGCGCGCCAACGGCTGGGGGCGGCGGAGCATCGCAAGATCGCACACAGCGCCGCGGCCCTGCTGCAGGCAACGGGCCAGGCCGAGGATGCATTCCCGCTGTTCGCCGAGACCAAGGCCTGGGACAGCGCGGTCCGGCTGATCTTGCGGGAGGCCGAGCGCCTGACCCGTCACGGCCGCAGGCAAACGCTGCGGCAGTGGATCACCGCCTTGCCCATGGACTACGTGGAGAACGACCCGTGGCTGCTTTACTGGCTGGGGATCTGCAGCCTGGGCGTAAACCACGACAAGGCGCGCGAACTGCTTGCCACCGCCTTCGAGCGCTTCGCCGCCGGCGAAGACGCCGAAGGCCAGGTCTGCGCGGCGGCCGCCGCTGCCGAAAGCTTGTTCACCCAGCGCCAGGGCTGGTCCGGACTGGAGCAGTGGATCGACCGGCTGGCGTCGCTGCTGTTGCGCGACGAGGCGCAGATCCCGGAAGCGGTGCGCGTGCGATCCACCATCACCCTCGCGCGCTGCATCATCTACAGCAAAGTGTGGACGCCGCAGCTGCCGGCGCTCGTCTCCACGCTGCGCCAGTACGTCGCAAGCGACCTGCCTGCCAACGAACGCGTGGCGGCGGCGGCCGTCGTGCTCGCCTACCACGCGCACCGCGGGGACGCAGCGATTTGCGAGGATTGCATCCGCGACACGACGCCGCTGGTCGACGACGCGGAGGTCTCTCCCGCCAGCCGGGCCTTCTTGCTGTTCTGGTGGATCGTCTATTTCACTGCCCGGGGCGACATCGACGCCGCGCTGGCTGCGGTCGAGCGCGCCAAGCAAGTGTCCGATGAAATGGGACTGTCGCCCATCTCGATGGAGTTCGAACGGATGGGCGCCCACGCGCTGCTTCAGCGCGGCGACTTTGCAGCGGCGCGCCACATTCTCGAGCAGAAGGTCGCGCCGTTCCTGGCGAGCGCCCGGCCGGTCGCAAGCGTGTTCTTCCACTTCAACATGGCGATGTGCGAGCTGACCGATCGCAATCTCGCGGCCGCCCGGCGGCACATGGACGAATCGCTGCGCCTGAGCCGCAGCTACGGGTACCGCCTGGCAGAGTACGCCACGCTGCCGCTGGCGGCGCACCTGTACGTGGCGGAGGGCCGCTTCGACGAAGCGCGAAGCCTGCTGGCCGAGCTGCGTGCCCACATGACCGAATCCGGCAACCTCTGGCTCGCGCAGATGTGCGACGCCTACGATGCCTACGCCCGATTGCGCAGCGGAGAGGCCGGCGCAGCCAAACCCCTGGGCGATGCGCTCTCGGTCTTGAGGGACCGCGCCCTCGGGTGGGCGACGGGCGATTTCGTGCTGCCCCAGATCTTCGCCGCCGCTCTCGGTCACGGCATGGCTCTGGACTGGCTACCGGCCTACATCCGGCGGCGCCGGATGCGCTGCCCTGCGCCCGACCTGGAGGCATGGCCCTGGCCGGTGAAGCTGCGCTGCCTCGGCACGTTCGCGCTCGAGCTGGACGGCATGCCGCTCGCCAGCAAACGCAAGTCCCAGCACAAGATCCTCGATCTGCTCAAGGCCCTGGTGGCGCATGGCAGGGACGGCGTCGGCGCGCACAGTCTGGCCGATGCCCTCTGGCCCGACTCGGAGGGCGACGCCGCGCACAAGGCCCTGCAGATGTCGCTGCACCGCCTGCGCAAGCTGCTCGGTCACGACGACGCGTTCCAGGTGCAGGACGGCAAGGTTCGCATCAACCGCGCGGCGTGCTGGGTGGATGCCTGGGTCTTCGAGGACAAAGCCGCACGCGCACAGGCCGCCCTCGCAAAGAACGATGCGCAGTTCGAGTCGCTTGCAATATCGGCGCTGGCGCTTTACGCCAACCACCTGCTCTCCACCGAGAAAGAGCAGCCGTGGATGCTGGCGCCGCGCGAGGCGTTGCGCCGGCGCTGGCTGGAAACGGTCAAGGCGCTCGGCGACCAGCGCGCGCGCAGCCAGGACTGGAGCGGCGCTGCCGAGGTGTACCAGCGCGCCCTGGCAATCGATCCGCTCGCCGAGGAACTGTACCGGCGGTTGATGGTGGCGCTGGGCGAAGGCGGCCACCGTGCCGAAGCGGCCAGCGCCTACGCGCGCTGCCGGGAACAGCTCTCCGCCGTGCTCGGCGTGAAACCGTCGGCCGAGACCGAGCGCGTGTACCGGACCGTGGTGACTGCCGCTTAGGGCGTCATCCGGCGCGTGTCGCCCGAGGATGTGGCGCGTGCCTTTTCGAGCATGGGTAACAGACCCTGTCCTGAAGGGAAAAGCAGACTGGGCTTGTTTCAGAGACCGTGGACCATTCGACGAGGCCCACCTCTGAACACCATTCAATTAGGCAGGCCAGACCCCTTCGCTTCATGTCGTCGCCCCTCAAGACAGCAGACCGTCGCCCGACGCAGATGGACACCCGCTCGCTCCACTCTCACAACATCACGACGACATTGCCCCGCTTGCGCCCGCTGTCCACCCGGCGATGGGCGTCCGCGAACTGGTCGAAGGTATAGCGCCGGTCGATGACCGGCTTGAACGCGCCGGCCGCCGCCAGGTCCGCGAGCGCCTGCACGTCCGCCGGGCGCTCGGCGGCCGGCCCGGCGATGACGCGATGGCGGGTTGTCATCGAGACCCAGGGCGCGGCCAGCAGGCCGCCCAGCCCGGCCAGCACCAGCAGCAAGCGCCCGCCGTCCTTCAGCGCAACCCGGCTCCGCGAATAGGGCGCTGTGCCGGCAGCATCGAGAATCACGTCGTAGGTCTCGCCGTTGCGGGTGAAGTCTTCGCGGGCATAGTCGATCGCGTGGGTCGCGCCCAGCGACCGCACCAGTTCCGCGTTCGTCGCGCTGCAGACGCCGGTCACCTCGGCGCCGGCATGCCGCGCCAGTTGCACGGCGGCGGTGCCGACC
>ERZ869936.2246-NODE-2246-length-11685-cov-18.388564_pt1 | contig 11685 bp, 8 predicted proteins | sample MGYA00520876_ERZ869936 | MGnify/ENA primary metagenome ERZ869936 (study PRJEB32218, sample SAMN09650985) | biofilter metagenome | isolation source: enrty point of leading RO module | place: Saudi Arabia: Thuwal, RO plant located on Red Sea | collected 2016-02-17 ... | reverse complement strand
ACCTAAAGGTTTCGCCTGAAGGCGAGGGTTTCGGACCCATCGCAAGGACAATGAAAAAGACTCCGCGAGCCTTCTTTTCGTGCTCGCCCCAGTCGTTGACACGTTCTACTGAATAGCGTTCATCTTTTTTGGGTGAGCCAACGCGTGTCGAAAGGGAAAAGAGGCGTTTCTGTGACGTGTAAGTCGCGAGTTTTCCGCAGTCCATTGCAATCCATTTGCGGCCGAGTTTCTCAGCTACAGCCGGTGTCGTTCCAGACCCAGCGAAACAATCCAAAACAATGTCACCTTCTTTAGTGCATGTGCTCAAAATTCGCTCTATTAGGGATTCTGGTTTTTGTGTCGGGTAGTCAACTCGCTCAGACGACGTTGGGCTAATGCGGCCAATGTCATCCCACAAGTCCGTTATAGGTGTACCCTTTGCGTCCTTTAGGTAACGAATTCGGCTCAAGCTACGACCAGTTGAGGACAGAATGATCTCACCCTTGTCGTAGAGATCCTGCATCGTCTCTTTTGAATATCGCCAATAGCCCTTCACCCCCAAGAATTCGTAATACGGATTGCCTTTCGCGCCGCCGCCCGGTCCATCGACAGGCATTAGCCGGTATTTTTCACCAGTGTTCTCGTCTGTGTATTTATAATCTCTTGCTTCAATAGCACGGCTGTACGGTTGATACTGTGGAACCCAATGAAAGCCCTCGCCCTTCGCGTAGAGCAAGATCTTTTCCGTCACCGGCCCAAAATGCTTAGCGCCTTGGCCTGTGTTGCCATGTGCATGAGACCTTTTCCAAGTGATGTCATTAACGAGATTGTGCTCTCCAAAAAGCTCGTCGAGCACAGCCTTCATGTAGTGATGTTTCTTTGCGTCAAGATGTAGGAACAAAACTCCATCGTCAGCTAAAAGCTCACGTAACAGGACTATTCGTCGCCGGAGAAACTCGATGAAACGTGATCCAAGCACCTTATCTTGGTAAGCCTTTTCCCGGTCCTTCATGAAGTCCTTCCGCGTAGCAAACGGCGGATCGATGTAGACCAGCTTGATCTTGTCGCGCGTACCAAAGCGGTTGAGGCCATGTTGATCGGCGAGCAATTCGCGCATTGCCATCAAGTTATCGCCCCACACAAGCAAGTTTTGCCAGCCATCTTCGTGTGGATTGTCATCGCAGAACGAGCGTACTAGTTGCCAGGGAGCAGCCGGCGTTTCCGCCAACACTTCCTCGCGTGTCATTTTGCCGTCGTAAACGAGGCGATACTCCTTGCCAATCTGCGTATCACCGCGAGCCGGAAACAACCGATGCACCCATCTTTCCGGCAGTAGTTCACCCGCATCGATCAGGTTTTTTAGTTCTGTCTTTTCAGCTTCAGTTAGTGCATTCATTGCAATCCGTGCTCCCACTCGGCGTGGATGACCATCGATAAATCTTGCGTGTGTACTTCCTGCTACGTTAACGGATTTAGAATTGCGACTACGGATGAACCACCGTCAGGTCCAACATCGTTCTCGTCGGTGTAGATGGGCAACGCATGAATCTGGAAACGGCGATCGAGGCGACCGAAATCCAAGCGTTGCGCACCATCCTGAGGTGTCTGCTTCATCGAGGCGTCGTAGATCGGCCCTTCGTTTGGAACCGACTTGTCCTTGGGAATGAAATCGGAGCAACGCGAATCGAATGCGTCGTTCGCAATTCGATAGTCGACGCGAAGCAACGGCGTTGGCTGCGGCAATTCCATCCCAGGGAATAGCGGTTTTGTCCTAGCGCGAGCCTTAATTTCCCGCCTTTCAACCGGCTTCAGCTTCCAACTAAAGAAAACTGCCGCAAGTGGCTGCTCGTGAAGTTCAACAAATCGCCGCACCGTCGCTTCGCGGGATGCCTCGTAGTCGTCAGCAAGTTCCGCGAGCGCTCCAGCAGAGAACTCCATCATGCGTATGCGTTCTACAAACCACGGGATTGGAAACATGATTTCCGAAGCAGCTGTGTCGCACAAAGTCTCTAAGAGGTCATCGGGGTCCGCCCAACTGCGGTCATCGGCCTTGCGACATCGAACCGCCAAGTGATAATCGGGAAACAGCGTGTGACCAATCTCATGGCTGATGCTGAATCGCTGACGGCAAAGTGGTCGGTCTTTGTTGACTCGCAGAACTACGCGGCCATCTGCTTCCGGAGCGATCTCCGAGTCGGGACTGAACCGCGGGTCATCGTCCGACCAATGCAGTCCGCGGAAACTCGCAACGGCCTGCATGTTGAACGGGGGCTCTTCGCCCAAAGTGTGATGGTACGAATCGATAACTGATCGGGCCTTGCTTCTCACCGCTTCAAACGGATCCTCTTCGCCCATCTCGTGCATTACTGCGACGATATGTTCATGAAGTTCAGATTTCGTGAGCTGCCGTGGCATCGTGCTATCTCTTTGTCGTGCGCTTCAGCGTTCGGTACAGATCGTCCCAGTCGTCGACCGTCTTGGGCTGGCCGCCGCGAAATCGCATCATGGCCAGATCACGAACTTCGTCCTCGGAAAGCTCTCGATCGGTCTTTTTCATCCATTCGCAAAACTCTTTGAGAGAGTGACTGACCTCGATTTTTTGATCGTTCACCTGCACGGTTTCGAGGCCAAGCAAGTCCGCGATCGTGGTGCGCAAAGGGGTCACGAGTTTCATCAACGTGTCGGCTGATGGCTTCTTCACTCCCTCTTCGTCGTTCTCCAATTCCCAGAGGTATGTCTTCGAAAGTCCAGACGCTTCGGCGAGTTGATCCAACGTCAACCCAGCGTCCTTGCGCGCCTGGAGCAGCCGCTGTGCGAGCGACATAACCGCCTCCCGATCGCCAGAAATTGCGTTTTTCCCCCGTCTTGGCATGGCCACAGTTTACCGAGTCGCGTTCGCCACGGCAATTATCCTGTTCGCTAGGGTTGAATTATTTTCTCCAGCCGGTATATTCGTTATAGCGAACTGGCCGGTCGCCGCCAGCGAATGGAGTTTTTTTGGCGAAGAATCGACCCTCAACGCACAAAAAACGAAAGAGTAACGTCATGCATAGAACTGCAGTCTCATCATCTAATGTCGCATCCATCGGTTATGATCGCGACGCAGTGACCCTCGAAGTCGAATTCGTAAACGGATCTGTTTACCAGTATTTTGATGTCCCGGAGCACGTCTACGATCAACTGATGCAGGCGAGTTCCAAGGGTGCTTACCTAAATGAGCACGTCAAAGACAGCTACCGATATGCGAAGATCTGAAAGGGCACATGGCGAATGCCGACGTACCCGGCGCGGACTGCTTGGTGACAGGTGTTTTCATGGTTCGATTTCTTCATACCGCTGATTGGCAACTGGGGATGACTCGCCACTTCTTCTCTGAAGGTGTTCAGGAGCGGTATGCGCAAGCCCGCTTCGATGCCATTCGCAGAATCGGCCAGATCGCCAGAGATGAAGATTGTGCATTCGTGCTCGTGTGCGGCGATGCTTTTGAGTCCAATCAGGTCGACCGGCAAACCGTTGCTCGAACGTGCGAGGCACTCAAGGATGTGCCAGTGCCGGTTTACATATTACCTGGCAACCATGACCCTCTAAACGCAGCGTCGGTTTACTCTTCGAGCACCTTCGCTGACCAGAAGCCCGATCACGTTCACATCATCGACGATTTTTCCCCGCGGGAAATCGTTCCGGGCCTGGAACTTGTCGGTGCCCCATGGAAGTCAAAGAAACCCGTCGTCAATCCACTGGAAGAATTGCTCAATGAACTTGCCCGCAGCGATGGCTCGACTCGGATCGTCATGGGCCACGGGATAGTTGATGCATTCACGCCGGACAAAGAGGCACCCGCGGTCATTTCTGCCTCCGCGCTCGAAAACGCGATACAGGAAGGCAAAGCCGCCTTCATCGCGCTTGGTGATCGGCATTCCGTGACGCGAATCGGAGAAAGTGGTCGTGTTTGGTATTCAGGCACGCCAGAATCAACCGATTTTCGCGAGGACAAATCTGGGTACGCACTGGTTGTTGAATTGGACGGAGAACAGATCGTTGCCAAAGAAGTTTCCGTTGGCCAATGGGGCTTTGTGGAACGAAAACAGATCGAACTGAACCATGCGGAAGACGTGGAGAGGTTCAACGACTGGTTGCAGTCGGTCGAGAACAAGGAGCGAACTGTCCTGCGGCTACGGCTCGCCGGCGGTTTGACTCTTTCGCTTCATGCGGAACTGCAAGAAAAGCTTCTAGCCGCGAGCGATCTGTTTGCCGGTTTCGATATCCGCTTCGATGATTTGGTAATGATCCCGGAAGACGCCGACTTCGCCGATCTTGGATTTTCTGGCTTTGCCGATAAGACGGTTAAGCGACTACGCGAACATATCGAAGCAGGTGGCGCGGAAGCCGACGAAGCTCGCGATGCCCTGATGCTGCTCCTTCGTCTGACGGAGGGAGCGGCATGAGGTACAAACGATTGCGAATCGCGAACTACCGAGGTGTCGATTCGTCTGAAATCGAATGCGATTCGCGCGGACTCACGCTCGTTCAGGGACCAAATGAGGTGGGAAAAACGAGCCTGGGCGAGGCCATCAGCATTTTGTTTGAGTACCCGGATTCCAGCAAACATAGTGCTGTAGTCGCAATTCGGCCTGTGCACCGCGACGCGGGGCCGGAGATCGAGCTGGAAGCGGAAAGTGGCCCATACGCATTTACATATACCAAGCGGTTTCACAAGAAGCCCGAAACGAAACTGACAGTCACAGCGCCCAAGCCAGAGAATCATACGGGGCGAGAGGCCCATGATCGGGCAAAAGAGATTCTCACCGAGACCCTCGACGTCAACTTGTGGACTGCATTGACAATTCAACAAGGGGACGCCATTGACCAGCCAGATTTGGCCAAACAGCAGTCTTTGTCGGCTGCATTGGATAAGGCTGCGGGTGGCATTCCGACAGATCAGGCTGAGGAAGGGGTGTTCGAGAAAGTCACTGACGAGTACGGACGCTTTTATACGGCAAAGGGCCAAGAAAAAGCCGAATTGAAACAGGCCCGCGAACAACAAGAAAAAGCCGACGCAAAGGTCGCGCAGATCGAAGGCGCGCTTCACAGCCTCGACCAAGACACTGACAGCGCTGCACGGCTTCAAACGGAATTGAAACAATTGACAAAACAAGAGGCGGAGCTAACGAAGCAGCTCAAAGAGCAAGAAACCGTCTTGGAGGAAATTGCTACGCTCGAAAGCCGCGTTTCCGAGGCGACACTGAAATTGGAATCTGCAACCACGTCGCTTGAATTGGCCCAAAAAAACCAGAAGGAACGACAGGATCTGGTTGAGGCGGTCAATGACGCGAAAAAACAGCATGCAGAGCTTCTTGAGTCGAGCAAAGAATCATCTGCGACCCTTGAACGTGCTGAGAAGGAGTTCAAGACCGCGGAGACGGCGTTCAATGAGGCAGACGGCAAAAGAAAGGACGCGGACAGAATAGCTGACCTGCGGCGCGCGGACTTTGATTACTACAACAATCTCCTGCATTTGCAACAGCTAGGCGAGCGTAAGGAACGGATCGACACTGCTCGCAAAAATGCGGCCGTCGCTGAGGAGACAATTCTAAACAACAAGGTAAATAAGCAGGCGTTAGAGACAATCGAGCAGGGGGAACGCGAGTTGTTAACGGTCACGGCGAAGCTGGAAACCGGCTCGCCCAGTGTCACACTGCGTGGTTTAGCACCGTGTGACATCAGGATCGACGACGATGAGGCCGCTATTGAGAGCGAAGAAGTCCGTACTCTAGCCGTTCCTGATCGATTGCGAATCTCGATCCCCGAAAGGGTGGACATTGAGGTTACCGCTGGTTCCAGCACTGACCAACTGACACGGCAAGTCGCCGACGCGCGCGAAGGGCTCGACGCCGCGTGCCGTGCCGCAGGGGTAAGCAATCCAGATTCCGCCCGGAAAGCGTACGAGGCGCGCCAGGAAGCGTCACGTAAAATCGAGGAAAAGGAACGAATCGAACAGGAAAACCTCCGTGACCTTACCTACGACGATCTTGCGGACAAAGTCGTCCGCTTAAACGAAACCGTTCCAGAATATCTTGCCGACCGTACGAGCGAGCCTGCTATTGCCGCCGACTTGGGAGCGGCGAGAACGGCGTGGGAACAAGCAGATCTGGTTAAACAAGACTGTCACGTGGAATGGGAGACGGCTCGCCAATCGCTCGATACTGCGCGAGGCGTACGCGACAAATTCAGCAAAAAACATAGTGAAGTGCAAATGGAATTGCGGAGGCTGGAGAAAAATTTGCAGCAACAGCAATCTCACCTGGACAATGCTCGGAATGCAGCTTCTGACGATTCGTTCGAGGCTGCCGTAAAGGCAGCAGAGCAAAGCGTTACTGATGAAGGTGAGACCGTCCGTACTGCCGAAGCACAATTGAAGGAAAAGAATCCTGATCAAGTCAAAGCGTTGGCGGAAACGGCCAAGAGCTCTCTCTCATCAAAGCAACGACGGCGGGAAGCGGCAAATACTGAACTGACAGAGGTACAAACGCGCTTAAAGATACATGGTGAAGAAGGACTCCACGAACAACTGCACGCGGCAAAGACCGCTGTTGAATCGGCCACTGCAAACAATCGTTCGCTATCGCGTAACGCCGCCGCAGCGAAACTTCTTTACGATATCATGCGCCAGGAACGCGACAAAGCTCGGCAAGCCTATGTGGCGCCCCTTAAAGAACGGATCGAACGCCTTGGTCGTTTGGTTTTCGACGAGTCTTTCCAGGTGGAAATTGGCGACGATCTTCGCATCGTCAGCCGGACAAATGACAACATTACGGTCCCGTTTAATGATTTGAGTGGGGGAACCAAGGAGCAGTTGTCACTTATCTTTCGTCTGGCTTGTTCAATGATCGTGGCCGAAGAAGGTGGAATGCCATTGATCATGGACGATGCATTGGGTTACAGCGATCCAGACCGGCTACAGCTGATGGGAGCCGTTTTGGCAAAAGCAGCGAAAGAATGCCAGATCGTAATATTCACCTGCTACCCAGACCGCTACGCCAACATCGGAGACGCGGCTATCGTATCGCTATAAATCATGATAGGCGCTACTGTCAGAGGGCTGTGCGGTCTCGGTAGCATTGTCGTGTCGTCAATGGTGACGTGATGCGCTTTGGTCAGTAGCTATCATCTACCTTGACTCCACGCCGTAACCGGTAAACGGGTACGGCGTCTCGTGCCGGACGGCACCATGCTTCGGAAGCACTTTATTGTGACACCCCTAACTTGCAACGCCTTAAATACTTAGCAAGAACGCTAAATATGAGGCCACTCAATCGATTTTGAAAGCCGGAAGTTTGGGCGAATTAGGCATCCGTCGAGCGGTTTTGCTGAGCGCCCCCGCGCTCGCGCTTCTGGACGCCGTCAATTTGAAAAAGTGCCATGAATGGCAGTTGGGCTAGATTTCGCTCAACACATCTCGTGGTCGACGAAGACCGGCATGTATTGCGGCTGCGGTCCGCACGCCTTCGCCATCTGTAATAATCCATCAAGACAGTTTGCCACTTCAGCAGTTACAGGACGTGTGTGATGACACCGCAAGATTCCGATGTTACGACGCTGACTCGTCGACAGTTGTTTGACCGTGTTTGGGAAACGCCCGGATCCAAACTGGCCTCAGAGTTTGGCGTTTCTGACGTCGGGCTCGCCAAAATCTGCAAGAGACATCAAATTCCCCGGCCACCACGTGGCTACTGGGCCAAACTTTCACACGGAAAGCGCGTACGGCGCGCACGATTGCCTGACCTCGATGATGAAGCGTTGCAGGAGATCCGAATATTTCGGCAAGGCTTTTTTGGCGGGTCGGATACGGTCACGGACGCCACAGAAACACCACCGAAGATTGAGGTGCCCGAATGACTAAGCAATCCTCATGGCCTAATTGTGAAAACTCGTGAGCTCTTGCGTAAAACGGAACCTGGCGAAGATGGAATTGTGCGGTGCAACTTGCCAGGCGCCCTCCAGGTACACGTAACTCGAAAGTCGCTGGGGCGAGCACTGAGGATTGTCGATACCTTCATCAAGAGTTGGGAATGTCTGGGTGGCACCGTCAGTCTGGAGGGGACGCACCGCGAAGGTGAACGCAACACAATTGTGGCGATCGGCCCGGATGGCACGGCAGTCGAGTTGTTTGAAGAAACCAAAGTGATTGCCAAGCAGCGGGAAGGTCTTCGCCACATCTCGATATACGACCGGCAATATCGCCCGACAGGTAATTTGGTATTTCAGATCCACGGATACGGGGATGGACACCGCAGGCGATGGGCAGATGGCAAACGCCAGCGACTTGAAAACATGCTGCATCGTATCGTAAAAGGCTTAGCTGACTATCTGGATTACGAAAAGTATCGAAGGCTGGATGATGAGTGCGAGGAGCGGCAAGAGGCTAGAGTCCAGAAGATTAGATCTGCACGGGAGCGTCGTGAACAATTGGCCGAAGAACGACGTGTTGATCTGTTAAAACGGGCTTCCGATTGGCATAAATCCACACAACTTCGCGCCTACCTCAAGGCGCTGAGCGAAAAAATTGCGGACGACGCATTGACTGCAGAGAATCCAGATCTTTTTTCGGAATGGTACGAATGGGCCATGTGGTATGCGGACTCCATAGATCCTCTCACTCCGACGCCATCCCGTCCCGAATACACCGAAGAGTTAGAGAATACTCTTGTCGAGGAATTGGATTTGACTCGCAGAACCAAACCTGTCGTCGATCAGCTAGGCGTAAAAGATACGGACGCGCTATACAAGATCGACAAGGCAGCCGTAAGCGATGTATGCGGAGGTGACGCCTGGCATCCCTGGCGAGAAATCTGCCGCGTACTTGAGGGCCTGGGTTACGATGTTTCGGACCGACAATCGAGCTGGTACTAATCCCTAAACTTGCAACGTCATGGCAACCTAAAAAAACGGCCTTTTTCGGTCATGTTAATGTGAACAGAAATACACAAGCGAAAAAAAGCGACAAAGGATGCCAGAACGTTCAGATGACGGCGATCTAGCCCACCAGTGTTGATCAATAAAGCGGTTTCACGCCATTGGTTGGCACGAGAGCTAAAAAACGGGCTAGAAACATGTCATTTAAAACTTGAGGGACGCGTTATCTCTTCTCAGTCCGACAGTAATGCGTTCACTCCTCCAAAGCAGGTTGCCAGCTGACGATGTTTACCTGGACGACACGCAATTGAGCTGCGTGATCGAAGCTGCGCCCGGAGACGATGTACTTTTGATTCAAATGACAAACTGACAGTGTTAGCATCACATCAGTACTGTCACTTCGTTACTGTCAAGACGAAGCGACTTGTGTGACGCTCGCGGAATGCGAAAGCAGCTTTACAAAATGCGTCATGTGTACCGCGCAAAATGTGATGGACAATATTCGAGTTCTGAGTTAGGTTGAAATTGGTCAGGACAATATTGTCGGTTCACGAGGCCAGGGAGGGCGGTCATGTTGTCACAGCGATGTCACGTGAACGTCGAGCAGCTGTCGCCGGGCGTCCGTTGGCAGTTGGGGCAGCTGCTTCTTTGCTTGTCGCACGGAGCTCGTCGCAATCAAATCTTCCATTGCGTATTTTCTGATAACGATCGCCAGCGGCTCTTGCGTGGCGAACTGCCCGGTTTGACCATCATCGATGATTGGGCGGTGTTGCGAAGGCTTCATCCCTACAGCGCACTGGTTGATCTGGCATGGCGAACGAAAGTCATCAACGAGATCGATCACAAGTGGCTGGTGGCTTCCCTGGAAATGGCTTTTAGGGTTTTAGGGAGCAGTACCAATGCAGAGCGGGATCGGTCAAGGCGCATGGTCCGAACAGAATTGCAGGGTCAACACACGCATGCCACCCTCTGCGGTACGAACGTGCATGTATTCAAGCGTGATGGCAAGTACATCGCTCGCGGCAGATACGAAGGCAATGCCTTTGGCGAGACACTGGGGAGCGATCCCGATCAGGCGGTAGCGCACCTGCGTCGAGTCTTGATCGAAATTGAAGAAGGACGGTACGTACCGCCCGCCGAGCGACGCAGGCGCCCCCTGCAACGTCGATCTGTACCGAAATTGTCCGCGCGGGAATTGTGCGATGATTTTGTTGCCGAGATACGCAAGACGAAAGGGAGAGAGACCGCCAATACCTATCAAGGTCGATTGACTCCTTTAATCGAATTCGCCGAGTTGCACCGATCTCGCCAACGATGGCCATTGGCCATGAATTGTGATCGAGACTTCGCCATTGCCTTCAAGGCTTATCTGGCGAGTCGCAAAATAACACGAAATGGTCGAGCCGGGGCGCCGGAAAAACTTATGGCGCCTGGGCAAGTGTTCAACGTACTCCAATGTTGCAGGACACTTTTCAACTGGGCCCGGCGCCCTGACGTCAATCGACTTCCTTCTGAATTCGTCAACCCGATGACGAAACATGTTGTTGGTACGAAACCGAGAAAAGATCCCTTCCGCCCGCCGACGTTTCCGATGGATCGCCGGATCGAACTGATCAGGAAAATGGACGCCTGGCAGCTCAAGCATTTGTCGCTTTCCTTCGTCTTTGCGATTCGTGCCGAAGATTCTGATGGCCTGGTTATAAGCGAAGTGGATTGGCAGAATCGCTGCCTCAATTTTGGCAGTCGTTTTAGCGGGAGCGATTTCAACAAGGGAGTCGTATCGTTCCATCTTCCCTTTCCTCTTGAATTGGCGCGGATTGTGAGGGCCTGTGTGGCAGGACGTGCTGAGGGGCCTTTGCTGCGTACGCGTACGGTTTGCGAGGGGAACGAAAGCCGGAAATTGCATGTGGGATCCGCCGACGATCTCGTCCGTCTTATTAAGGACGCGTTTTCGTCCGCGCGACAGGATGAAGTACAGAGTGCCCAGGATCAAAAGCGGATCGTACGCAAGACGCTTCGCAAAATGGGCGGCCTTCGTCAAGGAGAACTGAGGCGAGAGTTCAAACGATTGCTCAAGGCGGCCGACATCAATACGGATGGTCGGTACTACGACGTAAAAGGATCCGTAACTACGGATATGAACAGCGCCGGTCTGTCGCACCTGATGCTACGTTACGTTACGGGTCACACGACGCGAGACATCCTCAACGAATATGTCAGTCTGGATTGCGAAAAGGAAATGCAAAATTACTTCGACTACATCCAGCCGTTGCTAACCGCGATCATGACACGGGCGGACGAGCTCGGGCTGCCGCGGATTGGATGACCTTAGCAGCGCCATTTACTTGGAAGAGATGTTGCCAATATTGGTGGTGCACGGTATGCTTCAGAAACGCCCGAAAACGGCGTACAAATTACGGTAAATACAGACGCGGCGAGTGCAAACGCTGCTCGCAGATCTGGTGCACAAAGTGATGACAAAACAGCCAGGAAGTGACAGAAGAGTCTCCAGATTGACAGAAAAGACTATAGCGGAGAGTACAAACTACTCCGGATTGTGGTGCATAGCTGGTGCATACGCGGCGCGCAAATGGTGCAAAAGCATCTCGTATGCACCAAAAAAGTTGGCGTGACCGGGGCGGAGCAGCGCGTTATCGGAAGTTGTTTTAGTTTCTTTGGTTACGCACCGGAAGCGTTTTGAAAAGGCGCGTTTCGGCGATCGAAAAAAAGCGGTGAGAACGGACTCCTGTCCTCTCCGCTTGACATAAGTTGTTTATGTCAAACAACTATGTC
>ERZ869936.2245-NODE-2245-length-11686-cov-5.462643_pt1 | contig 11686 bp, 20 predicted proteins | sample MGYA00520876_ERZ869936 | MGnify/ENA primary metagenome ERZ869936 (study PRJEB32218, sample SAMN09650985) | biofilter metagenome | isolation source: enrty point of leading RO module | place: Saudi Arabia: Thuwal, RO plant located on Red Sea | collected 2016-02-17 ... | reverse complement strand
TTCTTCCCCGCTTCTTTCACGGCATATTGATCTGGCTTTGCCCACTGGTCTTCCGTCGAGCAGAGAGCGAACTGATCGTATAGATCGTAGTCCATCTGCGCTGACTGATGCGCATCGATACGCTCGTAGATGTAATCCTCACGTTCCTCTGCGCTCCACAGGGGAAGATCAACTATCACAACTGGTGACTGTGGGTACTCGCTATCGAACTGCGCCTTACGGCGTTGCCAATCTCTGAGGATGGCACATATGCGCAGCTTGCTCACTTTGTTCTGACGGTTGGCACCTGCCAAAGAGTTCTCCACCAACCAAGCGTAACAGTTTTGCTGCCGCTCCCATTCCTTCTTGCCAAGGATCACAGACCAAGCGGACGTAACCTTGTAGTCCGTGATCTGGACAGTGCCATCAGGTAAAACCTCTTGGTGATCTAGCGCACCAGACAAAGTCCAACCTGCCACGTCTGCATACAAGCGTTCCTCTACCTGCACGTTCGCAGGATCATCGGCACTCTCAAGGATATGGTGTACTGCCGTACCAAACAGGGGCCAGATCATATCGACCACGTCTGTCTCTACTTTGCCTGAGTATAAGTCTTTCATCAGACGCACTCGCGGTGAGTCGATAAGACTGGTGACGCTGATATCCGCTTTGCCTTTCGAGTACTTGTCGTCCCGCGCAAAGTTTAGGAAAGCATCTGGTAGGTTATGCTTATTCGTTATTTTCATTGTTTTCTCCACTGGTCTGTAGTTAAATCACAACAGGAACATAAAGTCAAATAGGAATATTTAGGGGAAGATATGGGAGACTTTGACGTTACATTTACGGTGTATGGTGAACCCGCATCCAAGGCGAACTCACGTAAGATGGTGCTGATAAAAGGCCGACCCGCCCTCATCAAATCCCAGAAAGCTAGGGACTACGTGAAGACCTTCGATCAGCAATGCCCTGTCTTGGAAGTGCCAACAACTGAGGATGTTGTCGTTGAGATGATGATCTATTACGCATCACGCCGCCCCGATCTGGATGAGAGCTTGATCCTAGATTGCATGCAGTGCCGTGTCTATAAGAACGACAGGCAGGTGAATCAGAAGTTTATTTACTGGGCTCGGGATAAATAAAATCCACGTTCGTTTATTCGTGTTCGTTCGTGTGATATAAAAAAAATACCAGACTATCTTATATCGGAAGACGTTCGGTAGACGATATTATATATCGGTAGACTAAGTATATATATTATATATTAGGCGGGAAAAATTTGACAAGTTGACTACTCGTATCCGTCTTCGCTATGATGGGCAAATCAGAGTAGGAGATAGCCGTGCAAATCGAACAACAAGTTCGTGGCGAGGCGTACAGATTAGGGCAAGGTCAACATAAAATAAAATGCCCAAGCTGTAGTCCAAGTCGCAAAAACAAAACCGATAGAACGCTCTCTCTAAAAATAGAACAAGACAAGATACTGTTTCAGTGTTGGCACTGCAATCAGCAGGGGATTGTTCCGTTGGCAGAGCGAGTAGAAAAAATAAACAGAGTGGAAAAAATGTCCGTAGCCAAAAAGATAGACAAGACCTCACTTACTGAGGCGGCACTGGCATGGCTGAAGAGCCGTGGCATCAGTGCAGAAACAGCAGAGAAAGCAAACCTTCAGTCATCTTCTACATGGTTCCAATCGATAGGCCATGAGACACCAAGCATCGTATTCCCATATCAAAATCATGAGGGGCAAGAGTACGCACAAAAGATACGATCAATTGATGGCAAGGCGTTTAGTTGCAATGGATCACCCCAGAGCTTGTTCAATTTAAGGAACGTGCAGCGTGATGATGATCTCATCATTTGTGAAGGTGAAATGGATGCGCTTGCATTCATGGAGACAGGTTACGAAAGCGTTGTATCAATACCAAGCGGCGCGGTCATGAAAGTTGTCGATGGTAACATCGATCCAAAAGAAGATAATAAGTTCAAGTATTTATGGGATGCAAAGAAGAAGATCGATGCCGCTCGTCGTATCATCATCGCTATGGACGCAGACCCTGCGGGTCAGGCAACAGCGGAAGAGATCGCTCGTCGTATCGGAAAGGATCGCTGCTTCAAGATTGATTACCCAGAAGACTGCAAGGATTGCAACGATGTCCTACTGAAGCATGGCAAAGATAAGGTTGATGATGTCGTTGTTGGTGCCAAGCCGTGGCCTGTAGCAGGTCTATACGATGCAGAACATTTCTATGATCAGATCGATGACATCTACGAGAAGGGCATGGGGCGCGGCGAGAGTACTGGCTACGACAATGTCGATGATTTGTATACCGTTGTCACTGGTCAGCTTACTGTGGTCACTGGTCACCCATCATCTGGTAAGTCTGAGTTCATAGATCAGATCATGGTGAACATGGCACAAGAGAAGCGTTGGAAGTTTGCAATCTGTTCTTTCGAGAACGAGCCGCGTCTTCATATTGCCAAGCTCATCAGCAAGTATATCCGAAAGCCTTTCTTTGAAGGTGCAATGGATCGGATAACGCCAGACGAGCTGCGCAAGGGAAAGGAATTTGTTCAATCGCACTTTTCTTTTCTGTATCAGGCAGACGGTTCCATGTCTTCAGTAGATAGCATCATCGAACGCTTGAAGGTTGCAGTGATGCGGCACGGTGTACGAGGTGCAATCGTAGACCCATACAACTACATTCAGAGGGATGCCAACATTAGTGAAACCGAATGGATATCCAACATGTTGACACGGCTTCGTGTCTTCGCTCAGGCGCACGGGATACACCTTTGGTTTGTTGCTCATCCGCAAAAGATGATGCGAGATCAATCAGGAAAAGTTCCTGCTCCAAAAGGCTACGACATATCCGGTAGTGCCGCTTGGTTTGCGAAAGCTGACGTAGGTCTTACAGTTCACAGACCTGATCCGGCACACTCTAGGGTTTCTGAAATTCATATCTGGAAGTGTCGCTTCTCATGGGTTGGTAAGCAGGGGGACACAGAGCTTGAGTTCGATGTCCCGACATCAACATACAGGAAGCACATACCTGATCCAATACTTGACGCACCAGTGCCATACTCTGAGGTAGATGATGACGACTGGCCCCTCTAAGCAGTTCTTAATTGTACGGCAGGGCCAAGATGGCCCCGCTGTTCATGTCTTTGTGGATGGTAGAGAGGTGGCTGTAGTAGACCTTAACGCACGAGAAACACTGCGACTTATCGGCAACTTAACCGACAAGTTGTTTGATTCGGTTTGACCTATGCAAAAGTGCATGCTAGTTCTTGTGTCAGGATATTGTTCTACACCCATATGTAGCACGTCCTCTCCACTCTATGATACTGGGTCACCTTCGGGTGGCCCTTTTTTCATAAAAAAAGCAGGGAGAGTGTCGAGCAGCCCACTCAATCCCTGCCAGTTTACATTAGTCCGCGAGGCAAACATGAGCGAAATGTTAACGAACTAATGTATTGTCATGCCCTCATGATCATCGATCTGCTCAAGTATTTGTGTGACGATCAAGGCCATGATTGGAAAGTCTTCTCTCATACCATACGCCATGATCACGTTCACAATCAAGTCGCATACCTGCTCTCTGTTTGCTGATGTTGGTAGCCTCATTACAAGTTCTAGTATTTCATCAGCGTTTAGGTCTTTGTCCAAATAGCACCTCGTGTTACGATAGGTTAATGCTCCATACTTGGGCGGCGAGAGCCGCCCCTTTTTTTAGAAATCAAGTAGCTCTTTGGTGACCGTATCTTTGATACGTCTGCGCATCAAGCTCTCGCACTTGTTGAACTCAGTCTGAACTGCCAGAACAGGATCATCGGATGTCTCGTATGACATGACCCAAGCGTTCTCAATCTCAGCTTGCTTGTTCTTGACCTTGAGTACGGCGGCAGAGAAAGCACGTATGCCGATATCATTAAGACGTTCGAGCTTGCGTTCTTTCGCGTCCATGACAAAGCGCATGCCATCACCCGCTTTGACCTCAGCAATGCCGTTGTCGAATACCTTCTTGTTCCAAGTGACAGGAACACCAACCACGTATTTGTAGCTACCCCATGTCCCTCGCCCCTTCTCGACGCTAATACCACCTCTCATAAAAGATTCAACATCCCAATTGATGGATGGGAATGCAGAGTTAAGGGATGTTATTGCGTTAAGCTCTGATGCTTCTTTCGATTTTTGTATGATGGTCTTGGGCGTTTCCACCCCACGATTGATCTCACGTAACTCTCGTATACGTCTGAACAGTTGATGCCCATACCTAGCTGCTGTACCTACATCTTCTTTAGGCAAGTATTGAAACGCCTCTGGCGCATGGGAATAGTCGTGTGACTTCCAAGCAAACTGGTCTGGGTTCTCAGCAAGTTCTTTCTTGCTTTGATTAGTGAAGCCATGTCCTTCAAAGTATCCGTCAATCATTTTTGACAGATAGCGGATTGCTTCGTAATTGTTACGATACGGATTAGTATATTTCATTGTTCCACTCCTTTAGTTCTATTGAACTTTTATATGTTAACACCCTGATCACGCAGTTCAGCGGTGTATTTCTTTAGCTCCATCCTAGCTCTCCACAGATCGTGTTGGACGTTCGGATGGAAGTTCTTGCGATTAGCTTCTTCTTCGTACTTGCTAACCTCATTCTTGAGAAATCTGAGGGTAGCTTGCTGTTCTTTGTTAAGTGCTTCATCACCCATTGTTTGGCCTCAGTACTGGTTTGATTGATTGGGACATGACACCTGTCTCTAGGCACCACATGTTCACGTCACCATCTGCGTAAAAGTACTGGTACATGTCTTCGTTATCGCGGATGGCTATCTGACAAGCCTCGTGGCTTGGCACTATCAGGAAGGTTTCGACATCCCTTCCTTGCATTGTGTACTCTATGTAGAGCGCAAAGAAATATTCCATTACAACAAACTCCTTCTCTTTCTAGCCTCTTCTTTTGTCTCCCCATCTCTCAAGCGACCCGCTCTTTTGGCATTCTTTTGTGCTTGTATTGGGTCACGAAACATGGGGTTCTTTTTGTGGTTCTCACTACGCACAAGGTCACCCCAACACTGCGCGTATGCTTGCTCGTATGGTATCCCTAATTTCAGTAGGGCTTTCAGTTCCTGTATGTTCATTGGTACTCACTCAAAATGGTGGCTCCTCGTCTCCGCTAGGCTTCCACACAATATCGTACTGGAACATCGCTAAAAGAAAACCCTGCAGATCGCAGGGCCAAGGATCATCTGTTCGCATCATCTTCACATTGAATTATTGAGCGACAGATAGCCAACACAGGCTCGACATTCTCCTTGCCCACCATGATAGCCAGACCCTGACGTAGGCCATCTGCTTGAAGGGATAGCTCTTTCTTTGTGTTGGCACTCAGCTTTAGTTTCTGTGCCACCTTACTATGCTTTGGCAGGTCTGATATCGATGTGCCGTGTTCAGTTATAGGGCCAGTAAGAAATGGGTCAGGCTTTGCTGACGTGTATTTCAAGTTCCTCTCTTCAACGCCATAGACCTCAGTCATCTTTTTCAGAACGGTCTTCTCAATCTTACGTTTGCCGTTTTCGAATTGAGACAGGTAGGTCAAGTTTATGCCTAATGCCTTGGCTGCTTCAGTCTGCTTCAGACCGCATTGCTTTCTGACATGGCGGCATCTCAATGGGTCTACATTGATTGCAAATAAACCTCTGTGTTTCATATGTATGTTCTCCAGTTCTCCACTCTCTACACCCAGTTCTACTCCATCCGCTGACAGAGGAAGGTCTGGGTCACCACTGCCTAGCCAATATTCTGGGCCAAGCATCTTCCAATTCACCCAATTAAAGGGCGTCATATCAACGCCCTCTTGTTTGAGTATCTTGTCGATGTCGTCCTCGTCGCGCACCTTTCTCTCCTATGTCTGGATGTACGTTGTCTGCCCCCACGGTGCAGGGCTTGCTTGGTTCCATGAGGACACCCACAGTGTTGGGTAGGGTGGTTCCTCTGGGTAGTCGTTGACGCACATGTCTGACAGGTAGACCATGTTGTCTACATTCAGGTTGTTGTCTTCAATGTACTGGAACACAGGCGATACCAGTGTACCACCGCGACCACCGACCTCAATCTTTTCGATCTCTTCACCCTGCTCGTAACGGCGCACGGTTTGGATTTCTGCATCGCATGTGATGATCGTGACAGACTGTGGCTTGATGTCTTGGCTGATCGCATTCAACTCACCAAGGAAGAACGATTGCTCACGGCCCGACCCAGAGCCGCTCGTATAGATACTGCCCACAACATCACCCGCACCGACCTTCTGCAATGAGGGTGCCACGATGCCGTTCATGTGATACATCTTACGCTGAGGCTTGCGCATGCTGTAGTCATCTGGCTGATCACCACCGACAAACCTACGCATCACGTCACGCCAATCGACTTGGCTGCGCTTCATCTCTTCGATCAACTGCTTGATCTTAGCAGGTAGTGCATCAAGCATCTTGGCATTGGTTGCTGCCAACATAACCTTGCTATCGATGTCAGCTTCCATCTGCTTCTGTTCGGCAGGGGACAAGACGTTACCGTTTTCGTCAGACGTATCGACAACCTCACCGAAACCTCTGCCGCCACTCTGACCTGCGTCCTCTGGTAGGCGGTCATAGATTTGTTCGGCAGTCATGCCATAGTACTGCTCATCCAGTAGGCCACCCTCTGGCAGGACGAACCCGCTTTCGATCAGGATTTCATTGATCGCATAATCGCATGCGACATTCCAACGATCAGCGTCACGCTCACCACGGCGCAGCATGTGCTTGAATGTAACGTGGCAAACCTCGTGGGCCATGACACCTACAGTCTCTTCTTGATCCATCGTATCAACGAACTCAGGGTTCCACTTGATGAACTTGCCATCAGTACACATTGTGCTGACATCTGTGTCTGCCTCAACGCGCAGGGACAGGGCAAGCGACCCAAAGAATGGGTGCTTTACAACGAGACGTGTGATCGCTCGTGATACTTTCATTTGTGCATCCATCAGGATATCTCCTCTAACACTTCTTCTATTTTGTTTTCTCGTTTGAACACCGCTGAGAAAACCTGATCCATCATGATCTCAACGTCCATGTATATAGGACGATTGCATTTCTTATTCAGACAGGTAATGGCAGACCACTCCAAGTGGCCCACCTTGTTTCTCGTGCGGCAATACGGACAAGTAAATACGTGCATATCGCTCTCCAAAAAAGTTCAATAGAACTATAAGATCAGGTTCTTACCTGTCTTCATGATCCAATCGCGGATCACTTGTGACTGCTTCAGTTCTTTGTTGCGGTTGATCGCATCCTTGATGACGAACGCAGCGAACTCTTGCTGAGGCAAACGCTCAAGGTACTTGACCACGTTGCCAATGTTCTTGTCGTTGACACGCGATGCGATAGCAGCACACACGGCGTACAGGATAGCAGGATCATTGGGAATGTCCGCGCTGTTAGGATTGGCGATCAGACCATCGATGTCTGGCACACTCTCGTACATCTTGAGGAAGCCAGTGAAATCGGCAGTCGCAGCCCGACCAACCTGACCTGCGATAGCCTCAAGTTGGTTCACAGGATCAAGACCCCATGACATGATCGAACCAACGCGCTCCCATGAACGAGGCGATGGGCATGCGTTCGCATCACGATCAAACTTGTGCAACCACTCAGGGCGGAACCGTAAGAACGCACAGATGCGCTCGTCGATACGCTTGCTGTAGTAGTAAGCGATTGTGTCTTCCAGATCGGCCTCGATCTCCAAGAACATCAGACGATCCTTGAGGTGCGATGGCATGTTGTTTGTACCCGCACGATCAGACATGCGGTTACCCGCTGCCACGATCACCCAACCATCAGGCAGGTAGTGCGGCCCAACGCGGCGTTCGTTGACGATCTGTGCCGCGATGTTCTGGTTGGACACTGGTGCTTGAGGAAGCTCGTCTAGGAACAGGATGCCCTCACCCTCAGTCGGCATCCAGTCAGGACGCATACGCACCATTGTCTCGCCATCCTTAGATGGGACAGGCCAACCGCCAAGCTCACCCGCATCGTACTGTGCCAGTGACAGTATCTCGCAGCCGATCTTGCGACGAGCGGCGATATCCTTGACGCTCGTGGTCTTACCGATACCCGCACCAGACACAAGGTATGGCACAACGTACTGGGCATCACGGCCCTGCTTTAGATTGAAGGCAAAGTCGATAGCTGCCTCAGTGATTGATTGCGCTTGTGATAGCTTCATGATTGTTCTCCACTTCTATGTTTGATCACAAATTTTAGGTTCTCTATTCGCACTGCAGCGTCTTCAATGAACACCTTGTCAGAGCGTAGGTAATGCCGTTGGTAGTTCATCACTGCCTTGGCATGTTTGTCTTGCGCAGCGACAAGCTCATCCTTGAGCCTGTCCATGCTGTAATCGGCGTACCGTTCGATCAGTCGCTCGTTTGATTGTTTGATGTATTCTTCTAGGTCAGTCTGCATTTTCCTCTCCGATCAATTGCCTTGGCTCACTGTAAACCCCAAGGACTGTACCGTCGATGCCGCCAACCAGTGCCTTGGCCTCTTGCAGACCAAGCTGTTCGGCCTCATCAATCGTCGCTGCATCCACCGTCACATGACGTATCGTTTCGACCTTCACTTCTACCATATAGATCATCATAACCCCCAGTTACTTGCGCATATTGGGCCAATGCCCATCTCAATCGACACTGGATCAGTCAACTCACGTCCGCAGCATGAGCAGCGTCCAGTGACCTTACCGTGCTGCACTGCCTCACCCCTTGGGTCAGACGCTACCCGCACTACAGCGTCCGCTGTAGCCGTGTGACAGGCACCCACAGGCATGAACTTACCGTCCATGATCTTGCCCTGATAATCAGGCCCACGTTTGACGTACACGGCACCACCGTTGCGTCCATTCATGGGGGCCAATGAGAATGCCAACTCCGCTGCGCGGAAGACAGGCTTCTTAACCTTGGCTGTTTCGAGCAAGGTCTTGATCCGCGAGACATCGACATCCCGCGTCAATTCCTCACGGCGTTCAGCTTTGTTCTTGATCTTGGTGATTGTGCGCTCCGCTGCGTCCCATTGCTTCTCCGACAGATCACCTTTGGTGACGTACTGGACAAGCAGGGAAGCCGCAAAGTTATTCCATGTGCGTATCTCACCAAGCTCTTGTAAGATTTCTTCACGTTCCATCATACTCTCCCAAGTTTGCGGATAAACATTGCATCGCCATCGTGATGCTGTTCGACCAGTTCAAAGCTCTCACCCTTTGCCTGTAAGGCATTGAGGAAGAGGGGCATGTCGCAGTCTTCTTCAAGGTACAGTGTCGGCACGTACTGGTCAGTGACCTGAGCGTAGCTGTAACCGCTGACCTGAGACAGGTGTAGACCTGCGTTAAGCAAGTCACGGTACGGCACCTCTAGCCAACCATGACTGTCGTCAGTGTGGTATGTGTATGTGGTCATTGCTCATCCTTTCCCCATATTAACACTTTCCCGATAACCTTTGACCGTATGCCCTTGGTGCCAAGGATTTCTTTGACGAAATATTGCTCAAGGTCTTCAAAGGTTTCGAACTCGTACCGCGAGTAGAACTTGCCCCGCGCTTCTATCTGATCAACTTTGATATACATTCTTCACTCCATAAAAAGTTCAAATGAACTTTGCGCAGCGGCCCCGCGAGGGGCCACCAACAAAACTCATTAAGACGCAACGCCAAGCTCGTCGAGCATCGCAACCACGGCAGCATCGACAGTGTCGTTCTCTGTCTCAGCCTCAGCGGCAGCGGCCTTAGCCGCCTCAGTGTCACGGTACGCTTTCCGCGCAGCCATCAACTCACGCATGACGTTATGGAACTCGTCAAGCTCGTCATCATCAAGGCCATCCTTGAAGACATCGCCTTGAACCTGCTTGCCGTTCTCATCCTTCTTGGTAGAGAACTTGCCGACAACTTGTTCCGCAAGGCGTTGGGCTTTCGACTTGGCAGTCTCACCCTTGACCATCTTGGCAAGTTTGTTCTCGCTGTCGATCTCCATCGCAGCCAGATCACGAACGATAGCGTCCGCAGTGTACTGGCTTGGGATGTCGCCGATCTTTTCTTTGATCAGACGCACAGCACCCACGCTGTTCTCGACATACCGCTTGACGGTGGCCTCTTTCAGACCCGCCTCTTCAAGCAGCGCAGAACGCAGCTTCTTTGACACGGTACGAGGCAGGTTGCCCTTGACCAGTTTGACGTGGGCGATAGAGGCGATCACCTCGCCGTAGGCACCCATCTTGTGGGCGTTAGCCGCCTCGTTGTTGTCGCGGTTCTGACCCTTGAGGTCAGCAATGTTTTGCTCCGCTTTGTAAACAACATTGATCGAAGCATCTGAAACCATAAATTCTTTAGCAGTCATCTGTTCATCCTTTTCTGGCTGACTGTTACTGGGAAGGTGCGGCCCGACAGGGCCACAGTGAAGGGGCTTACGCAGCCCAAGTGTCGTTGAGGCATTGCTCCCCAACAATGATTGAAGGGCCGATATCCTTGAAGGCATCGACGAAGGCGTTACGCAATTGGACGTAGCCGACAGAAGCACACATGAAGATCATGGGCTTGGGTGCATCGACAAACACCAGATCACCCACTGACAGGCTGCTACCGCCGCCGCTACGGCAAGCGATCTGGTTTAGCTCAGTGGGGTAGGGCGCGTTCTCGAACACGAAAATCTTCTCAAGGTTTTCTTTTACCTCGCCACCTTCGATCTCGTAAGAGGTCTTGTGTCCATAGACACCGTGGATCAGGGCAAGCAGGGCTTTCAGTTCCATCCCTTCTCCATCCTTGCCAAGCAGAAAGTTCAGGTCAGCATAGGCACGAGCTTGGGGGTGACTGTCCCAACCACCCTCTGGGCTGTTGAGCATCGCACGAACATGGGGTGACATGCGTTTCTTGATAACGTGATATTGCATGGGCAATCTCCTTTTCATGATACCAACATCGCAGCCCCGCAGGGCTGCAAACTTGGGATCACGCAGCGACAGGCGCAGCGTAGTACTTACCGTTCTCTTTGACCGCCATGATCATTGCGGAAACATGGAAGATGTCACCGTCATCAAAGGGGCCGTGAGCGGTTTCGTTGTGAAGGAAATCATCAGTACGGTAACGGTACTTATCACCGTGGGGGGTGACGTACTCATAAGTCCATTGGAAAATACTGTCGCTATCAGAGCGGATGCTCAGGACGTGTTGACCGCCATCACCATCCAAGATGATATCTACGGTTACGCCAATGCGGCTGATGTTACGGAAGACGGTATTGATTGAAGCCATGATAGCTCTCCTTGATTAAGAATAGATGGGGTTTGCAATGTGATGATCGATCACGTCCATCATCACGGCGTAGCGGGTAGTGCCAGTTTCCTGAGCGTAAACATCGGCGAAATGACGCGCCAACTGGTAGTAGCTCTCAGCTTCATAATCACTGCGATTTGCTTTGCAGCGGATATGCATGCGATAGGAAGCAACGGCGTTATTGAAATGGGTCATTGGGGAACTCCAGTTAAGTGAAACCATGACAACGGCAACCAGAAGCTGCCGCTCTCGAATTGTCTCACTCCAACCACCTCTGTCTGTCTCTACCTGTCGCCGTGGCAAACCTGAGAGGACATCCCTTGTGGAAGGGGATGCTGTCTCAGCGGTTCTAGTA
>ERZ869936.2244-NODE-2244-length-11688-cov-3.521362_pt1 | contig 11688 bp, 3 predicted proteins | sample MGYA00520876_ERZ869936 | MGnify/ENA primary metagenome ERZ869936 (study PRJEB32218, sample SAMN09650985) | biofilter metagenome | isolation source: enrty point of leading RO module | place: Saudi Arabia: Thuwal, RO plant located on Red Sea | collected 2016-02-17 ... | reverse complement strand
GGGCCTGGGACGGAAAGGTCCTTTGGATCAACCACACCTTTGAGAAGCCTTCAGCAGTATCGCTGAAGTTCAACTCGCGCCGACGTCCGGTTGGCCGTTGATTGAGCGCACGGTCACTTCGTTGAAGTGACCACACATGGACGGCTCGGCGAGCCGTCCCTACCACACCAATAATAACCGTTCCTGCCACACCTCCATCAGAAAGCAACCTGCCCGCCGGGTTTTGCAAATCGTTTCTTCCCGTTGATGATGACCTTGTTCAATCCCTCTGCCGGCGGGATATGCAACACCACCTTGCCAGGCTTGTGGTGAAACCGACCTTGGAACGAAACCTCCAAGGCCTTGCCGTCCTTGCTCAACTTCCAGCGCAGATTGACCGGGCCGAATTCGGTAGGCATGTTCTCGAACACGGTTCCCTTTTCCTTGCTGATCCACGCCAGCGGGCAGAGGCGCAGCAGGTGAAGTTCGTCCGGACGCAACTGGTCGTCGATGACCGACAGACGCGCCAAATCGGCGAGAAGCGGAGAGGCAAAAACGGTGCCGTAAATACCATGCCGGGTCTCGCAGGAAATATAGGTTTGCGGCGACAACGCCCCGGTCAGAATGCTGTACATGCCGGTGAGAAACCGTTGCCGGTCGCCGGTCCGCCAATGGTGATAAATGTTCCAGCTGTAGCAGGGCTCGCAACTGGACATCTCATTGACCAAAACCGCGCGCTGGTTGTAGAGACCGTGAATGTTGTAAAAGCGCGTGTTGGGCCCCTCGTAAAAGAAGTCCATCGTTGCGCGCATCAGCTCGTCCTCGGGGTCAAAGAGGCCGGCCCAGACCAAGACCAGCGGACCAGCGTCGAGATAAAACGGGTGATTGAAGGTGTTGCCGCCCTCCGTAAAAGAGGCTGGGACGATGGGGCGCGAACGGCCTGATTGATCCGTCCAGCGCGGAGCGGTTTTGGTGTGTTCGCGAAGCGCCCGGACGAAGGTTGCCTTAAACTCCTTTGCCTCATTCTCCATTTCTGCCGCGCGCGGATGTCCCATGCGTCTGAGCAGGCGCGCGGCGGTGTACAGGCCCTTGTAGTTCCAGGCGATGGTCCAGACCGATTGGTTGGGAATGCCACGGTCGGTGTCCACTGCCGGAGCCATCAGCCCGGGCACCCCGTTGGTCACCGGCAGACGCCGCGCGTGCTGAATGAACTCGCAGGCCTTGAGCACCGGCTCCAGCCAGGATTGGGCGAACTGCGGGTCTCCCGTGTACAAGGCGTGCTGCGCGATCTGATGCAGAATCGCGCCGTGATCGGTGAGCCAATCAACCGACGTCAGGGATTTGGGCGCGCTGAAGTAACCTGGATGCAATTCGTACGACGGTCCGGGAGGCTTGACGGTGCCCTGCTCCTTGCGAAAAAGCTCAATCCGGCTGCGCACGGCCTCCTGGTAACCGAAGAGGTCCAGCATCATGTGGGTGGCCATCGACGTGGGCGTGGGCCAAAGCCGGTCGTAATACCAGGAACCCGAAAGGAAGGAGCGATGGCCGGTGACCGGGCTCTTCTCGGTGATGAGCTCGGCAAATTTCAGGCTCCATTCAATCGCCTCCTGTATCTGCCTTTCTGGGATTTGAAATCGCGCGGCGGTTTTCGGCTTATGCGCCCAAAACCGATCGCTCTCCGAAAGTGCGCCTTCCAATCCCAGCGCCAGTTCGGCGTCGACCTCTGCGAGCGGAACCGGGGTGATCGGCAGCAGAATGTCGGCGAAGCACCTGGGCAAAGTCTCTTTCCGGGCCGGCAGGGTGACCTTCAGGTAATAAGTGTTGGTGTCGGGCGACGCGGTCAAGAACTCGTAGGTGGCCCCTGGTGAGGGAAGGGCGACCAACCGGACCCGGCCATCGGGCTCGAGAACTCGCAGACCGGTGCGTCCCCCTTGCTCAAAAGGTTGGGCAACCAACCGGCACGGGTATTTGGCGTAGGCCGGCATCACGCGCAGGTTGGCCTCCTGATTCATCTTCACGTCGATGTGCGGCGTCGAGAGGTGCAGCAGAAAGCTGTAGCTGGCCGGGGCGCTGAGGTTGTCGACATGCGGGATGGAAAGCCGGATCCAACCAAAGAGCGGTTCAATGCCGCTCGTGGTGTCGGCGCCGCCTGGAACATGGGCAAACATCTCCTTGCGCAACACCAACCCCTTGTCCAACGGCCACTCCGTCCAGATAAACGGCGTGGCGTTGGTGTTCCAACCCTGGATTCCCAATCCGTTGTCCGCCTCCTTGTGCAGGTAATACACATTGGTGCGCGTCAACGGCGCCTCGCCCTTCTCGGAGGGGATCACCGTTACCTGGATGCCCTCGCCGGCCCAGGGCTTGGCGTGTTCTTTCCATTTGCCGGGATAAGGCTTGGCCAGGACAGTGCCGTTGTAGAGCACGTTGAACCGGAAGAAATGGTCCTTCCAGCCTATGGGCGTCCATACGTTGCGCTGCTCGGGCCACCAGGTTGCGGCCGTTTGTGCGTCGGGCTCCACAATCAAATTGGCCGTCGAAGGAACTTGATAACAAGCCAAGCCCAAGAGGGTTACCAGCATCGCTGACACACTTTTATTAGCGGTTAAACTCATATACAAAAACTCTTCACCTCGGCCGGGGCACTCCAAAATGATGGAGGGCATTGCGCAGGATCATTCGCATTTTCGGGTCCACGGACAAAACCCAGCCTGAGGCGATTGCAGCAGCGTTGACGATCCTGCCGCCATCGGGTCGTTCCCAGTAAATAAACTCGCCGCCCTGAGGCGTCTCCGGCTTCACCTTGCGAAAATAATAATCAAACGCGCTGCCGCCGATGTCCCAGGGAATGACTCCATTCGCGATGCGGAGAATGCCCTCGGGATCTTTCGGCGGCACGGCCCCCTGTGGCGGTGGCTCCTTCATCAAGCCAAGCAATACCGAAGGACGCACATCGGCTTCATGCGCATTGGACCGCGGCATGCCGCCATCGGGCGCCTGGCCGAAAGCATCCCCTTTATTTAGTCCGGTATTTTCCGGGAAATTAAAAAGAAAATGCTCAGGCCGCTCCACGATGTAAGGACCATACATTTTGGGATCGGACGGGTTGTTCCAGCCGATGATGTCCAGTCCAATGAGCTTCCACCCCGGGTAACCGCATTCCCGCAGCAATCCGCCGCGCAAGCCGTCCTGGGAATGCCACGCCTCACCACGTCGTGCGGCGGGCACCTGGTCTCCGGGCGCGTCAACCTTGCGGCATTCGATGACGGTCCCTTCCCGGTTGAAGCTCACCCGCCAGAGCATTGAGTTGCCGGACAAACACAGCACATTGCCGCCTTTCCGGAAATAGCGTTCCAGTCCGTGATACATCGGCAGGGACCAATATTCACTATGTCCGTTGATGATGAGTGTTTTGTAGCCCGACAACATTCCCGGGTCCTGATGAAGATCCAAATCGGTGACCAAATCGTAATCATACCCCTCCTGCTCAAGCCAAATCTGGGCAAACCGTTCAGCCCGGAGCAAGTGACTGTAACCAGTGGGCACGCCGTACAACAAATAAGGATCCGCCGCGATGAAGGGCATGCGAAGCCCCAGTTGGTAACTGCCCTGCCCCGCCGCATGCTTGCGGTAAAATGAAAAGGCGGGCGGATTGCCGTCGGCATTTTGAATTCCCTGCGTGCTGCTGAAGCGGTTCAACTCCGGGCTGCCTTTGACAAAGGCCGTGGCGTTGTAGGCGCGCCACGTGTTGGTGGAGGCCAGCAGAAGTATCGGCGCCTTTTTGCGCCGAGCCGGTTTTTTGACAATGAATGAAATGTGATAAAGGTGCGGTTTGCCGTCCATTTCGTATCGCAATCGTCCCACGTAAAAACCGGACTTGGCGGTCGAGGGAATCCGATAGCCCAGCGTTGCCTTCCACCGGCAGTCGTACAGGTCATCCGACGCAAAGCGCAGTCCATGGCCGCGCGTGGGATCCTTCCTTGGATTATAATCTCCAAAGCGCGGCACCTCGGCCTGAAAGGAAGGACCACCGATCATCCATGTGGCGTGGTTGATAATGCGACCGGGACGGTTTTGCGCTGACACGTCCGCGACCACGTCGCCCTGCTCCTCGGAAAAAGTCCAGCATCCCAGCACGTCTCTGCCAGAGGCCCGCTTGAGTCCCTTCTCCTCAAAGCGCCGTTTTATTTCCTCCGCACTCAAGGTGCGGTTGTAGATCACCGGCATGGCCAAATCACCGTCGAGAAAGTTGGCCGCCCCGTCAAATTCGCCATAAGCCGCCAGGCGCAGCGGCGCGAGCCCGCCTTGAGCCGGTCCCGCATAGTTGCCGCGCGCCACCGACTTGCCGTTGAGCCAGAGAATTTTCTCAGCTCCATCCCAGGTTGCCACCACATGCGCCCATTGGCTTGCCTTCATTGACTTTGCGGATGACGACAACACATTTTGTTTCCGGTAAGAGCCGCCGTCCCCCAGATAAAATGAAACCCCGCCGTCGTTGTTCAGGAACAACCCGAACCCGCATTCGTTGCTGTAATTGTATTGAGTTACCAGCCCGGCCCAGGCGTTGATTTTCCAAGGGCGCACCCAGCACTCCAGAGTCAGGGCCTTGAGCGGTTGCCGGATGTTTTTCTCAACATGAATGTACGACCCGGGATGAATCGGCTGCGTGCCCGCCGGAGCCTCCGGAAACTCAAACAGCACCGTGTCGCTTTTCGGGTTGTCCACCTCGTGGCCGAGACGGCAAATGGAAAACCGGTAAGGGACGGTGCTGCTAATGTGAAATCCAATAGGCTGGCCCGCCTCCACGCTTTGCGCGGCGTACCCATGGACGCCCGGAACAATTTGCTGGCGGTGTGGCGGCAGGAATAATTTCTTCGAACTCTGCGCGGTGGCCATGGGTGGCAGCAACGCCATTCCCGTCACGCCAGCCGCTGAATGCTTCAGGAAATCCCGACGGTTAATTTTGGACATGCGCGCATCTTTTCAACTCAACCGCCGAAATCAATTCCGGAAATAGCAAGTGACACCATCAACCCAGCTGCGCCCAGACGATTCCATGCTCCAGAACCTTCACTTGAGTCCTTGAATAGAGCCAGCGGAGAAAAGAGAGAGACGCATGCTGCCCAGCGGGTTGGGACACGGCCGCAGCTCCGCAGGCAACTCCCCAACGCAGCCACTCCCATGGCTTGGCACCCTCAGTTATTTGCCATGTTGCCCCGGCCAGCATGGCGTCCCCTGCTCCCACCGTGTTTGTGACTGTCACTTTTGGGGAGTCTGCCTGAAAGCACTGCTGCTCCCGCGCATTCAACAGCAGAGCACCGTCGGCCCCTCGAGACACCATAACCCATCCGGCAGTTTCCACAGACATTTGAATCGCAGCATCAACAACGGCTTTCTCCGTGCACAACGGCTTTCCCGCCCATCCAGCCAATTCGTGGACGTTGGGCTTGACCAAAAATGGCCTTGCCGCGAGCCCTGAAGCCAAAGCCAGGCCGTCGCAGTCGAGCACGGTTTTAATTTCCTCAAAATTGCCGCAATTCAAAACCTGAGCGGCGGCGTCAGGGGGCGCGCCGGCCGGCAGACTGCCTGAGAGCATCACGACACGGGAACGCGCTGCTTGATCCCGAATCGTTTTCAGCACTTGCGTCCATTCGTCTGAGGAAAGTGAAGGCCCCGCCGGATTGAAGCGCAGTTGCCCTCGCTCGTCACCCGTGACAATGAGGTTCGCGCGCGTCGGCTTCTGCAATGGAATCGACGCAAAGGAAATGCCTTCCCTTTGCAGTCCGGCGCTGAGTTCTTCTCCGGTTTGCCCACCCAGCGGCAGCACAAGGTGATGAGGAGCGTTTAACAACTGAAGCCAGCGAGCGACATTAACGCCCTTGCCGCCCGGCCAGCGCCGCTCAGCTTGAATGGAGTTCTTTTCCTCCCAGCGCACGCGATCCACGAGCCACTCAACGTCCACTGATGGATTGAGCGCGAGGACCAGGATGCTCATGGCAAGGGAATTTGCTGCACCCGGTAGAAGACCGGCGACCCGGCGGGCGCAGGCGTGGTGTATAAAATCACGGTTCCCGTGGCGGTGATCAATTGCACCGGCGTCCACGTGATCAAATCGGTCGAGGACTGCACCTCGTATTGTTCGCCAACCACGGTATCCCATCGGAATTGCAGGCTGCCGTCCGGAAACACCGCGATCAGCACTAGTTGAATGGGGCGTCCGCTCACCAGCAGGCCGTTGGCGCTGACAATGCCGCGAATGGTGAAGGTCACCGGAACGGCTTCATTGTTGGGCACCGTTAGGTACCAGACGCCGTTGAGCACCGGCAAAAAGCCGTTGGTCCGGACCACGATCTGCTCGTAGAGCGGTCCGGGAGCGTTTTCACTGCTGAAATCGTACGCCAGCGTGTTGGGGAACGCGCCGCGTCGCAGCAGCAGATCCGCGTTGCCAGAAAGATTGTAGAGTTCGAACAGCGCCGCCGAGTTGGTCTGGTCTATGACAAACTGGAAGAAATTAGTGAGCGCGCCGACATTGGCGGTGAAGTCACGCGGCACACCGTTTGTAAGGACGATGATGTTCGCCGACACCTCCGTGGCGCGCACCTGGTAATTCACCGGCACACCGGTGGCGTTGAACACGCCGAGATACCAGGTTCCGGGATTCAGTGGCATCGGCAGTGAATTTTCATCCACCGAAACCAGTTCATCCGTGGTTCCCGGGTTGATGCTCCGGTAATCATAGCTTGCGGTATTGGGGAGCGGCAGACCGCGCCGGACATACAGGTCCACATTGCCGTTGGCCCCCAGGATTTCAAACGCCACGCTGAGCGCGTTGGTGGAGACATCGAACTGGTAATACTGTAGAGCATTGCCATTGGTGATGGTTGCCGACAGAGGAATGGCATTCGTCAAGGCCGTCACGGCGGGTGCCGCAGGGTCGGTCTGGTCGAAATCCACGCGCAAAATGAAATTATTGGTCTGCGCCGGGTTCGTGTTGCGCACGCCCAGGTAATAACGCTGGCCGGGCAACAGAGGAGGCGCGCCATTGGTGGTCAGCACGGCGGTCCCCGCCGTCGTGGCCGCCAGCAGCACGGTGTCCCCGATGCCGCCGGTGGGCGCCGAGTTCTGGTTGAATAACAAATCCAGATTGCCACCCAGGCTGGTGAGTATATTTGTGGCAAAGGTCGCGGTGGCCGGCACCTGAACGGTGAAGTAAACAATCTCATTGCCACGCACCACGCCGCCCATGGACGTGCCCGGAGGCAGCGGCGCGGGAACCACGTTCAGCCCGGCGGCTCCGGCAAAGACAAACTGCAACTGCCAACTGATCAAATCCGCCCCGATGGCGGCCCCGGCGCGGGTGTCCCAGATCTCCAGATGCCAGTTGCCGAAGGCGCGTTCTCCCACGAGCAACCGCAGCGATTCCTCAGGCAAATAAAACTGGCCACCGGTCACTTCGGCAACCTGGAGCGAGTCCACCCAGAAGCCATTGGTCACGCCGGCAATGGTCACCACAGTGTTGGTGTTGACCGCCAGGAAACTGGTGGTGAAAGGCGTCCATGCGTTGACGCCTGTGAGGACATTGGTCAGGCCATTGACAATGACATGGGCCACGGCGGGCGGCGCATTGGTCGGCGGATAACTGGCATCGGTGCGTCCCACAGTGCCCGCCAGGAAAATGGAGCGGATTTCGTCAGCGGAAATGGCGCGGTTGTGGAAGCCGATTTCGTCCAGTTGGCCGGTGAAATATTGGGTGGTATCAACGCCTATGCAGTCACTCCTGCCCATCCAAAGTGAGGCGGCATTGCTTATTGAGGTGACGCCCGCCGTGGCGATGGTCGCGTTCAATACACCATCAACATAGGCAAAAACATCGGTCGCACGCCTTACAAACGCGATATGATGAAACGCTCCGTCATTGATGGGCACTGTTGTGGAGATTTTCAACGGGTCGCTGCCAACCCCATCTGAATACGCCTCCAAATCCAAAATTCCCGCTCCCAAGCTGGGTGCTCCCATCCGTATGTCGAACATACTGGCCGCACCACACGAGGGACGCTTGCTTATAATGGCCTCATGGCGAGCTGAAGCGGTGTTTATCCAAAAATCGACGGCAAAATCGTTCGTTCCAAAATTACCCGCCGATGTCCCGGCACTCACATGATCATCCACCCCGTCAAACGTGAACCCTTGGCCCACATGCGCGGCACTCAGCGCCGCGCCGTTCTGGAGCGTGCCGTTCTGCCCGCCAATCACATCCTGTGCGTTCCCGTTGCCCGGCCACCAGTGAATCAAGCTGGATGGCGACCGGCGATAGGCCAGGTCCATCTGATAGGTTCGGCCCGGAACCGTGACCAAAGTCCGGCTGACCGCGCCCAAAGTTCCATTGGTGGTCCCGGAAACCGCGCTCAGCGCCAGCACATTGGTGCCGGAATGCGCGAAGGCGGGCTCTGCCAGCACGCTGACGTTGCTGGATGTCACCGTCCAGCCTTCCACGACGCTGCCGGTGGCATACATGCCCGCCAGCGCAGTTTCAAAACTGTTGGTCACAAACGCCAGGTTGGTGGTGCCCGCGGTGTTGGTGCCAAAGGGCGGCGTCGCGAACTTGATCATTTGCGGGAACAGGTTGGTGTTCTCGGTAAACACGGCATACACAATGCCCGGAGCCACCTCAATTTCGTGCAAGGTGATCGTGTCCAGAAGCATTCCCGGATCCACAGAATTGAAATCGAACGCCGTCCCGTTGGCCGCCGCCGTGAACGCCACCGCGTTGGTCACCCATCCGTTGGTGCCGGTGAACGGCACCGGCGCGCCTCCATCCAGAACATATTGACCATTGACGGTGCACGTGCCCGGCAGCGGCGTTTCACACCGACTCATGAAGGTGAGCAGGTAATTGCGGCCCATCTGCGTGGGCAAGACCCTCGACAGGCTTGAATTGTTCAGCGCCAGAACCTGGTCACCGGAATGGGCCACAGCCGGGTCATTCACCACATCCACTGAGCCCACCGGGCCGACGGTCCATCCATCGACAGTTGACGGCGAGGCGTATCCACCGGGAGTGGCCGCATCAAAGTTGCTGGTCAAAACGGTGACAAAGTTGGTGCTCGGAGCATTGGTCGCCCCCAAGCCGGTCGGCGCCAGCCCGCCACGGTTTTCAAACAACAGCACCCGCGTGCCTCTCGGGCTCACCAGGTGCATGGACAAATCAGAGACGCGAGGATGATCCACACGCACGCCGACCTGCACGCTGGCAATGGTCTGGGTGCTGTTCACGAAAATCGTGGATCGCGTCAACGCGTCGTCAATCAACGGCGTGTTGGTGTTCACCGTGAAGAATCTGGACGAAGCCGGATTGACATCCAGTTCCAGCCGAATCCGGTAACGCACGGTGATTGTCGTCGCGCCCGGGTTGAACAATCCAAGGAAGTAACGCCCTGCGCTCAACGGCGGCAAATCATTGACACTGAGCGAAAGCGATCCGCCCGGCGGAATGAAGGTGGCCGACTTGTCGCTGCCATTCGGCGCGCGCGTCGGAATGCGCCCCTTGCGCAGATACACTTCCACCCTGTCGCCGGGGTTCCCGCCAACAAACTGCACGTCCACAATCAGGTTGGTGGCATTGGCCGGCACGTTCACAAAGTCAAAGATGAACTGGTTGGCCAGAACGTCGCGGGTAACGAACGCATTGGGGTCATTTGTCGCCTGCGGCTCCAAGTGAATCTGAAAATTGGACAGGGCGCCCGTGGCGCTCAGCGCATTGTCCTGCAAAATAAATGTCCACAGCCCCTGCGACTGCTCACCAATGAAATCCACCAGGCTCCCCGGCCCATCGGTCGTCTGGGCGTAAGGTGTGTCGCCCTCGTTGAGGTCGTTGTAAATGACGGTTTCGGTTCCGCCTTCCTCGCCGTTGAGGCCCGAGGGATTGTTCAGGACGACGAACTGTTCCCCAAAGGACAATGTGCCCACAAGGTCACCAAACTGCTGATGGGAGATCGTGTTGGTGACCACCACCCTGCGCGGTTCAATCGGGAACAAACTGAACCCAAACGCCGTGATGCCCCCCGGGTTTTCGGGCGAACCATCCGGCACCCATTGCGGCACCGGCGTGAAAAACACATCCACGCTGCCGTCAGGATTTTGCTGGCTGAAGGGCAGTTCGCTGGCGACGCCGAAGAAGCCGAATTCGGCACCGCGCTGGTCCTCAGACTTGATGCCGACGTAGAACGGCCCAGCCGAGGCGTTGGTCAACACAATCATTTCGGTGCCACCCCGGTTGGTGGACTTGAGCGAGGAAGCGATCACGGCCGCATCCAGGTTGGTCAACGCCGGATCGGTGGAAACATACAGGTCAATGTCCGCCTCCAGGTTGCGAAGCGTGGGCACCTGGAATCCGCGGCGGGCGGTGCCGGACAGGTTCGGCGGCGCGAACGTCAGGAAGGCGACGTTGGTGAAGGCGTTGGTGTTCTCCAACATGTAAAAGGTCCACTGATTGGTCTCGCCGTGAGGCGAAATGAGCAGCGGCGAATTGGCGCCCACCCGCTGTCCCAGCAGCGGAATCCCGTTGGTGATCGTGGTCACCTTGGCGGAGACACTGGCGGTAATGACAGAGTTGGAGACGGTGATCGGGCTGACCAGCGTGGTGTTGCCGCTGGAAATCACCAGTGCGTAATCCTGCTTGATGCCGTTGGTCTGCGCGGTGACCGCGTTGACATTGACCCGGCGGCCAATCACGGAAATCGCGTATTGCCCATCCAGCGGGCTGTTGATGTAAACATTCTCGACATTGTTGACCGTGTCGCGGGCGTCGTTGATCACCGTAAATGTGCCGTTGGTGTCAGCCAAGAGGCTAATGTCACTGAAGTCGCCGCCGCCGGGGAAATTATTGCCGAAATAAACATCCCCCGTGACGAGATTGGTGACCACCAAATCCAGGTCGTTGACCAATTTCACTCCCGCCAGAGGGCTTCCGGGCGGATCGGTCCAGACCAGCGTCACCCGCAACGGCGCGTCCTGTGCGTCCGGTGAAAGCGTGACGACGCGAGTCTCCATTTCGTCGGTGCCCAGCGCGTTGGTGGGGCTTTGGTCAAATAAAAGCACGGGCGAGGTGAGCAGGTTCGACGATGGCAGCGCGCGGCGCAAATCCGGCGCGCCCCAGCCCTGGATGTTGACCGTGTTGTTGACCTTCAGGTCATAGGCCGAACTGGCCGAACGAGCGCTGTTGATCAGCAGCGCCTTGAGGAGGGCCGGGCTGGGATTGCTGATCCCGCCGCTGGCCTGTGTGGCAAAAAATTCCTGCATCAACGCCAGCATGCCCGACACGGCTGGCGCAGCCATGCTGCTGCCGCTTTCAAACCGATAATAATTCGTCAGCAGTTGGTTCAGGTCGAACAATCGGTCAAAGAAATCACCCACGTCATTGGTCGTCAGCACCACGGTGCGCAGGTCGTAATTAATCGTCGCGTTGTTGGTGTTGACGATGTCGTAAAACCACATCACCCCGTTGGTGAACCCGGGTTGAGTGTCTCCAAGAATGAAGCTGTTGGTGGCCGCAAAATTGTTCGGATTCACCGAGGGACGCGGATCAAACGCCAGGTTGGTGAAAATCAACAACGGAGGAATCGGGTTGGTCGAGATGACATGCGGCGAAGCATGGATCTGAAATTCCACCGCGTCATCCGGGACGAACAACGAAAAGAAGTTTGTCTCACC
>ERZ869936.2243-NODE-2243-length-11694-cov-3.378555_pt1 | contig 11694 bp, 6 predicted proteins | sample MGYA00520876_ERZ869936 | MGnify/ENA primary metagenome ERZ869936 (study PRJEB32218, sample SAMN09650985) | biofilter metagenome | isolation source: enrty point of leading RO module | place: Saudi Arabia: Thuwal, RO plant located on Red Sea | collected 2016-02-17 ... | reverse complement strand
CGACGTCGCCGGGAATGGCTTCGAGCGTGTTCAAATAACTGAAGGTGAAGCTGACGCCGCCGCTGTGCCCTGTGAGAACCAAGCGCGTCTTGAGGTGGCCGAAGGGTTTGCGGACGGTCTCCAGTATCGTTGGAATTTTCTCGTCGCCATGCTGGCGCCGCCAGGCCGGCCAGCTTTTCAAGTCGTTTTCCAGATACGCCACGACGAGATTTTCATTTGTCCGTAAGTCGCGCATAAAGCGGGTCTGCGCGCCGATGTGCTGGATGTCAAAATGCCAGTCGTCGCCCGGCTTCATCGTTTTGCCGATGGTCTGCTCAATCGTGTTGCCGTTGGGCAGGCCGTCAACGATCCGTGTCACCCGTTACTCTGTGCGCCATCCCGGGGTTGACGGCGCTTTGATGTGAAATCGGACTCCATGCTCCAGTGTCGCGGTGATCGTTAGCTCCTGGCTTTTGGAGTTGGCGGTAAATCCGGGAAACGATCCGGCATGCACTGGCCCGAACTGCGCCAGCAGTAAAATGAAGCAGTGCAGCACCGCAAATCGGCGGTTCAGAAAACTGGGAAGCAACTTTGATGTCACAGCGCAAAACTATCGGCAAAATGAACGACTGTCGTTTGGTTTTTTGAGCCGGATATTTTTCTCGCCAACCCAGTGCATGGCGTTTATCACCAAACCCAATGCTCAACTACATCTGGCTGGCCTTGATTTTACTGGCGGTCTTCATCGGCGGCTTCGATGGGAAAATGAAGGAAGTCACCGAGGGCGCGGTGGAGGGTTCCAAAAGCGCCGTCACGCTCTCCATCGGCCTTGTCGGCATCATGGCGTTGTGGCTCGGAATGATGCGTTTGGCCGAGAAGGCGGGACTGGTCCAGGGGTTGGCGAGACTGCTTCGCCCGGTGCTGCGCTGGCTGTTTCCCGAGGTGCCCGTCAACCATCCGGCGATGGGTTCCATGGTGTTGAACATCGCCGCCAACATGCTCGGCTTGACCAACGCCGCCACGCCGCTGGGCCTGCGTGCGATGAAGCACCTGGAATCGCTCAACCGCCTGACCGGCACCTCCAGCAACGCGATGTGCACCTTTCTGACCATTAACACCAGTGGCGTGCAATTGCTTCCGGCCACGGCGGTGGCGCTGTTGGCCTCGTCGGGCTCTGCCAATCCGACCGCGATTGTGGGCACGGCGTTACTGGCAACTCTTTGCTCCACGGTGGTGGGCGTGACTGCGGTGAAGTTCTTTGAAAAGCTCCGAATGTATCGTTTGCCCAAGCCCGAGGAACTTCCGGCGAATGAAGCCAAATCAGCCGCTGAAGCCGCTCCAGAGTCGGAGTCGGCTGCGGAGACAACCGAGGCCAAGCCGCTGAATTTCTGGGGAAAAATGGCGCTGGCTGCATTCGGGTTCGCATGGGTTTATTTTCTTCTAAGGATGGCAATGCCCGAGCAGTTCGGGGGCACACCCGCCGCGCCGGATGAAAAAACTTTTGTGCGTGTCGTCAATGCGGTTTCCGCGATGGCCATTCCGCTCCTGCTCTCCTTCTTCCCGCTTTACGCGATCCTGCGGCAAATCAAGGTGTATGAGGAATTTGTCGAGGGCGCCAAGGAGGGCTTCAACGTCGCCATTCGCATCATTCCCTACCTGGTCGCGATTCTGGTCGCGATCAGCATGTTCCGAGGCGCGGGAGGGATTGACATGCTCACGAAGTTTTTAAGGCCGGCGCTGGACCTGGTCGGATTTCCGGCGGAGTTGCTGCCCATGGGGTTGATGCGTCCGCTGAGCGGCAGCGGGGCCTACGGCATCCTCGCCGACACGGTCAAGGCGTTCGGGCCCGACAGCCTGCTGGGCCGCACGGCAGCGACGATGTACGGCAGCACCGAGACGACGTTTTACGTCCTGGCGGTTTATTTTGGGTCGGTGGGCATCCGACGCACGCGGCACGCGGTTCCGGCGGGGTTGGTGGCTGATGTGGTGGGCATCTTTGCCGCCATCTATATTTGTCGCGCCATGTTCGCTTGAAAGATACAGGACGTTTTCACTCCTCGAAATGTGTTACATTAATTGATGTGAACCGGATTTGCCGATTTGGCGAAGAGGCAGAGGTAAATCGCGGGATTTTTTGGAGTCTTGAGAAAATGAACGGGAAAATTGCCAGGACAGACGGGGAGTGGAAACGGCTTCTCACCCCGGAACAATATCGGGTGACCCGTCGCAAGGGAACGGAGCAGCCGTTTACCGGGGAATATTGGAACCACAAGGAAGAAGGGGTTTACCACTGCGTCTGCTGCGACGCGGTGTTGTTTGTGTCTGACACCAAGTTCGATTCCGGCACCGGGTGGCCCAGTTTCTGGGCGCCGGTGGACGTCAGCAGCGTGAGCACGAAGGCGGATTTTGGCTTGTTTTCGCGACGCACGGAGGTGTTGTGCGCCCATTGTGACGCGCACTTGGGGCATGTATTTGAGGATGGTCCGCCGCCCACGGGATTGCGTTACTGTATTAATTCTGCGGCTTTGACATTTCAGCGTAGCTGATATGGCGGTTTTGTGCTGGCTTCCATGCCCCGGTTGAGGAAACTTTGCAGCGATGGAGCCGGGAGCGCGCAAAATGTCTAGCTCGCCCCGGCTTTAAAAATTTTATGAGCGATGCCAGTTTCAATGTTCACAACCTTGCCTTCATCGAGGGGCTGTATGAACAGTTTCTGGCCGATCCATCGGCGGTTCCTGCGGAGTGGCGGGGCGTTCTTGAGGAACTGTCCCGAGGGGAGCCGGCGCGTTCGCGCGTGAAGCCTCAGTTTCGTCCGGAAAGTCTTTTTCATGGGCCGGCTGCGGTGCGCGGCGAGGGCGAATTTCTTCCCGGCTCTGCCCAGGCGTTGAGCATCAAGGATTGGGTGATCCAACTGTTGCGTGAATATTTGTTTCTAGGTCACATGATCGCCAGCCTCGACCTGTTGGGACATGTTCGACCGATGCCTCCGGAACTCGATCCGGCTTCCTACCGCTTTTCGGAGGAGGAACTGAGCCGAAACTTTACCTACGAAACTTTCGGCCCGAATCCGCTGCGCCTGGGCGAAATCGTCCAGAAGCTGCGCAACACCTACTCGCGCACCATCGGCGTAGAGTACATGCACATTGACGACGTCAACATCCGGCGCTGGTTGCAGTTTCGCATGGAGGGTTCCGAGAACCGCGCGCAACTCAGCCGCGACGAGCAGTTGCGCATTCTCACCCGCCTCAGTGACGCGGTGATTTTCGAGGAGTTCATCCGCAAAAAATTCATTGGCGCGAAAAGCTTTTCCCTCGAGGGCTCCGAGAGCTTGATTCCGCTGCTGGACCAGGCCATCGAAAAGGCCGCGGAGCAGGGCGTGACCGAAATTGTTCTTGGCATGGCCCATCGCGGGCGCCTCAACGTGCTTGCCAACATCATGGGCAAGCACCCCAAGCAGATTGTCCGCGAGTTGGGAGACGTCGAGCCGGAGCGCTATCGCGGCAGCGGTGATGTGAAATACCATCTGGGCCACAGCACCGAATGGGTCACCGGTTCGGGCAAGCAAGTGCATTTGTCGCTCTGCTTCAACCCTAGCCACCTTGAATTCGTCAATCCGTTGGTGCTGGGCCGCACCCGCGCCAACCAAGACCGCACCAATGACCGAGACCGTTCGCGCAACATGGCGCTGCTCATCCACGGAGACGCCGGATTCGCCGGGCAGGGAATTGTCCAGGAAATCCTGAACATGAGTGCGCTGCGCGGATACACCGTAGGCGGCACCGTTCACATCATCCTCAACAACCAGATTGGCTTCACCACCTCGCCTTCAGAGGCGCGATCCACCGAGTATGCGACCGACGTCGCGAAGATGCTTCAGATTCCCATTTTTCACGTCAATGGAGAGGATCCGGAAGCCGTGGCGCAGGTCGTCCGGCTTTCCATGGATTTCCGGCACAAATTTCAAAAAGACGTGATCATTGACGTGTACGGCTACCGGCGGTTGGGACATAACGAAAGCGACGAGCCGGCGTTCACGCAACCGGTGCTGTACCGCGCCATCGAGCAGCGCAAGCCGGTGCGCGAAGGCTACCTTGATTACCTGCTAGCCTTGGGCGGCGTGACACGCGAGGAGGCGGACCAGATTGCCGAAAGCCGCCGCGAACATTTGGAAAAGGCGCTTTCCGAGTCGCGCCACGCCAGTTACCGGCTGCCCAGCGAGCCGCTGCACGGCATCTGGAGCCAGCATGCCGGAGGGCCGGAAGACAAGGTCCAGGATGTCCCCACAGGCGTTGAAGCCAAAAAACTGTCGGAACTGCTCGAGGCGCAGACGAAGCTGCCCGAAAAATTTCATCCGCATCCCAAGATCAAGAAGCTGCTGGAAAGCCGCCGCGCCATGGCTTTGGGCAAGCAGCCTTTGGACTGGGCTGCCGCCGAGACGCTCGCCTACGCCAGCCTCGCAACGGAGGGCTACCGGGTTCGCCTTTCGGGTCAGGACTGCATCCGCGGCACCTTCAGCCATCGGCACGCGGGATTTTTTGACTACGAAACCGGCCAGCTTTTCATGCCCTTGCAGCATATTTCGCCGGAACAAGCGCCGGTCGAGATTCTCAACAGCCCGCTGTCCGAGGTGGGCGTGCTTGGCTTTGAACTGGGGTACAGCATGGAATGGCCTGACGGTTTAATTATCTGGGAGGCGCAGTTCGGCGACTTTTGCAACGTGGCCCAAGTCATCATTGACCAGTTCATTGTCAGTGCGGAAAAAAAATGGCGGCGATACAGCGGGCTGGTTCTGCTGCTGCCGCATGGGTTTGAAGGCAAGGGACCGGAGGATTCCAGCGCGCGGCTGGAGCGGTTTCTGACGCTCGCAGCGGAGGACAACATCCAGGTGGTTTATCCCACGACCCCTGCCCAAATGTTTCATTTATTGCGCAGGCAGGTCGTGCGCAAGTGGCGCAAGCCGCTCATCGTCATGAGCCCCAAGAGCCTGCTGCGTCATCCCAAGGTCCATTCCACCCTCGACGAACTGGAAAACGGCGCGTTCCAGCGCATCATCCCCGACGCGCAACAACCCGGCAACGGCGCGCCGGTTGACCGCATTCTGCTTTGCAGTGGTAAAATTTACTACGAGCTGGAGGCGCGTCGCGAGGAGCTGAAGCGCTCCAATGTCGCCATCTTGCGCGTGGAACAACTCTATCCACTGCCCGACAAGGTGGTGATGGACGCGCTGGCGCCCTACGACAAGGAAACGCTGGTCATTTGGGTTCAGGAAGAGCCTGAAAACATGGGCGCCTGGCGGTATCTTCGCGCGCGTTTTGCCGAATCCCTTTTCGGCCATCCCTTCAATTACGTTGGCCGGCCGGCCTCGGCCAGCCCGGCCACCGGCTCTGCCAACAGCCACAAGCAGGAGCAGGAACAAATTATTTGCGAGGCCTTCGGAGAAAACACCAAGGCACAAACTCAAGACACCAAGGAAAACGGAGCGTATGTCCATCGAATTGAAAGTCCCCGCCGTCGGCGAGTCCATCACTGAAGTTGAAATCGGCGACTGGCTGAAAAAAGAAGGCGAATTCGTCTCCAAGGACGAAAACATTGCCGTCATCGAAACTGAGAAGGCCACAGTGGAGATTCCCTCCCCGGCTGATGGCCTAGTCGGGAAGATTCTGAAGAAAAAGGGACAGGCCGCCAAAGTCGGCGAAGTCATCGCCATGCTGGAGCCTGGCGACAAAAAACAAGCTCCCGTCAAGGAGTCCAAGCCTACTGAAAAAAACCAGCCTGCCGCCGAGGCCGAAAAACCGTCAAAAAAATCCGAGGGTGCCCCGCGCGTCATGCCCGCCGCCGAGCGGCTCATGGCCGAGCGCGGCGTCTCAGCCGAGGCGGTCAAGCCCACCGGGCCTGGAGGCCGGATACTCAAGGAGGACGTTCAGCGCGCCGCCGAAAAACCTCCTGCTTCCGAGGAAATGAAAGAGGTGGCGTCCGCCCCCAGAACCGAGGCGATTCAGGCGCTCAAGCCGGTCAGCGGACGCAGCGAAGAGGCCGTGCGCATGACCAAGTTGCGCCGCGTTGTGGCTGAGCGGCTCGTTCAAGCTCAGCACACCGCGGCCCTGCTCACCACGTTCAACGAGGTGGACATGACGGCGGTAATGATGTTGCGCAAGGACTACGGCGAGGCTTTCCAGAAACGGTATGGCATCAAGCTCGGGTTCATGTCGTTTTTTGTGAAGGCGGCCATCGAGGGTTTGAAACAGTTTCCGGAAATCAACGCCGAAATTCGCGGCGAGGAAATCATTTACAAGCATTACTACGACATTGGGGTGGCCATCGGCGGCGGCAAGGGGTTGGTGGTCCCGGTCATTCGCAGCGCCGAGCGGATGAGCTTTGCGGAAATTGAGCAGACCATTGGTGACTTTGGCGCGCGCGCGCGGGACAACAAGCTCAAGCCCGAGGAGCTTCAGGGCGGCACGTTTACCATCAGCAACGGCGGTGTGTATGGCTCCCTTCTTTCCACGCCCATCGTCAACCCGCCGCAAAGCGGTGTTCTGGGCATGCACGCCATTCAGGAGCGGCCCGCCGCTCACAACGGCGCGGTGGTCATCCGCCCGATGATGTATGTGGCCTTGACCTACGATCACCGGATTGTGGATGGCCGCGAGGCGGTGACGTTTCTGAAGCGCATCAAGGAGGTCATTGAAAACCCGGCGCGGATGCTGATTGAGGCTTAACGTGCGCCCAGTTTGCAAAGTAGGGCAGGCGTCTCGCCTGCCTTGGAAAGGGAATATTCCCCACTGCCCGCACAGGCGAGACGCATTGTGCTACTCTGTGGCATCGCGGCGTGAGAACTTACATGCTCTCATTTTAAATTCACCATGAATCAACAACATGACCTGATAGTCATCGGCGGCGGCCCGGGCGGCTACGCGGCAGCCATCCGCGCCGCGCAACTGGGATTCAACGTGGCCTGCGTCGAGAAGGAATCTGCCTTGGGCGGCACCTGTTTGCGAGTCGGCTGCATCCCCAGCAAGGCCCTTCTGGAATCCACGGAGAAGTTCTCCGAAGCCAAGGACCATTTTGCGGCTCTGGGCATTCGCTGCTCCAATGTGGAGTTCGATCTGGCGCAGATGCTCAATCGCAAAAAACAGATTGTCTCCACGTTGTCCAAGGGCATTGACGGCCTGTTCAAGAAGAACAAGGTGACTCGCTATCTTGGCTCAGGTTCGATTCAGGGAGCCGGTTCGGTGCGGGTGGAATCCTCCGAGGGCGTCACTGAGCTTTCGGCGAAATATATTCTGGTTGCCACGGGCAGCCAGCCGACGGTGTTGCCGGGCATAGAACTCGATGGAAACCTCATCGGCACCAGCACCGAGGCGCTCTCTTACGACAAGGTTCCGGAGCATTTGGTGGTGATTGGCGCTGGCTACATCGGCCTGGAACTCGGCTCGGTCTGGCGCCGGTTGGGCGCGAAGGTCACGGTGCTGGAATTTCTGGACCGCATCCTGCCCGGCATGGATTTGGAAATCGCCAACGAGGCGCAGAAGTTATTTGAGAAACAGGGCTTGGAATTTCGCCTCAAACATCGCGTGCTTTCGGCCAAGGCGGCCAACGGCAGATGCGTGGTCGAATTCGACGCGCAACATGCCCTGAAATGCGACCGTGTCTTGGTGGCCGTGGGCCGCAAGGCCAACACTGCGGGCTTGGGCCTCGAATCGCTCGGCATCACGTGCGACAAGCTGGGGCGCATCGAGGTGAATGACCATTTTGAAACCTCAGCCAAGGGCGTCTTTGCCATCGGCGATGTGATTCGCGGGCCTATGCTGGCGCACAAAGCCGAGGAAGAGGGAATTGCCTGCGTGGAATATCTTTCCACGGGCTACGGCCATGTGAACTACGATGCCATTCCGGGCGTGGTTTACACCCAGCCGGAAATCGCGTCGGTGGGCAAAACCGAGGAGCAGCTTAAGGACAACTGGGTGGCTTACCGCAAAGGCGTGTTTCCGTTTCGCGCCAATGGGCGCGCCCATGCGCTTCATTTGACTGATGGGAAAATAAAAGTCCTGGCAGACGAAAAAACCGACCGCCTTCTGGGCGTCCACATAATCGGTCCGCGCGCCGGGGATTTGATTGCCGAGGCTGCTGTGGCGATGTCCTTTCATGCCAGCGCGGAGGATTTGTTCCGTTGTTCCCATGCCCACCCGACCTTGGCAGAGGCATTGAAGGAGGCCGCAATGGCTGCGCACGGCAGGCCGATTCACATGTAATGAGTTTGGCTCACCGCGCGATCCAGCCGCCGCCGAGAACAAGGTCGCCGTCGTAAAACACGCAGGCCTGGCCGGGGGTGACCGCGCGCTGCGGAACGTCGAGCTTCACACTGGCTTTTCCATGTTCCATCGGGGTGATGGTCGCGTCGGCGCCCGGATGGTAGTAGCGAATTTTGGCGGAAGCCCGAAGCGTCTGCGGTGGGTCATCGAACGGAATCCAGTTGCATCGCTCCACAATGAACTCGTCGCGCTCCAGGGCCGAGTCGTCTCCCACGATGACGCGGTTGTTTTCTGAATCCAGTTCAATGACATAGAGCGGCTTGGGCGAGGAAAGCCCGAGACCCTTGCGCTGGCCGATGGTGTAAAACTCAATGCCTTCGTGGTGGCCGATTCCCTTGCCCTGCAAATCCACGATCTCGCCGCGATGTTTCTCCACAAGGCGCGCCTGCTGGAGAAACAGGCCATAGTCCTTGTCCGGCACGAAGCAGATTTCCATGCTCTCCTCCTTGTCGGCGGTCTTGAGCTGGCAGACGCGGGCCACGTCGCGGGTGTCAGCCTTGGTTTTTTCGCCAAGCGGGAACAGGGAGAACGCCAATTGGTCCTGCTTCAAAGAAAATAAAAAGTAACTTTGATCCTTGCGTGGATCGCAACCCTTGCGGAGCAGCACCCGGCCTTCGGGCGTTCGTTCCAGCCGCGCGAAGTGACCGGTGGCAATGAACTGCGCGCCCAGTTGGCGGGCGCGGTTGATGAGGGTGCCAAACTTGAGCTTCTGGTTGCACATGACGCACGGGTTGGGGGTGCGCCCGGCCTTGTATTCGTCGGCGAAATACTGGATGACCTGCTTCTGGAATTCTTCCGCTTCATCCACCAGGTAGTAGGGAATGCCCAGTTTGTGGCAAACCGACCGGGCGTCCATGACCGCCTGCGGGCCGCAGCACTTGTCCTCGGCGCGGGAGACACAATCCTGCGGCCACAGTTTCAACGTGACCCCCACCACGTCGTAGCCCTGTTCCAGCAAAAGGGCTGCCGTGGCGGACGAATCCACGCCGCCGCTCATGCCGACCAACACCCGGGTTTTCTTCTGTTCCAACACAAGGCGGTAAAAGTAAGTGCGCTTGAGCGACCTGTAAAGTTTTCGGCTGGGTATAAAAAAAGAGGCACCCGGTAAACCGGATGCCTCGTGAGGAAATAAACCGTGCTAGTTGCGCAGGATGCGGTAGAAGCGGTTCTGCGCGGCGGAGAAGGTCGCCGTGGCGCGGAAGACGCCGGGGCTGACCTGGATGATGCTGGCGCTGCCGTCCGGAGTGTAGGGTCCGGTCACGTCATTGACCGCGCTCTGGAGCGTGAAGCTCGAAGGCGTGTCGCTGGTGCCGCCGGTGAAGTCAATCTGCACGCTGGTGCCGCCAACGATCTGAACGCTGGTGATGTTCGGAACGGTGGCCAGCGGGGCGGACAGGGTTTCCACACGGACATTGTCCACAATGCCGAAGCTCAACGCCGCGTTGTCCGAAATGCTGGCAAACGGGTCGAAGTATCCGACGAAGATGTTGCCTTGGGTGTTAAAGGGCTTGCCCACGGTGTTGGTGATCGAGGCGATTTTCACGCCGTCGATGAGCCAAGTCACCACTTCGCCCTCCTTGACGATATGCACGCAATGCCAGGCAAAGCCCATCGTGCCCGTGCTGGTGCTGCCTGTTTGCTGCGGGTGCGCGTTGGTCTGAGCCGCGGGAGCCGCCACGCCGCCCCAGAGGTTGTAGTAAGGATCAAGGTTGTTCCACGCGTCAACTCCGGTTCCGGCCGCGTAGGCGCCAGAACCCTGCACTTGCAGTTCGTTGTTGATGTAGGCGCGGTAGTCGCTGGTGGTACCGCCGTCACCGCTGGCGGCGAACCAGCCGCCGTCCGACGCGCCATTGGGCCAGACAGCCACGGTGCCGCTGGTGCCGATGCCAGCGCTGAAATGCTCGGTGGAGCCGGTGCCGCCCGCAGCCAGCGGGCCGTTGAAGTTGATCCAGGCATCAAACTTCAGGCGGTAATCGCCGGTGAAGTTCTGGCTAATGGGCGAGGCGCTCATGCCATTGACCGAGCCGAGCGATTCATTGACGCGGAATTTCAGGCCGCGGGTTGTGCCTGAGGAATTGGGCGCAGCGGGAATGCCATCGGAGCTGTAGTCGTAATTGAAGTCGGCAAACGTGTCGAAGCCGCCATCGTCGCGGTTGACCGTCCAGTTGGCCGAGGTGTCGGTGTCGAAATTGTCGGCGAACAGTTGGTTCCCGGAGGTGTCGTCATCCTTGATGAAGGCGGTCGCTGCGCTGGGCGTGCCGATGGTGTATCCGGCGCCTGCGGCAATGTTGGCGATGGCGGTTTCTTCGCCCTCCACCAGGTTGTCGTTCACGGGGGCGATGGTGAAGTTTTGGTTCACCACGCCGGCGGCGATATTGACGGTTGCAGGCCCTGTGAAGTCGGAGCCAGCCGTTGCGGTGCCCGAATAGGAGATGTTCGCTGTCAAAACGTCATTCGTGCGGCCCTTGCGGGAAACCTGGAAGGTGGCGCGCGACGGCGAATAGCATTCCAGTAGAGTCGGCCGCGTGGCTGAAATGATCAGTTCCGGTGTTTCATCGTCATGGATGGTCACTGTGGCACTTGCGGGAGCGATGACGGAATAATTCGTGTTGCCGCTCAGGCTGAGAATGACTGTTTCAGCAAACTCGGCAATGGCGTCGTCTATTGGAGTGACGGTGATGTTGGTCGAGGTCGCCCCGGGAGCAAAGGTGATTGAGCCAGGAAGATTGACGTAGTCCACGCCGTTGGTAGCAGTGCCGCCCAGGGTGTAGAACACAGTCAGTGCGCCAGCCGTGTCACCGCCGCGGGTAATGGTGAAGGTGCCGGTGTTGGAGCCGGGTTCAGAGGCGAAATTATCCGGCGCGGTCACGCTGACTTCCGCAGCGGGCGTCAGGATTTGGAAGGTGCCAGCCGAATCGGTGACCGCAGTCGTTGTGCCACCGGGAGACCAGACGCGCAGTTTTTCGTGCGTGGTGTTGGCGGCGTAGAGATTGCCGGCGGCGTCCCAGCCGACTTCACGGCCGGTGGTTGAGGTGGCCGAGGTGGCTCCGAAAACATTGACCAGGTTGGTCTTGGTAAAGTCAGGGATGCCATTGGTCATTCCGACAACCAACACTTGGGTGTCATTCCGGATGATGGCCACGTGCTTGCCGCTCGGGGAAACTTTTACAGCACGAGCCAAAACCATCAAATCGGTCGTTAAGCCATTGGAGAGGCTCTGTGCAAGGGAATCCCACAGCAGGGTGGTGCCATCGGTGGCATACACACGGAGATTAATGCGATTGGGATCATAGGTGCCTGGGGTGCCAGCCGCGCGATGCTGCATCACGAAAAACTTGCCATCCGGCGCGATGTCGAGATCGGACTGCACGTCGCTGGTGGAGCCGTTTCCGGCGCTGCCCAA
>ERZ869936.2242-NODE-2242-length-11695-cov-6.074141_pt1 | contig 11695 bp, 26 predicted proteins | sample MGYA00520876_ERZ869936 | MGnify/ENA primary metagenome ERZ869936 (study PRJEB32218, sample SAMN09650985) | biofilter metagenome | isolation source: enrty point of leading RO module | place: Saudi Arabia: Thuwal, RO plant located on Red Sea | collected 2016-02-17 ... | reverse complement strand
TATACTGATGATATGTGGGCTTCGCGTGTCGCTTGGTTTTATAAAGATGGAACAGTAAAAACAGAATACGAATTAGTAAAGGACTTAGAGCCTTTTAGCGGAGAATAAAATGAAGTATGATAGAGTTATCCTTGACTACGGTCACGGTGGTATGATTGACGGAAAGTATCAAACTGCTGGAAAGCAGTATCATTTCACAGAGCCAGAGGAGTTTTCCTTTTACGAGGGCGTCTTCAACCGAGGCGTTGCAAGTAAGTTGATGGGCCTCCTTCTGGAACACGGCATTGAAGTTTACGATCCAGTTGAGGGTTGTTATGTAACAGAGGACCGAACTTGGGAAGACTTGGAGCAATCCGATGTTTCGCTTTCTGTTCGTGTCTCACGAGCAAACAGCGAGAACAAGCGTGGTTCCACCCTTTTCCTATCCATTCACTCAAATGCTATTGGAAAGGTAAACACAGGACCTTCGCAGAATGTCCGTGGAGCCTCGGTTTTCGTTTACCGTAACAGCGGTGACGTCGGCCTTATTGCTTCCAACCTTATGTCGGAATACAAGACAACTTGTTTGCGCCCACGAAAGATTGTTGAGAACCAGTCGTTTTATGTGCTTCGCAAGACCTCTATGCCTGCGATGCTAACCGAGAATGGCTTTTATGTTAACATTGACGACGCCAAGTGCCTCTCTACCGAAGAGGGCCAATGGGAGGTTGCTCGGGCACATTTCGAGAGCATGAAGAATCTGCTTGACATTCGGTCGCCAAACATTGTATAATAGTTTTTGTAAGCGCCCTTAGCTCAGCGGATAGAGCACCGGCCTTCTAAGCCGTAGGTCGTAGGTTCAAATCCTACAGGGCGTGCCACTTTTCGAGGTCATAATGGTAACGACTGCTAACATTATTGAAATGCTAGATACTTTTTACGGAATGGAAGAAGAGATTCTATCCATTACCGTACAGGGCGAAGAGGTTGTCGTCCTATCTTCTGACGACTATGGCGAAGAAATCGAAAGAGCTTTCTTCTTCGACGGTCGTGACTGGGAAGAAAACAACCTATAATAAACTATAAGAGAGATTTGGTCGGGATATATTATGGAAAGTGTCCAATGCCGGATGAGGACGCATGGGTTTTAGTCCCTAAGCCGTAAGGTAGTCAAATGCCGGATAGTGAGGGAGACGCGACGAAGACAGCGACCCTCGGCCAAATACCCGCTGGCACACCGGTTTGTAGTGTGCTAACCCCTTTTATGCGAGATGATAATGACTTCCACGACTCTACTTTGGTCTATTCTTTCAAGTTTGAGCACTGCTCAGAAACAGATGGAAGAACTTCTACAACTTGAAGACCTCGATAATGTGACGCGAGAGTCACTTACGATGGAGGTTATTTTTCTTAAAAACGTCTGCCGCCGCGTAAAGGACATTGAAGGCTGGTCATCACACCGAATGAAACAAAACGCTTGACTTCCACATAAACATTTCGTATAATAAGAATATGCCGGAGTGGTGGAATGGTAGACACGAGAGACTTAAAATCTCTTGCCCAGTGGGGCGTGCGGGTTCGAGCCCCGCTTCCGGTACCACTTTACTTGGAGAATCAAATGTATAAGGTTTATACCTACAAAGACGGAAAGTATGATTTTCTTGGTTGGTCTTCTGGAAACTCTCAGAAGGAAGCACTCACCAACTGGAGAAAGGATAATCAAAGGAAAGCCAAGATTATCAAAGAAACCAGTTTGATGAAACTTGTCGCCCTTCCAGAGTGGGGCGGCATCTAGGAGTATCTTTTCAGGCCCTAAGGGAGTTTTGCTCCACTGCCAACAAATAACCACGCGCATTACAGGGCGGTAGCCAAGTGGTTAAGGCAGCGGTCTTATATACCGAAGATACGTGGGTTCAACTCCCACCCGCCCTACCATTTTCCGCTTACATACCGGATAATAGTATGTTAAGGAGATAGTAAAATGAGTACGCTTATGCGTTTTGCAGTCCCAACCCTTATTCTTATGGGCTGCCCCGCTCCCGAAGAGGAGCCAGTCGAGGATGATACCCTCGTAGAAGACACCGTTGAAGACACTGACGTTGAGGATACCGATGTCAAGGACTCCGACACAGACGACGTAGACACTGATACAGACGTGGATACCGACACTGATGCGGACACTGATGTTGATGATACCGACGTGAAGGACACCGACGTGTGACGCCGCTGGCACACCGGTAAAAGTGTGCCACCACTTATAAACAAAGGATAATAAAATGAAGTTTCTACAAAAGAACAGCAAGGTTTCAAATGGCTTTATTCTTGCAACCCTCCTATCAATCGTGGGTTCAATCGTGATTTGGAACACTGCGGGTGCTGATCCCGCACACATCGAGCGTCTTGCTCTATTTGTTGGCCTTTGGGCTCCAACATTTATGGGCTTTGCTAACTATTACTCTGAGCGGTAGTTAGTAAATAGGGGAGTTGTCCGAGTGGTTAAAGGAGGCGGATTGTAAATCCGCTGGCTTCGCCTACGTTGGTTCAAATCCAACACTCCCCACTTTGGGACTATAGCTCAATTGGCAGAGCACCGGACTCTTAATCCGTAGGTTCTGGGTTCGATTCCCAGTGGTCCCACTTTCTTTTTGCCTGCATAGCTCAGTTGGTTAGAGCAACGGACTGTTAATCCGTGTGTCCTTGGTTCGAGTCCAAGTGCGGGCGTTCTTTGGGGGTTATCGTGTCGTATCAAATGTTAGCTTCTGTTACAATGGCTGCTGGCTGGTTTGTGTTCGGTTTTGTTTGTTGCCTAATCTTAGCCTACTCTATTCGCGATTGATGGACAAGAAGCAAAAAGAAAAACTAAAAGAACTTCGCTCCCGCTGGACCGACAAGAATGCCGATTGGTCGGCTCTTGACCGGGCTATCGTGAACAATAAGGTGAAGTATGCTCAGGGTGACTTCGTGTTTTTCTTTGAGAAGCCTGCTATTGTTCGGTCCATTGAGAAGTATACCGGAGTAGTGAAAGTCTGGGTTATAGCAGAACAAAGAGAGATGGATTGTCGTCTTTTCCATCTTGGCGATAAACCATTCAAGCCTTTTTAAACTATTTATTAAAGAGGCCCAAATGTTTAAAAGATTACCTTTACTCTTTGTTCTGCTTCAATCCTGCGGCTCCCTTGGCGGTTATGCAAACGTCAAGCCTGTTTTAGACGATCCCGTCATTGTTGAAGAAGAACCTGTTGAACGAGACACAGTAGACTCAGATAGTATCTGGGACACAGGCACGATAGGAGAGACGGCTGTTTTTGAAGAAACCGGCTTGTTTGCCCCAAAACCCTTTGATCCGCCAACAGCCGACACATACTCTGACACTTTCTAGACAACTTTACTATTTACTTCCGGTTCTAAATGTGAGATAATAGAGAACCGTGGAGGTAACAATGGCGAAGAAAAAGATGAAAAAGCCAAAACGCAGGAACATGCTTGCTCTTGCTATGCGCCTGCGATACGGTAATGGTCGTGGTGCTGGAAAGCATGGCCACAAGGGCTATAAACGCCACGCTAAACATAAAGGTAGGAAGAATGAGGAACTTTGATAACGACCCATATATGACGATGCACTGGCTGATGTCCGCTTGGGTCTGGGCAGTCGTCTTTGGTCTAGCTTTATACTACCATCTCTGGGCTTGACATTCTGTTGACAATTTAAATCTTGACCATCGCGTTTATTTATGCGATAATAGTTAGACAGTCGGGGATGGTCCTCGGCTCTTTGGAGCGAAAGATGTTTAAGAAGTACGCGGCCAATGCCGTTTCTTTGTTTGCCGCTGCTGTTGCTATTCTTCTGATTGCTGATCAGGAGATGGTGGGCGGCGGTATTTGGCTTATTTTCTCTATTCTTGCGAGTATGAGCGCAAGCACTGAGGAGATTATTGTGATTTCAAAGGGGACTGATAATGCAGCTAAGTAAGGGTGAGAAGAACATTCTGCTCGAACTTGTCGAGGAGGAGCAGGAAACTCTACGAGATTCCTTGTATTTCTACGAGAACACAACGAACAACCCAGTTCAGAGTGACGGTATTCGTGCTCGGCTGGAGGTTATCGACAATCTTGTTCGTCTTTTGGAGTCCAGTGAAGTGATGTTTAGTTATAACCAAGGTTGGAAGTACGCGGAGAGTGAAAAATGAAGTGGTTTAGACAGTTGGAGCCCATTTTCTGGGCAGTTTTGGCAGCAACCTTCTTCGCTACTGGCGATATTATGGCTTCTGCTGGCTTTTTCATCGTCGCTCAGTTGGCGGTGATGAACGCACATTATAACCGACTTAGCGAAATGATGAGGTTCAAGTGAGAAATATCGTCCATTGTCGTGAGTGTGGCGAGGAGTACAACATCAAGCGGGCAAAGCTTGGTTATGCCGTGTGTCTTGACTGCGGCGACCAAGAAGCCCACAGGATTGCCCGTTTTAGGTCAAAATGCTCCGTGCCCCTTTTCAACAAAGGTCCAGCACAGCCGGTGATGACGCTTCAAGATGCTCGTTGGGCAGGTAGATCCTGACCTTCGAGCCTTGACATTTCCCTTACAACTTTTCTCTTGATTCCTATCTCAGCCTATGAGATAATGTGTCTGTTGTTGAGGAGAGACCACATGCTTAACGCGAATGACCCGACCATCACCTTTCCCGTGAAGGTCCCACTAAATCCTACTGTCGTTCACCGTCTTGACGGTTCCGTCATCGTCGGCTCTGGCGATGTCTGGGTTCGTGTGCCCGCGACTACCACACGCGAGGACATGAACCGCTGGGTTGTCTGGACCCCTCCGGGGCGTCCGCAGCGCAACGACATTAAGAAGGTTAAAGGCTCAAAAGGAAGCGTCTACACGCTCCGAAAAATGCCAGATGGTCGGGTTATTTGCTCTTGCCCCGGAAATAGGTGGCGAGGCAAATGCAAGCATCAAGCCATGTTTTAGAGTCTTGACATTTGCTTGACAACTTTTCTGTTGACCTATCCTAAAATTCATGAGATAATGTTCGGGCAAGTCAAGGAGGACACCAAAATGATTTTCGACGCACTACCAGCCATCCTTTTCATCTCTTTCCTACTTTCAATCAAGGCAACCCCTTTCATCCTCGGAGGCAACTGATGGAGCCCCTTCCACAGACCGTGCTTGATTTCCTGCTTGAGAAGGACATCTGCAAATCTCGGGCTTCTGCCCGTCGCCTCGCAGGGATGCGGGCCATTAAGGTAGACGGCACCCTTGCCGACCTGTCGCGACCTATTGAGGGCGCTAAGACCATCAAGGTTGGTCGCAAAACTTTCAACACTGACGAGATGTGAGGTTAGACTTGGCTTTTGTTTCTATCAAGATTGATGATAAGGTTCATACTCACTTTTTGAAGCCTGAGGATTTCTACGGTGACAACATTGTAGAGATTGAAGATGCCGCATCTTGGGCTCAGAACTTCTATTTGTTCAAGGATGATGACGCTGCTGGCGACTACTGCGTTGAGTGGCAACGGACCATTATTGAGGATGACCCTGAGCAAGCGGTTGAGATGATTGGAGCAGAGAACCTTATCCAATGGGCTCTCGGCAATCTCGCAGGTCCGGGCTCCATTAAGGTCCGAAGCCTTGAAGAATGGTTTCAGCTTTTCCGAGACCACCCATTGGACGGGCCATTTGAGGAAGGCCCCTACGAGATTGTAGCTTGCTCGCCCGAGATTGAAGAGCACCTCGGCTTCAAACCAACTGTCGCATTTTCACACTAAGGAAGAAAGATGATTTTGGAAGAGCACAACGGAAAGTTCACTTATGTCCCCCCAAAACGACCGTCACAAAACTGTCACAATAAAAGTCTTGACTTTATGACCCAACCTGTGAGATAATGGTGCGAACGATGAAGGAGCACACACAAGTGGACAACCGAACCATCAACATCACGAATATGCCCGATGACTACCTGAATGACTACCTTTCAGGCCGTCTTTCCTTTGATGAGGTCTACAGCCTCTACCCCGGTCCTGACGTGAACATTACTGAAACCCCAGAGACAACCCCCGATAACGAGGACAACTGATGGAAGCGATGACTGATTTGGAACTTGAGACCGCACTTTTGCAGTCTATGTTTGAAGCTCTTGACGCACTAGACGAGGTTATGGCTGCTTATAGCCCTGAAATGAACGGGGCACACCTTCTGCTTATGTGGGAGGCTCTACCTATCGCACACTTGGAGGAATGCTGATGAATAACGAAGGACAAAACATGCACATCGGAGCACTGGTCGAGAAGAAGGGAACCAAGGGGACTATTGGTATCATCATTGAACGCCCCGCGATTCGTGACTGTTGGGTCGTCCGATGGACCGCAGGCCCCAACGCTGGTAAGGTTTCCCTTCACCCTGAGGACACCTTGAAGGTCCGAAGGCTGACGTAGGACCTCGCTTTTCGGTCTTGACATTCTCTTGACAACTTTTCTGTTGACCTAAACCAAAATAAATGAGATAATGTGTGCGTTGGTTGGGAATGGCCCCACCACGCAATTGGAGTGCCCTGATGGCTGCTAACCTTGATAACGTGAAGCTTTGGTCCGATGCTGTTGACGAGTTTAACGCTCATGTCCTGCCCGTCGTGAAGATGGATTTTGAGCAGGATGGTGTGGCCGATTGGCCCGCTCGGCGCGAGGCTTGGAACAACTGGACTGATTTCCTTTGTAAGAACCTTGAGATTTCCGACTGGCAGTATGAGAACTGGTCTCAGCCAGCATCGTGTGGAGAGTGAAAATGCAGATTGACGCTAACATTATTCTAAACTTCATTCATCGCCAACGCCTAAACTGGCCGATGACCTTGGGTTTTGACCAACGAGAGGCCGACTTGCTTGAACGCTTGGAGCAACTGGTCAAGGCCGAGATGCAGGCTTTTGAGGACCAAATGGCCGAGACACGAGAAAGCGCCTGATGGAGCACCTTTTCCACTTGACCAACTGTCACGGTGAATGGACCGTGTTTATGCAAGGGCTAACCTTGCTTTCTGATACCTTCCCTCTCATTCAACACTATTGGAGAACACACTCATGATGATGCACGAAAAGCCCCTTGCCTGCTTTGATATGGAAGACTTCACCTACGGCACCTCAATGCCCGATGACTGGGAAGACTACGAGCAGGAAGTCTATCTCTCTGAGCCATCTTACGGCTTTGACGAGAACTATGACCCACTCCCGCCAGAGTTCGGCTCCGACCTTGACGATAGCGTGCCGTTCTAAACCGACCCCCAACCCCAACTTTTGACGACCAAATCTTATCTCAGGAAGAACCTATGAAGACTGTGACCCTTGGAAATGTGCGAGCCAACCTTACTTCTATTATTGCCGACCTCGCGAACGGCCCGATTGCCCTGACTAAGCACGGCAAGACGATTGCCGTCCTGTCGGCCCCTGAGACGGTCTCTGAGGCCCCGGAGAGCCCTAAGCCAGCCAAGACACGGCGCAAGGCTAAGGCTGCCTCAGAGACCCCGCCAACGGCTTCTGAGCCTATGGTGGAGAACGAGGAAGAAGAGGAAGAAGGGCCTATGGAAGATGACGCCTTTGCCGTGGCTTTTGCCGAAGCCATCGCCACAAGCGAGGCCGAATCTGACGAATGGGACGATGCCCTCGTAGACGAGGCTTGGGATGCTTTTATGGAGAGCCGCGAGAAAAACAAGGAAGCACGCCGACTTTTTAGAGTTTGAGCGTTTGCGCCACTTTTCGCCAGCCGGAGGACAGAGAGCCCAAATATTTTTGGTCCTGTTCTCCGGCCTCCAACCACCACTTTCAGAGACAGCCATTTTGAGTGCTTGATTTACCTTTCTCACCTCTGCTATAATGTGTTCACAGAGCGGGGATGACTCCCGCTGGTTTGGAGTGAAGTAAATGCCGAGAAGAAGAACAGTCCGATGCTCGTGGTGTAGTGGTAGTGGTCACAATAGCAGCGGTTGTCAGCAAAAGAAGGACTTTATCGCGAGGAACCCGAATTCCTACTGGGCTCGGGAAGCAGAAGCCAAGGCTCAACGCCGCAAGAACTCCGCAAAGGTGCGGCAGTGCTCGTGGTGCAAGGGCACTGGCCATAATGCCCGTTCTTGCTCCCTTTACAAGAGCCACTTTGAGACCGCTCGCAAGCTTAATGCGGCCTTGCGCCGGGCATTCTTGATTGATGCTCAAAATCTTGGGCTTCATAAGGGCGCTATGCTCCGCGACGTCAGCACCAGCAGGCGCGCTGGCCACATCGCCCTTGTCGCTGATGTGAACCTTAGTTCGGTGCGTATCGGCAACCTGATGGCCTTTATGCGTGGCCGCTATGGCGACGAACCCGGACTCTTTGACTTTGTGTGGGCTGAAAATCTAGGAATGGGGCCGAATAACAGAAGCAAAGGCTGGGGTCTAGAGACTGTCATCATGGACGTCAGGTACAAAGACAAGGAGCGTCGCTACACGCAGTTCGAGATTGTGGGCGGCGAAGCACCAAAAATGAAGGCTCCCGCTGCGTGGCTTGACGGAAAGGAAGGTATTTCCGACCTTATGAAAGCCTTCGCCAAGGACAGCACCGGTCATTACTCGCGTCCATCGGATAAGTTTGACGAGTTTTTGGACAACCAACTGAAAGCTATCGTTCAACGCTACGTTTCCTACATCAACACCAACACCAACATCGTTTCGGCCTTCAAGAGCCCTATTTAGGAGATAGAACCTATGGACTACGCAAATGTGCTCGTTTGCACCATCCTCGTAGGATGGACCCTCACCATCGCGACTCAGTTCGGATTTTTCGCCTGAGTCATAGTAAACCTTGAACCCTCACTTTCAACCGTCACACAACCGTCACAAAACTTCTGTTGACCAGCCGTCCCAACTATGAGATAATACTTTTGTTGGTCGGGGATGGACCCCGGCAGCACGGATTGAACCCAAGCGAGAGAGAATCTTAATGTCCAGCATTACCCTTGACTTTGCTACCCTTTCTACTGTCCTCCCTGCTGTCGCTGCTGCGAAGCACCCTATTCTTATTCGTGGCCGTCACGGCGTCGGCAAGTCACAGACCGTTTACCAGTTCGCCGATTCCCTCGGTTTGCCGGTCATTGAGCGTCGTGCGTCGCAGATGACTGAGGGTGACCTTCTCGGATTGCCCGACCAAGCTGGTGTTTCGGTCGGTGGCCGCAAGGCTACTGCCTACAACCCGCCTGCGTGGTTTATGGAGGCTTGCACCAAGCCTGTCGTCCTCTTCATTGATGAAATTGACCGTGCAACCACCGAAGTCCGTCAGGGCTTCTTCGAGTTGACTGATAGTCGCAAGCTTGCCGGGTTTACCCTCCACGAGGGAACCATCATCATCGCAGCCGTCAATGGTGGCGTTCATGCTGCCGAATACGCTGTGGCCGATATGGACCCTGCCGAGCTTGACCGCTACACGGTGTTTGACGTTGAGCCTACCGTCGAGGACTGGGTGAACTGGGCCGTGGACAATGTGTCTGACGTCATTGTTGACTTTATCCGTCACAATCCGTCGCACTTGGAGCATCGCGAGACCTTCGAGCCTAGCAAGGTCTACCCTTCCCGTCGTTCTTGGGCACGTTTTTCTAAGGCTGCAACCTCGCTTCTGGAAGACTGCAAGGCTAACCGTGCTGTCCTTTCCTACCTGTCCGCAGGCTACATCGGCACCGAGGCGTCTATCGCATTTACCGACTTTGCCGCCAACTATGAGCGACAGGTGTCTGTCGAGGACATCGTGACACACGGACGCATTGACCGCGTGTCTGACTTCGGTGTGGTGGAGCATACCGCGATGTGCGATAAGATGGAGCAGAGCGGCATTTTCAACCGCGTGCTGACGGCTGACGAGCTTCAAAACCTCGGAAACTACTTTGTACGCCTGCCTTCCGAGGTTGCCATGCGTCTGTTCGCTGCTATCCCTCGGGGCGAGGGTGAAGGCAACCCCGGCGCGATTAACGTCGCCGCCTTCTACGGCATCACTGCCGACAACGGGCAGCAGGTTTCCGAGGTCGTCATGACCTCCATCTGAGGCCCATTTTCACCCGTCACACAATCGTTACAAAACTTCTGTTGACAGATGTGCCCATCCTATGAGATAATGGTGCATCTGTTGGAGATAGAACCAGAATGACTGACACGACCTTTGACCTCAATCGCCATATGTTCAGCCTGCTCCAGAAGGAGCCTTTCTTCGCTGCTATCAGCCGTCGCCTTAACAAGCGCGCCGATAACACAGTAAAGACCGCAGGAGTTCGGGTTGACCCTGAGAGCCTTCAATTTGAAATGCTCTACAACCCGGAGTTCTTCAATCGGCTGGTTGAAAGCCATCAACAGTACGTTGACGCACTCCCGGCTCCTGCTCGCCGTGACTACATCAACAACCACTCTATCTCCGGAGGCAAGCTTGACCCTTACGTTTGGGTCCGTGGCGTCATTATGCACGAGCTTTTCCACGTTGTGTTCGGACACGTCACTTTCCGCCTTCCTTCCGAGGGAATGAGCGACAAGTGGAATGTGGCTACGGACCTTGCTATTAACTCGAACATCGCCGACCAGCTACCACCACAGGCCCTTGTTCCCGGTCGTAACGGCTACGAAGGGCTCCCTATGGGCCAGTCTGCCGAGTGGTACATGGAGAATCTTCCAGAGGACAAGCAGGGCTCTAACGGCTCCTCAGGCGGCGGTGAGGGCTCCGAGGAAGGCGGCGAGGGTTCTAGTGGCGGTGAAGGCTCCGAGGGCTCAGAGGGCGGTTCTAGCCCCTCTCAGGAGACGCTAGACGACCATAGCGGCTGGCAGGACGTTCCACAGGAGGCTCGCGACCTGATGGACGAAAGAGCCCGTCAAATCACCCAACAGGCCGTGTCCGAGGCTAACGCTCGTGGCTGGGGCTCTGTTTCTGGTGCTACAAAGCGTGGTATCATTGATGCTATCACTCCTAAGGTCAACTGGCAGGCTATCCTGCGGGCCTTCGTCAAGCGTTCGCAGCGTTCTTCCCGGTCTTCCACGGTTCGCCGTCTTGACCGCCGCCAACCTTATGTTTGGGCTGGTAAGCGTGTGCGTCGTCAGGCTCGTATCGCCATCTCCATTGACCAGTCGGGCTCTGTTGACGATAAGATGCTTTCAGTCTTCTTTTCCGAGTTGTCTGGTCTCGCCAAGCTTGCAGAGTTCACGGTTGTGCCCTTTGATACTCGTGTTGACGAGGACAAGGTATTCGTCTGGAAGAAGGGCAAGAATGTGAAGGCTGAGCGTGTTCTCAGTGGAGGCACCGATTTCAATGCTCCAACCGAGTATGTGAACGAGCAGGGCTTTGATGGCCACATCATCCTGACCGATTTGGAGGCTCCGAAGCCTGTTCCTAGCAAGTGTCAGCGGATGTGGATGACCACGCCAGAGCACGCCCGTCGCCCCTACTTTACCACGAATGAGAAGGTCATCGCGGTAGAGTAGGGCGAAGGCCGTCAATGGGCAAAAACGTCATTTGCGCCACTTGCCCCACAGGGCGAGACGAAAGACGAAAAGTTTTTGGTTTTAGATAAGGGACCTTAATTGCTATTTATCCAGAGACAAGGCTATGCTCAGGAGATAAACCTTGTGCTTGGCCTACCGCCTAGTGTATAATGGTAGAGTAGAAAGGAGAAAGTCTATGCCTCGTGTGACCCTTGGTAACCGTCTTGAAACCCTCACCACCAGCCCGTTC
>ERZ869936.2241-NODE-2241-length-11696-cov-6.971566_pt1 | contig 11696 bp, 9 predicted proteins | sample MGYA00520876_ERZ869936 | MGnify/ENA primary metagenome ERZ869936 (study PRJEB32218, sample SAMN09650985) | biofilter metagenome | isolation source: enrty point of leading RO module | place: Saudi Arabia: Thuwal, RO plant located on Red Sea | collected 2016-02-17 ... | reverse complement strand
GACGGGCTGCGACGGCGTCGGCACCAAGCTGGAGCTGCTGCTGGAGCGCGATTTGCTGGAAACGGCGGGCAAGGACCTGGTCGCGATGAGCGTCAACGACATCCTGACCACCGGCGGCGATCCGCTGCTTTTCCTCGACTACATCGGCATCGCGGCGCTCGACGAGGCGAAGATCACCCGGCTGGTGGGCGGCATGGCCGACCATCTGGAGGCCTGCAACTGCATCCTGGCCGGTGGTGAGACCGCCGAGATGCCCGGAATCGTCCCGGAGGACGTGATCGAGCTGTCCGGATTCTGCATCGGCTGCGTGGAAAAGCCTGAGATGATCGATCCCTCGACGATCGAGGTCGGTGATGTGCTGGTCGGCTACGCGTCCGACAGCATCCACGCGAATGGCTTCAGCCTTGTGCGCCGGGTGCTGGCGGAATTTCCGGGGGAACTGGATGATGCCGAACTGGAGGCCCTGCTGCGTCCGACCCGGCTCTACCACGACGTGGTGGCGGGGCTGCGGACCGCTTCGGTGAGGCCGAAAGCGATGGCCCACATCACCGGCGGCGGGTTGCCTGAGAACATCGAGCGGCTGTTCCGCGGTTGTGGCGCCGACCTCGAGATCCCGGCCTGGGAGCTGCCCGGGATCGACAAGCTGCTGGCGCACGTCGATGCCGCCGACCGCTTCCACACCTTCAACATGGGCATTGGCTGGGTGGCGATCGTGGCGCCCGGCGATGTGGAGAAGGCGCTTTCGGCCGGGCCGGGCGGCGTGGTGATCGGGGAGATGGTGCCGGATGAGGGAGTCCGCGTGAAGATCCGGGGCGAGCGATGAGCGATTTCCTCACCCACGAATGCGGAATCGCCGCGGTGCGGCTCCGCAAGCCGCTGGCGTATTACTACGATCGATACGGCACCGCGCTGTGGGGCTTCAACAAGCTGTTCCTCCTGATGGAGAAACAGCACAACCGCGGTCAGGACGGAATCGGCATCGGCTGCGCCAAGCTGTCCATGCCGCTCGGCGAGCCCTACATCCACCGCAAGCGCTGCGGGGAAAGGGACGCGCTCTCGTCGGTCTTCCGCAAGGAGATCAAGCGCTTCCACAAGATGGCCCGAAAAGGCCGGATCGATCCGAAGGATCCTTCCGACATCAAGCAGCACTTCGACTTCGGGGGCGAGGTCCTGGTCGGCCACCTGCGCTACGGCACCTCCGGCGCCTTTGACGAGGGAGCCTGCCATCCCTACCTCCGCCGCAGCAACTGGCCCACCCGCACGCTCATGGTCATGGGCAACTTCAACATGACCAACGCCGGCGAGCTGAACCGCGTGCTCATCGAGCGCGGGCAGCATCCGGTCTTCGGGACCGACACCCAGACCGTGCTCGAGGAACTCGGCTTTCACCTCGATGAGGCCCACACCGATCTCTACCGCCAGCTCCGGGATTCGGGTGTCGCGGGCACGCGGATCCCCGACCAGATCTCCGAGCAGCTCAACCTCGAGGAACTCATCCGCCAGGCGGCGGCCTCGTGGGACGGCGGGTATTCGATCTGCGGGGTGATCGGCAACGGCGACATGTTCGTGATGCGCGATCCGAACGGCATCCGTCCTTGCCACATGCTGATCAACGACGAGGTGATCGCCTTCGCCTCGGAACGCGTGCCCCTGATGACCGTCTTCGAGGCCGATCAGGACGAGGTCGAGTCGATCGAGCCGGGCGCGGTGATCACGATCAAGTCCGACGGCAGTTTCCACCGAGGGCGCTTCGCCGATCGGATCGATCCCACGCCGTGCTCGTTCGAGCGGATCTATTTCTCCCGCGGCAACGACCCGGACATCTATCGCGAGCGCAAGGCGATGGGGGCGGCGCTGGTGCCGCAGGTCGTCGAGGCGATCGACGGCCCGGTCGAGAGCGCGGTCTTTTCCTTCATCCCCAACACCGCCGAGACGGCCTGGTACGGGTTGATGGACGGTTTGCGGATGCGGCGGCGCGCGGAGGTGCGCGACGCGCTGTTGGAAGCGATGCGGGAGGACCGGTTGGACGAAGCGACGCTCGACCACCTGATCATGGACAACTGGCCGCGGGGCGAGAAGATCGCCCACAAGGACATCAAGATGCGCACCTTCATCGCTCAGGAGAAGGGCCGCGACCAGTTGGTCTCGCACGTCTACGACATTACCTACGGCATGGTCCGCGAGGGCGACGCGCTGGTCGCCCTCGACGATTCGATCGTCCGCGGCACCACCCTCAAGAAGTCGATTCTCAAGATCCTCGCGCGCACCTCGCCGCGGAAAATCGTGATCTGCTCCACGGCGCCGCAGATCCGCTATCCCGACTGCTACGGCATCGACATGGCGGAGCTCGGCAAGTTCATCGCCTTCCAGGCGGCGGTGAACATCCGTCGTCGGCACGGAGAGCAGTCGTTGCTCGACCGTGTCTACGATGAGTGTAGTAATGAGCTCGGCAAGGCCCGTCACGAGATGCGCAACCGGGTGAAGGGGGTCTACGACGGACTGACCGCCGACGAGATCTCCGCGGAGATCAGCCGGATGGTGCGTCCCGAGGACACCGACTGGAGCGGCGAGGTCGAGGTTGTCTTCCAGACCATCGAAAACCTCCATGCCTCGATCGAGGGGCCCGTGGGCGACTGGTATTTCACCGGCGACTATCCGACCCCGGGCGGCTACGCGTCGGTCAACGCCGCCTACATCAACTGGTTCGACGGCATCGGCGGGCGCAGCTACGACCTGCCGCTTTGAGTCGCTTTTCCCCTCGCTCCGAACTGACATCTTCGAGACTTGTCGAGACGGCTCCCGGCTTGTCGGGGAGGGGTATCGGCTTTGCAGGGAATCGGATTGAACGGGCCGGGGCCCGGAGTATGCTTCGGAGGTGACCCAGGTGAATGTCAGGATTCCGGAAGGGACGTCCGTCGCGTTGGGTGTGGACCCGGCGCGTCTGGGCGAGGAACTGCTGCTCGCTGCCGCCGTCCGGTGGTTCGAGAGCGGCAGGCTTTCAAGCGGTGCCGCCGCGGAACTCGCCGGACTGTCGAAGCCGGAGTTCATCGAAAGGCTGCGTGTCTTCGGCGTCGCGGCCCTGAGGCAGTCCGGGGAGGAACTTCGCGAGGAAGTGGAGAATGCCTGAGGTCGTCAGCAACACGACGCCACTGCAATATCTGCATCAGGCGGGAGTGCTGGACGTTCTGCCACGCCTTTACGGCTGTATCGTGGTGCCCTCCGCCGTGGCGGACGAGCTTCGGGTCGGGCGTGAGGCCGGAGTGGATGTTCCGGACCTGTCGTCGCTTGATTGGATCGAGATTCGCTCGGTCGAGCCATCGCCGTTGCCGCTCGCTCGTGTTATTCATCGCGACGAGGCGGAGGTTCTCGCACTGACCGGTACCACGCCGGGCTCCCTGATGATCCTCGACGACCTCGCCGCCCGTCGCCATGCGAAGCTCCTCGGCCTGAAGTTCACGGGAACCCTCGGCGTGCTGATTCGAGCCAAGCGCGAGGGCTTGATCCCGATGGTCGCACCGGTCCTCGACAAGATGGAGGAATGCGGATTCCGACTGGCTGGAAGCACACGAACCGAGATCCTCGACCTGGCCCAAGAGAACGGCGGATCATCTGCCTGACACCCTGCCTTGGAGGAGAATGCTTGGCGTGATCCGGGGGCTTCCCCCCGCCGCCAACCGCCGGCCGCGCATCTGGTCGAGGCGCGGGACGATGATCCGTGCGTCGTTGCCGGCGAGCTGCACGCCGATCGAGGCCGCCGGGGTCTACGACGGAAACATCTGCCTTATCTGGGTGATGACGATACCCGAGCCCGGACCCGCGCTCTTGATGCTGGTTTCGACGGGTCTGCTGTTCCTCCGTCGCCGCCGTGGCTGACCGCGGTATTTGCCAAAAGATGCGCGTGAATTTTCAGCCGCCGATGCATTCTTGAACGCCGCCCCTTCCGGGGTGATAGCGGCTGTTGGGAAACAATCCCCGGCGACGCATGAGCATCCGCAATCTCGACAAGATTCTCAACCCGAAGCGCGTCGCGGTGATCGGGGCGAGCAACAAGCCGGGCGGCGTCGGCCACACGGTGCTGCGCAATCTGATCACCGGCGGTTTTTCCGGCGTGGTCTATCCGGTCAACCCCGGGAGCGAGTCGGTCCAGGGCATCCAGGCCTATCCCGACGTCGCGGCGCTGCCGAAGCCGGCCGATCTGGCGGTGATCTGCACGCCGGCGCCGACCGTGCCCGACCTGGTCGAGCAGTGCGGCAAGGCCGGCATCCTCGGCATCGCGATCCTTTCCGCCGGGTTTCGCGAGACCGGCAAGGAGGGGATGAAGCTGGAGCAGCGGATCATCAGGACCGCGGAGAAATACGACGGCATGCGCGTGGTCGGGCCCAACAGCCTCGGCGTGATCGTGCCGCGCATCGGCCTGAATGCCAGCTTCGCGGCGAGCATGCCGCGGCCCGGTCGCCTCGCCTTCATCTCGCAGTCCGGCGCGCTGTGCACCAGCGTGCTCGACTGGGCCGAGCAGCAGAACGTCGGCTTCTCCTACTTCGTCTCGATCGGCAACATGCTCGACGTCAGCTTCGCCCACCTCATCGACTATGCGGCGGAGACCGGCAGCACCCGGGCGGTCATGCTCTACATCGAGTCGATCCCCGAGGCGCGGCTCTTCACCTCGGCGGCGCGGGCCTATGCGCGGACGATGCCGCTGGTCGCCTACAAGGCCGGGCGTTTCGCCGAATCGGCCGCGGCGGCGAGTTCGCACACCGGTGCGCTGGCCGGCGAGGACGACGTCTACGACGCCGCCTTCCAGCGCGCGGGGGTCGAGCGCGTTTATGATGTCGATGATCTCTTCGACTGCGCCGGCCTGCTCTCGCAGAACCGTCTGCCGGGCGGCGGACGGCTGGCGATCGTGACCAATGCCGGAGGTCCCGGCGTGATGGCTACCGATGCCCTGATCTCGCTCGGCGGCTCGCTGGCGCAGCTTTCGCGCAAGACGATCCGCCAGCTCGATGAAGTACTGCCCGCCGCCTGGTCGCACGGCAATCCGGTCGATGTCCTCGGCGACGCTCCACCCGACCGCTATGCCAGGGCCGCAGAGATCGTGCTGGCGGACGACGGCGTGGACGCCGTGCTCGCCATTCTAACACCCCAGGCCATGACCGATCCCACCGGCACCGCGACGGCGATGGTCGAGCTGGCGAAGAAATCCGACAAGCTGATCCTCGCGGCGTGGATGGGCGGGGTGTCGATGGCCGACGGGCTACGGCTGATGAACCGCGACGGTCTGGTCGCGTACCCGAGCCCGGACAACGCGGTGCGCGCCTTCATGCACCTCGTTTCCTACAGCCGCAACCTGCGCATCCTGCAGGAGACGCCGATGGAGGTCCCGGTCACCTTCGAACTCGACCGGAAGGATCGCATCGCGTCGTCGCGCGAGATCATCAGGTCCGCACCGCCGGTGCTGGCCTCGAGCGAGGCCAAGGAACTGCTGGAGGTCTACGGCATTCCGACAGCCCGGGCGATCGAGGCGGGCACGCCCGCCGCCGCGGTCAAGGCGGCGAAGAAGTGCGGCTACCCGGTGGTGCTCAAGATCCTCTCGCCGCAGATCACCCACAAGACCGACGTCGGCGGCGTGGAACTCAACGTCCACGACGACGCACAGGTGAAGGCCGCCTTCGCCCGGATCAAGCGTGATGCGAGAAGGCATTGTCCCGACGCCGAGATCCTCGGAGTCACCGTCGAGCCGATGATCTCGCCCAACAACGGCCACGAACTGATCGTGGGGGTGAAGCAGGATCCGACCTTCGGCTCGGTCATCGTCGTCGGTACCGGAGGAACGGCGGCGGAGGTGATGCGCGACAGGATCCTCGGGCTGCCGCCGCTCAACGAGCGCCTCGCCCGTCGCATGCTCCGCGGGCTCCGCGCGTGGCCGCTTCTCGAAGGGTACCGGGGAAGGCCGGGAGTCGATGTCGACAAGCTCATCGAGATCCTCATCCGTTTCTCCTACCTCGTCGCCGACCACCCGGAGATCGCCGAGTTCGACATCAACCCGCTGCTTGCCACTCCCGGCGGGGCGATCGCGCTCGACGCGCGGGCGATGGTGAAAAAGGTCCGCAAGGTCGGGCAGGGTGCCTACCCGCACCTGGCGATCCGGCCGTATCCCGAGCAGTACGTTTCTTCGGCGAAAACCAAGGACGGGCGCAGGCTGACGATCCGCCCGATCAAGCCGGAGGACGAGCTGATGTGGCTCGACATGCTGCGCCGTTGTTCGGCGGAGTCGATCCACATGCGCTTCTTTTCGCTGATCAGCGATTTCACCCACGAGATGGCCGTGCGCTACTGCGTGTGCGACTACGACCGCGAGCTGGCGCTGGTCGCCGAGACCGAGCACGAGGGGGAGAGGATGCTCGTCGGCATCGGCCGGTTGGTCGCCGATCCGGTCCACGACACCGCCGAGTTCGCCGTCATCGTGCCTGACGCCTGGCAGGACCGCGGCATCGGCCGCACGCTCACCGACGCCTGCCTGCGGGTCGCCAAGGACTGGGGTGTGTCGGCCGTGAGCGCGACCACCTTGCGGGAAAACACGCGCATGCTCGGCATCTTCCGGCACCGCGGGTTCAAGGTTGGCCGTGAATCCGAGGATGATACGGTGGTCGCCTCCAAGAGGCTCTGAGCCGACGGCTTCCCGCAACCCATGAGAATGCGACCGATCTACGATCCGGTGTGCCTGGCGCACGATACCGGTGCCCATCCCGAATGCGCGGCCCGCCTGTCGGGGGCCGGTTTCGACGAGGAAACCGTGCCGGGCGGCGAGGATGACATCACGCTGGTACACACGCCCGAGCATGTCCGGCGCGTGCGTGAGGCCTGTCGCGGCGGTGCCGTGCTGGACCCCGACACGGTGGCGTCGCCGGGGTCGTGGGAGGCGGCGGTGCGGGCGGTCGGAGCGACCTTGAAGGCCGCCGCGGAAGGCGGTTTTGCGATCACCCGCCCCCCGGGTCACCACGCGGCCGCCGGCCGGGCCAGCGGTTTCTGTCTGTTCAACAACATCGCCATCGCGGCCCGCAAGCTGGCGAACGCGGGGAAGCGCGTGCTCGTCTTCGATTTCGACGGCCATCGCGGTGACGGGACTTCGGAGATCTTCGCGGAGGACGATGCGGTGCTCTATTGGTCGATCCACCAGTATCCCGCCTATCCCGGCGGTGGCGGCGAGACGGAGATCGGGCTCGGGAGGGGGAAGGGCTACACCGTGAACGTGCCGTTGCCGCCGGGCAGCGGCGACGATCTTTTCCTTCAGGGCATCCGGCACAGCCTGCCGGTGGCGAGGGCGTTCGCGCCGGATGTGGTCGCGGTCTCCGCCGGTTTCGACGCCCATCGTCTCGATCCGCTGCTCGACCTGCAGGTGACGACGAACTCGTTTCATGAGGTCGGACGCATGCTGGCCGGGGAGTTCGACGAGGTGTTCGCCACGCTCGAGGGCGGCTATCATCCCGGCGCCCTGCGGGACTCGATCGATGCCTTTCTGGCCGGCTTCAACGGCACGCCCTGGGAATCGCCGGAGAAGGCGACCGATTCATCGATCAAGCTCCACGACGAGTTCGACATGCGCCTGTGCCATCTGGAGGAGTGCCTGGCGCCGCATTGGAGCTTCTGAAACCGGAAGTTCGGCGTATTCCGGCGACTGCTGCGCATCAAATCGCATCCCGGTAGGTTCTGCTTGAGAATGCGGCGGCGGCGGCGTTACGAAGAGCCGTTGTGAACCTGCTAGAGGTCTGTCTCGTCGCATTTTTGACCGTGATGGGAGTGCTCTCGGTGCTCGCGCTCGCGATCCGTCTGCTCACCCGTCTCGCCCCGGTTCCGGCGGAGCATGAGGATGCCGCCGATCCGGTGATGGCGGCGGCGGTCCAGACGGCCCTTCAGCGCATCATCCCCGGCGCCCGACTGATCCGCATGGAGCGGCGGGACTGAGAACCTTCAACTACAACCCGACCCTGCCGTGATCCATACCGCCAATCCCAAGACCATCCGCGTGATGTTCACCCCTTTTCGAGACGGGCTGCAGAGCCTGTTCGGCGGCAAGGCGCGGACCGACGACCTGATCCCGGCCCTGCAGGCCTCCGCAGCCGCCGGCATCCGCCATTTCGAGTTCGGCGGCGGCGCGCGCTTCCAGGCGCCGTACTTTTATTGCGGCGAGGATCCCTTCGAATGCATGGACAAGATCCGCGCGGCGGTCGGCCCCGAAGCCGACCTCCAGATCCTCACCCGCTCGGTTTCGGGGGTGACGCTGACGACGCAGCGCATCGAGGCGCTTTCCCTTCAGGCCAAGATGATGGCCAAGCACGGCACCACGTGGGACCGCAACTTCGACTACATGAACGACGTCGACAACCTGGTCGCGACCGGGAAGCCGATCGTCGAGGCCGGAATGCACCATCAGGTGGTGGTGGCGCTCATGGGTCTTCCCTTCAAATCGACGAAAGTCCACACGCCGGAGTTCTACATCGACGTGGTCAGGCGGCTGCTCGAGCGCGACATCCGCGTCGACTCGATCTGCATGAAGGACGCCTCGGGCACCACCGACCCGAGGACCGTCTACGAAACGGCCAAGGGGATCCGGAAAATCCTGCCCGAGGAAACGCAGCTGTGGTTCCACACCCACGACACCGCCTCGATGGCGGTGGCCTGCTACCTGGCGGCGATCGAGGGCGGGGCCGACGGGATCGACCTCGCCGTGCGGCCGATGGCCTCGGGCACATCCCAGCCGGACGTGCGCTCGATGTGGCACGCCCTGAAGGGCACCGGCTACTCGCTCGACGTCGATCACACCAAGATGGATGAAATCGAGGTGCTGCTGACCGAGTCACTGAAGGACTACAAGTTCAACCCGGTGACCACGACGCCCGATGCCCGGGTGGTCAACTTCCCGATGCCCGGAGGGGCGATCGGCCCGAACGTCCACATGATGGACCAGGCCGGCATCCTCGACAAATACGGGGACGTGCTGGCGGAGTTTCCCGTGGTCGTCGAGGCAGGTGGTGCGTGGACCAGTGTCACGCCCGGCAGCCAGCAGTACTGGTTGCAGGCCTTCAACAACGTCCTGCACGGCCGCTGGAAGAAGATCGAAGCGGGCTACGGCAAGGCGGTGCTCGGATACTTCGGCCGTCCTCCGCTGCCGCCGGATCCCGAGGTGGTGAAGATCGCGTCCGAGCAGCTCGAGCTGCCGCCCTTCGAGGGCGATCCGCTCGAGGCGGCGCCCGACAGCCTGGGCCCGGCGAAGGAAGCCCTCGAGAAGCGCAACCTTCCGGTGACCGATGAGAACGTGTTCCTCGTCGCCGCGGCCTCCGTTCCGGGCAAGGACATGGAGCTCAACGAGGGCATTCGCCTTCTAACAGGCCGACCCAAGATCGCGCTGCCGATCAAGGAGAAGGAGGCGCCGACGGAGGCGAAACCGGAGGCCGCTCCGGCTGCCGTCGCCGCACCCGCGGCACTGACATCTCCGGTGACCACCGAGTGCGAGGTGGTCGAGGGAGGAGTCAAACGGCGGTTCAAGATCACGATCGGACCTCCCGGTGGAGCGGGGGTCCCCGTGCCCGCGGTGCCGGCCGCCTCCGAGTCGGCTTCTCCGGCGGGCGAGAGCGTGCCGGTGTGCTCTCCGTTCGAGGGCAAGGTCGAGGTGGTGGAAATCAAGGTGAAGGTCGGCGACCAGGTGACCGCCGGCGACGTGGTGGCGGCGGTCGAGGCGATGAAGGCCAAGCACGACGTCAAGACGCCCGCCACCGGAACCGTGGCAACCGTGGATGCCGCCCTCGGAACCGAGGTTTCGGGCACCGACCCGATCCTCACCATCCGTCCCTGAGCCGTGGAGATCTTCAAGCTACTGCAGGACCAGTCGGGACTGTTCTCGCTGGGATGGCAGAACTTCGTGATGTTCGCCATCGGCGGCGTCCTGATCTTCCTCGCCATCCGCAAGAACTTCGAGCCGCTCCTGCTGGTACCGATTGGCTTCGGCGCGATCCTCGGCAATCTGCCGCTCGCCGAGATGAGTTCGTCGAGTGCGGCGGCGGGGCAGCACCTCGACCACATCCCGCTGCTGCAGTTGATCTACAACTCCGGCATCAAGACCGAGCTGCTGCCGCCGATCATCTTCCTCGGGGTGGGGGCGTTGACCGATTTCCGCCCCCTGCTGGGTCGGCCGATCACCTTCCTGCTCGGTGCCTCCGCCCAGCTCGGGATCTTCGTCGCGGCGCTGGCGGCGCACTATTTCTTCGGCTTCACGCTGAAGGAGGCCGGATCGATCGGGATCATCGGCGGGGCCGACGGCCCCACCTCGATCTTCCTGACCGCCAAGCTGGCCCCTCATCTGCTCGGTGCGGTGGCGGTCGCCGCCTACAGTTACATGGCGCTCGTGCCGGTGATCTTCCCCCCGATCCTGAGGTTGCTGACCACCAAGGAGGAACGTCACATCGAGGTGCGCCAGGCGAAGCCGGTGTCGAAGGCGGCGGTCATCCTGTTTCCGATCGTCACCTGCGTGCTGGCCTGCCTCTTCATCCCTTCCGCGGCCCCGCTGCTCGGGATGCTCATGTTTGGAAACCTCCTGCGCGAATCGGGTGTGACCGACCGCCTCAGCAACACCGCGTCGGGAGCGCTGATCAACATCGTCACGATTTTCCTCGGACTGGTGGTCGGCTCGACGATGGAGGGCACGGCTTTCCTCCAGCCCCGGACGATTTTCATCCTTTTGCTCGGGATCGTGGCGTTCTCGTTCAGCACCGCGGGCGGGATTCTCTTCGCGAAGTTGCTCAACGTGATTCTCCCGAAGGACCGGAGGATCAACCCGTGCATCGGAGCGGCGGGAGTGTCGGCGGTTCCGATGGCCGCGCGGGTGGTGCAGACCTTTGTTTCCGGGGAGACGAACGGGAAGGTGAATCCGCTGATGGCGGCGATGGGTCCGAACGTGGCCGGCGTGATCGGTTCGGCCATGGCGGCCGGGGTTTTCCTGGCGCTTCTCGGCGGTTGAGGCTTGGCAAGGCAGGCAATCGCGGGGATTTTTGGTTGTCAGCGCCGGGGTGTGACGCTAAGCACCCCGCCCGCTGCGAAAGCAGTCAACGGCAGGGTAGCTCAGAGGTAGAGCAGCCCCGACATCGTCGGGGTTGGTCGCCGATGGGGACCGGGCCATCAAACAACGGCAGGGTAGCTCAGAGGTAGAGCAGAGGACTCATAAGCCTTTGGTCGCGGGTTCGATTCCCGCCCCTGCTACCACCCATTTCCCGGGTAAAAACCCTTATTTTCAAAGGGTTTCAGCGTTTCAAGGGTTTGCGCACGGCTGCGCACGGATGCCGAAAAATGCGCACGATTGCGGACAATAACTGATACAAAACCGTTACACTCGCCATGGGCATCCTCGACGGGTTGGCGTCGGCGAGCGAGGCGGATCACCAGGGCGACACCGACGAACCACTCGACGCCGGCACCGCGCATCGCTCCCGCGCCTGGCATGGCGACGCCACCGGCTCGCGGCGCGGGCACCCTCGACGGGCCTCCCGGCTGATCGAGGCGGATCACCAGGGCGACACCGACGAACCACTCGACGCCGGCTCGGCGCATCGGGCCCGCGCCTGGCATGGCGACGCCACCGGCTCGCGGCGTGGCTCCTCGACGGGCCTCCCGGCTGATCGAGGCGGATCACCAGGGCGACACCGACGAAC
>ERZ869936.2240-NODE-2240-length-11699-cov-19.323428_pt1 | contig 11699 bp, 6 predicted proteins | sample MGYA00520876_ERZ869936 | MGnify/ENA primary metagenome ERZ869936 (study PRJEB32218, sample SAMN09650985) | biofilter metagenome | isolation source: enrty point of leading RO module | place: Saudi Arabia: Thuwal, RO plant located on Red Sea | collected 2016-02-17 ... | reverse complement strand
CACCCGCACCAGGTACAACCCGCGAGCCGGCGCGGTTTCGCCGGCGTGGGCGCGGTCCTGTGAGGCGATGATTGTCTGCATCCGATCGGCCGGCCAGCGGCCGCGGCCGATGTCGTACAGCGTCCCCACGATCGCCCGGACCATGTTGTACAGAAACCCGTCCGCCTCGATCTCGAAACAGAGGAACTCTCCGTTCGCCGTTTCGTTCGGACCGTCAACGTCGAGCGGCTCAGCCGACCAGGCAGGCCAGCGATCGCAGCGGGTCCATCGTGCCTCCAGAACGGTCCGCACGCTGGTCGCCTTGTTGGGCCACTGCGACTCAAAACAGCGAAAGTCGTGCGTCCCGAGCAAGGCCTGCGAAGCCGACTGCATTTGTGCAAAATCGAGCGACACACCGACGCGCCAGGCGAATCGCGCGAAAAACGGGTCGTCGACCTCCGCGCAGCGGATGACGTAACGATACCGCTTCGAGACCGCCGAGTAGGTCGCATGGAAGTCGCCCGCCGCCTCGGCGCTCTCCAGCACGACGACGTCGCCCGGCAGGCGCGGCTGCAGGGCCGCCGCAAACTTCCTAGCCGGAATCGTGGAACTCGTCGGAAAACTGACGACCTGCCCCAACGCATGGACGCCGGCGTCCGTCCGCCCGGCGCACATTGCGCGGACATCCTCACCGGTCAGCGAACGAATCGCCTTTTCCAGCACTTCCTGCACCGTGCGAGTCCCCGGTTGGACCTGCCAACCGAAATACCCGGAACCGTCGTAAGCCAGTCGCAGCCGGATATTGCGAGTCGACATGATCTCTTGCTCGCAGGCGTGCATCATCCGGCGCGACGACGCGGTTCACTCATCGAGTTGACGCGCCGACATCGGCGGCGCCAGCACGATCGCGACCATGCCGACGGCATAGATGAATCCCGTGACCTGACCCACCGTCGCGTATTGGCCGGCGAACGCTTCCCGCAAGGCCGCTGCTGACGCCAACACACCGATTCCTGTCACAATGCGCCCCCAGTTGAAACTCACGCCCGCCCCGGTCGAACGAACGCGTGTGGGAAACAGTTCCGGCAGACAGAGCGGCAGCCATCCGAAAAAGAAGCCGCTGAAAAATCCCAGAGCGCCGGTCCAGAACAGAAATCCGTCGCTGCGGGGGTTGTCCAGCCGGAACAGCATCTGTGCCGACACAAACGCGCAGACGCACAGCAGAAAATACATCCGCTTACGACCCAGGTAGAACGCGAGTGCGCCGCCCAGCAGGCTGCTGATCGAACCTGGCAACGACCGGGAGATGACGAACTTCGACTTGAGAGTCGGGTCGGGCGTTTCATCCGGCTGCTCGTCCTCACCGCTGTCGGTTTCCGGAGTCTCAGCGGAAGACGCCGTCGCTGTATCACCCGCCTCGCTCGACCAGGCGGCCGCCCAATTGCTCACACCCCAGCCGCCGAAGAGGGGAATCGTCCCCAGCAGGATTCCGAACAGCGTCGTCTTGAGAATGGGGGGCCGGAAGATCTCGCCCAAGCCGACCTTGTTCGCTGCAAGAACTGCTTCATCCGACGAGTCGGACTTTTGCGCCGCCAGCCAGCGCGGCGATTCCGGCACGAAGGCAAACGAGATCAACCCCAGCAGGATCGGGCACGCTCCAACCAACATCGTCCATCTCCAGTCGCCGGGAGTGACGAACCAGAACAGGGTGAGCGATGCAAAGCAGAGAATTCCGATGTTGGCCGCCGTCCCCATGATCCCTGCCAGGATCGGCCGCGCCACTCCGGACCAGGCTTCGGACAGCAGAGCGATCCCGGTCGGCCACATCCCGCCGATCCCCATGCAGGTCAGGAACCTGAGCGCGAGAAGCTGCCACGTGTCCCCGGCAAAGTACGACAGACCGGAAAAAATCGAATAACAGCAGATGCTCGTCGCCATCGCCCGCGACCGGCCGATGCGGTCGCCGATCAGTCCGAACAGATACCCGCCTGCCGCCGCTCCGAACAGGAACGCGCACACGTACCAGCCAAACCACTCTCCAATCGCTCCCTCCGACGCTCCGGCGGGTAACAGGTCAGCCGCCGCCACGCGCATCACCAGGCTCGTGATCGACATGTGCACACCGGCGAAGAACCAGCCGAAGAAGGCGACGAACAGAATCAGGTACTTCGCTGTCGGCGAGAGGGGCGGGGGGGCGTTCGGTTCGCTCACAAAATCATTCCGTGGCGAGAAAGGGCAGGGCAGGACGGCCTACCTTGACGCGCCGACGGGGCGGATGTCAATCGTCGCAGGAAACGAACCAAGGCTCCCGCTGCACGAGCAGTCTGAGACCTCTTCCAGCCGACAGGCGTCCTCCACCACGGTCAGACCCCCTCCAGCAGTGAGAGGACGTCTTCAGACAACGGCCCGGCGGCGAGCGACGCCACCGCTTCGTCGATGTGCGACGGCTCTCCAAAGCCGATGATCGCTGACGTGACCTGCGCATGGCTCAGCACGAATCGCACCGCCGTCTCCCTGGTGTTCGCTCCCTCGGGCAACCTCTCTGCGATCTCACGGCAGCGCTCCTGATCGCGGACGTACAAATCGAGCGGAAAGAACTTCGTCGTGTGCGTATGACGGCTGGGCGGCTGACCGGCCAGCGCCCCGCCCGCGAAGACGCGGATCGCAAACACTCCCATGCCGTGCTCGGCAGCGGCCGCGATGATGTTGCCGTAATCGGTCTCCGGGAAGTCCGCCGCGACGTCCTGTCCGGCGCTGGGATTGAGCAGGTTGTATGGAACCTGGATCGTCGCGAACTCACCGGTGGAGATAACCTCTTTCATCGCCGCCGGCTGGCCGAGAGCGGTCAGGCCGATGTGCTCGACGACGCCGTCCGCCTGCAACCGTTGAAATGACTCCAGCACGCCGCCCGCGCCGAGGATGTCGGCCGGCGTCACCGACGTCGGCTCGTCGCCCCGCTTTGCCGTCATCGAGTTATGAAGCTGCACGAGCGTCACTCGCCGGCACTGCAGCCGCTGCAGGCTGCCTGCCATCGATCGCTCGATCGCGCCGGGAATGTCGTCCAGATCCTCCGGAGCAAGCCGCACCTTTGTCGCGATGTGCACCTGCTCCCGCTCCGGAATCCGGCTCAGCGCGGCCCCCAGTCCCGCTTCCGAGGATCCGTTCCCGTAGGTGGCCGCCGTATCGAACCAGTTGATCCCGGCGGCAATCGCATGCCGCACCACCGCCGTGCGGCGCGCCTGGTCGTCCCCCGTCATCAACTCGGGGACGGGCCCGGCGCCGAACGCAATGGCCGACACGTTAACGCCGGTCTTTCCCAGAGGACGGTACAGCAATTTGCTCTATTGACCGTGGCTGTGAGCCGCGTCCGGAAACGCGCCCTGTTGCACTTCTTCGACGTACTGCCTGGCCGCCGTGACCGCAGCCTCGCGGATGTCTGCGTAGCGTTTGAGGTATTTCGGATTGAACCCGGCCGTCAGTCCCAGCATGTCGGGAGTGACCAGCACCTGACCGTCGCAGTCGGGGCCAGCGCCGATGCCGATCGTCGGAATCGAAAGCTCCGCCGTAATGTCGCGGGCGATCTCGCGCGGGATCAACTCCAGCACGATCGCGAACGCTCCCGCCTGTTCGGCGGCGATCGCGTCCTGCATCAGTTGTTGGGCGTTGCGTTGGATCGCTGACATTTTCCCGTACTTCCGCACCGATTGCGGCCGCATTCCGACATGCGCCATCACGGGCAGATCGACCCCCGCCAGGGCCTCAATCGTGCTGGCCTGCCGGGCGCCGCTCTCCAGCTTGACCGCCGCCGCGCCGGTCTCCTTCAGGATGCGGCCCGCGTTTCGCACGGCTTGCCGCGGGCTGACCTGAAACGTCATGAACGGCAGGTCGACCACCACCAGCGCCCGCTTCGTCCCGCGCACGACCATCTCGGCGTGATAGATGATCTGCTTTAGGGTGACGGGCAGTGTGCTCTCGCGTCCCTGCACCACCATCCCGAGCGTGTCACCGACCAGCAGGCCGTCGACGCCCGTTTCGTCGAGCAGCGTCGCCCACAGCCAGTCGTAGGCGGTCAGCATCGTCAGCTTCCGACCCTCCGCTTTGGCATCGCGGAAGGCAGGAACAGTCATTGCCCGTTGAGTCGTCACACCGCCGCCTGTTCGCTGGCAAGTTCCGGAAGATTCGTAACACACCGCGGCCCGGCAGAATCGCGAGATCCCATCGGCCTACCCCCAATAGTAAGACTCCGACGGCGGACGGGCCACCATCGGAGTCTCCAGGCTTTGCGTCTTGCGAGACAACAACAGTCGCTATGTTCCCTGGCTGACGACCGTGCCCTTGGCGTAGAACTCGACCGGTTCTTCTCGGCCGGAAATCGTCAGGTAGAACTTCTCCTTCAGGTCGCCCGGTTCCATCGGGGCCGTCACCGTCAGCGGGACGACATGCACGTTCCGCACATCTTTGCCGAGACGCACCTTGAAGCAGTCCTGCTCCGATTCGCATTCAATCTTGTCGATCGAAAAGGGCCGCCGCCCACGCACGACGACGCTCATGGTTCTGGACGAACCCGGCGCGAGGTCGCCGATGTCCAGCGTCGTCGGATTGACGATGATGTCGGGAACCACTTCGCCCTGCACGAGCACGGCGACTTCCGGACTCCGTTCATCGTTGGTCGAGAGAATCACCTGGCTGCGAATCGCGCCCTGCGGCGCCTCGGGCGAAAGGTTGAGCGTCAATTGATAACTGACGCGGCCGCTGCTGCGGGAAGTCTCCTCAATCTCGGCGAGGACCAGGTCGCTCTGCGACTCGACGCCCGTCACGGCCCAGCCGTCGCGACCGGCATACGCCACTCGAATCCGCTTCTCGCCCCCCCGGCCGACTTCGACCGAACCGAAGTCCGCCCGGCCGGGATCGAGCACGACGTCCGGCCGGATATAGGCCCGGATCGGAATGCGGACCGTTTTGAAATCCCGGTTGTTGAACGTCAGAGTGACGTCGACATTCGAGTTCTTTTCTTTCTGGAACTTGACGGTGTTCATCACCACTTCGATGTAGGCCGTCTCGCCGGTCGCCAGCACCTTGCGATCCGGTTCGGCCGCCGCGCAGCCGCACGTCGTCTTCACGTTCGTGATGTGAATCGTCTCTTCGTAAAGGTTCTTGACGGCGATCTTGTGCCGCACGTCCGCGCCGCGAGCGACGTTTCCGAAGTCGTGCTCCAGTTCCGAGAACATCTTCCTGGCCCAGTCGTCGCCGTCGTCCGCGACGCGATCCTGTGCCGAAGCGGCGCTGGCAAGGACGGCAAGGACGGCCCAAGCCATCAACTGTCGAATTCCAATCGTCTTACGCATGTCTCTCCTCGATTGCCTGGCGACCTTCGGTACCGCCCCCGTCGCGCGCAGTGGCAGGACGGGCGGCCGAGCGGGCGGCGCTGCATCCAGCCGGGTGACGACGTGGGATTGTACGGTTTTGGAGGCGGATCCGTCCAGAAGATTGGGAAACACCGACGTCCTGAGGGAGTTTCCGCAGCCTCAGGGCTCGATTTCGCCGGTCGAAGTCCCGACGCCTCAACATCAGGGAAGGAGGGGAGTCGGCCCGGATCGAACCTGCAGTGGTTGCTGCATCAGAATGTGCCCCCAAATCCAGTCACAATCAAATCTTGGAGCGAGAGATCGACCCTTTTCGATGCATTCGCAAACCGGTCACAAGAGCCGCATCAATCGGCGAAACTTCGGCGCATTGCCCAACCTGGTCGACTGCGTTCACCTTTCCGAATGCTCCGGCCGCAATCCCTCCGCCGCGACGCTCCGGGCAACCGTCCGAGAACGCCCGATGTTTTGCGTTCGCGCCCGCTGTGCTAGAGTGATTTCACTGCACACACCGACTTGAAAATCGGGACGCCACCAGGAGAACAATCGATGCCGCGGATGCACGACGCTGAACACCGACCGACCGCTTGGAACGTAACGGCCTGGGCGCTGCCTGCCGCGTTCCTGTTCGCCATCGCTGCGGCGCTCCCGGCGCAGGACTCCGACGACTCCCCCGCTGACCCGGACCCGGCGGAAGCGGAAACCAAAGAGAACCCGTTCCCCGGCCGCTTTCCGGCCCCCAGCCTCGACGGCGGAACCGAATGGTTCAATACGTCCGCTCCGATCAGCCTGCGGGAACTTCGCGGCAAGGTCGTCGTCCTCGACTTCTGGACCTACTGCTGCATCAACTGCATCCACGTGCTGCCCGACCTGAAGTACCTCGAAAAAAAATACGCCGACCAGTTGGTCGTCATCGGCGTCCACGCCGCCAAGTTCGACAACGAAAAAGACTCGGAGAACATCCGCAACGCCATCCTCCGCTACGAAATCGAACACCCGGTCGTCAACGACGCCAACGACGTGATTGCTGCGAAATACCAGTTTCGCGCGTGGCCGCAGCTTGTCATCATCGACCCCGAGGGCAAATACGTCGGTTATCACACCGGCGAAGGCATCCGTGATTTCTTCGACTCGGTCATCGGCAAGATGGTCGACTACCACCGCGAGAAGGGAACGCTGGATGAGACCCCCGTCCGCTTCGATCTGGAACGCGACGATGTCCAGCCCGGCCCGCTGAGATACCCCGGCAAGCTTCTCGCCGACGAAGCCGGCGGACGTCTCTTCATTTCGGACAGCAACCACAACCGCATCGTCGTCAGTTCGATGGACGGCAAGCTGCTGGACGTCATCGGCACGGGCGCCATCGGCGCCGACGACGGCCCGTATGATGAGGCCACCTTCGATCATCCCCAGGGCATGGAACTGGTGGGCGAGACCCTGTACGTCGCCGACACCGAAAATCACCTCATCCGCACCATCGACCTGCAGCAGCGCACCGTGGCCACGCTCGCCGGCACCGGCGTGCAGTCCCGCCGCAGGCTGCTCGGAGGACCGCTCCGGCAGACCGCTCTCAACAGTCCCTGGGCGCTGCGTCACCTGAACGGCGTCCTCTACATCGCAATGGCCGGCCCGCACCAGTTGTGGAAGCATGAGCTCGGCGGTGAGACGGTCGAGGTTTTCGCCGGCACCGGCGCCGAAGACATCGTCGACGGGCCGTTGGAACTCTCCGCGCTGGCCCAACCTTCCGGAATCACCACCGACGGCGAAGTCCTCTATCACGTCGACAGTGAAGGCTCGGCCGTCCGCAAGGTCACTCTCGGCGACGACGGCGAAGTCACCACGGTCGTCGGACCGCACGATGTTCCCCGCGCTCTGTTCGAATTCGGCGACGTCGACGGCGTCGGCGATGAGGTCCGGTTGCAGCATCCGATCGGACTCGTCTACCACGACGGCTTCATCTACGTCGCCGACACGTACAACCACCGCATCAAGCGCGTCGACCCCGAGACTCGCACGTGCGAAGCCTGGCTCGGCACCGGGGAATCCGGGGCGTCGCTTGAGCCGACCCAGTTGTTCGAACCGTCCGGGCTCGCAGCGGCCGGCGACACCCTCTTCATCGCCGACACCAACAACCACCGCATTCTCGCCGCCGACATCGAAACCGCCGCTGCCCGGGAATTCACCGTCGAAGGCCTTGAGCCGCCCGCCCCGGTCAAACCGAGTCCGCGCGAATCCAGCGAACCGGACGCGGTCGAAGTCGCCGCCCGGCAGGTGAAGCCGGGAGAGGCGCTCCGCTTCCATATCAGCTTCGAGCTTCCCGAAGGATTCAAGCTGAACAAACTCGGCCCGGTGGGCTACACCCTCCGCGCCGGCGGAGATCAGCAACTCGTTGCAGTGGATCACCTCGACGCCCGCAATGAAGCCGAGAAAGGGGAGATGGAAGCGACCATCGACGTCCCACTCGCCGCCGCCGAAGGCAAAGGGACATTCGAACTGCTCCTCACCTACACCTACTGCCGCGAAGGAACCGGCGGCGTCTGCCGCTTCGCACAGCAGAAGTGGAGCATCCCCGTCGAAGTGACGCCCGACGCCGCCGCGGAAGAAGTCAAGCTGACCGCCTCCCCGGGAGGGGAGTAGTGGGCCGCCCGTTCAGGGTCTTGGGTTGGAGGGTTCTCTCGGGAGCACGAATCCCGCAGGGTTTTCTGTGGATTTGCAGTTCGACCAACCCCAGGAAAGAGCCCTGACAGAGCAGTCGGATGACGATTCACGAATCGGCCGATCTCGAACTTCTCCTCAGACTACGCCAAGAGACTCCATGCCGACCTCGGAGGAGAGTTCCTCAACTTCGATCTCGCTGATCGAACGGGCCCGCGACTCCGATCCCGAGGCCTGGCGCAGGCTGTGCCTCGTTTACGGTCCGCTCGTTTATCGCTGGGCACGCGTCGTCGGTTTGCAGGACAGCGACGCCGCCGACCTGGGGCAGGAGGTCTTCCGGACCGTGGCTGCGCGGCTGGCGAGCTTCGAGAAGGACCGGCCCGGATCGACGTTTCGCGGTTGGCTCAAAAAGATCACCCGCAACAAGATCGGCGACCATCTCCGCCGACGGGAGAGACACGCCCAGCCGGTCGGCGGGACAACCGCCGTTGGTCTTTGGCAACAGATTCCCGAAGACCTGCCGGACGCATCCACCAGCGACGGTCCCTTCGACGCCGAACGGGTCACGCTCCACCGACTGCTGGAGACGATCCGGCTGGAGTTTGAACAAAGCACCTGGCGGGCGTTCTGGCTGACCACGGTCGAGGACCGGCCGACCGATGAAGTGGCGGAAGAACTCGGCCTGACCCGGCCCGCCGTGCGGCAAGCCAAGTACCGCGTCCTCCGCCGGTTGCGGACCGAGATCGGATCGCACGACGGTTCAGGGAACAGCGTGTAACCTGACAATGACACACGTCTCGCGCGAGCGATGGCGGCTTGCTGCGCTGCGCTCAGTCCAGCCGCGGCCACCCGATCGATTCGCCATTCGGAGTGCGTCGTCCCACTGCGGCCACTCGGTCAAGATGTGTGTAACTGACAGGTTTCCAACCCTGTCGTTTACACACATCTCTCGATCCCCGATCGAGTGACTCTTCGAGAGATTCGAATGGAACGCGGATGACCACGGATGGGACCGATTTTCGCTGATTGTTTTCTTGCGTGTCGACGTCCTGCGCGCCCGAATCGATGCGGTCTCGGTGCTGCCGCCTCGTGAGGAACACCCGACGAAATCCGTGCTGATCCGCCGAATCCGCGAAAATCTGTGTCCTGTTCAAGAATCCCTGGGCCCAGTTTCTCGGGGCCGGGCCCCAGCCGAGTTGTGTGTAACTGACAGGGTTCAAAACCTGTTCTACGGGGCTGTAGCCGAAGTCGTGAGACTTCGGACGAACACCGAAAGACCCCTCGGAATTCTCACGACGCCCGCTACGCCGCCGGGCTCCGCGTGCGCGGGCAGGATCGTAATCTGTTATGCACACACAGGTTGCGTCATGCAGCGGCCCCCGAACTGTCTTCCTGAGAAAAAACCGTGTGACGCGCTCACAATCTTACCTATGGCCGCACGAGAAACCCCGGCACCTCACGCCGCTCGCGCCGCCGCTCACCCGGAGTCGCTGCGATGCACCCCAGCCGAGAAGAACTCGCAAACTACCTCCTGGGCAAACTTCCCGAGGATCAGGCGGAGTCGGTGATCGCGCACCTGGAGGGATGCGTCGCCTGCGACGACACGATGCAGTCCCTGCAGCCCGCGCCCGACACGGTGATCGAGAAGCTGCACGGCGGGCCGCCGGCCGATCCACTCGCGGAGGAATCAAGCTGCCGCGACATGGTCCAGAGGATCAGTGAACTGGGCCACCCGTCCGCCGGGGGCGGCCCGAATCCCGACGCGGAAAGCCGGACGCTCCAACTCGAAGAGACCGCCGCCGTCCGCGAGTACCGGCTGCTCGAAAAACTCGGAGAGGGCGGCATGGGCGCCGTCTACAAGGCGCTGCACACCAAGCTCGACAAGACGGTCGCCATCAAGCTGCTGCCGGCCCATCGCATGGAAGACGCCGCCAGCGTCGCCCGCTTCGAACGAGAGATGAAGGCGGTCGGCAAAATGGAGCACCCGCACATCGTCGGCGCGCGCGACGCCGGGGAAGCCAACGGCACGCACTACCTGGTGATGGAACTGGTCGAAGGCGAAGACCTGGCCAATCTCTCGAAGCGGTTCGGCGCCTTGCCGGTTGCGGAAGCGTGCGAGTTGATCCGGCAGGCGGCGCTCGGCTTGCAGCACGCCCACGAACGGGGCACGGTCCACCGTGACGTGAAACCGTCGAACCTGATGCTGGCCAAGGGGCCGCCCGCAACCGTCAAGATTCTCGATCTGGGACTGGCCTTGCTCGAAGAGGGTCCGGTGACGGACGGACGGGAACTCACCTCCACCGGCCAGCTCATGGGCACGATCGATTACATGGCGCCCGAGCAGGGAGTCAGCACGCACGACGTCGACGTGCGGGCCGACATCTACAGCCTGGGGGCCACGCTCTACCGTTTGCTCGCCGGCCGCGCGCCGTTCGGCGGAGCGGGATTCGAGACTGCGATGAAAAAGCTCGCCGCGCTCGCCGGTGAACAACCGCAATCGCTCCGGGAACTCCGGTCCGACCTGCCGCACGAACTGGCGGCGATCGTCCACCGCATGCTGGCTAAGAACCCGAACGATCGCCCGTCAAGTGCGGACGAAGTCGCCCGCTTGCTCGAACCGTTCGCCGCGGAGGCCGACCTCGCGTCCCTCTTCGGCGACCCACCGCCCGCCGCGAAACCGCCGCGACCGCCCGGAAGCGGGACGTCCACCCGGCCGGCTGAAGATCGGCCGCTCGCTCGCGGGGCCGCAGCGCAGCGACGCGGGTACTGGATCGTCGCCGGCGGCATCCTCGCGTTCGTTGCGCTGCTCGGCTTCGCGGTCTTCAAATTCACCACCCGCGACGGGACAGTCATCGTCCAGCTCGACGCCGAACGGGACATCACCTCGATCGAAGTCGACGGGACAGGCGTCGAATGGACGCTTGCCGGGGACGACCGTACGTATCGCTTCGACGTCGAACCGGGGCCGGTTTTTTCGATTGTCCTCAACACCGCCGACGGCGCGACGATTCACGCCGAGATTCCTGCCGACGGACTCACCATCCACGCCGGCCAGCCGTATCAGTTGACGGCTGCCGTTCTCCCGGACTCCGAGCCCAGGCCGGCCCCGCAGCTGACAGTCGCCGAGCGCGAGCGGGCGGTGATCGATTGGGTCCGCTCCCTCTCGGGAACGATCGGCGGCGGCAATCCGCAGATCGGGTACGTGGTCGTCCCCCCGGAAGACCCGCTGCCCGAAGGACGATTCGACCTCGTGACGGTCGATCTGCAACGGCAATCCATCACCGACGCCGACCTCAAGCGATTCGACGACCTGCCATTCTTCACCACGCTGATTCTCACCGGGACTCCGGTCACCGATGAGGGACTCGCCAATCTGGGCGAGCTGCCGGAACTCCTGGGCCTGTTCCTCAGCGAGACCGAAATTGCCGACGCCGGTCTGGCCCAACTGAGCCGCTATCCCAAACTCGAAACGCTCCACGTCGGACAGACGCATGTCACCGACCGAGGCCTCGAGTCCCTGCGAAAGTGCCCCAGGATGCAGTGGCTCTTCCTTTCCGGCTGTGACGTCACCGACGACGGCCTCCAAGTCCTGGCCGAACTTCCGAAGCTGCGGCACCTGCACCTGGTCGACACCCGTGTTTCTCGCTCCGGCGTCGAACGGTTGCGGGAAGCGCTCCCCCAATGCCGGATCGAATCGAACTT
>ERZ869936.2239-NODE-2239-length-11704-cov-6.677483_pt1 | contig 11704 bp, 8 predicted proteins | sample MGYA00520876_ERZ869936 | MGnify/ENA primary metagenome ERZ869936 (study PRJEB32218, sample SAMN09650985) | biofilter metagenome | isolation source: enrty point of leading RO module | place: Saudi Arabia: Thuwal, RO plant located on Red Sea | collected 2016-02-17 ... | reverse complement strand
GTTGACTTGCTGGTTGGGGCTTTTGACCTCAACCAGCGTCGCAAGTTTGAATTGAAGAACGCAGACGGCAAAAAGATTGTCGATCTGTACTTCAAGCCCATCACCCGCGCAGACCGTAAAAAAGCGCAGCAGTTGGCTGGGACTGAAGAGGCTTTAGACCTCAGTACGCAGATGCTGTGCCAAATGGCTGAATTGGAGGACGGCACCAAGGCGTTTGCATCTGCTGATGCAGCCAAACTGCAACGTCAGTTGCCTGAAAACGTGCTGAATGAAATTGAGCTGTTCTTGTTTGGCATCGGAGAAATCGCAACGCTTGAAGACGCAAAAAACGACTGAAGCAGGACAGCTGGACTTATTTTGAGTTCTTTTTGGCCTGCGAACTCGGGATGACGGTAAGTAAGCTCCGCACAGAGTTGACCGACGCGGAGCTTGTGCATTTTGCAGCTTACTTTGAGTTGAAACACGAAAACGAAGAAAAGGCGGCGGATCGCGCAAAGTACAGGCGGCGGTAGACTTGACTTATTGCTGAGGCGGATCTGTGGCAGTTGAGTCCTCTGTACGCCTAAGGGTTGATGGCACGAGCGCGGTATCTGAGCTTCGTAGGGTCAACACGGCGACGGTTAGCGTCACTAAATCAGTCGGACTTCTTACAACTGCATTGCGAGCGGTTCCGTTCATAGGAATTGCTGACGCTGCGCGAAGATTTTTAAAAGGTTTTGCCGAAGCTGACAAAGCCGCGGCGGCTGTTCGCACGTTAGGCGTTGACTCTGAAAAGCTAAAACGAAGGCTGCTTGCAGTAAGCAACGAGACGAAAGGACTTGTAAGCCAAACGCAGCTGCTTGAGGCGTCTTACGACGTTGCTTCAGCAGGTTTTAACGATGCGGCTTCTGCGGCCAACATCCTCAAGGCTGCTTCATTAGGCGCGGTCGGTGGTTTGTCGGATTTAAACACTGTTGCCGATGCAACGACATCAGTGCTGAACGCTTACGGCTTGTCCTCTGCCAAAGCGTCGAAAATTGTTGACGGCTTTATCCAGACGCAAAATGACGGCAAAATTGTTGTTGGTCAGTACGCCAATCAGATTGGTCGCGTAGCCCCGATTGCTGCGGCTGCTGGCGTAGGTATTGATGAACTTAACGCTGCAATTTCTGCAGTTACCGCAACTGGCGTTCCAGTTGAATCTACGTTTGCTGGCCTGCGTCAGGCGATTGCAGGCGTCATTAAGCCGACTGAAGAAGCGCGCAAAACATCAGAACTTTTGGGGCTTGAATTCAACTCAGCTGCAATTAAGGCGAAGGGTTTTGGAGGTTTTCTTGCTGACGTTATTCAAAAAACGGGCGGCAGTGAAGTTGCGCTGACCAAGCTTTTTGGCAGTGTCGAAGCGGTGGCGGCAATCATGCCACTTGCTAATGACGGACTGAAGAAATTTAACACCAGCCTTGAAAATCAAAAGAATTCAGCCGGTGCAGCAAAAAGAGCTACTGAAGATCTCGGCAGTACCGTATCCTCCCAAGTCAGTTCAATCATTGGCAACATCGGCAATGTTGCTCGGGCTCTCGACGTTGGTTTAGGTGGTGCAATTAAAAACGTTACTACTGAGGTAAACAACCTCATCAGCGCATTTTCGAAAGCTATTCAAAAATTCAATGACTTAACCACAGGAAAGCTAGAGCAAGCAAGTGGGCGATTTCAGTTTTTTAGCAAGGTCCTAGGGCAGTCTGGAGCAGGATTAATAGATATCAAAAATGCGGTTGAGGCTCTGAACCCGTCAGTTGCAGCAAGCACTGAAGAGCTGGACCGGATGCAAGGTGCTCTTAATAGAGCAACAAATGCAACGCGGCTTGTCGGTCAAAACGCCGCTGACGGAATGAAAGATCTTGCTCTACAAACGCAAGGCGCGATTTTAGCAACAGAAGAGTTAATAAATAAACGACGTGAAGCTTTAGGGGAGCAAGGCGGTCAGGGACAGACAACGACCGAGGTTGATCCACTGACTGCACAGCTAGAACAGAGAATCCGTGCTTCGTTAGCTGCACAGGATGAGCAAAGAGTAGACATATCCCGCAAGTTACTTGATCTCAATGAACAACTAAGGGCCGCTCAAGAGGGTGAGCAACAGCGTTTAGCTGCAACCTTGAAGCTCATGGTTGAGAAACAGAAAATATCCGAAAGCAATCTGGGGCCTCTTGCGAAAGAAAATGCGCTCCAGCAGGCGATCCATAATTTCAGGCAAGAAATTTTCAAGATTGACAAGAAGATTGCAGATCAACGCACAAAAGATATAGAAAAAGCCGCTGAGGGGTTTGAAGCGCAAATGGCGTATCAAGACGAGCTGAGCCAACAAATTGCAGATCAAAAGAGCGCGTATGAAGAGCTAAACACTACATTCCGTAATGGAATTGTTGACTCAATTTTGGATGCAGTGGAAGGCACCAAGTCTTTAAAAGATTCCCTTCTCGGCGTGATCAAGCAAATGGCAATGCTGATTCTTCAGCAGCAGCTGTTGAATGCGCTGAAAGGGTTCAACATTTTTGGCGGTGGCGGTGACTTCACTTCCCCTGATGTGCTGACCTCTAACATTGATTTTTCGGGTGCTTTTGCAAAGGGTGGTCGTCCAGCAGTTGGCAAAGCTGCACTGGTTGGTGAACGTGGTCCTGAGTTGTTTGTTCCTGATCGCGCTGGCACGATTGTTCCAAACAATGCCTTGGGTGGGACTAACATCGTTGTGAACGTCGATGCATCTGGAACGCAAGCTCAAGGCGATCAGCCCAATGCAAAAGCACTTGGCGCTGCTATTGGAGCAGCAGTTCAAGCCGAGCTTGTCCGACAAAAGCGCCCTGGCGGTCTCCTTTCAACCTGATGGCTACTTTCCCTTCAATCACGCCGACTTACGGCATCCAAAAGACCAACGCTCCAAACGTAAGGATCGCGCAGTTTGGGTCGGGCTATAGCCAGCGCACCACGTTTGGCATCAATCAAAATCCAAAGTCCTATAGCTTGACCTTTGAGGTGTCCGAAACAGATGCTGACACCATTGAAACTTTTCTGGATGCACGTGCTGGGGTTGAGAACTTTGACTTTACCCCACCTGGCGAAGCCAGCAGTGGCAAATACATTTGTCGCAACTGGAGCAAGTCGATTCCATATTTAAACCGTGCAACGATCCAAGCCACGTTTGAGCAGGTATTTGAAGCATGAGCACTCCGCAGTCGATTCAAGAACAGCTGCAGTCGTTGGAGCCATCAGCAATTATTGAGCTGTTCCAGCTTGAGCTGACTGCTGCTGTTAATGGTATTGACGAGACGTTTTACTACCACGCTGGAACAAACGAGTTGTCAGCGGATGTTGTCTTCAATGGCATTACGTACGCTGCTTTTCCGATTGAAGTTGATGGGTTTGAGGTGACGACTAAAGGGACGTTGCCGCGTCCCAGTATGCGGGTTGCAAACGCAAACAGCGCCATTTCAACACTGCTGGTTTTGTATAACCCTTTGCAGGCAAAGGTGACACGCATTCGAACGTGCAAGAAATTTTTGGATGCAGTCAACTTTACGGGTGGCACAAATGCAACGGCAGATCCTACGGCAAAGTTTGAAGATGAGATTTGGTACATCGACCGCGTTGCAAACGAAAACCCGCAACTGGTTGAGTTTGAACTGGTCAGCAAGCTTGATCTAACTAACTTGCGCCTACCTCGTCGTCAAATTGTTGAGCATTGCCCGTGGGAGTATCGCGGCAAGTTTTGTGGCTATACCGGCAGCACTTGTTATGACTTGAACGACAACGAGACTTCGGCAGCAAACGACAAGTGCGCTAAAAAACTTTCAAGTTGCCAAAAGCGCTTTGGGGAAAACGCAACATTGCCTTTCGGAGGATTCCCTGGTGCAAGACTTCAGATCTGACGCAAAGCAGCACGCATTGCAGCAGGCACCAAAAGAAGCTTGCGGTGTTCTAGTCAATGGTCAGTATTGGCGTTGCCGGAACATTGCTGACGATCCAGAACAAGATTTCGTCATCAACCCCTCTGACTACGCTGCTGCGTCGTTGTTTGGAACGGTAGAGGCTGTCGTTCATTCGCATCCAATGGGTGGCTGCGCTAGTCAAGCTGACATCAAGGCTTGCAATGGAACGAAAGTTCCATGGCACATCTATTCAATGCCGGAGGATCAATGGTCAACTATCAATCCTTGCTAGGTCGTCAGTGGAAGTATGGCGTCTTTGATTGCTACACGATAGTGCGTGATTACTTCGCCTTAGAGGGTGTTCGCCTGCCTGACTTTGAGCGCCCTGCTGACTTGGAAACAAGCGACAGCATCTTTCTTGCGCAGGCTGAGCGTATTGGGTTTAGGCAGGTTGAATACAACAATCGCCGTCCTGGTGACGTGCTGATCATGAAGCTTGGAACGAAGGATCCAATGCACGCTGCAGTGCTGTTGCCTGATGAGCGGATTTTGCACCAGCGGCAAGACTCGCTAAGTGCAATCGAGCCACTTGGGCGATACTATGTCTCTAGGGTCGCAGCGGTCTTTCGCTATGCAGCAGACCGTTCGGCTGCTCGGTGATTTAGGGGAACGGTACGGTGCAGAGCATCAGTATCACAACTTGCGTTCGCCTTCTGAGGCGATCAAGCTGCTTTGCATTAATTATCCGGCGCTGCAAAAAGAGCTGACATATGCCCATGAGCAGGGCGTTGGATACAAGGTTATTCAGGCTGGTTTAGAGCTGGATTATGACGATTTGGCGTTGCCTCTTGGGCAGAACGATTTAATTGTGACGCCTGTTGTTGCAGGTAGTGGTGGTGGTGGTACGGGAAAGATTCTTGCTGGGATTGCGATTATTGGATTGTCATTTGGAATTGGTGCAATCGCGTCTGCTGGCGTGGCTCTCGGCGGTCTAGCGGGAATCGGAACAGTCGGAACAGCATTTGTAGGTGTTGGCGCAAGTCTTGTCCTCGGCGGTGTTGCGGAAATGCTTTCACCGCAACCCAAGCCGCCATCATTTGATGGTTTTGGAAGTGGAATGCAAAGATTTGGCGGTGGAGCGCAAGCCGCAAGTGCTTTGCCTGGAGCTTCTGCAGGAGAGTCCTACGCTTTCAACGGCCCAGCAAACGTTGCGGGTGTTGGGACGGTGATTCCAGTTGCTTATGGCAACGTAATTATTGGCAGCAGACTGCTATCTGCACGGCTTGAGGTCACAAATGAAGGATCGGATCCTTTTGCGGACGATCCAGTAAATCGAACAATTATGGAACCAGGACCGCAAACAATTAGGTTAAATGATCGTGAACTAACTACTCTTTCCCAAGACATGGGCAATCGCACCAAAGCTTTTCTAAATGAAACTTTGGTTACTGCAAGCAACCAAAGTGACGAAATAAGGCTAATTAACGAACAGGTTGAAGCGCGTGCAGGCAAAAGAAGTAGTCTCCTAGAAATACCTGATCACAGAGACAGGACCAGCATAGACATTATTTTCCGTTTGCAGACAGGGCTTTATGATCGAGTAGGCGGAAAAGAGTCCACAAGAGTAGAAGGCTATTTTACTTATGAAATCACAATATATTCAGACAAGAACATTGTCACTCACCAATCACAGACAACCATAAGCGGGCTGCTTAATGCTACTGATTTTAATGCGCCAGAAGCAACGCGAGCGACGCAAAAATTTAGATGGTTGCAGAGGTGCAAGTTTAGTCCTGGCGAAGAGGACGAGGCTTATATAAGAATCAAAATTCTCGATTCCGATGTTTTTACAGGCAACGATGGTTTCCCTATTCCAACACTTAAAATACATGCTGTTGGTACGCAAATCCCCGAACAACTTGGATTTGGATAGGTCATGCCTTTAAATTCCAGCTCAGCACTTAAAATTGTTGACCTTCTTTGCGAAGGCCCAATCCTCGCTCTTGAAGGGGGTCAGCAAGGTATTTTTATTGATGAGACCCCAGTCCGCACTGGCGATTTCTACAATTTTGGCAAGCAAAACGTTGGAGCGGAATTTGTTAGCGGAACTCCGACCCAGAGAAAGCTGACACAGTTTGAAGACGGCGTATCAAACATTGTTAGCATCAACAACGAAGTCGGTAGAAACTACAACGAAGATGTAGATGGTGACGGACGAGTTGTAAGCCGCGACTACGGTCAAGGGCGCGATATTAGAACAATTACGGACCCTGACGTTAAAAAGTTCCAGATTCTCTTTACCATCCCGCGATTGTTTTCGACCGCAATGGAAGGGTCAGCAAGAGGTCAACTTTTCTTTGCTAAAATTAAATTTGATATCTCGGTTCAATCGCAAGGGTCTGCTTACAACGTCAAATATGCAAAACAAATTAACGGTGTTTCGCTATCAAATTATCAGTTCCTGACGCCAAAAATAGAACTCTCTGGAACGGGGCCTTGGAACATTAGAGTAAGAAAGTACCCAGACCTTGCCTTGCCGCAAGACGGGGAAGAGATTTTTGAGGTTAAATATACAGAATTTGAAGACGTTGCGGAGAACACGCCTCTTGAGCAGGGGCGCGCTAACCAGCTGATTTGGACATCGATTATTGAGCACCAGCCTTTAAATTTGAACTATCGCTATTCGGCGATGGTTGGCCTAGAGCTTTCATCAGTTCAATTTGCTGGTCTTCCAAATCGAGCATACAAAATCAAAGGCAAGCAGGTTTTCATCCCATCTAATGCAACTGTCAGGGAAGATGGCAGCCTTGAATTGAATGGTGCTTTTGATGGTGAAGTTGTTTTTGCTTATAGCTCTTGCCCTGTTTGCTGCTTCCGCGACATGCTGGTCAATCCGCGCTATGGCTCGGGTGACTTTGTCGATGAAGCAAACGTCAGCTGGGTCGATCTATACCCGTTGATCCAGTACGCAAACCAACTCGTCACCAATCCAGACGGTTCGCAAGAGCCACGCTTCTCTTGCAATGTCGTTATCGGCGGTCAGGCTTCTGCGTTCAATGTTTTGCAGGATCTTGCCAGCGTATTTCGCGGCATGTTGTACTGGCAAGCAAATACGATCCAGGCAACTGCTGACCACGGCAATCTTGATGGAACGGATGTTGCTCCTGTCCATCTCTATTCAAACAGCAACGTAATCAATGGGGCGTTTAATTATTCAGGCAGCTCGTTGAAGACGCGCAGCACCAGCATTCGTGTTCGCTATAACGACCCAGAAAACTTCCATAAGCCTAATTTTGTTGTTGTTGAAAACTCTGACCTGATTAGCAAGTATGGCTATCAGGTCAAAGAGATTATTGGCTTTGGTGTCACGTCGAAATATCAAGCTCAGCGACTAGGTCGCTGGATGATGGCCTCAGAGGAGCTTGATGGTGAAGTCATCAGCTTCAGCACCGGCTTGCAGGGTGCTGTTGTTCTGCCTGGCCAGGTCTTTGCAGTTGCGGATGAGATGCGAGCTGGAGCGCGACTTTCTGGTCGTGTTTCGAGTGCAACAACAACAGCAATCACGACTGATCAGACGATTACGCTTTCGGGCTCTGGGTTGAAACTGACTTGCACGTTGGCTGATGGCACTGTTCAAACCAAGGACGTTTCGTCTATTTCTGGCGCAGTAATTAACACCAGTGCCTTTAGCTCTGCACCGCTTGCTCAGTCTGTATGGTCACTGAGTTCAGACGCTGTTACTGAGCAGAAGTATCGCTGCATCTCAGTTACTGATGACGGTGAAGGCCAATACGCAATAACTGGCGTTGAATTTAACGACAGTGTTTACACTACAGCTGACAGTGGCGGAGATCTTGTATTCCGCGATGTATCGCTGTTCAATGATACGCCAACTTCTGTAATAGGACTAAGCCTTACAGGGCGTGAAGTCCGAATAAATAATAATACGGTCAACCGAGTTATTGCATCTTGGGAGCGGGGCTCAAGCGGCGTTACCACTTCGTTTGAGGTGCGTTACAAGATTGGCAGTGGCGGCAACTATCAAACCGCAACGACAACTGGAACAATTTTTGAAATCGACAGTGTCCCAACAGGCATTGAAATTGTTTTTGAGGTTCGATCTGTTAGCGGGGTTGACTCAAACAAAAAATCAAGTTGGGTGTCCCAATCGTTCTTTGTTCCATATGAAGGTATTGACCCTGCTCCTGCTCAAGGACAGATTGCCGTTGTTATTCCACCTCCGCCTGCTGACGTAACAATCCAGGCGACTGGAACGGATCAAGCGATTCTGCGTTGGGACATCCCAGGCACTGCACAAAATTCAGATGAGTTTATTGCAGTCATTCGCCACGCCCCTCAAACAGATGGAACTGGTGAGTGGGCAAATAGCACCTTGCTACGTCGCGTTAAGGCAAGAACAAACTATGCGTTGCTGCCTTTAATTGAAGGGGAATATCTAGTTAAGTTTGAGAACAACCAAGCACAGCGCAGCAGCATTGCTCGTAGCGCGGTGTTGGATCTGCCCAATCCGGTTCCACGGCTAAACATCCAGACACGTCGTGAAGACACTGATTCACCGCCGTTCCAGGGGGACAAGGTCAATGTTTTCTACAACTCGGAATACGATGCTCTGATTCTTGATGGTGACGAAAGGTTTGATGATGTCTTAGACGTTGATGCACTGGCAGATTTCGACTTTATTGGCAATCTGCTGAGTTCTGGTGAGTATTTCTTTAACAATGTTCTTGATCTAGGCGGCAAGTTCAATGTTCTATTTGAGCGCACGCTTTCGACAAGGGGCTTGTATCCGGCTGATTCAGTCGACAAGCGGAATGAATTGATTGATCGCTGGACCGATTTTGATGGTGCGTTGCCTGATGACACCTCGGCCAACCTGTACTTCCGCACCAGTGATCAGGCGACGACAGATGAGGAGCTGTTATTGGAGGACGGTGATTTCTTCTTGCTGGAGGACGGCAACAAGATTCAAATGGAATCTGACCTTGATTTTGGCCCTTGGATTCCAGTGGAGTCTGGCCGTTACAGCGGCAGGCAGTTTCAGTTCAAGGTTGAGCTGCAGTCATTCCATAGTGACCAGACGCCGCTTGTCGACGAACTGGGCTATGTGATGCAGCTGGAGTCACGCACTGAAAGCAGCGCAACGATTGCGTCTGGTGCGGGAGCCAAGGTCGTAACGTTTACAAATGCGTTCTACCAAACGCCAAACGTTGGCATTACGGCTTTCAATCTTGCGACAGGGGATTACTATGAGGTGACATCGACCTCGCGCACTGGATTCACCGTGACTTTTAAGAACAGCTCTAATGCTGCTGTGAGTCGCAACTTCCAGTACCAAGCGGTTGGCTACGGCACTCAGCAGTAATGGCAACTCACGATTACATCATTGCTAATGCATCTGGCGCGGCAGTTCGTTCTGACCTGAACAACGCACTTGCGGCGATCGTTAGCCAAAACAGCAGTTCCTCTGAACCCAGTACAACGTATGCCTATCAGCTGTGGGCTGATACCACAAACAACGTTCTAAAGATCCGCAATTCGGCCAATAACGCTTGGAATGCGTTTGCGGCGTTGAACGATACTGCGTTCAGGATTAGCTCAACGGGACAGGTTGGCATTGGCGTGACGCCTGCCAGTAACACTGATCTTGACGTTACTGGGACGATCGCCCAGAACGTCGTCGCCATGGGCGCATTGGATGTTGATTGCTCAGCGGGGAATTATTTCACCAAGACAATCAACGCAAATAGCACGTTCACGTTTTCAAACGTCCCATCAAGTCGCGCTTATTCGTTTGTGCTTGAGCTGACCCATACCTCTGGAACGGTGACGTGGCCTAGTTCAGTCAAGTTTCCTGCAGATACGGCACCAACTTTGACGACCGGCAAAACGCATTTGTTTGTGTTTGAAACGAATGATGGCGGCACCCGATTCCGTGGTGCGGCACTTGTCGATTACGTTGATTGATAGAACATGACTGTAAATTCACAACGACTGCTGCTTGCTGCTGCTGGAGCGGCTGCTGCCGGAGGTGCGTTATACGTCGATGACGTGTTTAGCACTTATGTATATGAAGGTACTGGAACAACCCAGCCGATCGATAATGGGCTTGATTTAAGTGGTGAAGGAGGACTGGTTTGGATAAAAAGACGTGATGCTATTGGCTTTCACTGGTTACACGACACTGAACGTGGCACTTTAAAATATGTATCATCGCATAATACTAACGCAGAAGGCAGTCAAACTAATTCATTAACAGCCTTCAATTCGGATGGATTTACTTTAGGCGGTGAAACTAATTGGAATGGCAACGGAAACGATTTTGTTTCCTGGGCTTTCCGCAAAGCGCCGGGGTTTTTTGATGTTGTTACCTACACGGGAGACGGCACTAATCCCAGAAGTATCGCTCACTCCCTAGGGTCGAAGCCTGGTTTTTTTATTGTAAAAAGGCTAGATGCTGCGGGTTCTTTTTGGTGCTATCACCACAGTCGAACAAACTCAAAAGTTCTTGAGCTAAATACTACCGCCGCTGAGGACACCTTTTCGTATTGGCCTTCAGAGCCAACTTCTACTCATTTTACTGTCAGCGACAGCGCTTCGCTTAACGGAAGCGGCAATACATATGTTTGTTATCTATTTGCCCACGATGATCAATCGTTTGGCGAAGACGAAGACGAGGCGATCATTAAATGTGGAAGCTATACAGGTACAGGTTCGTCGGGTAACGCAATTAACCTAGGTTTTGAGCCGCAGTGGGTGATGATTAAAAGAACATCGTCAGCAGACGGCTGGATGATGTTCGACATTATGAGGGGAATGCCTGTTGACGGTACAGATCCACATTTACGAGCAGATTTAAGTGCTGCTGAAAGTAGTGCTGCAGATTATTTGGACCCAACTCCTACAGGTTTTACAATTAAAGCTACTGGCGGCTCTGTGAACTCAAGTGGCGATACTTACGTTTACATGGCAATCCGCCGTCCGCATAAGCCGCCCGAGGCTGGAACGGATGTGTTTGCTATTGACACACTAGGGGGAACTTCCCCGTCACCACCAGGCTGGACTTCAGGTTTTCCTGTTGACTGGGAGTTTATACATAAAGACAACGCTACATCGCAATGGGAGTCAATCACAAGACTCACCATGAAACTTTTGTACTTGAACTTAGATAATGCAGAAAGTTCTATAAACTCAAACGATACGTTCGACCACATGACTGGTTGGAGCGATAACACCGGACCCAATGCAAATAATTTTTCGTGGATGTTCCGCCGCGCCCCAGGGTTCTTTGACGTGGTGACTTACATAGGCAATGGTACGGCTGGGCGGACTGTTGCGCATAATTTAGCCAGCACTCCTGAATTTATTATTGCGAGAAATAGATCTATTGTTGAAGATTGGACTTGCTACCACAGCACCCCAGGGGCCACTAAATATATACAACTTAACGGAACAGGCGGAGAACAAACTCTTTCCACAATATGGAACAACACGGCGCCAACATCGACTAATTTTACTGTTGGCGTTCAAAATCGGGTGAACGGAAATACATACAACTATGTCGCCTATCTATTTGCCACCTTAGATGGCATCAGCAAAGTCGGCAGTTACACCGGCACAGGTAGCAACATTGGCGTTGATTGTGGATTCACCGCAGGCGCTCGTTTTGTACTAATCAAGCGCACTGATAGCACTGGTGATTGGTACGTTTACGATTCAACCAGAGGCATTGTTGGTGGAAACGACCCCTACCTTTTGATCAATAGCACTGCAGCTGAGGTCAC
>ERZ869936.2238-NODE-2238-length-11705-cov-5.341545_pt1 | contig 11705 bp, 2 predicted proteins | sample MGYA00520876_ERZ869936 | MGnify/ENA primary metagenome ERZ869936 (study PRJEB32218, sample SAMN09650985) | biofilter metagenome | isolation source: enrty point of leading RO module | place: Saudi Arabia: Thuwal, RO plant located on Red Sea | collected 2016-02-17 ... | reverse complement strand
GTGGGCGGCCTTTGCGCGGGCCAGTTGTATCTCGGCGGCGACGGCCGGCTCTGGCATTGGGATATCTTCAACCGCCATGTGCGCACCTACGACAGCCACTATGCCAAACCCGTGCCGGCCAACTTCGATCTGGCGCAGGGTTTCGCGCTGGCGCTCGAACGCGACGGCGAAACGACTCTTCATCCGCTGGACCGCGACCATTGCCCCGCCGTCCGCTTCCGCGGCGAATACCCGATCGGCAGGGTCGATTACGGGATAGTGCCCGGAACTCCGCTGACGGTTTCGCTGGAGGCGTTTTCACCCTTCATCCCGCTTGCCGTCGATGACTCGAGCCTGCCCGCGACAATCTTCCGCTTCACCGTGACCAATACGTCCGCCGAACAGGTCGAGGCCGCGCTCTACGGCTGGCTGGAAAACGCGATCTGCGGCCACGACTGCATCTTCGCGGGGCAGCGGGTGAGCCGCGTGGTCCGCGGCGAGGGGCTGACCTTCGTCGAAAGCTACGCCGTCGGGTCTCCCGAACCCGTCGCGGAATCGCGGCCCGACATCTGCTTTGAGGATTGGGACATGGAGACCTATGAGGGCTGGGTCGTCGAAGGAGATGCCTTCGGCATGGGTCCGATCCGCAAGGCGGACATGCCCGCGATCCAAGGGGACGTGGGCGGCGACACCGAGCGAGTCGTGAATTCCAACGCCACCGCTCCCGGTACAACAAGCGGCGAGCGGGATCGGGCGACCGGCAGGCTCACCAGCCGCAAGTTCGTCATCGAGCGCAACTATGTGAACTTTTGGATCGGCGGCGGCAACTACAACGGCGCCACCTGCCTCAACGTCGTCGTAGATGGCAAGGTGATCGGCACCGCCATTGGGTGCTGCGAAAACCGCATGCGGCCGAGAAGCCTGCGGCTCAAGGATTGGATCGGGCAAGTGGCCCACATCGAGCTGGTCGATGCGGAGGTCGAAGGCTGGGGGCACATCGGTATCGGCCGGATCGTTTTCAGCGACAAACCGGTCGGCGAAACACGCTTCGAAACCCTCGACGACAACGGCACGATGGGGCTGGCCTTGTTCGACGGTTCCGCGGACTTCGCCACGCCGACCTACGATGGCGGCGCGCCGGATGCCGCAGAGGCCGACGAGGCCTCGGTTCCGCTCGGCGACCGTCTCGCCGGCGCGCTCGGCCGCAAGCTTGCGCTCCACGCCGGCGAATCGGCCGTGGTCACCTTCGCCGTGACATGGCATTTCCCGAACCTGAAGGCGCCGGGCAAGGGCCGTCATTACGCCACCCGATTTCCGTCCGCGCGCGAGGTGGCGGAGCATCTTGCGCAAAACCACGGGCGTTTCCATCGGCTCACCAGCCTCTGGCGCGACACATGGTATGACTCGACGCTGCCGTATTGGTTTCTCGACCGCACCTTTCTCAACGCGTCGATTCTGGCCAGTTCGACGTCGTTTCGTTTCGCCAACGGAGACTTCTGGGGCTGGGAGGGCGTCGGCTGCTGCGAAGGCACCTGCACCCATGTCTGGCACTACGAGCAGACGATGGGTCGGCTGTTTCCCGAACTCGACATCAACCTGCGCGAGCGCACCGACTTCAACCCCGCCGCGGCCTTCGCCGAGGACGGTTCCATCGGCTATCGTGGAAAAGCCGGTCCGTATGCCATCGACGGTCAGGCCGGCATCGTTCTGCGCTGCCTGCGCGACCACCAGGTCTCGCCCGACGACGCGTTCCTCCGCCGCAACTGGCCGCACATCAAGAAGGCGATCGGCTGGATGATGAAGCAGGACATCGGTCACGACGGCATCATCGACAAATCCCAACACAACACGCTCGACGAGGAGTGGTACGGCGAGGTCGCGTGGTTGAGCGGTCTCTATCTCGCCGCATTGCGCGCCGGCGAGGAAATGGCACGGGAGATGGGAGAGGGCGACTTCGCCGAGCGCTGCGCCGCCATCGTCCAGGCCGGCCGGCACAACCTTGTCGAGCGACTTTTCAACGGCGAATACTTCATTCATACCGGCGATCCGAAGCGGCCGCATACCGTCGGCTCCTACGACGGCTGCGAGATCGACCAGGTGCTCGGCCAAAGCTGGGCGTGGCAGGTCGGTCTCGGCCAAGTTTTACCGCGCGAGGAAACCCTCACCGCCCTCAGGTCGCTTTGGCGATACAATTTCACGCCCGACGTCGGTCCGTATCGGCAGGCCTACAAGCCCGGACGTTGGTACGCCATGGCCGGCGAGGCCGGCACGTTGATGTGCACCTGGCCGCGCGGCGACGGCAAGCGTGTCACCACCGGCTACGACTACTATTTCAACGAGTGCATGAACGGCTTCGAGTACCAACTCGCTGGGCACATGATCTGGGAGGGCATGCTCAACGAGGGCCTCGCCATCGCTCGCGCCGTGCATGACCGCTACCACCCCTCGCGCCGCAACCCGTGGAACGAGGTCGAGTGCGGCGACCACTACGCTCGGTCGATGGCCGCCTACGGCGTGTTCCTAGCCGCCTGCGGCTTCGAATACCATGGACCCAAGGGCCGCATCGGATTTTCGCCGCGACTCGGACCGGAGGATTTCAAGGCCGCCTTCACCGCGGCCGAGGGCTGGGGAAGCTATCGCCAACGATACGAGTCGTCCGGCATGACCTGCTCGATCCAAGTGAGGCACGGTCGCCTGCGCATCTCGACGATTTCCCTGACGCCACCGCCCGGCCTCGCTCCGACCCGGGTGCGGCTCTCCCGGGGTGGCGGCAAGCTTTCGACAACTTCCTCGGAAAGCCGAGGCCGCGTCCTCGTCACGCTCGATGCCGAGGTGACCTTGCAGGCCGGCGAAACTCTCGAATTTAAACTCGAATGCAAATGATCTCCATAACGAAAACAGCGATCGGAGTACTTCCTCTGGTGACAACGGCTCTCTGTTCCGCGCCGGGCGCGGAGACGAAGATGGAATTCAAGAACCTGCCCACCGAGGACTGGTCGAAAGTCATTCCGGCCGAAAAGGATCTTGATCCCCAATGGGTGAGGTCGTTGTTCGAGCGCGGCGAGGCGCGGAGCTACACCGGCGAGGCGCTCATGAACATCGGCATGCCCGTTGGCGGCATCACCACCGGCTTGGTCTATCTCGGCGGCGACGGAAAGCTCTGGTGGTGGGATATTTTCAATCGACCTCTCAACGGCGTCATGCCTCGCCAGATTCATTACAAGGGTCGCTCGTGGCACGGGCTTCCCGAGGGACTCGGCGCATGGCAGGGCGGAAACTATGTCGAGCCGGTCACCACCCAACCCTCGCCCTTCGATCAAGGATTCGCGCTCAAACTGACCGTCAACGGCCGGGAGCAGGAGCGCACGCTTGACCGCCACGGTTGGAAAAACGTCGTCTTCACCGGATCCTATCCCTACGGTACCGTCACCTATTCGGATCCCGATTGTCCGGTCAGGGTGAAGCTCGAAGCGTTTTCGCCCTACATCCCGCTGGATTACGACGCCTCGAGCTATCCGGCGACGATCATGCGCTACTCCGTCGAGAACACCGGCAAGACGGAGGTTAAGGTGGATGTTCGCGGTTGGATGGAAAACCCGGTGCTGCTCGACTCGGGCAAGAACCTCACGGGAGCGAAGCGCGTGAACCGGGTCTTCTCCGCGCCGGGATACACGATGCTCCTCTGCGCGGCCACGCCCCCCCCTCCCAGGGACAATCCGAGGGAAGACATCCTGTTCGAGGATTTCGAAAAGGAATCGTATCAAGGCTGGAAGGTCGAAGGCACGGCCTTTGGCTCGGGACCGATTGCCGGCTCGGAGGTGCCGCCTTACATGAGCGGCCTCGGAGCCCGGGGCGACCGCTCGGTCAACTCCCACGCCTCGGCCGGCGACGCGCAGGGCCGTCAACTCACTGAATCGGGCACCCGGGACGGGGCCACCGGCAGGCTCACGAGCAAGCCGTTCATCATCGAACGCGATTTCATCAGTTTTCTCATCGGCGGCGGCAGCCATGCGGAATGCGCGCTGCAACTCGTGGTCGATGGCAAGGTGGTCAAAACCGCCAGCGGTCACAACGCCAACAAGATGCGCCCCGCTTCCTTCGAGGTGAAGGAGTTCGCGGGCAGGGAGGCTTATCTCCAAATCATCGATGAATTCACCGGCGGTTGGGGCAACATCGGGGTGGACCACATCGTTTTCACGGACGAGGCTTCGCAAAAGTCGCCCACCGAGCTGCCGGACTGGGGCACCATGGCCCTGGCGACGCTCGGAGCCGACAAGGCAACCGGCTATGCACGGGAACCGCGGGACGGAATCGGGCCCACCCAGGCGGAGGCACCAGTGGATCAGGCACTGAAGGGCGGAGTGTCTCGATCGCTGACGCTCGCACCGGGCGAGACCGCCACGGCGGACTTTCTCATCGCCTGGCATTTCGCCAACACCACCGAAACCGTCCGCGGCGCCGAAACCGGGCATTACTACGGAAAGCGCTTCAAGGACGCCGCCGAGGTGGTCGCGCACCTCTCGAAAAACCGGGATCGCCTCATCGACGACACCCGGCTGTGGGTCGATACATGGTATGACTCCACCCTGCCGTATTGGTTTCTTGAGCGGCTCTTCATTCCGCTCGACTGCCTCGCCTCGACCACCTGCTACCGTTTCGCCAACGGCCGCTTTTACACCTACGAGGGAATTCGTAGCTGCCCCGGTCACCCGGACCACGTCTGGCACTACGCGCAGGGCCATGCGCGCATCTTCCCCGAGCTGGAGCAGGACGTGATCGAACGCGTCTGGCTCGGCTTCGGCTTCAACGAGGAGACCGGCTCCTTCGCCTACCGCGGCGAAATCGCCGGGCAAAGCGCCATCGACGGCCATTGCGGCGTGATTCTCGCGGTGCTCCGCGCCCACGAGACGAACCCCGACAGCGCGATGCTCAAGCGCCTCTGGCCGCGGGTCAAAAAGGCGGTGCAATTCGCGATTTCCCGTGACCGCGACAACGATGGCCTGCTCGACACGCCGATGCTCACCACCCTCGATGAGCCGTGGTATGGCGAGATCCCGTGGATCAGCAGCCTCTACATCGCCGCGCTGCGGGCCGGCGAGGAAATGGCCACCGAAATGGGCGACACGGAATTCGCCAAGGAATGCCGCGAGCGCGCGGCGAAAGGCCGGGCGGCGATGGACGAAAAACTCTTCAACGGCGAGTGGTTCGTCCAAATCCCCGACCCCGCCCACCCGAACAAGCTCGGTGCGTACGAGACCTGTCACATCGACCAGGTTCTGGGTCAGGCATGGGCCTGGCAGGTCGGCCTCGGCCGAGTCCTGAACAAGGATACCACCCGCTCCGCGCTGAACGCGATCTGGAAATACAACTTCGCCCGCAACCTTGACGCCTACGACGAGCAGGCCGATCCGAAGGGACGGCCATACTTTACCGACGGCGAGGGCGGAGTGGTCATGACCGCCAACGCCCTGGGCCGGGAACTGCCGTACGGCGTGTATTCGATGTATGCCTGCTATCTGAGCGAAACCATGAACGGTTTCGAATACCAGTTCGCCGCGCACCTGATCGCGGAAGAGATGGTCAAAAAGGGGCTGGCGGTGATCAAGACGATCGACGAGCGCTATGACGGCAACAAGCGCAACCCCTTCAATGAAGTCGAGTGCGGTGACCACTATGCCAGGTCGATGGCCGGCTATGGCGCGCTGATCACCATCTGCGGATTCGAATACAACGGACCCGAGGGCCACATCGGCTTCGCCCCGAGGCTCAGCCCGGAGAATTTCAAGGCCCCCTTCACCGCGGCCGAAGGCTGGGGAACCTATGAGCAGAAGATTTCGGACGGAAGGCTCGCAGCCTCCATCGAAGTCAAACACGGGCGTGTGAGATTGAACACAATCTCGCTCGAACCGCCGACGCACGAGGCGCCGCAAAATGTCCAGGTTACCCTCGGCGGGCAAAAACTGAACAGCACGTCTCGAAACAAGGACGGCAAAATCATCGTCGCCCTCGACCGTGACCACATGGTGAACGCCGGTCAAACTCTGCAAATCACGCTCAACTGATGGCTTCGATCCCAAACAAGAACACGAATCCCAAAGCGCCCCGGCCCTTCGCGCGCCGTCCAGCGACATGCGCCGCGCTGCTGGCATTCGCGCTTCCGGCACTGCTCTTTGCCAACGAGCGGAACATCTCCGCACGCTATGCGGCGACGATTGTCGAATCTCCGGACCTCCTCGCGTACTGGCCGCTTTCCGGCGACACGAAGGCGTCCGCCGGCGAATGGCAGTTGCTGACATCGCCCGCAGCGCCGGGCGGGATCGAGGGCCCGTTCGGCAAGCCCTGCCTCGATCTCTCCAACGGCAGCTATCTCCACCTGGAATCTCGCACCGAGCTCGACGCGCCGCATCTCGGAGTCGAAATGCTATTCCGGCTGATCAAGCCCGCGTCGGGAAACCGGTGCCTTTTCGCGATCCGCAACCCTCGGAACACGAAGTTCAGCCTCCATTACAACTCGGGAGACAATACCTTGCTCTTCTACAACGGTGCCACGGTCGTGCGTTACCTTTGTAACGACAACCTTGATGTCGGGCCGTGGTATCATGTCGCGCTCGGCATCTCGGAGGGCAAGGTCGCGCTATGGCTGAACGGCAAAATGGCGATCTGCCAAGGTGAGCCGCAGCCTGCCTCCGAAAACGCCGGCCTTCCCTTCACGGTCGGGGCGTCGAATCCGGTCAATGGCGCGGAACACGCCGACATCGCGGTGGCCCACCTCGCCATCCATTCCGGGCCGCTCGATACCGGACGGGTCGCCAGCCGGATGAAGACCGCCGGCTGGGAGGGCAAGATGGACAAGAAGGTGGTCTGGCAGAACAGCCCGGTCAGCATCCTGGAGTCCCAGATCGGTTATCACCCGCGCAATATCAAGCACGTCTATCTGCGCAGCGCCGTGGCGCATCCGCCCGCGGGCGTTTTTGCCCCGGAGTTCTCCGTCTGTGAGTCCGGGAGCGGCAAGGAGGTCTTCCGCGGCAAGGTCGAGAACTGGGGGGAGAAATGGGAAACCTTCTGGTGGGTGCTCGATTTCACGCCGCTGCGCCGGGAGGGATCCTATTATGTGAAGACCGGCAAGCTGGTTTCGTCGGAGTTCCGCATCGAGGAAGGCGTCTATCGAAAGACGGATCTCGACGTCATCGCCCTCGATCAGCTCGAACACCGGATCCACGACGGCATTGACGATGCGCGGGCCGGCCTCAAGGGCAGATACATGCATGCCCCCGAGGGCACGCGCATCTACATGGACTGCGGCAGCCCGTATTCCGAACTCCAGCCGGTGGGCACCTGCGTCTATGCCTTGTTCGATACGCACGACCGGCTCGGCCACCTATATCCGGCCGCGGACCGCAAGCGCATGATCGATCTCGCGGCGATGGGCGCGGACTACTTCGTCGCCGCCCAGCGTCACAGCGACGATCCCGAACTCGACGGCATGTTCCACCACTCGCTGCTGGTGAACGTCAACGACACCTGGGCCGGCGAGATCTTCACCTACCTGGACACCGCCTACGGCATGGCCCTGCTGGCGAAGTCCCATCAGTTCTTCAGGGAGCGCGACCCCGCACGGGCTTCCCGTTACCTCGAGGCCGCCAGGAAGGCGTGGCAACTCTGCGCCCACCGCCCCTATCACACCAAGGCCGACCGAACGATCCCCGAAGGCTGCAACGCCTACTTCTGGAATCATCCCCCCGGCATCCAGGACACCTTCGGCCGCGCGCTCTACAACATCCTCGATGAAGACTGGAAGATGCCCGACATGCTGCGCACACGCGACCGTCTACCCTTCATCCAGGGATCGGCGCTGATGTATGAGATCACCGGCGAGCCGAAATATCTGGAGAAGGCCGTGGAATTCGCCGATGCGGTGATGGAGCGCCAGTTCACCGACTGGCAGCACCCGATCGATGGCTGCTTCGGGACTTTCTATGAATTCCCGGGCGACGACAACACCTTCTTCCATGAGTTCATGCAGGGAGGCTTCTGGTGGCAAGGCAATGTCGAGACGCTCAACCTCGAGGGCTTCATGCATCTGCTGCGCCTCGTACCGGACCACCCGAAGGCCGCAGAATGGCTGAACACGATCCACATCTATGCCGGGAATTACGCCAAGCCGTCGGTGACCGGGAATCCCCTCGGCATCTATCCGGTTGCCATCTATCGGGACCCGGAACACGGCGGGTTGAAATACTTCCAGAACACGCTGATGGGCTCGTCATGCCTCTACGGGTTCAGCGCCAAGAATTTCATGACGCTCGGAAACTTCCTCAAGGACAGCACCTTCCAGCTATCGGCCATCGCCGGGGTGAACTTCATTGCCGGGCTCAATCCCGGCATTCCGAACGCTTACGAAGAAACCGCATGGGACGCGCGCACGCTTATCGCCGGCGTCGGGCGCTCGTGGTTCGGCCCGGCCGGCGACCTCGCCGAAACCGCCCGCGGCTCGGTTCCCAACGGCTTCTGCGCCGCACCCCAGTTCTGGCTGCCCGATTTCGTCAACTTCATCTCCGATCAGCCGGACCGGCCGCGCGGCATGGTCAATCAGGGCGGCGGACTCCAATTCAACGAAGGCTGGATTCTCCACAGCCATGCCTACGTGCATGGGGTGACGCTCCTCGAGTCCGCCCACAAGCTCAAGATCACGGCGCTCGACGGCGGCAAGCCGGTGCAGGCCACCGTGGAAGTCGCGCTCAAGGAGGAAGCCGCGCCCCACACGAAGTTCAGGAAGACCTACGAAACCTCGGCTGACGGATTTCTCACCATCACCGACCTGCCGACGCCCGCCAGCGGCGCATTCCGCATCACGCACGGCGGGCGAGTCATCGTCCGGCCGGTGGCCGCCATCGCCGGCGGAGATCATGCGGAGACCGTGGATTTCGCCCGAGAACCTGAATTGCGGATCGCGATTCCCGAAGCGATGAAGGTGGGCTCCAGAGGCAATGCCGTCTTTCACCTCACGAACCGAGGCTCGGGGGATCTGAACCTGAAGCTCTCGCTCTCCGCCAGCGGACTCGAACTCGCCAAGGCCGGCCTGGAGGTGGCTCTCAAAGCCGGCGGCGAGACCCGCGTCACCGTTCCTTTCGTGTGCGGGCAAAAGGTCACGCCCTGCATGGTGCGAGCCATCGTGACCGAAGGCGCGCCCGCTCGCGAATTCGTCGCCACCGCCAGGATCCGCTCCAACTGAAGATGATGAAATCGACCATGACTTCCGCCCTCACATTCATCCGCTCCGGAATCCTACGCGTTGGCATACCCCTCCTCACGGTGGCGGTTGGCCAGCCGCTTTTCGCCGTTGAGTTGTATGTCGCTCCCACCGGCCAGGACACCAACCCGGGCACGCGACAAGCTCCGCTGGCCACCATCCAGGCCGCCCGAGATCTGATCCGCAAGCACATCGCCGTTGGCATGAAGGAAGACATCACCGTCTTCCTCGGCCGAGGCAATTTCTTCATCGAGAATCCGATCGTATTCGACGACCGCGACAGCGGTCGCGACGGCCACACCATCACCTACAAGGGAGCGCCTGATCTCGGCACCCGCATCTATGGCGGCCGGCCCGTCACCGGCTGGAAACCCGCGCAAGACGGCTTTTTCGAGGCGGAGGTGCCGGACTTGCAGCAGCACTACATGCTCTACGAAAACGAGCAGGCCGCCAACGGCGGCATTTTCCATACCTTTGCCGGAGTTCCGGAAGGCGACTGGAGAAAAGAAGGCGAAAAGCTCTTCTATCACCCGCGCAATCTCCCGATCGACAAGCAGTTGATCGTCCTGGGCACCGCCAAAAACGTATTCGAAATCCATGGCCGATCGATGGATCAGATCGCCGGCAATCTTGTCTTCGACGGTCTCTACATGATTGGCTCCGACTTCGCACCGGAGTGGAAAAAAGGCGACTCCTACACCACCAACTGGGACGGTGAATACGACGGCCGGCCATGGAACGGCAAGAGCCTAGGCGACGGAGTGATCGCTCCGGATATGCGTCACGGCCAATTCTACGTCGAGAACGCGCGCAAGGTCACCATTCGCAACTCCAAGCTTTATGGAGCAGGTTTCATGGGAGTCATGGCCAACCGCTCGGCACAAGAAATCGTTTTCGAGAACAACTGGATCGAAAACGCCGGCTGCAACGGCATGTTCTTCATGGGCTGGGAATGCGGACGCGGTCCCTTCAAGTCCGTCGCCGAATCCTACGTCAACAGAAACCATGTGATCCGCAACAACATCTTCCATGACATCGGCCGATTCTCGGTCTATGGGGCCGGCATCTATTTCAACTTCAGCGGCGACAACCTGGTGGAACACAATATTTTCCACGGCATCACCCACTACGGCGTGACGCTGAAAAGCTGGCCGGCGATCCTAGGCAACCAGCTTAACTCAATCAACAGGGATCTCGGCGTGACGCGGGACCAGATCCAGCGCTTCGACATGGAGCAGATCAGGATCTACGGCGAATACGTCGTCACCGAGGAGAACGAGGCCGCCGAACTGCTGCATTCGCGCAACTGCGTCATCCGCTACAATGATTTCTCCCAGATAGCGCGTTTCGGCGACGACATGGGCATGATCTCGATGTGGGGCGCGGGAACCGGCAACCGTTGGGAATACAACGCCCTGCACGACGGCACCAATACCTCCGGCTGGGACCACTGGCTGCACGTTCTCTTCAACGACGACGGCTCCCACCACGCCGACCTTCGCGGCAACATCATCTACTGGATCACCGGCGGCGGACGCTCGCGCGCCATCATGTCCAAGGGCAATTACCAGTCGAACCTCTACAACATCGTCGCCGACTGCGATCTGAACGCTGCCGCAACCATCCAGCCCTTCGTGTGCGCTTCGCACCACATGGTCTGGTCCAACAACATCGTCGCCGCGCAGATCCAGCAACTTTACGAGGGCGGCCTCGGCACCCAGATGGCAATGGGTCAACCGCAGCCCATTCTCCAGGAGGCGAAGAACAACCTCTATTTCTACAAACCCCTCGATCCTCCGGAGCCGTCCGAACCGGGGGAGCGGAACATCCGCAACCAGGTCGCCGGACGCAACAACGCCAGCGACGGAATCGACAAGACCTCCATTTATGCCGATCCGAAGTTCGACCGTCGGCGGCCGTGGTGGGACGCCCGCTACACCGACTACAAGTTGAAGCCCGAGTCTCCGGCGCACGCCTTGGGCTTCAAGGAGACCGACATGTCGCAAATCGGCCTGCGCAAAGGCTTCCCCTTCGACCCGGTGGCGATCCTTGGAGCCCCGGCCGGCAAAACCCGTCGCGCAGCCGACTTTTCCCGTATTTTCAAAAACCGCATCACCAACCAACAGGTGCGTTCGCGCGGCGGCGAGCCACTCTACAAGGACTCGTGGACGCGCTACAACGACGTCGATTTCGGCGACGGCGGTTACAAGAAGTTCACAACCCGGCTCGAATGGGTCGCCCCGGCGCAGACCTTCGAAAAGACGATCGACGGCAAAACGATCGAGGCCAAGTGGTTGTCCGACGTCTGGGTCCCTCACCCTTACTGGGAAATCAGCGAGGTGTTCGGCGTGAAGGGCAAAACCGGGCCGGAACTTTTCGATGTCGAGTTCGCCCCCGAAAAGGGAAAGGCCGATCAGGTGAAATGGAAGCCGGTCACCGAGGAACTCGTCAGCCGCGCCACCGTCCGCAAACGGCT
>ERZ869936.2237-NODE-2237-length-11706-cov-4.025921_pt1 | contig 11706 bp, 11 predicted proteins | sample MGYA00520876_ERZ869936 | MGnify/ENA primary metagenome ERZ869936 (study PRJEB32218, sample SAMN09650985) | biofilter metagenome | isolation source: enrty point of leading RO module | place: Saudi Arabia: Thuwal, RO plant located on Red Sea | collected 2016-02-17 ... | reverse complement strand
CATTGTGAGCGGGAATTTAAATTCGACAATGTCCGCCAGGCCTTGGATTTTACAAACGAAGTCGGAGAACTGGCCGAACGCGTCAATCATCAGCCCGACATTTACCTGGCCTGGGGCAAGGTGAAACTGACGCTCTGGACCCACAAGATTGACGGCCTGAGCGAAAGTGATTTTGTATTTGCCGCAAAGGTGGACCAACTTTGCGGCTGAGCAGGTTTCGTCAAAAGGATTCCCAAATGGGAACTTGCGCGGGCGGAATACCCTTTGCTATGTTGAGCGCCGTCAAGAGGTTCGCTCAGTGGCGACATGGAATCGCATACGGGGCGAAGGCTCTTCAAAAAGAGGTCTTGCAAGTGCCCGCGTGGCGGAATTGGCAGACGCGCTAGATTCAGGTTCTAGTGAGTAACATCGTACAGGTTCAAGTCCTGTCGCGGGCACCATTTTTCGAATAGCTCATAAAACATCAGGTTTTTCATGCCAGTCTCACAAGTACGGCTTGCGCACCCCGGCGATGCCGGCCGAATCGTCGAGTTGGTTTTTTCGGCCTTTGGAGGAGATTACCCCACCAAGGAAGTGTATGACGCCTCCTGGATGGCCCTGCAACTGGAGACAGCCTCCGGCCAGGAAACCTGGGTGGCCGAGGTGGACGGATTAATCAACGCCAGCGTCACCTTCCTGAAGCCCGCCCAACCGCCCAACCCGGTTCTGAACCTTGGGCGCAATCTGTTCCGGCCCGAAAGCTACTCCGATGGCACCGCCAAGGCCCTGCTTCAGGCCATCAATGAAATGGCCATGGAGCGGGGGCAGATTGTCGTCGCCCGTGTACCGGCTCACGACAACAAGCAGCAAATCCTTTTTGAAAACCTCAATTACTCCTGCGTGGGGTTTCAGCCCTTCAAGCACATGCTGCCCAACCGGACTAGCACCTTGTTTTATGTCCGCGAGGCCAACCAGGTGCTGTTGTCCCGCCTGCCGCTTTCCGAGTCATTGCCTCAAATCAGCGAACTGGCCGCGATGACGTTCAACCGCTTGAAAATTTCCAATCCCATGACCGTCCGCGACGGTGCGGTGGGATATCCGATTCAGACCGACCTAAGAGTCAATGAAGCCAGCTACGAGGATTACAAGCTGTGGCGCGACCATTGCCAGTCGGCCAACCCGCCTGTCGAAATATCCGCCGGCTACAACCTGGGGCTTGGCATGTTCCGCATTGAAGCGCCCATGTCATTTCAGACCGTGCTGGGCCAGGTTGAAAGCCAGATTGTCGCCGGAATTGCCTATTATTTTGACGAGCATGACCGGTGCGTGCGCATCGTGGACGGGTTTTCAACCGATGACGTTTCGATGGGAACCTTGCTGCAACAGGTCACCCGCATAGCCCAGGACCAGTTCAGCGCCGTCTATGTCGAAGTGGACGCGTTGGCCACAGCACCCCGGTTTTTGAAAACAACCGAGCAACTGGGATTCATTCCCGTGACCTATCTGCCCGCATTTTCCAGCCAGCACGGAGACCATGCTGACGTGGTGAAAATGGTCAAGCTCAACATGCCTTACGCGCTGGAAAATCTAGACCTGACGGCCCATGCGCGCTCAGTGGTGGAAATCATTGACCGAAACTTTCAGGACCAGAAAATCGGCGTGGCCATCATCAACCTGCTCCGCACTCTCCCGATTTTTGAAGGGCTTGGGGACGGCGAGTTGAGAAAAATCGCGCGGTTGTTTTCCCAAAAGCTCTTCCGCGCGGGCGAGCAAATCTTCAAAAAAGGCGATTCAGGCGAGTCGGCTTACGTGGTCATGCGCGGCCAGGTGGACATTCAGCTGGAGGAAAACACAAAGCCCATTGCCACAGTCCAGGCGGGCAAGGTCTTCGGGGAACTGGCGTTTCTGGACGGCGCGCCGCGCAACGCCCATGCAATTGCCGTCCAGCCCAGCATCGTCCTGCTGATTCACCGCAACGCGTTCAATGAACTGGTGCAGCGCGAACCGCATCTGGGCATGGTCATCATGCGCAACATTGCGATCGACCTCTCCAACAAGCTCCGCCTTTCCAACACCACCATCGCCAGCCTGCGCCAGGCCGTGAAAAGCTGACTCCACAAACGGCTTCACCACGACACCGGCACGGCGATTTTCTTGCCAAACTTGTTGGTAAAATAGACCTGCTTGTGCGTCATCCCGAACTCATGGACCAACCGGGTGATTTTCACGTCGTAGCAGCAATATTCGGCAATCTCCATCAGCTTGCCCTCCCGGAACCAGCGGATGGCCTGCAAGCCTTCGCTGGTTTTCTCCACACCCAACGTCGCGTGCGCCACCGAGTCCAAGGAGAGCCGGTGCTGAAGGACTTTTTGCAGGTCCACAAGCATGTCCAAGGTCGGAAGCTGCGTGTAGTCGAAAAAGTCATTGTGCCCCTGCAACACCTCGTAATCGAATCGCAGGCTGTTGAACCCCACGACCAAATCAGCCCGCCGCAATTCCTCCATCAAATCATGAACCTGGCGCTCGCCGTAGATTTTGTAATCGCCCCGCTTGGTGCTGTAGGTGACGCCCACGCTCATGCGCATGTCCCGAATGCGATGCCAGCCGCCTACTTCGTCGGCAGACTTCTGGGTTTCCACGTCAAAATAAACTATGTTTTTCATGGAATAAAATGACCGACACCCAGTCTAGGGACCGACGAAGAATGGAAAAAGTGTTTTCTGGAATTCCCTCTCAAACCTACCGTGTCAATTCAACAGGCTGGCCTCCTTCAACGCTCCCTCGATTTCGGCGCGGCGCTTGCGGGCCGTGTCGAAGCTGAAAGCTCCCTGTTTGCTTGCCTCGTTGACCCCACCCCGGACGATGATGCGAACCGTGTCCAAAAGGATGAAAATATCCAAAAACAGGCTCATGTGCTTGGCGTAATATAGGTCGTACTCGAGCTTGCGCTTGGCGTCATCCACCGAGGAGCCGTAAGGATAGCTGACCTGTGCCCACCCGGTGATTCCCGGCTGCACCATCAACCGCTCCCCAAAATAAGGAATCTGCTTGGACAGCATCTCCACAAATTCCGGGCGCTCAGGCCGGGGCCCAACAAACGACATTTCCCCGCGAAGGACATTGATAATCTGCGGAATCTCATCAATGCGATACTTCCGCAAAAAACCACCCACCGGCGTCACCCGCGAATCCTTTGTGGCCGCCCAGACCGCGCCGTTCTTTTCCGCGTCCACTCGCATGGTCCGTAACTTGATGACCTTGATTGGTTTTCCAAAACGCCCGCTCCGGACCTGGTAATAAAACACCGGCCCGGGCGATGTCAGCTTGGTGGCAATTATTCCCGCAATCATGAATGGCCCCAAAAACAACAACCCCACCAGGGACACCACGATATCAAACGCTCGTTTGACCTTGCGGATGTAAAGCATGTGCGGCGACGCGCTGGCGTTCAGCAGCCACTCGGGCGTCACTAATTCCAGCGGCACCATCTGATACACCTCCTCGCAGAGGCTGATTAGCGGCACCACGGTCACACCCGAATAACGCAACTGGCAAAACTGCCGGCACATGGCCGGATCATTGATGCTCTTGTCCGTGCACAAAACCCGGTCAATCCGATGCTCCTCGACGATTCTTGAAATATCGCTGACTGGTCCCAGCACTTTGTTTTTTTTCGCATCAGGCCGGTAACTGTCATAATGAATCACTCCTGCCAGTTCCAGATGCTGCGACCAAAACGTGTCAAACAACTCGCTCTCCACCTCGTCAAACGGGCACGTCACAATCAACGCAACGCGTTCCCGGTAATTCTTGGTGCGATAGAGCATCAGCGCGTGGTGCAGGAAGACCAAAAAATATGCCAGCAACCCGCTGACAATCATGACACCCCGCCCGATGCGGCCCGAGTAATTCAAGTAGAACAGCCCCATCATGAATCCGACCGCAGCCACAAAGCACAGTGCCAGCACCAACGCCCGCTTGAAAAAGTCGTCATTGGCCACACGGGGCGAATAGAGGCCGCAGATGTAAATAATGCACGGGAGAAAAAGCGCCCCCAGGAAAATACTTGGCCAGTACTCGGTGATTTTCTCAGCGAGCCCCAGTGTACCCAGCCACAAGCGAGTGCCGACGATCATGGCAAACGCGAACAGCAGGGCATCCGTGACAAACTGGGCAGTGACATTCACCCAGTGTTTTTGCAGAAGACCGTTCGAGTTCATAACAATTGAACGCCACAAGCGCGTTCCAAGGGCTGTTCAGTTTAAAAGGTGAGCGAGCTACAGCAAGACAATTAAGACTTATTTCGATGCCTTGAACTGCTAAAAAACGCCCAAATCCCTGAAAAACCGGGGCAAACTGCCCGCTTTTCAACCCTCTGAGCCGCGTCCAACCCCTTTGGCCGTTTGGCAAAACACACGCCGCTTCACAAAGGAATAAACTTTCAATACAGTCACGGCCCGATAATTAGAACGACCATGAACCCATATTCGAAATTCGTCAGCCAGATCGCCCAGATCAATCGAGATGCAAAAGCCTTACCGCTGGGCGGCTTCCCTCCCCTGCCCCGCGTTTCTGCCCATGACGGCGCTCCCTGCGCTCTGTTCTTCGCGCCCCATCCCGACGACGAAACCATCGCCGGCGGTCTGGCCCTGCGCCTGCAACGCGAGGCCGGCTGGCGCATCGTCAATGTCGCCGTGACCCAGGGGAGCAAAAAGGAGCGCCAACCCGGACGCTTGGAGGAATTAAAAGCCGCGTGCGACTTCATCAATTTTGAACTCGTGCAAACCGCGCCCAACGGCCTGGAAAAGGTCACGCCCAAAACACGCGACCAGGACAAGGCGCACTGGGATTCCATGGTCCAGGTCATCGCGGGAATTCTTTCCAAGCACCAGCCCAAGGTCATTTTCTTTCCCCATGAGCACGACTGGAACGGCACGCATATTGGTGTGCATTTCCTGCTTCTGGACGCCCTGAAAACCTTGCCAGGCTTTTCCTGTTTTGTGGTCGAGACCGAATTCTGGGGCCAGATGCAGTCACCCAACCTGATGGTGGAATACGACGCCGACGACGTCACCGCGCTGGTGACCGCCACGTCATTCCATGTCGGCGAGGTCCAGCGCAATCCCTATCACCTGCTCATTCCCGCCTGGATGATGGATAACGTCCGGCGCGGCGCGGAACTGGTCGGCGGCCAGGGCGGCGAAGCGCCCGATTACACGTTTGGCCAGCTTTTCCGGCTTCGGCGCTGGAAGGACGGGCAATTGCAAAACGTCTATGCAGGCGGGCGCAACCTTTCCAAGACATCCAACTCGGCCAGTTTATTTGACTGAAAGCTACGGGAGCCAGCGGATATCCGCGTTTCCCGTTAAGTCGTCCTTGTGAAACCGCTTGGCGCGGCCGTCAAGAAATAGAATCTGGCCGCCTTTGTTGTGCAAATTGGTGTGCATGAAATTGCTGCTGCCGGTGGCAGGCAGGTTCTTGCTGTCAAATATCCAAACCATCGTGAACAGATTGGTAATGCTCGTGATCTTCGTCGGCTTGTCGTTGACTCCAGTGCCGTCCACGTTTTCATTCAGGCAGTAATGAAACAAGTTGTTGCCGTTGCTGCGCCGCTCATTGGCCGGACAGATGAAAATGGAACGACCCACATCCGCGGCAGAATTGGTACGCCAGACCATGCTGTCGTAACGAGGCAATCCAAGCAGTCCAGGCAATAGAGCATACCAACCATTGGTCACCGGCCCGGGAGCGGGATTACCAAAGCCATCGTCCGGCAGAAATTCATTATTGTCGCCGGTGTAAATATGCGTGGCCAACCCCCACTGCTTCAAATTGTTCAAGCAAGCCGCGCCCTTGGCCGCACCTTGCGCCTTGGACAGCGCGGGCAGCAGCAACGCCGCCAGAATGGCAATGATGGCAATGACCACCAGCAATTCAATGAGCGTGAAGGCGTTCTTTGTTGGTTTCACGATTGACTGGCAAACATTACCTGTTTTTCGCGTAAAACGCCCCTCTTTTTTACTGCGCGGAGTTCCCTCACAACAAAACGGCTGTCCTCTGTCCGCAATACCCGATAAATTGTTACTTCATGATTCGTTTGGTCTTGTTCGACATTGACGGCACGCTGGTCCATACCGGAGGCGCAGGTATCAAGGCGTTTGCCCGGGCCTTTGCCACGGAGTTTGGCATCGTGGATGGCACAGAGAAATTGAAGTTCGCGGGGCGGACGGATGTGTCGCTGGTGCGCGAATTTTTCCTTCACAACCGGATTGACACGACGCGCGACAATTTTGACCGGTTTTTCCGGGTTTACCTGCACTGGCTGGAGCAGATCATCCTGGAAAGCGAGGGCGGCATCTGCCCCGGAATCCATCCGTTCATGGAGGAAATGCGCGCGTTGCCCGAGCCGCCGGCCATCGGCCTTTTGACCGGCAACATCCGGCGCGGCGCGGAGATTAAACTCTCAAAGTTCAACCTTTGGCAGGAGTTTCCCTTTGGCGCCTTTGCCGACGACCACGAGGAGCGGGATTGCATTGCGGCCATTGCCCGCGAACGTGGCTCATTTTTCCTGAAGCGCACATTGAAGGACGACGAGGTCTTGGTGATTGGCGACACGCCTCTCGACATCCGCTGCGCCCGGGCCATCAACGCCCGTGTGCTTGCCGTGGCCACGGGCGGCGCATCTTATGACGAATTAAAAAGCCACAACCCGGACTGGCTCGTGAAGAATCTGACTCAGATTTCCGCCCGGCAAATCTGCCACGGCTTGCCCGTCACTGCGCCGAGTTAATGCGAGTGCGGCACGCCGGTTCCGCAGCGCCCGCACGAGGAGGGGTTGCTGGTGCATGCAGGCATCGATTCCTGCCCGCTCACGCTGGAGGCAAAGGTCGAAAATTTCTTCTCCAATCGCTTGGAGCCGCATTCGGGACACGCGGTGCCGGACCAGTCGGAGGACCGGACCAGAATTTCGCTGTCCTTTCCACATTTCTCACAATGAAATTCGAAAATTGGCATGGGAGTAAATTATCAAGCAGTCCGCCGCGCGTCCAGAAACCGCATGGGGCTCAAATCCCGATCGCTTGAGGAGATTGATAAGCCGCCTTGCTATCAGGCACATCTCAAGCCTCGCTGCCGCTCAAAAACGTACTCGTATATTTGACACATAGCCTCCATCAATAGGCAGCCGTGAAATCACCAAAACAGCTAAAGCATCTGAGCCACATCGATGCGCGGGGCGAGGCGAGCATGGTGGACGTCTCAGCCAAGCCGGTCATGCTCCGTGAAGCCATCGCCAGCGGGGAGATCCGTTTGCAAAAAGCCACCCTGTCTCTGATTCAAAAAAACAAGATTGCCAAAGGCAATGTGCTGGCCACAGCGCGCCTTGCCGGCATCATGGCCGCCAAAAAAACCGGTGATCTCATCCCGCTTTGCCATCCGTTGCCCATTTCCCACTGCGAAGTGAACTTCGACTTTCCCAAGAGCGCCGACCGCATCCGCATCACCGCATCGGCAAAAATCGCCGCTCAAACGGGAGTGGAAATGGAGGCGCTGATTGCGGTGAACATCGCTGCGCTAACTATTTATGACATGTGCAAGGCCGCCGATAAGAAAATGAAAATCACGGACGTGAAACTGGTCTCAAAGACGAAGTTGAATCGTTGATTGGTTAAATTGTTACATCGTTGAATCGGGACGGAAGCTTCGCGTTGAATGATGTAACAGTTTTACGATTCAACCATGTAACGAAATGAAAACTGGCATCATCACTATTTCCGACCGCGCCTCCCGCGGCGAATACGACGACCTTGGCGGACCTGCTTTGCGCAAAGCGGCGCAGGAATACAAGTGGACCGTTATTGCCGAAACATTGGTTCCCGATGAAAAGCGCGACATTCAACGCGCCATTCGCGAGCAGATTGCCAAAGGCGCGGAACTGATTTTGACCACCGGCGGAACAGGCGTCGCCCTGCGCGATGTGACTCCTGAAGCGGTGCGCGAAATTGCGGTGCGTGAACTGCCCGGCTTCGGCGAAGTCATGCGCATGGAATCGATGAAGATTACCAAAAACGCCATTCTATCGCGCAACCTCGCTGCGGTTGTCGAACGCACGCTGGTCGTTTGTCTGCCCGGCAAGCCGAGCGGCGCGGTGGAATGCCTCGGCTTCGTTGTTGGTGCGATCCCGCATTGCGTGGAAGTGCTACAAGAAGTGCCAACGAGTTGTTAAGCAAATGAAACGGTTGATTCTTTGCCTGACCATTGTCGGATTCCTCCCGGCCTGCACCACCAAATCCAAGGCGCGCCGGGACTCGCAGCAGGCGTATTTGGCCGGACAGCAGCAGGCGATGGCGCAATGGCAGCAACAACAGGCCAGCACCGCCATCCAGATTCTCGGCGATGTGAAAACCAACACGATCGAATGGGCCGACGGTCTCACCCTCGCCAATGCCATTGTCGCCGCCGAATACCAGGGAAACCGCGATCCGCGCGAAATCATCATTCATCGTCGGGGCCAGTCCTTTGCCGTGGACGTGAAACGCCTGTTGCGCGGCTATGACGAACTGTTGGAACCTGGCGACCGCATTGAACTTCGCCGCTGATCTTCTTTATTTTTCCACAAGCAAATCATGACGCTTCCCGAACCATTGCAGCAAATCGACCGCACCTGCGTTCTGTCAGGGCGAACCAAACTCTCCTACTTCGCTGGTTGTGACTATTTCCGGCTGTCCAGCCACCCGGCGGTCCTGAAAGCCGCCTCCCATGCCATCACCGAGTTTGGCCTCAACGTCGCCGCCTCCCGCATGACCACGGGCAATCACGCGCTCTACGGCAGGCTGGAGTCCCGTCTGGCCAAATTTTTCAAAGCCGAGAGCGCCCTGCTTGTCTCCAATGGTTACGTCACCAACCTCGTCGTGGCGCAGGCTCTTGCGGGCCAGTTTTCTCACGTCCTCCTGGATGACAAGGCGCATCCCAGCCTCAAGGACGCCGCGGCGATGTTCGATTGTCCCGTGGTGCCGTTCAAGCATCGCAATCTGGACGATTTGGTGTGTGCCATACGCCGTTGCGGGCCTCAATCCCAAATCATTTTGCTGACCGACGGCATGGTGGCGCACGACGGCTGGATTGCGCCGTTAAAAACATATTTGAAGCTCCTGCCGCGAAATGCCTTCCTTCTAGTGGATGACGCCCACGGCGCGGGAACGCTCGGCAAAACGGGCAAGGGCTCCATCGAACTGGAGGGCGTGCCGCGCAGCCGCGTGATTCAGACTCTCACTCTGAGCAAGGCTTTCGGCGCGTATGGCGGCGCTGTCTTATGCAACCGAAAGTTGCGCAACCGCATCATCGCCAAGAGCCGGTTGTTCGTCGGCAGCACCCCCCTGCCCTTGCCATTGGCCGCAGCCGCCCTGGAATCGGTGAACATTCTTGACCGAGGCAAAGCGCTTCGCGCGCGCCTGAACCAAAACGTGGCGCATGTTAAAAAGGCGTTGAAGAAGTCCGGCTACCCGGTTCTGGACAATCCAAGCCCGATTGTTGCCGTCACGCCGCAAAATGCCCGGAGTGCAAAGGAAATAAAACAGCGCTGTTTGAAGCATGGCGTGTTTCCCTCGTTCATCAACTATCCCGGCGGCCCGGAGAACGGTTTTTTCCGATTCGTCATCTCCAGTGAACATTCCCGCGCCCAACTGGAGGCGCTGATTGCCAGCGTGATTGGTAAATGAAGAACGCTTACCTGTGGCATGCAGGCGCCACGTGGAAAGCCTTTGCCGCAAACTTTCGTGAACGGGCTTGCCATTTATTTTGGCTCGTAGATAGTATCTCCCGCTCGATTTGTTCGACTTTCTGGAGAGGTGGCCGAGTGGCTGAAGGCGACGGTTTGCTAAACCGTTATACGGGTAAAACCGTATCGGGGGTTCGAATCCCCCCCTCTCCGCCAATCTTCAAGGAAATTAAAAATCCACCGGATAAACGAAATCCAGGATTTCATTCTTGGCATTGCGTTCCTGTCCGCCGGAATCCTTCAAATCGCTGCCGACCGACCAGATGAGCTTCTTTTCGCGCGAATAGCGCAGCGGCTGGCCGTCAAAATCGTCCTTGGGAATTTCTGAAAGGTAACGCGGCACAAGCGCGTCGAGCGATTCAGGAAGCGAACCGTGCTCCCGTTGCCATAACCGCAATGCCAGCAGCACCCGCGTCGCCCCGACTTCCACGTTTTCTCGGCATTTGCGGGATAAAACATGGTCTTTTCCGATTGCCATGATTTCAAAAAATGCATCTCCCATTAAATTCCCAGACAAAATATATTTAATGAAACCAGTCTTTGATTCCGGCGCCAAATCTGTGGGCATTTGGTTGTAGCACAAGGGAATGGCACCCAGCAGGGTTCGCGTAAAATCCGCGCTTCGCAACCGGGTTTTGTCCTCATTCCACAACAACCTGTTTCCATCAAAAATACTTGGCTGAACAAAATTGCTTAAAGTCGTAATCAGTATCGAATGCTCCAGTTTAAGTGCATTGGAAATTCCAACCAAGTGGGCCGTAAAATGGGAGAGTTGTTCTGCGCTAAGAACCAGCAAGTCAGATGAAGTCAGCTTATGACCGACAGACAGTTGCATCATCTTGAGCCCTCTTTGTTTTATACCGATGCCAGCCAGATAATCCATGATGGTGACTTCGGCTCCTTCAAACCGATGCCCAAATCGAACCAACTCCAACCCGAGTCTCAATGACTCATTCGGTCGGCCGGTTTTCAAGAAGTCCATTGCTTCGAGCTCAACAAGATTGGCCAGACGCTTTATGTCTTTTAAATAGGGTTTTTCCGCGAGGAAATCCGCCATTTCCGGCACCTGAATGCGCTCTCGCTTCCAGCTTTGATAAAACAGGTTCAAAGCGTCGCGGTTATCCGCCAGCACGCGCGACACCCACTCCGCGTTCCATTCGCCATCAGGATCAAGGTTGTCTTTGAACTGCGCTACATCCTGCTCGGACAACACCAGCGCCTCAGACGCTTGTTCTATCAAGGTGAACGCATTTTCCTCTGGCGCAATTTGCGAGCGGACGACTTTCAAGTCCGAATCATCAAACGGCTTTTCCCTTGGGCGCAGAAAAATCGCGACGAGGCACAAAACTCCGAGAATCGCCGCAGCGATAAGAACCTTTTTCTTCATCAAGACGTGTAGGCTTCCATCCCGGCGCAGGTGCAAACCAGGTTGCGGTCGCCGAAGACGTTGTCAATGCGGCCCACGCTCGGCCAGAACTTGTGCTCGCGGGTCCAGTTCGCCGGAAACGCCGCCTGCTCGCGGGAGTAAGGCCGTTCCCATGCGCTGCTGACGACGACCTCGGCGGTGTGCGGCGCGTTCTTGAGCGGATTGTTTTTCTCGTCAATGTCGCCGCGCTCAATGGCTTTTATTTCGCCGTGAATGGCGATCATCGCCTCGCAGAACCGGTCCAACTCCTCCTTCGATTCGCTTTCCGTCGGCTCAATCATCATCGTGCCGGCCACGGGAAAGGAAATCGTGGGCGCGTGAAAACCAAAATCCATCAGGCGCTTGGCGACATCCTCCACAGTCACCGACTTGAACTGGCGCAAATCCACAATGCATTCGTGGGCGATGAAGCCGTTTTTGCCCTTGTAAAGCACCGGAAAAAACGGGTCGAGCCGATGCGCGATGTAGTTGGCATTGAGAATGGCCATCTGCGTGGCCTCGCGCAAACCGGCAGCGCCCATCAGTG
>ERZ869936.2236-NODE-2236-length-11707-cov-7.185805_pt1 | contig 11707 bp, 10 predicted proteins | sample MGYA00520876_ERZ869936 | MGnify/ENA primary metagenome ERZ869936 (study PRJEB32218, sample SAMN09650985) | biofilter metagenome | isolation source: enrty point of leading RO module | place: Saudi Arabia: Thuwal, RO plant located on Red Sea | collected 2016-02-17 ... | reverse complement strand
AAGATACGATGCTCTCAGTCTGCTTTTTTCTACTTTTCCTTCTGTTAATGCCATTTTTTCTTGAATTGTCACACCGAACAGAGTCAAAGTGTGGCAACAATCACTCTGCAGCTTAATTCAGAATGATGGTTTATTTATTTCGTTTGCTAAAGTAGAAAAATGTTGCCCCATTTTCTCTAAGGTATTATTAACTTCGCCAACAATTTTATCAACACTATGGCATATTACGATTACAATAAAATTGAGCAGGATTGGCAAAAGTATTGGGCAGACAACAAAACATTTAAAGCTGAGAACAACAGCAAAAAGCCTAAGTACTATGTGTTAGACATGTTTCCTTATCCTTCGGGAGCAGGGCTTCATGTGGGTCATCCGCTGGGTTATATTGCCTCTTGTATTTATGCTCGCTACAAAAGATTGAAGGGCTTTAATGTATTGCACCCAATGGGGTACGATTCGTTTGGCTTGCCTGCAGAGCAGTATGCCATTCAAACAGGACAACATCCTGCAAGAACAACTTATATCAATATTGATGGCTGTCTTGACGAAGAAGGAAAGGTCAAAAAAGAATTTATTGATGAAAATGGAAACATCAAGAAAGAAGCTTATAACTCTGAAGGTAAACTTATCGAAGGATATAGAAGTCAACTAGACAAAATAGGCTTGAGTTTTGACTGGGACAGAGAAGTAAGAACCTCTGACCCCAATTATTACAAGTGGACACAATGGATTTTTATTCAGATTTATAACTCCTGGTACAACAACAAAACCAACAAAGCCGAAAAAATTGACTCTCTTATTGCCGAATTTGAAAAAAACGGAAATCAAAATATTGACGCTGCATGTGATGAAAATACACCTACTTTTTCTGCACAGGAGTGGAATTCATTTACGGAAGAAAAACAGCAAAAAATATTGTTGAACTACCGTTTAACTTACATTGGCGAAAGCATGGTAAACTGGTGTCCTGAGCTGGGAACTGTTTTAGCCAATGATGAAGTAAAAGATGGCGTTTCAGAAAGAGGCGGACATCCGGTGGTACAGAAAAAAATGAAACAATGGAGCATGCGAATTTCTGCCTATGCTCAACGCTTGTTAGATGGCTTAGAAAAAATTGATTGGACTGACTCTATCAAAGAAGTTCAGCGCAATTGGATTGGAAAATCTGAAGGAGCCTCCGTTAAATTTCAACTCCTCTCCCCAACCCTCTCCGGTGGAGAGGGAGAAGTTTCTCCAAAATATTTAACCGGAGACCCTACAATTTCTCATTTACTTTTAGATAAAGCTAAAGAAATGAGGGAAAATCCGACCCCAGCAGAAGACGCTCTTTGGCAATTGTTAAAAGGAAAAAAATTAAATGCGAAATTTAGAAGACAACACCCTATTGATTCGTTTATTGCTGACTTTGTGTGTTTAGATAAAATGCTAATTATTGAAGTAGATGGCGATATTCATGATTTGCAAAAAGAAGAAGACCAAAAAAGAACAGATAGATTATCAGAGCTTGGCTATGAAGTTATCCGATTTAAAAATGAGGAAGTTTTAGCAGATACTGGAAATGTTATTGACAAAATAATTTCTGTTTTAGAGAACAGACCTTCCTTTAAAGAAAACAAAAAAGTCCTTCCCAATGGGAAGGATTTAGGATGGGAAATCGAAGTTTTTACCACACGCCCTGACACTATTTTTGGGGCAAGCTTTATGGTATTGGCTCCCGAACATGAATTAGTAAATCAAATTACAACTGCCGAACAAAAAGCCGAAGTAGAAGCCTACGTTTTAGCAACTTCTAAAAAATCGGAAAGAGATAGGTTGGCAGATGTAAAAACAGTGAGTGGAGCATTTACGGGTGCGCATGCTATTCACCCTTTTACGGGAAATAAAATTCCGATTTGGATTGCAGATTATGTATTGTCGGGTTATGGTACCGGAGCCGTAATGGCCGTTCCTTGCGGTGATGAAAGAGATTTTCGTTTTGCAACACATTTTGGTTTAGACATTCCTTCTATTGTAGAAGGATTTACAGGAGAAGAAGCCATTGCCGATAAACATGCCAAAATCATTAACTCTGATTTTTTAAATGGGTTGACCGGTTTTGAGGCCATTAAAAAATGTATTGAAGAAATAGAAAAAAGAGGTTTTGGTAAACGAAAAATTAATTACCGATTAAGAGATGCGGTGTTTACCCGTCAACGATATTGGGGCGAGCCTTTGCCTGTTTATTTTAAAAATGATGTGCCGTATTGTTTGAGTGAAGATAAACTTCCTTTACAATTACCCGAAGTAGATAAATACTTGCCTACGGAAGACGGTGAACCACCACTAGCCAGAGCTAAAAATTGGAAATATGAAAAAGTTCTCCCCTCTGGGGAGAAAATAAGAGGGGAATACGAAACCTCAACCATGCCGGGCTGGGCGGGTTCTTCCTGGTATTTTTTGCGTTACATGGATGCGCATAACGACCAACAATTTGTGAGCCGTGAAGCAGCCGACTATTGGAAGCAGGTAGATTTATACATTGGCGGTGCCGAGCATGGAACAGGGCATTTGTTGTATTCTCGTTTTTGGTGTAAGATTTTGTTTGATTTAGGATTGATTGGCTTTGACGAACCTTTCCAAAAAATGATTAACCAAGGAATGATTCAGGGGAATTCGGCTTTGATTTATAGAGTAAATAAAGAATGGGGGCTTAGCAAAGGTGACGACCCAAGAGAATTAATTCCCCTAAGCCATTTTTCAGACATCTACATTTCTAAAAATGTTTTTGATAAATATCACAGAAATGAATTAGCTGTACCAAACAATATAACAAATGATGAAAAGGTTAGAATTTTAGATATTAACATTGAAATTAATGATTTTAGGACTTCCGTAAATAGAAAATTAGAGGAAATAAGTAAAGCAAATATTAAACTTTTGAATGATACTGATTTAAAAAATAAATACATTATTCAATATCAGTATGAATTAACAAAACATCTTTCCAAAAGGCATATTGATGTTACTCTACTTATAGATAATAGTAAAATAAACATTGAAAAATTAAAGAGTAAAAATCCAGAGTTTAAAAATGCTATTTTTCTATCCGAAGAAAATGGAGACTTTATAGTCGAAAGAGAAGTCGAAAAAATGTCTAAGTCCAAGTTCAATGTGGTTAATCCTGATGAGTTAATTGAACGATTTGGAGCAGACACTTTGCGCTGCTATGAAATGTTTTTAGGGCCTATAGAACAACACAAACCTTGGGACACACAAGGCATTGAAGGAACACATCGTTTCCTTAAAAAAGTTTGGAATCAGTTTCATGATGGAGATACTTTTAGTATAAGCGATGAAGCTCCAACTAAAGATGAATTAAGAGCTTTACACAAAACCATTAAAAAAATGGAAGAAGATATTGAGCGGTATTCGTTCAATACTTTAGTAAGTAATATGATGATTTTGCTGAACAGTTTACAAGAATTAAAATGTAACAAACGACAAATTCTTGAACCGTTTTTGATTTTACTTTCTCCTATGGCGCCACATATTTCCGAAGAACTTTGGAAATTGTGCGGTCACAATGAATCTATCTCTTATGCTACTTTCCCTGAATTTAAAGAGGAGTTTTTAGCAGAAAGTGCTAAAAAATATCCGGTTTCGTTTAACGGAAAAATGCGTTTTACGGTAGAACTTCCTACAGGTCTTTCTAAAGAAGACATTGAAAAAGAAGTAATGGCTATGGAAGAAACGCAAAAGTGGCTGGAAGGAAAATCTCCCAAAAAGATAATTGTAGTTCCGGAAAAGATTGTAAATATTGTAATGTAGTTATTCCGATGAGCTACCCGGAAATTTTACATTTAATCCTATATTCATAATAAAAGGAATAAAAACAGTTTCTGAGGTATAAACTAACGGCAACGAAAGACCCAGCTGCATGTGAAATTTTATATTCGGAGCTCCTACTCTAAAAGTTCCTACAGGCTCTATAAAAAAATCATTAGTAGAAATAGTATTTCCATTTTGCAGTTTAACAGAAGGGTAATTTGCCATCACTCCTCTTGCGGTAAATCCAAACTCAAAGTTTTCATCGGACTTTGCATAAGTAGTCTGTAAATAAAATTTGTTGTATTCAAAATCAGAAACTCCTTGACCGCCTCCTACAACAACTTCAAGAATTTGTTTTTTCGAAAAGGTATTAAAATAGCCTGCGCCTCCCGAATAAGAGTATGCGCCTGTAGGATTGTCTGTTGCTATAGAAGATGAAACATCTCCAAGAACTAATAAGTGATTGGTAATAGAATATGCTGCTTGTAAATCTCCGATAAGTAGTGCGTCTGCTGTTCCACTAACTTGATTTTTTTGAGTTAGCATAGGTGTATTAACACCTGTAGGAATATAACCTGTTTTACAGCTATATGTCAAAAAAACAATAAGTAAAATACATATTGTTTTTAATATTTTCATGGTGTGTAAGATTAGGCTACTTCAAACTCTTTTACATGAACAGCTTCTACTGCTTTAAGTTCGGGTAAAGATTTTCTGATGCTTTCTTCAACTCCAGCTTTCAAAGTCATTTTGCTCATGCTGCAGTTTTTACATGCTCCTAGCAATTCTACCTTTACCACAAGGTCATCACTAACATCTATTAAGCGAATATCTCCTCCGTCTGCTTCTAAAAAAGGACGAATATCTGCTATTGCAGCTTCAACTTTTGAAATAATTTTTTTGTCTCCCAAGTGCGTGAAATTGAATATCCAAAGTTATAAAAAGAGATGAACTTTACAACTTATCAATTTAAGATTATTTTAACATGAATTTAGTACGTCCAATATCGGCACCATCATGGTAAACTTCAACATTGTATTCACCCGAAGGAAAATCTTCGTCTCCTTCTTTTTTCTTCCAGTCAATACAAACATTGGTTTGTTCGCCTTTGTAGTTTAGCGTATATTTTACGGAGTACAATCCCTTTACTCCATTGAAATTAAACATATGAGAATCATCACTTCCCAGAGAAAGTACTCTGCCGTCAGGTGTTAAAATTCTCACATATAAAAGATGATTCCCCTTTTCACTTAATTTATTTTCCATAATGGTAAAGCAAGTTCTTATTTTATCTGCTTTACTTGCTCTATCAGTTTCTTTTCCGGTATTGTCATTTTTTACTTTTACTCCTGATGTATTTAATCCTGAAATAACAAAACGGCTGGCTGTTGTAACTTTTTGTGTTAAACCTTCATTTTGAGTAGATAACTCGTTATTCTTTTGCTTTTCGGATGAAAGAGCTGTTTTAACCTCTGTATTTTCTTTTATCAAACCTTGATTTAAGGTGTTCAAGGAATCAATAGTTACATTCATGCCGTGCATAATATCACGTAAAGTAGCCGCTTCTTTTTTGAGCTTATAGATTTCCCACTTGAGGCCTTTATTTTCTTTTACTTGGTTTAACATTTCCTCAATCTGTACCCTTTGTTCCTCAATTTTTGCTCTCATTTCCGCATTATCGGTTTCCATGGCATCGTATTGTGCAAGCATATCCGTTAATTCTGCTTCTAATGAACTTTTTTCAGCTTCTAAGTCTTCTTTTGATAATTCAATATACTCGATTTGGGTTTTTTGTTGCATTACTTGCCAACCTAGTATTGCACAGGTTACTGCTAACAAAATGCATAATACGATTAATAACTTATTGGTAGAACTGGATTTTTTATCGGGCTTACTTGGTGTAGGTTGTTGTGACATAATGTTTTAGAAATCGTTTAGATTACAAAAGTAACGGAAACTTTTTTATCTTCGTGCTTCTGAACGGTTATTAGGGTGAAATTTTTAAAAGTAATATTGTTGATAACTCCTTTATTGGCGCTTTATATAGTGCAAAGCGAAAATATTGTAGTTGCCAAAATAAAAACATATCCTGTAGATGAGTTTTACTTCCCTGAACTTAGTTATCAGTATCAATTAGACTCTTCCTTATTTCATAAAGCCATTAATGGCTATCATGAATTGGCTAATAAAAACTTACTTCAAAAAACCAATATTATCACCATCATTGATTTTACAAAGTCTGCCAATCAAAAAAGACTTTGGACCATTGACCTTTGCGAGCAAAAAGTACTGTTTCATGAATTAGTAGCTCATGGTAGAAATACCGGTGAAGAATTTGCCGCTGATTTTTCAAATAAAGAAGGGTCTTATCAAAGCAGTATTGGTTTTTATGTTACAGGAGAAATTTATGACGGAAAGCACGAACAGTCGTTAAAACTTCATGGGGTTGAAAAAGGTTTTAACAACAATGCTTTTGATAGAGGAATTGTCATTCACGGAGCCGACTATGTTAGCGAAGAGTTTATCTTAAATAATGGCAGACTAGGAAGAAGCCATGGCTGCCCGGCAGTTTCATTAGACATTAATGGAGAACTTATAAAAACGCTTGCTGAAGGTAGTTGCTTGCTTATTTATTATCCTGATAAGTCCTACCTAAAAAAATCAAAATTTTTTAACTAAAAATTGGCACTTTTTTTGATTAGTCTCGTATAACGTTTTAATACTGACTAAACCATGCCAAAATCGTTTTCCGCTATTATTGTTTTCATTATGCTTCTGAGCATTTTTTCTTGTAATAAACAGGAAGAAAATAAGGTTGCTGAAAACACAGATGTTACTCCCGTTTTTTCTGAAGAGTCAATTCAGCAGGGCATTGCATCACTTTTAAACGATTCGCTAAAATCATCTTTTGTAAATAATAAAGAAGTTGTTGATTGGTATAAATCTAATCACCACCAGCCAAAATGGTTTAGAAACAATGATGATATAAGTAATGTGTTTTCTCTCTACAGTCACTTAAAATTATCTTTTGAGCACGGTATTAATTCTGAGTATTTCAAAACAAAAGAAATAGGAGCGCTTAGCAAAGAGGTTTATTTAAGCATGATGAACAATCAATTGTCTTACGACAAACTTGCTATGCTTGATATAATGTTTTCTGATGCTGCCGTTACCTACTCTAGTGCACTTCAGTATGGGGTAGTTAACCCTAAAAAAGTTTATGGAGGGTCTTATAAAGTTGCGGCAAAGCCAAAAAAACAAGAGTTAGACGTATTAGAGACTACCGATACCAGAAAATTTTTATATGCCATTCAACCAAAAGATTTTCATTATAAATTAATGCAACAAGCCTATCTTGATTTAATGGAAAATGAAGTTGATGAAGAAGGCCAAGACATTCCAAAGCTGTCCGGTAAAATAGATTTTGGGGATACTTCTAATTATCTTGTTTTGATAAGTCAAAGACTATTTAACTTAGGTTATTTAACTAAAAAAAGCACAGAAAATGTTTATGATTCTACCTTGTTTAAGGCGGTTTATCAATTTCAAGAAGACAATGGTCTTGTCGCAGACGGAGTAATAGGAAGCTATACTTACGATTTAATTACGCTGACAAACGAACAAAAGAAAGAAATGCTGGTTGCCAATATGGAACGAATGCGATGGATTGACGTGCCCGAAGAAAATCCTTATCTTTTGGTAAACATCCCTTCTTTTAAGTTGCAAGTTAGAGACGGAGAAAACCTATTGATGGAAATGAAAACCTGTACCGGAAGCAAAGCTACCTCTTACTCTAACCATGAAACTCCATTAATGCACGACACCATAGAGTATATGGTATTCAACCCGACCTGGTCTGTGCCCAGAAGTATTGCCGAAAAAGAAATGTATCGAAAAATTGTAAAAGACCCTACTTATCTTGAAAGAAACGGATATAAAGTAATGAAAAACGGAAAATTTATCTCTACTTCAGAAATGAATTTGGCAAACTATACCGCATCTTCAATGCCCTATAAATTTGTCCAAAAACCCGGAAGAGGAAATGCTCTGGGAACTGTAAAGTTTATCTTTCCAAATGAAAGTAACATTTACTTGCATGATACTCCTAGTCAATCGGCTTTTAAAAACGACAACAGGGCAGTAAGTCATGGTTGTGTAAGGGTCGAAAAACCAAAAGATTTAGCTCAATTCTTAATGCAATATAGTGCCTTAAGCGAAGAAGAAAAAGAAGAGATAGGCTCTTCGGGTAAAAATACCATTAGGGTTAACTTAAAAGAAACCATCCCTGTTTATATTCTTTATTTCACCGCCTTTGCAAGTCCTACAGGTGAAATAAACTACTACAAAGATGTATATGAAAAAGATGGCGCTTTGCTAGACGCCATGAAATAAAAATCATTACTTTTGGCGTCCTTACAAAAAGAGATGCAAAAAATAATCAGTTTCATCCTTCGATTTATCCCCAGAAAAGTAATCCAATTGTTCGGAAACTTTGGGCTTCCGGTTATTGCCCTTTTTTATTCAGGAAATAAAGTAGAGTGTGCTGTTTGTCATAAAACCTACAAAAAATTCCTTCCTTATGGCAGACTTGAAGCATCCAGAAAAAATGCACTTTGTCCAAACTGCTTATCATTAGAAAGACATCGCCTAATTTGGTTGTTTTTACAAACGCAAAAGCCTGAATTTTTTGAGAAAAAACACCATTTTTTACATGTTGCTCCTGAACTATGTTTTATTAAACGATTTGAGAAAATACATGGTGATAATTATATAACTGCAGATATTGAGTCTCCTTTGGCAAAAGTTAAAATGGATGTGCATGATATTCCATTTCCTGATAACACTTTCGATATTGTATTTTGTAACCATGTTTTAGAGCATGTTGATAGCGATGTAAACGTGCTAAAAGAGTTTTATAGGGTGATGAAACCGGGAGCTTGGGCTATATTTCAGTCGCCCATTGACCATAATCTTGAAACTACCAAAGAAGATCCTACCATAACTGACCCAAAAGAGCGTGAAAAAGAATTTGGACAAGACGACCATGTAAGGATGTACGGAAAAGACTATAATAAAAGGCTTGAACTAGGTGGTTTTAAGGTAAATGCAGTAGATATGAGAGCGGTTTTAGGGGAAGAAAAGTTTAACCGATTTACCCTTCCAATGAACGAAAAAGTATATTTATGTGTTAAATAAATACATTCAACGAAGAAAAAATGCAATTTATATTTTGTATTCTAGAAATAAGGTTTTATTATTGCACACTAATTTGCAAAGCTAATTAATAGCTTAACGGTTATGAGAAAATTAATTACAACATCACTTTTTACGCTTTTGGTGGTTTTAGCCAACGCTGGAGTTATAGTGTTAGAGGGAAATTACCAAGGTAAAAACTTATATGTTCAAAATCCATTTGCCGGTTCGGGAGTGGGTTTTTGTGTTTTTGAGGTTACCATTAACGGAGAAGTTACCACCGATGAGATTAACTCAAGTGCATTTGAAATTGATTTCACTGCATTTCAATTGAAATTAGGAGATGCTGTAGTTGTTAAACTTAAGCATAAAGACGATTGCAGACCTAAAGTATTAAACCCTGAAGTTCTTAAGCCAAAAAGTACGTTTGAGTGTACTAATATTGAAGTAAATAAAGAAGGCTCACTTACTTGGACGACAACCGGAGAAACCGGGAAACTTACTTATACTATTGAACAATTTAGATGGAACAAATGGATTAAAGTAGGTGAAGTAGAAGGAAAAGGCACTCCTGAGTCTAACTCTTATGACTTTAATGTTACTTTACATCACGGTCAAAACCAATTTAGAGTAAAACAAGTTGATTACAGTAATAAGCCAAGATATTCTCCATCGGCTAAAGTTATGTCAGTGGTTGCTGAGGTTACTTTCAGTCCTATTAAAGCGAGTAAGGATATTACTTTCTCCAATGAAACTTTGTTTGAAGTATATGACCAATACGGAAACATCGTGAAAAAAGGATTTGGTTCTACTATAGATGTTAGTAACCTTGAAAAAGGGATTTACTATCTTAACTACGATAATAAGATGGAGCAATTCATCAAAAAATAATAAGTACATACTTTTTAGAAAAGCCCTCTTGTAGGGCTTTTTTTATACCCATAAGCACATGAAAAAGATAGAACACATAGGAATTGCAGTAAAAGACATTACAGCATCTAACAAGCTCTTTGAAAAGCTATTCAATAAAAAGCCTTATAAACAAGAAGAGGTTGAGAGTGAAAACGTGATCACTTCTTTTTTTGAAACGGGAGAAAGTAAAATTGAACTTTTGCAAGCCACTAGCCCGGATAGCGCCATTGCTAAATTCATAGAAAAAAAGGGCGAAGGCATTCATCATATTGCTTTTGAGGTAGATGATATTTATGCAGAAATTAAGCGCCTGCAAGTAGAAGGTTTTACCATGATACATGAAGCACCAAAAGAAGGTGCCGACAATAAACTTATTGCCTTTTTGCACCCAAAATCCACTAATGGGGTTTTAGTGGAGCTTTGCCAGGACAGAGGCTAAAACAAATCCAAAATATCTTCCCCTTTTTGCAAGTGATAAGTAATTATACCCATTTCTTTAGCAGAGGCAATATGTTGTGGGGAATCGTCAATAAAAAGGGTTTCAGAAGGCTTTATATCATGTTTTAAAAGAATGTGGTTAAATGCCTCCTTTTCAGGCTTTCGCAATTGAATTTCATGGGAATAAAATACTTCCTTAAAAAATGGAGATAATGAAGCCTGCCCTGTTTCTTTTTCTACTATTTTGCTAAACGCATTAAAATGAATCTCATTAGTATTACTTAGCAAAAAAGTATTGAATTTTTCTTTCAACTTATTAAGTAACGTTATTCTTTCTTTAGGCAAATCAAGCAACATGGCATTCCAGGCATCAACAATTTCTTGGTCATCAACTAATAAATTAGCTTCTGCTTTTATTTGTTGAATAAACTCTTTTGCTGATAATTTCCCGGTTTCAAAATGGTCGAACAAACCGCTCTGCTTTTGTTGAGAATACACCTCATCAAAGTTCTGCATGCCCAAATCTTTAAAAGCATTTTCGGTTAGCTGATAATCAATGTTTAAGATAACTCCTCCCAAATCGAAGATAATATTTTTAATTCCGTTTAAATTCATCTTAATTTGTGTATTAAGGTGCAAATATGTAAAATTGCAGCCCAATTTAAGCTTCTTAAGCTTAAAAGGGCCCATAGCTCAGCTGGTTACTGAGCATCCCGATTTTTCATCGGGAGGGTCCCTAGGTAAAAAATTAACCACCCAATGTAATTGGGCCCATAGCTCAGCTGGTTAGAGCACCTGACTCATAATCAGGGGGTCCCTGGTTCGAGCCCAGGTGGGCCCACTCTTTAAAACCTCAACTGAAAAAGTTGAGGTTTTGCTTTTCTGGTCTTAAAATAAATACAGATGATAGTTTGTCATGCTTTGGGAGACATCATCGTAACTCATGTGTGCTCTACCTGGATATATTTTGAATTTGGAAGCTATTCATTTAATTCTTAACAATTCGCTCAGTAATTATTACATCTCCCATTTTGATTCTTGCAAAATAAATTCCAGTATTGAATTCAGATAGGTCGACCACTCCCAATCCACCAAAAAAGCAAGTATGAAGCATAGCCTCCCCTAAAACATTAAATATAATAAAATCAACTTCGTTATATTCAGGTGATTTAATAGTTAATCTACCATTAACCGGGTTAGGGAAAATCTCTATATTTGTTTTATTTTTTGTTTCATTGATTGCCGTTGTACTTCCGCCAATACAGCTTATCCCTATTGCATCATAGCTTCCTGCTGTACCAACCATTGTCCAAGTTGAGCCGCCATTGGTCGTTTTATAAACTTCTTCAAGCACATT